>Ga0265797_10000860_pt1 | contig 55065 bp, 54 predicted proteins | sample P2T30metagenome_FD_192433 | JGI IMG/M metagenome (GOLD analysis project Ga0265797, IMG submission 192433) | Plant litter microbial communities from East Loma Ridge, Irvine, California - P2 T30 | ecosystem: Environmental > Terrestrial > Plant litter > Unclassified | place: USA: California...
GAAGACATCACAATGGCGGATGTTCGTGGAGAGATGGACCCGTTCATCGACGAAGAAATGGACTGAGCAAAGAGCGAAGGATGCACTCAATGCCGCCGCCATGGGACAACTGTTCCCGGCATTGATTGGTTAATACACGAGACCGGGTGTGAGGAATGCGGCTTTGTTCTGTAAACATCCTGTCTCATCGCGGAATGCAAGCGGCACGATACCTTAATCCCTTTGTTTTTCAGTCCACTTGTCTGCATCCCAGAAAGACCAATCAGGTCAGTGTTCTGGACCATGGGCGCAACGACGTTGATGGGCTTCAAGAGATGAGGTTGGAATTGAAGTAGCACTAGGATAACCCAAAATTCTAGCTTGCCATACTACGGTCCCTTGGCAACGATGGTCCCCACAGACAGCAAGTGCCAGCTGACGCCCCCTCCGCATGCTGTATCCATTACCAAGAAGCAACATGCCGCAGTTCGGTCTCCATTTGACTGCCTGTTCCTCGTTCGCCGTCCGGTTGGTCGCGGTCCTTGGAACCGAGCTAAGATCTCATCAGCTACAGAATCTGTCTTGTTCCAGCTTAGGTGGCGCTGAAGCCAGCCAGATCCTCGCACACATATGCTTGCACACTAAACGGAGTCCAGCTGTCGTAGCATGGTCTGCTTTTCTTCGCATTGCACATGTTCAGGCGAATTACAGAGCTGTCGCACTGGAAAGCTGCATCTGGACCCGGTCGAACTACTGGGCGAGGTTCTTTGTTCCAAGTACTTTACCCCTAGTACGCGGCTTTGTCTTGCTCTCGCCTCCACGCGTGGTTCATCTTAATTCATCCCTCGGCACGTGGCTGACATGTGCTTGCTCACGTTGATAGAGTGGTCTGAAGGATCTATTTCGAGTACAGTGCAATTCTTCGTGACATGCTCCGATATCCTTTGACCTGGCACACACGCAAAGATCTGGTCTATCGTATCACGACACTCATTGCTGGGTGCAGGGTTTCGTCCTACAGATCGGATAAAATCGGAGACCGCCTGGGGTTTTGAAAGACATGCACGTGTGGCTTGCTTGATCTTGTCACATCTGTTAAGCTATGACAGCGAGTCATTCGCTAGAACATCACGATTGCAGCCTGTGTGAAAAAGTATGCCCATACATACAGTATAGATGAAAACGCTCGAGAGTACCTTGTGATATTTTCATTGTCAGACTGCCTTCAAATTTGGACTTGACCAATCCAGTCTCCAGATTCGCCAAGCATGACGTTTCAGAGTTGTCTCGCGTCTCAGGCGCCTTCACGTGTTCCAAGGCCGGCCTAGCTTGCCAGCAATGCTGCGTGTACCATTTCATGCCTTTCCACAAGACTGTGCATGAGAGCTTTTGCTCGCAGTACCGATATGCGGGATCATGAGCCTCAAAATCATCCTGTCTGCCTACCTTCTCGGCGGAGTCACCTTTCTTCCGCTACTGCTCATCGCCGTTGTCGCAACAGCATGGTTCACCTTTCCGAAAGTCCAGGATCAAAGTGCAGACGGGACAAAACATGATGGAGAGAAGAAGGATACCGGTGTGGATAGCAAGAGCGCAGTTCAAGAGGACACCTTTTCTCCCGACGGTGCAGCGAATGCCACCTTCGCGGTCTTGCGATCGTACAACTTTCAGGCCGCTCTCAGTGCCTTGAACACAAAGCCCAACACCGCTTCCAATGGCGCCGCCGAAGGGTTAGGAGAGGGAGCTGGCCAAGAGTCGATGTCCGTTTACCAGAGCATGTATCGTTCCGTTTTCGACAGGAGCAAGGCGCCATTGCACAGAAAGCCTCTAGCCGAAGACGACGAATCGCCCGCTGGCGTTCAAGCACGAGTAAAAGCCGCTGCACCGTCAAGCAACATCTTCCATATTGTACTTCGCCATGGGCACCTCATGCTTTACGATTCACCAGCGGAGCTAGAGGTTCGGCATGTGATCAGCATGGCGCACCACAGCGTCTCACTTAGCGACGGCGACGGCGACGACGAAGCCATGCCGGACTCAGATCTGTTTATCAAACGTACAGCCATCCTGCTTAAGCCACGCACATCATCCGCAATCGACGATGTGATCAAAGGCTCGTCACCACAACCCAAACCTTTCTACCTTTTCAGTTCCAACTGCTCTGAGAAGGAGGACTTCTACCATGCCCTTGTCGCCGCGCAAACTGAGTCTCCCTCGCCTCAGCCATTAGACTCGTCATGTTCCATCAAACTTCAATCCAACATCCATTCGAACTCTCTGACACCCGAAACCCGCGCTTTCAATGCGCTCATTAATCGTGTATTCCTCGCCCTACACCGCACACCATTCCTTGAGGATCTTGTGCGTGACAAGATTGAGAAGAAGATCTCCAGAGTCGCGAAGCCCGCATTCATCTCTTACGTCAACGTGCAAAGCATCGACCTGGGGGATGCCGGTCCAATACTCAGCAATCCACGGCTCAAGGACATCAACATCTCTGGCGATATGATCTTATCGATGGACGTCAAGTATACCGGCGGCGTAAAGATTGTCATCAGCGCTGTCGCCAAGCTCGATCTAGGACAGCGCTTCAAAGTGAGGACTGTTGATCTGGTGCTTGCTGGCTCGCTCCAGCGACTGCAAGGGCGTATGTTGGTTCGTGTCAAACCACCTCCAAGTAACAGAATCTGGTTCTGCTTCGAAAGCATCCCAGACATGGAGATCAAAATCGAGCCCGTTGTAAGCTCGCGACAAATTACGTACAACTGGATCCTACGCACGATTGAGAACAGGATCCGCGAGGTGTTTGCTGAAACGCTGGTGAAGCCAAATTGGGACGATGTGCCCTTCTTCGACACGCACGGTCAGACTTATAGGGGTGGCATATGGCAGCGATCTCAAACGAATGACGAGTCAACTCCTGCAAGCACTGAAGACAACATCCAGGACTTTCTCAATTCAAGAAATCAAAAGTCAATGTCTATGCCGAATCTGCCTGAACCTTCTGAAGGGTCTGCGACTTCGTCTGGAGCTCAAACACCCATTCCAACAGAACAGACTACCTTGGCTGTCGATCCCACACCGGGCCTTAAGCATCGATCTGTAACCTCCCTTCCCTCACAGTCTGCTCAAGCTGTGGTAGACCGCGTCACCACTACGCCGAAGGCGGTCCGCTCGCCCTCCTTTGCTTCTCCGTCAGCCTCGGCGCCAAGTGTAGCTGTGGACGGTTCAAATGTCGACGCCTTCAGGGGGAATGAGGTACCCCAGACAACCAAACGCTGGATTGGGCGCTCCACTCTGCCCGTGAACAAGAGGGACGCTGTAGAAGCGATAAGGGAAGTCAAAGATCGCGCCGCAACGAGGGAGGATGCCGGCACGCCGCAAAATACCACTGCAGATGCTCACATTGCCACCACAGAAGCTGGAAACGTAGATCGCACAGCTTCCATCAGCAAAGAGTCATTCGAAGCCGTTATAGAACGGACAAGCAGCGTTGACACCAAGCTGAGCGAGAGAATGCATGTCAATGCGTCGGAAGAGTCTCTTTCTCTACCCAGGACTCCCGATCGAGGATCATTTCCACGGACAGACACAGAATCGTCAGCAACTTCGTCCCAAAACAGTCAAACGCGCGGTAAAGCGCTATTCGCAGCCACTGCTGCCGCCACATCTGCGGCGAGACAATGGACACTCAATGCTGTTGCAAACCGGAACAAGGGAGTCCCTCTGTTCAAGGGCCAGAACGCCCAGAAAGCTGGGCCTCAGGAACCCGTGGGGAGAGGTCAGCCACTGCCTCCAATCGGTCAGCCGCTCCCTGGACCAAAGACAAGTCTATGGGGTGGGAGTGGCTTCGCTGGTGGTAGTGTCAAGAGGAAGCCGGTATTGCCTGTCCGTCGCCCTACTATGGAGACAAGCTCAGCGGAGACGAAGGACGGCGAGACAATGACCAGTATGGCTCCGAAAAGAGATGATGCCGCCAAGTGTGCAAGCGACAATGCCAGCGTCGCCGAGTCGGCGATTGACCCAAATGAGGAAGATGAATTCGGGCCCTGGAGGGACAACTTCGAGCAGGAACTCAAGGATAGCGGAAGTGCAAACGCATCTGAACGTACTGACGAGGCCAAAATCGGCAATGGCGCTTCTCGGGAGAAAGCCAATGTCACCGAAGCCATCGAGTCGGAGCTCACCATCCCTGACAAGAAAGAAAAGTCTCCACCACCGCCCCTCCCAGCTCGAAGAAAACGAGCACCAGACCTACCAAAGAGACCCCACGAGCGTGCCGAGTCTCTATCCGAGACTCCCAACACTATTTCTACCACTCATCAGCAAGACGGCAGTGTCAGCGAGCTCGAAGACTCTCCTGCAACAGGAACAGACACCACGTCCCATCCTGCGATTCCCGCTCCAGCCAGTAACGAAGCAGAACAACGCGGCGTCCTCGAACTAGACGAAGCCGATGGTGTGCACGTTATCGAAGCGGCCGTGGAATCCGAGAAGCGTCCGGGTGGAGATGCTTCTGCAGACCGCTCGGATGAGGGCTCGCATTCTAAACATGTGACGATGGAGGAGGTTCCTGAAGACTAGACCCGAGGCACACTTCTTTTAGTGAAATACTCGGGGCCGAGCTTGCATTGCGCATCGGGACGCTGCATCGCTCAGGGGTAAGCTCAATCTGTGAATAGAGCTGGGTTGTTGGTAGCTTACACGTATCCAAAGCTTCGCAATCCAATTCGCAAAGTGGTCCACAGAAGACGATCCGATCCGAGGAGTTCAGCAAACACGTGTGAAGTGAAGTTCAAAAGAAAAGATGGCGAAAGTTCGTGATCTGCTGCGAGCGTTCAATCTTCTCTTATTACATGAATTATGCGGCCGCGAGGCTTGTCGCTATCGCTATATACAAGGCAAAAGCCGGGCTCACGCAGAGCAAAAAATAAAGGCAAGATGTATGTACCTATGCACAAATCCTCGCTCCATGTAACAAAGAAGTTCACCAAAAAAATCATTCCATGCCGTGAGCAAAGCGTGAAAAGCCCGGCTCAGCTCATTTTCCGTACGCGCTCGCTTCTCTAAATCAAGCTGGCTTCTTTCAAAATTAAATATAAAGGTCCGTGTGTATCGTTGAAATCGTTTCTTGAGAAAAGAATATTCGCCGTGTTTCGCCGTGTAATTCGTCGTTTTCGTAGTCGTTTCATTGGAGGAGGAGGAGGGAAACTCCTGCTCCTTCTTCGTTTGTGGGTGTGGGTTTGTCTGTTGTGCAGTTCTTCGTCTCTCCTTCTCGTATATGCATAGAGGTTGAGTGGGAGAGCTGGTGTGTGGAGACTCGTGGCTGTAGCGTGGACACCAGACTTGTCGGAGGATGGGCGATGGATGTTGCGGGGCCTTGCTGGCACCCGTGAGAGGGTATTCAGGCCTGTGTTGTTTGCTGGGCGAGTTTCTCGCCTGGTGTCATGTGACACTGTGTGGCTCAGTGTGACAGTCGTCCTCTGATCTCGTTGTGGTTCCTAGATCCGCCTGGGTATGGGGTTGGGAATAAACTCCTCAAGCTTCGAGCCCTTCATAATCTTCCAATGCCGCCATACTCTCTTCCATTCCTGCCCGTGAATCTTCCGAGAGCATACTTCGGAGTCTCCATGACGCCCAAGCCGCCCAGTGCTCGCTGCCTCGCATCGCCAAACCCACGGATCGAATCCGCGAGACTTGTGAAGCTTGCCCCTGCTTCGCCGAGTCGGCTTTCACGACCACCCAGCGAAGCACCTGCGGGAGCAGACAGCAGGCGTGTCACGAGATCGATTTTGGATGTCGGTGAGTGGAACGCAACATCGTCGAGGACACGGCTGTGGCGAACAAGAGACAAGATGTCAGCGAAGGTGAGTGCAGGGTTGTAGTCGGAGTTCGAAGCGTGTGCGAGTCGACGCTCGGCGCGTGTGAGCGGGAGGAGCAGCAGATGCGAGAGCGCGTATAGAGTGAAGAAGACGGTGAGGGCGTAAAAGGCAGGCATGTGGGCCGATATGAGGATGGACTGCGTCGGAATGAAGAACTGCGCCCAGAAAACGCCTCCTGCAAGAGTGGGTAGGGCTGCGGCGAGAAGGGTGACGATCGTGAGCCAGGCGGTACGGTAGTGTGCATTTGCGAACGCAACCAGCGTAACGTGGAATGGCAAGTCGGCGTGGTATGAGAGCAGGAGGGAACGCTCGGCAGTTTCACCTTCCGGCTCGGAGAGCAGAGAGAAAAATGGCGCAAGGCGACGATGCGCGAGGTCGAAGCTCAACCAGGTCAAAAGGCATAGTTCGCCGAGCACTGTCGGAATGAACGAGTAGAGGAAGTTGGTTCCGGAATATCCCATGCTGTTCACGGGCGCTGGAATGGATGGGTTGAAGCCAGCCGCTACTCGTGTGGAAGGGAGGTAAGACACCACGAGGAAAGCAAGTAACAGGATGACAGCGGTGATGGCCCAAAGGGAAGTAAAAACCGGGCGGAGGAACCAAGGCAGCGAGATCATCGAGTTGATGTTCAGCGAGGAGTGTGAGCTGGTACGACGCGGCAGCATGGCCTCATCGGACTCCCTCAGAGGGTCTTGTTCGTGGGAGGCGCCAGTGTCAGGGCGTTGTGCTTCAAGGTCAGAGATACCGCCAGCTGGCTGAGCTTGAGCGGCCAACTTTTCTGTGATCCTGCCATCTTCCAAACTGTACTTCCTGACTTCTCTTCCGGCGAGACCATATGCGTGGAACACGTCATTCGGCCTATGGCTAGTTCTCCACAGCCCAACTCTTGCCGTCTCATTGCAGAGCTCCGCGTCTTCGGCGAGAGCGTTAGAGCGTTCAAGCAGCACCATAAGGTCTGCAAGGCTACGAGGGTCCCACTTCATTCCCGTCTCCCGTAGACGAAGGAGATGGACGAGTAGGGCAATCAAAGCAATGGTCAACAATGCGTACAGCGCAATGACAGGCCAGATAACGCCTTGGGTTGCGATCCACCTCCACACGCCATCATCAGGCGAGCCTTTGAAGTACACGTTGAACGCTGATGCAAGCAGTGGTAGGGTGAAAATCTGGAGCCATGCCACTAAAGCGAAGAATCCGAGCAGCGTCTGTCCAGCACGGAAATGCGGAAGGAATGAAGGAAGGAGGAAATTCGCCTTGTAGAGCGGCAGGTCTGCGCCTTCATCTCTGGTGCGCTGAGATGGTGAGCTGAGAGCCAGAAATGGAGAGATACGTGTAATCGCAATCTGGATCTGGAACAGCCAAAGCAGTAAGACCGTTCCGAGGAGAGTAGGCAGGTAGTTGAAGACGAAGTATCGACCATTGCCGAAGCCAGTGTACTGCCATAACCCAGTATTGACGACAGACCAGATGGCTGCAAACAAGAGGGCCGCGAGGTAAAGTACGAGTAGTGCGATGAAGATACCAAGTTGTGTGGGTCGGAGGATGCCAGGCAAGAAGTTGAGCGGACGAGATGCGTCTGCCGCACAAGGGAGGAAGACTTCCGGTCCTTGTGGATGGGCGCTGGGGTCCAGGCCAAAGAACTGCGGCGTTGATTTGCGGCGAGGACTGCGTGTTGGTACCTGTGGCGAAACAGGTCCCTCTGTCAGGGTTGGGTCTTCGCCTAGAATCTGCTCGGCTTTGGATCGGTGTCGAGACTCAAGAGGTGACACCAGGGCGGGTGCAGAACTTCTGTTCTCGCGCATTGAAGCGTTTTGTGGTGCCAAGGGTTGGGTCATGCTGGTGTTCAGCGGATATAGTGGGTTTACGCTTCGGCCTCGCTCGGAATCTGCGTAACGTCTTGACCCTCTCACTTCTTCGTCTCTCGTCAGTTGGTCAAGTGCAAAGCGAACGTATTGGTCGTCGTGCGGGCCAGGGGTGGGTGGCGAGCTATAGTAGCGGCTCCGGTCGGCGACAATTGAGCCTTCAGGCTGATTCGTTGAGGTCGGCGAGTTCGGGTTTTCGATAACAGTACTGGGTACAGGTTTCCTTCGAATACCACCATCGGCCCTGTAATTTAGTGGTGCTGGCATGGCCACCCCACGTCGCTCGCGGGAGCTGGAACTGTCGAGACTTTGCCTCCGTTGGCCTAGACCTCTCAGTGCCGCACGATTGAGGTTTCCGTCATCTACCTGATTGAGGTTGTCGCGTGAGTGAGCAGGAGTCCGAAGGCGAGAGGGCGGTGTTGAGTAGCGAATGATAGTTGCTTCGGAGTATGTGGGGTCGTTGATGTGTCGGGGAGAGTATGTCGATGAGGACGAAGAAGGCGAGAGGGAATAGTAGTCCTCGGACGCAGTGATGGATTGCTCTGAGCGTCTGTGTACTATGCTGGGATTTGAGACTGTAAAATTGACAAGTGTTAGTATACTGGTAGGCATTAGGGGCACAGTGGATAGGGCGGAGATTTCGTACCGTTGGTACTTCTTATGGCGAGGAGCCTGTCCTGGGCACTGGGTGGCGGATCAAGGAAAGACATGTCGCCTCCAGTCACTCAGACACAGTGTTTAGCGGGTATGGGTGGAGGAGGTGGAGAATGATGGTACACCAGGATAGTGAAATAGAAGAAAGACATTGTCACTATGCATGGGCGCAGGCGGTGGGTTGATGGCTACAGTGGTGACTATTGGGGGGTTGGGATGGCTGGGCTGGGTGGAGATGTGATACGGCGATGCAGGCGAGATAGCGCTAGGGCGGAAGAAGCAGGATTGAAAGAAATATTTGCGTGTCCATAGGTATCTCATTGATGCTGTGTGAGGTTGCTCGTGTGTATGTGCATGTGTATGTGTTCATGGATGTGCTGTTATCTGTGTGAGAGGTACTGTACTGCTACCTGACACCAACATACGCTGTTTTGCTCCACAACTTGGGGAAACCACCCAGCACCGGGAGGCTGGTAGTCCGTCAACGGGCCGCTGCCGTTGCCGCTCCTGGTAGTGCCGATCTTAGCGTGACTGCGTCACTGAAACGATTGCTGCCATCCTGTGTGCAAGTCCTCTTGAATTGCCTTGTCGCCCACCCCATCCTGTAAATCGTGGAATAGTCGGCCATGTGCTCGGATCAATATTGGAACTATTCTTGAAAAGAGCTTGGATCGCTGTACATTGCACTACCGCTCGGCAGCTATGGCCTTGGACCAGCAGAGCAACTGGGACATCATGATGGCTGACAACTTGGAGAAGGTCAAGTTGGACTTCCATGCCAGGCGGGACAACGCCAACATGGCGCAGCATGCGTCTTGTACATCGCAACAGTCTGGCGCCGATGATGGCAATGCGAATGCTGTGTGGCTCGGCGAGCCCATCTACCTCCCCGACGAGATCATATTTCACATTGTCGAGTTCCTCGCGCGCGGGCATCATGCCCAATCATCGCTCGCAGCTGTCTGCCTCCTCTCTCGCCAGTGGTACAGTGCGGCAATCTCCTACCTCTATCGCTGTCCAGAGTTGTATGGCAACAACTTTGAGAAGTTCGAGCGTTCCATCTGTCCTTCGAAGAACCTTCACATACGCTATAGTCGCTTCTCAAAGATGGTCAAGGTTCTGGATATGAGTAGGCTGGTGCATCAAGCCAGTAAGAGTACAACGGCCAGGATGATCGGAAGAACCAAGGAGTCGTTGGAAGAGTTTCGCGCTCCCCAGGCCTCGTTTGGCGACAGCTGTCTTGCGCCTCTCGCCAAGTGCCAGCAGCTCCGATCGCTGGACTTGTCGTTGGTCTCTGAGTCGCCTCCATTACCCAAACTGTTTCGTACAGTATCACATCTCAACAATCTCCGGGCTTTCAAGCTTCCCAGGTCTTCAGGATTTGGTGTGCACCACAATGGTGCTGCGATTGACTGGCCTCCCAACCTTGCAGAAATCTCCTTGAGTGGAGGTATTGACGCTCATTTCCTCCATGGTGTAGTCGGCTTTCCGCAGACTCTCCGTAGCATAGTCATCGAGCACTGTCCTCTTGCCAAAGGCTTCGCGGTGAAGCACCTTCTGCGTAATGCGGTCCAACCTCTGCAGAACCTGGAATACGTCAAGATTGCCCATATGCCTCGCCTCAGCGCTCATGCCATGGACGACATTCTATTCCTCCTGCCGCAGATCAAGAAACTCAGCATCGATGTCGATTATATTACGCCTGCCATGTTTGATGAAGGCCATTTCTCTCACTTCCAGGATCCTCTCGTTGCTGGTGTTGAAAACTTGGAGCAACCGTCCTTCGGCCAGCCCCTGAAACACGAACACTTGCACACTCTTGAGCTCACCAACTCTGGGAATCCAAATGCCGAAGACAAGATCAGCCCAATTGACATCATGATCGCTTTGGACGAGTGCACGCTGCCACGGCTCCGGATTGTGAGGGTTTCCAGATCGCTGCGTTGGAATAGCCCTACCACTGCCCCGGATGCAGAGGCGTTGAGTGACGCACTTCAGGAAGGAAGCAAACGCGACTGGGAGAATAGGGAGGGCGTCTTTGCTGATATGAAGACCGAGGAGTATGGGAAGGCAGACTGGGCCAGGAGGGCGGGTGTATGGTCGTTCTGATGCGGCCTATGCCTTCAAGGGTTCTCAAGAGCACTGTATGAAAGATGTCAGCCGAGCAACGGATTCTCGCTATCCTCGCTGCATCCAGCTGTGTTCCATTCTTGTCATTGCCTCGAGCAAACCTGGTCCACGCGATGGTCCCAGTCTATCACATGCCGCTCCAACAGGCCACTGTCATCAATTGATTTTCACGAGCAGAAGCTCATTTGGACTGCGTGAGCAAGCTCATTGAGCTCGGACTCAACATGCCGCCGGTCGCTCCTTCCTCACATGCACGACTTCAAGCTCGTGCTTGGCGTTTGCGACGTTGGAGATAAAATAACTCGCACGCGCTCGCACTTCTTGCCACCCACCACCTCAATCACCGCCTCCTCCTCCACATCCTCCTCTTTTGCACATCACACAGCCTCGACAGCCTGCAGTCGACGCTGCCTCTTCCACTACACCGCAAACCTCCATCCTCACACTCACGCAATCATCCGCCATGGCTGATTGGGAGACCGCTGGTGCCGGCGACGGCGTCCAAGTCCCGCAAGACCAGGACAACTCCGCATTCGACACCACCGCCCTTGCTGGCGCTCTCAACGAGGCTGACGAGGCCGCCTTCAAGGACAAGGCTCAAGAGGCCGGTTGGGTTGGCACTGTCCCCGTCAACTACAACCTTCAGCAATCCAGCCGCGAGGACGAGCTCGCCGCTTACGCCGCCAGCTCTGCTGTCTACGAGTGGGACGATGAGTACGGTGACGTTGGTCCTGAGGTTCCTCAGCTCGAGGAGCAGCTGTTCAACAACGGCTTCCGCCTGCGCCAGGGTAAGTTCATGGCCAACCTCCAGCTGGAGGTTACTGTTGAGGGTCCTGACAAGATCCACCCTGTCCGCTCGGTAAGCTCACACTCCTCCCTCATCACATGGGACTCAACTGACCGTCATTCAGTTTGATAAGGCCGGCCTGCACCCTGTGCTCGAGGAGGTCGTCACCAAGAAGATGGGCTACAACCAGCCTACCCCCATCCAAGCCTACACGATCCCGGCCGTCCTCTCCGGTTCCGATGTCATCGCAATCGCCCAGACAGGTTCGTTCAATGCATTCCTCTACCTATCATCGCATACTAACATAAACAACCAGGCTCTGGCAAGACTGCCGCCTACTTGATCCCTATCATCTCGCGCCTCTGTGGTAAGGCGAAGAAGCTTTGCGCTGCCCGTCCCAACCCCATGGCACCCGGCTTCAACATCCACAGAGACGGAGTCAAGGCTGAGCCTCTGGTGATCATCGTGGTCCCGACGCACGAGCTTGCTGTTCAAGTCTTTGATGAGTGCCGCCGCCTATGCTACCGCACCATGCTCCGTCCCTTCGCCACTTACGGTGGCCAGCCGATGGGTGTCATGTTCCAGGAGCTCGCCAAGGGTTGCGACATTCTCGTTGCTACCACAGGCCGTCTCGTCGACCTGATGGGTAAGCCTGACACCCTCACCATGTCTCGTGTCCGCTACACTGTCATCGATGAGGCAGACGAGATGCTCTCGCCTGACTGGGAGGAGGACATCAAGACCATCATGGCTGGTGGAGACACCAACGACGATGCCGATCACATCTACTTGATGTTCTCCGCAACCTTCCCCAAGGAGCTCCGCTCCCTTGCTCGTCAGTACATGGCTCCGGATCACTACCGCCTTACTGTCGGTCGTGCTGGGTCCTCACACAAGAACATCACCCAGGACGTCATCTTCGTTGGCGGCAACAAGAAGCTCGAGGCTTGCTTCGACCTCCTGTACTCGAGCGAGCCAGTGAGGACCCTGATCTTCTGCAACAGCAAGAGGACCGTCGACGAGCTCGACGCTTACCTCTACCAGCGTCATCTCCCCAGCACCTCCATCCACGGTGACCGTGGTCAGCGCGAGCGTGAGGACTCCATGCGCGCTTTCAGGTCCGGCCGCGCTCCTATCCTCATCGCCACCGGCGTCACCGCTCGTGGACTTGACGTTGCCGGTATCGAGCATGTTATCAATTACGACCTGCCTTCCACCATGTTTGGTGGCATCCACGAGTATGTACACCGCATCGGTCGTACCGCTCGTATCGGCAACACTGGCAAGGCCACCTCATTCTACGATGAGAGGCGCGACGAGGAGATCGGCCCGGAGCTAGTCAAGACGATGCTCGAGGCAGGTTGCACCGTTCCAGAGTTCCTTTCCCACCACGTCCCCGAGGATGGCGTTGTCACGTTCGAGGATGACGAATCCGACGAGGAGGACGAGCAAGAGGCTGATGCTGGTGGTGCTGCCATCGATGGTGCCGACGCAGGTGTCATCGCCTCCGCTTGGGGTGCTGCCGCTCCTGATGCCGATGCCGGCGCTGGCTTTGCTGCCGTTCCTGACAACGCCTGGGGTGCTGCTGCCGCTGCTGCACCTGCCCCTGAAGCCAGCAACTGGTAGATTGTGACATGACCTGCATATGCTGGTGCTCACCGACACTCGGTGCATACACAGCTACATGTACCCCTGCACGTGACCGTTGTCGGATGGCATAGCCATCCTGGTGGTCTTCAGCATAGGGTAGCCGGAAGACGAGGATGACGATGATGATGAGAAGTGAAAAACACATGCTTTGGGTTCATGGGTTGCGGATTGCAACTCAGCGAAGCTCGAGCCCCAAAAAAACGAGATTGCTGCATGAGGTGAAGTGACACATATAGCTTCTGCAGCAACGATGACTTGAAATTGAAAACTGAACACAAATGATTCCTGTCCCTGAGCATTCGACGTGATTGTAGTCCTCCAATACCTCTCTGGATCCTCGTGCTCCGTGATTGATGACCGGCACGGTCTCGTATTTCTTTTGAAGCGAGCAGGGGTGTGACCCCTCAAGGGCACTTCTCACTACGTTAGATTGACGGCTCCAGCGATACAGGAGCATTTTGGAATACATTCGATTGCAGGAACACATTGACTCGGCACACTGAACCCCAAATCGTACATACAACTCGAGTAGCTTGCTTGTTACAACGCCCGTAACTCCCTCAGCCGCTTCTCCTGGTAAGTGAAAATACACTAGAACAGACATAAAAGGGGGAAATGGAACTGCCGATCAATGAAACGACCTCGCCTGTTGCTTTTGTTTCGGCGGGGTCAAGGGACACATCAGCGCGCAAAGCCCAACACAACACGCCATCTCTCTCTCTCTCCAGCCGCTCATCGCTTCTTGCTGCCTCCCTTGGGCTTCCTCTCCTCGTCGTCCATGCCGCCCTCGCGATCCTTTCGCGCGGCCTTCTTCTCTAGCTCGTCCCAGTCCTCGCCCTCTTCCTCCTCCGAGACCTCATCGTCGCTGGCCTCGGCGCTGGCCTCGCTGTCGAAATTGCTCTCCTCGTCGCTCTCGCTCTCGCTCGCAAAGTCCTCCTCGCTCATCTCGAAGGCGCTCTCCTCTTCCTCCTCGTCACTCTCGCCGTCCGACTCGGCCGCCAGGAAGCTCCAGCCGCCCTCGGCGAAGAAGGCGTGCGGGTCCTGCACCAGCGTCTTCATGATGGTGCCCCAGTTCAAGTTGAGCGGGCCCTCGGAGAAGGGGATGTCGACGCTGTCGAGCCAGTCCTTGACTCCGTCGAGAGACTCGACGGGGATGGTGTTGATGTGGGCGGGGGCGCGGGTGAAGTCCTTGAAGATGACGACCATGTCGAAGTTCTTGAGGCCGAACTGCACGCGCTCGAGGTGCACGACCTCGATGTCGGTGAGGGTGATGACGAGGAAGGGCGGCTCGGTCAGCTGCACGAGGCAGTCGGTCGTGGGCTGGATGGTGACCGAGGAGCGGGCGGGCACACCGTTGAAGCCGAGCTCGCGGAAGGGCATGTCGACGCTGAGGTTCTCGTTCTTGCCGGCGTCGGCGATCTTCTCGCCGAACATCTTGAACTCCTTGTCGAGCTGCACGCGGCGACGCTTCTCCTCTTGCTCGGCCTCGAATTCTTCCTCGTCGCCGTAGCGGTGCTTGCGCTTGCGGTTGCCCGTCTCGTCGATCTGGGTCTCCGAGGCTTCGCGGAGGAACTGGATATCCTTGGTCTTCTTCTTACCGACGATGATCGGGTTGATGAGGTGGACGTGGAGGATGACGATCAGCTCGCCGGCACAGGGCTGGAAGAACAGGTGCTTGACGTTGCTGAAGAGGATGTCGATCTTTTGCCCACCAGCGAGATGGTGGTATCGAAGACCGTTCTGGTGGATTTCAACGGCACCGCCGATACGCTTGCTTTCCATCGCCGGACGCATGAAGATGTTATCTAGACGGTGAGGACGACGGTTGCGGATCTCGATAAGCTTGTCTTGCTCGACAACATCCTCCATGTCCTTCTTTTCCTGCTCCTTGCGGATGGCGGCTTTCTTCATCTCGGTGATCTGCTCTGCGACGTCGGTCAAGTGGCGAGCATCCTTCGATCTGAAGGTCAGCGAACGCACGAATTGTGCGTTGGGGTCTTCAAAGGGCTGGTCCTCTTTGCGGCCAACACCCTGACCAGGGGAGAGGAAGTTGAGTCGGAGGAAGCAGAAGTTGCCTTCGTTTGTAGTGCTGGCGTTCTTGATGGTGCTGATGTGGAAGGGAACCGGGCGACCCATGATGGGCAAGATGACCGAGTTGTTCCTGGGGTCGGCAAGGATGACGAGATCTTTGACCTTCGTTGGCAGTTGCGTGTCGTACTTGTAAGACTCGAAGCGCTTGAACTTCTTCTCAACAGTGCCGTTCATGCTGCCAGCATCTTCGGCGTACAGTTCAGCGCCCTCCCTCTGCTTCTTCTCGTGTAGCTCCTTCTGATGCTCACGACGGGCAATTTCTTTCGCCTCGTTTTGAGTAGTGCCACCTTGTCCTCTGAGCCTCGTCTTCTGGATGTTTGACTGCGCAACAGCACCAACACGGGAATCCTTCTTCGGCTTTGCGGGCTTCTTCTTCTCTTCCTCCTCGTCGTCATTGAAGAAGAATGAGGTGCTCTCCATGTCTGAAGCCGCCTTCTTTGTGAAGACGAATGGCTCGCCGCTACCAACGCCAGCAGCGTTGACTCGGATTGTGTCACTCAACATCATGGCGTACTTGGCATCGCGCTTCTTATCTTGGGGACTCGGGTTTTCGACATCAGAGAAACCAGTCGTGACAGTGAGAGTCATACCATCCTTGAGTGTGCGAGCGTTCTTTCCGTTCAGGATCATGGTAGGGTCCCTAGCCTCAATACCAATGCCTCCTCCAACGTTCTTGACGAACTTCTCCACCAGCTCGGGCTTCTTCGCTTTGATCACGGAGATGGCCTTGGTGTACGCGTTCTTTGCGGGTGCGCCGTCCTTGAGCTCTTTGATAACAGCCTCGTGGACGTTCAGAAGCAGTTTGTATGTGCTCTCCTGGGACTTGTTGGGGTCCACAAGATAGGTTCTGGCGACCATAGAAGCGTATGTTTGGTAGCGCAATCCGAGGGCCGCGATAATGACACCGGGGTGCAGGTTGCTGTCGTCGGGGTCCGTGGCAAGCTTCAGATCGTAGTTGCCTCCGCTCATGACAGTCGGGCTGATGCTCCAGTCCAGCTGTACCGGATCGAAGTCTGCAGCCTTCATCTGGCGGAAGAACTTGTCGTCGTCAATCTTGTTTGCAATCTTGTCGGAGAGGGCTCGGTGGGAGATCTTCTTGTCCTGGTCCAGAATGTCGGACATTTGATCGACAAAGTAGTTTGTCATGACATGCGAGGTAGCATGCGAGGCGTTCCTGACCGAGCGCAACTCGTTCTCGTCCTTGACACTCATGACAGCAGACAGCGCAGGGCTGATGTCCACCTCCTCGACTTCCTTGCTGATCTCTCCAAATGCTGACTTCCACTCTTGTACGAAGGGTCCTCCCGAAAGCTCTTTCGTGATGACGCCCACCTTCTTGCCCGCACCCTTGATGATCTCCAGGCAGCGCTCGAACTGCTTCTGGTTCTCCGCTGCATCCTTTCCTCGGACGAAGATCTCCACCGGAGTCTTGCCATCCTTGAGTGGCTCCAGATATGCGGCCTTCTTCTTCGTGGTGATGATGTACATGCCCTCGAGTGTGATGACGAAGAGCGTCGCTGGGAACTCGTAGCCAAGCAGCCAGAACTGAAGCGCGTTTGCCTTGTGGAATCCCGCCGCCTCATCGGTCTTGCCCATGACGATAGCAATGCTTCCCGCATCGCCAAAGATGTGGCTGCCTGATCGCTTGTCCGCTTTCCATTGTGTGATGAGGCCGGAGAGGCGGTTGTGGAAGGTGGCCTTGTCGATGCTCACTTCGTCCGCCATCTTGGGCGCAGGACGCCGGTGAAGGTGTCGCGGTGTGGCAAAGGCTGAATGAGTGTTGACGTGGTGTTGATGACTGTCGCTGTTATGTCGAGACTGTATGCGATGTGGTGTTGATGTCGGTGTTGTTGTGGTAGACAGAGGGGAGGGTTGGTGGGTGATCAAAGATTAAGGTAAACCTGAGCTAAGAGCTGCGATCGCGTGTCGCGTCGAGTCGAGTCGGCCAGCTTAAAGTGGAAAGGCGATGTGTTTCGGCCTCAGGCATCAGCTATTCACTCAAGGAGAGCGAGGAGAGTTGCAGAGCGAACATCTGCTAGCGGTTGGCGCGTGACAAGATCAAGAGGACATTCAATGCACTACAAAAGTGACTGAAAACAACAGCCGTTTACACACTCCTTATTCTTCTTCAGCACATGCCGATGTGATGGCTCCCGACTCTTGAGAGCGATTCCACACTTCATAGCATGAATCTCGACGATGAATTACTGCCAGGGCTTCGTGACAGCCTCGATCCGAAGCCTCACAAGAAAAAGAAAAAAGATGCCGCCACTGGTGCCTATGCAGCTGGCGTGCGAGCCTTGAGCGCGAGAATGTTGACCTTTTACTTTCGCGCTCCGGTCAAAGCCTTCTTCAGGACCAGAGTTGAGTAAGAGCACGGCCAGAGACACCGACCGATTTCCATCAGCATCCCTGACATTTCCGTAGTTACATGGTATTTTGGCCAGATAACCGAGAATGCTTTCGCCTTTCTAACTTGATTTCCAGGGCTATGTCCGAGCTATCAACCCGAGCGTCCAGGCTGGAGAACGCTGGTCCTGGAGGATGACATCTCCTGCTATGCTGGCCTTTGCAGTTCGAAACCACGGATGGTCGTTCATCCCTAACCAGGTCCTCCCTCCGATGGTTGCCAATACCATGGTCGGAGCAGTCCTTTATGCCGGATACTTGCAGACTCTTGCCACGATCCACGAACCCTCTGCACTCAGCACCAAGAGAGTTTATCCGCCACCATCCTTCGGCATCACCTTTTCGGCTGGCTTCATTGCTGGCTCCCTGCAAAGCGTACTAGCAGCGCCCGTCGACGCTCTACAGGTTCGCTTTCAGGCTACCGAGCTGATGCAGGGCAAATACAAACACATGTGGCAATACGCCTATGTGAAGACGCGGGAAATTGGCGCTCGCGGAGTGTTTGCCGGGTGGTCGCTCTCATTCTTGAAAGACTCGTTTGGCTACGGATTCTTCTTCGGCATCTTCGAATACGTCAAGGCACAGGCATTTTACTCCTATGTCAGCAACTACTATGGGGAATACGGAAATCTGTCGTCCTCACAACAAGCACACATCGATCGCCAGGCAGGACTCACGGGCAATCCGCTGATCAAGCCTCATTACATGCTAGAGCCCAGCTTCATCGCACTCGCTGGTGTCGCAGCCTCTCTTGCGCAACAAACCATCTCACATCCCCTCAGTCGAGTCCAGGACGTTCACTATGGCCGCCTTGAGTACATCGACGCGCATCAGTACACAAAATCACATGCTACGAAGAAACAAGCTCTCAGTCTCTATGCAAGCGCTTACACCAAGACCTGGAAGCAAGTGAAGGTGTTGGCCCGGCGCGAAGGTGGGATGCGGAGGTGGCTCTACAGAGACTTCTTCCTGTCGACCTTGAGGCAGGTTCCCAGCACGAGCATTGGCTTGATCGTCTTCGAAGTCGTACGCCGCAAGTATTCCACGGACGAAGACGTCGTGAAGATTGAGAAGGATGGCTACGACATCCTGCTGTCATAGAACAGGCGCTGTTGTTTAGCACGCTTTGTCCTATCGCAGTGCCTTTCAATAAGCCCGCTGACGATCCATGCTTCTTCTTGGATACCCGAGAACAGCAAGCTTCCATCCCGTGGGTCGCAAAACTGCTTGATGCCAGCAAATGGTGTAGGAGACCTTTCCAGGGTCTGTCCGACAGCCACTTTCCGCTCAGCGTCGACATCTACACCACCCGGCCAGACTCTTGTAAATACTTTCGACCGTTTCTCGAAATTTCAGATACCCGGTTGCCAACTCGACTGGCCACAAAGGAGGTGTTGCTCCGGTGTTTAGACATCGTGACAACAACAACAAAGACAACCCCCAATCTAGGATGGCGTGTTCTCCCACTCAGTTTCTGTACATAGCGCACGATCTCCCAGATTCAACAGCCACACAAACTTAGATATAGATCTATACAGGAGCCAACCTCAAGGCAACACCACAACAACCAAGATCATTCCTCTTCATTGTCGTCGACTTTTGCAGCTTCGCGTATATTCCCCTCAGCCGACGCCGGCAGCCAGCGCACACTGACATTCATCAGCAATCCCATAAACAACAAGCAAAACCACCCGAGATGGCCATGCAGCCAACCGCCCTTGACACCCACGGCGTACACACTCGTCATGCCCACCGGCGCAAGCGCTCTCAGCCCACTGCTGACCGTCAGCGCCACCGCATTCAGCGTCGCCAGCGTGCTCGGGCTCGGCGCAACGTCGTTCAAGCACAGCTGCACGCAGGCGAAGGACATCGCGATGCCGGAGCCGAAGAAGACGCAGACCGCGCCGAGCGTCCAGAAGGCGGCGCGGAAGTCCGCGCGCAGCAGCTCGTTCGCTATCGGGTAGCAGGCCATCTCGATCGGCCAGGCGATGCAGCAGCCCCGCAGGACGGAGCCGGTGCTTGTCTTGCGCTGCAGGTAGGGGAAGGCGAAGATCATCCAGATTGCTTGGCTGGCGCCGGCGAGGGCTAGGGCTAGGGAGATTTGTTTGGGTGAGAATTGGAAGCCGCCGAGGTGGACGGGGGTGTACAGGGCGACGGGTTGGACTTTTGATTTGTAGGGGTTAGCGTTAACGGCAATGAGGCAGTGCAGTAGGTGTTTGGGGTTTGGCACTTACCAGCTGTGTAGGCGAGGGCTTGTAGCATGACATGGCTGTATATGTATAGTACGACGCCGGTGCCTGGTGCTTTCAGCAGCTCCCAGGTCGACATCTCTGGTTCTGCTTGGCCATCTTCGTTGCTGGTTTTGGTCGGTAGTGTCTGAATTCATGTCAGATTCGATTGTGCCAATGGGCTTTGGATTGATGCTCACCTCGTCCAGACATACGAAGCTCAGGATTGCCGTGCTGAGACAGAAAATTCCAGATACAAAGCCTGGCAGAGCGTAGGGATATTCTTTGAAAAAAGCAATGTGCTCGAAGAGGGAATACTGTGACGCGGGATTGGCAAGGATGCCGCCTGTTATGATCATCGAATCAGCCAAGTGGCTTCGAAAGCGTCGTTCGTCTCTACTGTTCACCTACCAATTGCTGGACCCACGAGAATTCCCAGGTTCCTACACTTGTAATCAGTATTCCGTCCGACATTTCGGGTTCTGATATAGAACTCGTGCTTACCTGGCAAACATGAACCACCCAAAGGCTTTCGCCTGCGTCGTTTTGGTGCAATTCTCACTAATCATGGCCCGTATCGTGACCGAGCATCCCGCAAACAAGCCCGCAAGACATCGAAAGACAACCATTTGCCACAACGTCGCACTGAGGCCAAAGAGCGCCGACGCGGCCGCGATGCCAGCCAGCGAGAAGACCAGGACTGGCTTCCGACCGATGCGATCCGCGATACGACCGTAGAAGATGATGAGGAGCATTTGGACGAGGGAGAAGAGAGACTCGATCGTGCCCGTCCAGAAACCGACGTTCTCTGGTAGTTGGTGCCCGACGCGTTCGACCATCTCGTTGATGTATGGGAGGATGATGAAGAAGGCGACCGGGTCGACGATGCTGGCATAGCAAAGGACGAGAATTTGGAATCGCGGGAACGGCTTTTCCTCGTCCGTAGTTTGGTTGGTATGAGGCAAGGAGGCGTCGGGTGCTTGTGGTTGTTTTGCGACATGGCCATTGGGGGGATTATTTGAGGTGGTCTTGCTGTGATCATTTCCGACCGAAGGATCTAGGAGAGGAGTCGTCTCGACGACGAGTCCTTCCTCGGATGGGGTGCTTCCAGCTGTCTTGCTTGCGGCCATCACTGAGGCTGGAGAATGGAGAAGATTAAGCGAGAGATGGTGGACGTGAGTGAGAACAAGGGAAGTGAGAGGTTGGGAATTCGCAGCAATTGAACTTAGTGTTCGTTAGGTGATAGATTAGGCTATAGATCCTGCATGGCCCGATGCGGCCTGGCATGGATCACAACAGGGTCGCGGTAGGCTATAACATTGTTGAAAAGATAAGGTACATTAGTATTGAGACCTTCGACGGATTCTGGCTCATCATGACTTTCCACCTGCCACATCCGAATCTCAGGGCTTCGCTTACGTAAGGACGTCCCGCTTAGGATCGCGAAATTTATGGACCGGCCTTGCACTAACACCAACATTCGGTACATCAAATACCAACACAAACACTACAACATGTCGGAAGAAAACACTGCTGCCGCAACTGCAGCCGCCATCTCCCGCAAGGAGAAGCGCGCCCAGCGTGACGCAGAGCGCGCGAACAAGTTCCAGAAGAACAAAAAGAACAAGAAGCCAGAACCCGCCGAGCCAGAACCTTTCCCGAAAGAGGATGGACCAGACGATCAAGAGGAGCCGGAGAAGGAGAGAATACCTGTAGTAGTCGCGGCGCCTGCCGCATCAGAGTCGAAGAAGCGCAAGCGATCACAAAAAGATACCCCGGCCGATGGCCAGCAAGAAGAGACGAAATCAGCCGCACCCGCACCAAAGAAGCGAAAGGCCAAATCTGCAGGAGAAGAGGGTGACAAGCCTGCAAACCAACGCTTCATCGTCTTCGTCGGCAACCTTCCCTACAGCACCACGGACGATTCTCTCAAAGAGCACTTCAAGAGCCTGCAGCCATTCACCCTCCGACACCGCACAGATCCCGCGACCAAGAAAAGCAAAGGCTTCGCATTCTTGGAGTTCGAGGGTTACGACCGCATGAAGACCGCCTTGAAGCTCTTCCATCACTCGTACTTCGATCCGGAGGCGCCTGAAGGTTTGAAGGGCGTAGAGCCGGAGCCACAACCACGAAGCTTTGGACGTGGGCCCAAGCCGAAGAAGCCACAAGGAAGGAAGATCAACGTCGAACTCACGGCTGGTGGTGGTGGTGGAAAGGACAACCGCAAGGAGAAGATTCGCGTGAAGAACGTCAGGTTAGAGGAACAAAGAGAACGAAGAATCGAGTTCGAGCGTAAGGATAAGGAAAGGCAGGAGCGGAAAGAAGGGAAATCGAAGGGCGGTGACGCAGCTTCATACTCGAAGGCGGCTAAGCCTGGTGCTGCAGAGGTCGAGGGCATACATCCCAGTCGTCTCGCGAACATGCGATGATGTGGATGGTGATCACGATAGGGTTCCACAACTTTTGTATTCTTTGACATGCGCTTCGATAATGCGCTTTTCTTTACTCAACAAGCTTCTGCTTGTTCATTTGTAGCGAGTGGCCGCCAGTCATTACTGTACAGTAGCGCTCTCTCACTGTACCACCAGCTTCCATGCGCCTATAAATGCTTCCAAGTGTTTTTACATGAATCTCCGATCAATTTGCCTTCACCAACCTAGTCCCAACTGAAATATTGTCAGCTACGCATAATGAAGTCCTAAAGACTGGCAACGTACCCATGCTCTGTCTGTCTGACAATGCCACCACGGTTTCCGGTCTGCTTTCCGGTCTTGCCACCCTCAACGACTAATCGGTCGAGCTGGAAGAATTGTGAAACGACTGTTTGTCTCTGTAGGAGCGAGTAACATCAGCAACACATTCTCATCTCTGCGCATAACCCCTCATGCACAGTCTGGGTTTCTCTTCCCACAAACAACACATGTCCGCCTTGACGAGGAGTACCCACCTTCAACACCTGCAGTTCCTTCAGGCCCTTCTGCATCAGCTCCTGTACTTTGCGCTCGTCGCTCTCGACACTGGCAGCTCTAAAAGCGTCTCTTGTCCTTCTCTTGGCATACTCGCGGAAGTTGTAGGCGGCAAATTGGCTGCTCTGGCGCATGAGGGAACGGAAGAGCGATCGGGCCTCGTAGGCCGTGGCGTTTGCGGCCATCGTCGGTGGGAATATGCGCTTTCGGTCTGGCTGGTTACAGAAGAATTGCGATCCTCAATCCGGGATGGGCGAGATTTGTCTAGAGTGTTGGTGGTCCTTTGGGAGATGTTGGAGATTGTGGGTGTGAATGTAGCTCGTATCAATCTGAGAGGCGGCGGCCAGCATGACGGATGGAAATCTGACCTAAATCGTCCGAGCGCCGATCGCGACCTCACATCCCCATCTTCGCGCTCGACGCGTGCCTCTCTGCCGCTTGAACAAAGGTATTACTCGATCCATAAACTTATCATCTCCAACACAGTATTCCGCTATTTCATGTCGCGTAGCATTGGAAGACGCTTTCGACGCAGGTCTTTTTAGAGAAGAAGCTTATCAGCACGCTCCTTCGCTGTCCGCGGCGCATCACGTTATTATTTACGCCCTCATTCCAACAAGATGGCTGCGGTATGTCATCATATATCCGGTGCCCCTGTCACATCTCCCTCCAATTGTGGGCTACTCGCATGATATTCGTTGCGGATGGCGGTCTTCATCAGCAGAGCATTCAATTCGAATGCTGCCGTCGTTCAGACGCATCGAATATAAACTTGAGATGACAAGCACTAACGGATGTTCTAGTACCGACCTCCTGGCCGTTCAGGTCGATCAGGTCGCTCCCAGGCGGATAACGATATCTTCGAAGGGCTTCCAGTGAAGCAATGGTCTACCATGCCCAGTCGTGTGTCTCTGGCACCGCCACCCTCTGAGACCGACATCGAGAAGGCCCACGACAAATGGGCAGACCCTGCGATGCCCGAGAATTCCCAACTCTTACTCCCTCACACCCAACAGCTGTTGCGCATCGCCCGGAGCGGTAGATACGGCACCAAGCGCAAAATCGCACCGGACGTCGAACCCGATGGCGATGAATTCAATGCTCGCGAGGAGGAAGGTCTTCAGGACGACAACCTGGCCAAGCCTGCTCATTCTGAAGAAAAGGGGTTCGTCGCACGGAAGTGGCGACAAGTACCCGAAAACGCTCTCATTCCAGAACATCTGCACTGGGAGTTCCTAGCCAAGCGCCGGAAAGGCTTGCCCAATTTCTACCATGGTGCTGCGACTGAAATCTCAGCGTCCGGTGTACCACAGCTTGCCAAGCGGAAAACGCGTGTGCAAAGGGTGTTGGATCCAGCGACAGGCGAGAGTGCAATCTACGAAGTCCTCGCGCTCGAGGGTCAGGTCCTCGAGAACGAACTGCCAGCCGAGTCACAGATGCAAGCCAAGGTACTGCAGCCAGGCACCACAATTGAGGGCCTTGGCACCGTGAACGAGGAAGGTTTAATCAGCTTGGTTCCTGCCAATCCACCCGCTCCGTCGCGACGTAGCAGGCCGCCCCCGAAGAAGAAGGGTGGTCCTGGAAGAGGCAAGAAGAGGGTCACTTTCACGAATCCTGATGGTAGCACTTACACTACAATTGTTCCGAACGCCACCAAGATTGTGCCACAGCCTGGCCAGACCGTCAAGCATGTCGCGAAAGGGGAAGACGCTGACAAGGACGTTGCGATGGGAGAAGCGCCGAGGCAGCCTAACGAGGCCGCAGACGGTGGCGAGCAAGACGAAGAGGGCGACGACGATGAGGAAGGTGACGACGGAGACGACGATGATGACGAGGATAGGGAGGATGGAGAGATCCCAGACGATGACGCTGAGATTGCTGCTTCACCTGTGAAGAAAGCCACTCCTGCCGAGCCTAGGCCTGTCGACCCCGTGGCCGTTGCACCTACGTCCGCCGAGATTCCGCCTACTGTTGAGTCGGTACCTACCGATGCGGGATCTGGCAATACACAGAATCAGCCTCTGGTGGAAGAATCTAAACCTGACACTGATGTGGAGATGCAAGATCGACCTGCAGATGAGGAAATCGAAGCAAAACCCGCAGAGCCGGAGTCGATCCTTGAACCAGAGCCGGAGCCACAAGCAGAGTCAGTACCAGAACCGAAATCGCAGCCGCAGCCAGAGCCAATACCAGAGCCAGAGCCAGAGCCAGAGCCAGAGCCAGAGCTCCAGGAGCAAACAAACCCGGATAATATCGTCCCTCAAGCAGAACCAACAACAGACGCAGAGCCGGCTTTGGAGAACAGAACTACTCACGCGGATGAAGCGGTAGCCGTGGACGACGCCATGGATACCGATCCCATAGAAGCACCTGTGCCGAATGAAGCCGCTCCTCAAGAGGAGCAGCAAGACCAACCGGTGATTGACGAGCTTCCAGCACCTCCAACGGACACTGATCAGCCGACCACAGTTGTCACAGAGCTCGAAATATCTCTCAAACAGCCCGAAGACACCCAGACCTCCACCGAACAAAATTCGGGCGACATTGGTTCAGCAGAGGTGACTGAAACAGCGAAGGTTATAGAGGTGGCAGAGACTGCAGAGGGTGCAGCTGTTGTCGAGACATCAGACGTTGTCGTCGAGGCCACGGAACCCGATGCACAGACGCAGCAGGAAACCACAGAGCCTGTCAGCGTTGCAGCTCAAGAGCCGCCAGCGCAAGCGACTGAGGAAGGGGAGGACTTGCTGGGAAGTCTAGAGAAATCTCTAGGGAGTTGATGTCGAGGACACATGAGGTGCTGGCTCACGAGCAAGCACGGTCGACGTTCTTTGTATTGTATGTCTTGGATACACTTTAAATGGTAGATTGTATTCGAATACCATCGTCGTCTTGGATCGCCACGTCAATTCTTTCCATTTCTTGAATTTACACATAATGTACACAACCCAATGGAAGCCCTAAACGAGGCCTCCAGCTCCACAGACAAACACCACTCGACGCTCTTGGCGTCGTCTTGAATGCAACCTCGCTATGCTAAACGCAAGCGCTCCAACATACACGTAAAAATAGTCACTTGTTCAATAACTGCCTCATACCGGCTTTCTTGGGATGTCCCAAGAAGAACATGGCAGAACACACACTCAAGACGATCTGCTACGACGCCCAAACAAAAAGCTTCGTCCATAAGTCAACACGTAAGACCTTGGGCCCCAACGACGTGTTGATCCGAACGACCCATAGCGGACTATGCGCAACCGACTTTCATGCCAAAGAGAAAGGCTGCGGTCTGGGCCATGAAGGTGTTGGCTTCGTTGAGGCTGTAGGGAACGGAGTGTCCAACCTCAAAGTCGGCGAGCGAGTCGGTTGGGGTTGGCTGCATTCGGTATCGTTTCTCCTCTCAGTAGCACCAAGTTCATTGTCATTGAGGTCTAACAACAGTATAGTCATGCGGAAATTGTAAGACGTGTGCTTCGGGCTATCGCCAATACTGCTCGGAAGCTCGTGGGTTCGCCTTCTCCGACACCGACCAAGGAGCTTTCGGAGACTATCGCATCATCAACTCTGGTTTCGCCTATTGGATCCCTGATTCCATCAAGAGCGTCCATGCTGGTCCACTGATGTGCGCAGGAGCTTCCACCTACGAAGCACTTGATGCTGCTGGCACTAAGCCCGGCGATCGCGTAGGTGTTGTCGGTATCGGTGGGCTGGGCCACATGGCGATCTTGTTCGCCAAAGCAATGGGATGCGGCGTCACCGCAATCACCAGGGACGAAACCAAGTACATGGATCTTTTCCATCTAGGCGCCGACGAAGTCCGAGTCGAAGGCAAGTTGGAGAAAGCAGCGTTTCCCTCGGGTGGCGGCGACGAGTGGGGTCCTGGCTACACAACTCTCCCGCGCCCGATGTCAATCGACGTATTGCTCATCACCTCGAATGCCGTCAAGGAGTTGGAGGCTTATTTCCCTCTCCTGGCGAGACGTGCGACGATCGTTCTCATGACCATTCAGATGGAGCCGATCAAGATCCCTTACATGCCTTTCGTCTTGCCCGGGCATAGGCTTATTGCTTCGACTGAGGCTTCGCATCAGAACCACTTCGAGATGTTGAAGTTTGTGGCGAGACATGGGATCGAGCCTTTGGTTGAAACATTTCCGATGACCATTGAGGGAGCATCGCAGGCTTTTGGGCGGCTGGAGAAGGGAGAGATGAGGTATCGGGGTGTTTTGGTGAATTAGGATCAGGTTTTGAGATGACGGCATGAATGATTTGAGGAAATCGAACAGAGTGAAATGTTTTCCATTTCGATCATACCTACTTCAATCTTCAATCGATAGATTATGTGATCTCGATTTCGACTGATGTATTTAACAGCCGTAGTCTCGCAGCAACTTGGTATTGCAGTGGATAGATGATCAAATCTGACCGTCTATATCTCCTATACTATCCGTGTATACCAGAGAAGACAATATCCCAAAAAAAGGCTGCTACGTTGTTGGTATAGTTGAGAGCAGATTTATGTCAACCCCAACCCTAACCCTTGATGTGAGCTTACATCAAGGTGTTGCGACAACTTTTTGTACGCTACACAAGACCCCGACAACTGATACCTCACCAAACATCCGAAGAACCTTCCTCCGACACAGTCGACTATCCGGCCCTTTACCACACTCTCACGCTCGCGATTAGAATTCAAACAGCATGGTCAAACGCAGGAGAGAGCGTGACAGGCCCAAGGCCGGACCTGAAACAACCTTCAACCCTCACAAGCGAGTACACCTCAGCTACGGCGAAGACGACGACCCGGAACAGGACACGGCTGGTCTGGATGAGCCTCCGCCCATCAGATACCCAACCGTCTCAGCATCAGCAGACTCACCACTCCAAACACCAACAGACAACACACCGCACGAGCAGGCAAACACTAGCGAGGCTGGCGACGGCGACGATGACTCCAAGGCCTCAACACAAAAACCCGCCAACAAATCAGACAAGCCCAGCGACTCTCGCAAAAAAGCGAACGCGCACCCCGGTAAGAACGAAGCGACGAACCAGAAGCCCGCGCTTGGATCGCTGGCGTATCAATGGGAAGGGTCTGGCGACGACGAGGAAGGAGACATGAGCGAAGAAGACGAAGCCATGGCGTACCTCAAAGCAGTACGATCTGAACGTCAGGGCATGCCGGTCGTGTTGCGCGCTGCGGAGACAAACAGTGAAGAAGACGTCGACTACGGCGTGGGTGACAGCCGTGGGTACTTTGTGGAAGATTGCTACATCGCCCGGCCTGTACTTCGACCCGAAGCGCCTAAGAAGACCACGGTATCGGCCAAGGAAGCGTACACGGAAGTTCTGAAACGGCGATTCGACGCAATGCGTACACGTTTGAGGGACGAGTCTTTGGTAGGTGGGGAGACAGCTCAGACGGACAACACCAAGCCCGTACTACGGCCCAATGGCGGTAAGAAAGCGTACGCCGAATGCGTAGAACACGTGCAGAAGAGTTCGCCCTCACTTTCTCAGCTGCAAGCACTTGACCAGGAAGACACGCTCAGCATGCTAGAGCTCATACACAAGAGCTACTTCAAACGAGGTGAGACCCTGGGACAACACACCAGCGCATGGATCTGGGCTCTGCTTGCTAGACTCGGCGATGTCGGCATGATGAACAACGACGAGGTTTTTGTACTGAGAGACCTTGGTAAGCGGGCGCTGGTCATTCAGATCTCATTCAACGACGCTGCGATGGCTGCGCAGCTCGAGGAACTTTCACGCGCAGAGGCCGCCGCGGATAGCAGCGACGAAGCCATTACGCCTGGGCATGAAGGATCGCAGACGGCGGCTACTGCGGATGCGGACAAGGCTGATACTGCAGGTTCGTCTGTGACGCAAATGCTCGACCCGGAGAGCACGCTGGCCACGCTGGACATGATCGTAACCATCGTAGGCGAATTCTTCGGACAACGCGACTTGCTTGATTCCAGAAGATCGTGGGATCCGGAAGTATGAGTGAGTGGTATCGACTACCGCGATACAATCCCGGCGGCTGCTGCGGAGAAATGCCCGCAATACGTCGATCCGACGACACCCGCATTCGGTAACCTGTCCCCATTAGACTTGCACAGGGCGCCAGCATTCGGCGAATACCCTTGGCTGCTATCTCTGTTTGGTAGGTAGAGTAATCTTTTTACTCTTGCAGGGTAGCATAGATAATTGCCCGAATAAACACAGTACGCAGATCCGTACGACCTGCCAATACAGACCATTACATACCACCACGTCTTCCATTCCACCCATATCAGGTAGAAAGTAGCAACCGCCAACATGCCTAACATCTCCGAGATCGCCACCAAACATCGCCCAGAGCTCAACAAATACGAAGACCTCTACAAGCACTTCCACGCCAACCCAGAGCTCTCCAACCAAGAAAAGGAAACCGCCGCCCGCTGTGTCTCTGAACTCCGCGCCATCTCTAGCGACTTCGACATCAAGACCGGCATAGGCGGCCACGGCATCGCCGCCCTCCTGCACAATGGCTCTGGCCCAACCGTCCTCCTACGCGCCGACTTTGACGCCCTCCCAATCGAAGAACGCACCGGCCTCCCCTACGCCAGCAAGAAACGCATGGCCGACGCCGACGGCGTCGACAAGCCCGTCATGCACGCCTGCGGCCACGACATGCACATCTCGTGCATGCTAGGAGCGGCCGAAGCCCTGGTCTCCGCCCGCGAGACGTGGTCGGGCACGCTGGTGCTGGTTTTCCAACCCGCCGAAGAGCGCGGCACGGGCGCGCAGGCGATGGTCGACGACGGCCTTTATGATCCTGAGCGCCACGCTGTCCCTGTCCCGGATGTGGTGCTGGGAGCCCATGTTATGCCGCATCGGGCGGGTGTGATTGGAACGCGTAGGGGGTTGCTGATGAGTGCTGCTGATAGTATGCGGGTCACGCTGCATGGGCGTGGCGGGCATGCTTCGATGCCGCATCGGCTGGTGGATCCGGTTGTTATGGCTGCTAGTACTGTGATGCGGTTGCAGACGATTGTCAGTCGGGAGGTTGATCCGTGAGTACTTGCCCTCTCTCATCACCCAACTCACTTGATTTGGCGGTGCCGGCAACAGCACTGCCTGACAATGGCTTCTCCTACACTCACTTTTGCTAACCCCAACAAAACAGTTACGACACAGCCGTCGTAACCTGCGCCAGCATCCAAGCCGGCGACGCCGAGAACGTGGTCATCGACTCCGCGCGCCTCGCCATCGACATCCGAACAACCAAAGCCGCCACTCGAACCAAAGTCCTTGCCTCCGTCAAACGGATCGTCGAGGCCGAAGCAATGGCCGGAAACGCAGTCGCCCCGCCCACCTTCCAGACAACCCGCACCTTCCCGCTAACAATCAACGACGACACCTTGACCTCCAAACTGGAAGAATCCTTTGGCGAGCACTTCCCTAACGGCAAAGAAGGTTACGTCCCGGACGTCTCGCAACTTGCGGGGAGCGAGGACTTCAGCATCCTGGCCAGCGCTGTTGGCAAGCCGTATAGTTTCTTTGTCTACGGGGGTACAGCGCCGGAGAAGTGGGACAAGGCGGAGGCCGAGGACAGGCTGAGTGAGGATTTGCCGGTGAACCACAGTGGGTTGTTTGCGCCTGTGATCCAGCCGACGCTGAAGGTCGGGTTGGATGGGTATGTGGTTGCAGCGTTGACTTGGCTGGCAAAGTAGATGTACGTTGCGTGTTTGTAGATAGTTTGACAAGGGACTTGCAAGTAGCTCGCGTGCGTGTGTGTACTTGTTGTTCCCAAGTGCCGGTCCCCATTGGATAAGAGTACTATGTATTACGCTCCTTAGTATGGCATCGCCCTTCTTCGACAAACCGCTACCCCCTCAGAATTACACCGTTCCCCCCTTCGATAGAGCGCCGCAAAGCATGACACCCACCTCCCCACCGACGACGAGGCCTTGACAGTTCCAGACGGCTTGACTACATACAAGCCAGCATATGTCGGCATCGACAAAAGGAGTAGGTGGAATCTGCCGGTACGCACAGTAATTGTATAGCCGTTCAAATCGTGGATCTACATAATCTATCTAGTGAAGATGAAACGAAACCTCACAAGACTCCAAAAGACAACTCAACATTGGACACTCATCCGCTCACTCATCACTCATTTCAACATCATCATCATCATCACACCACTCTAGTTCGCCTTCTTGCCGTCAATCGGGTGCTTAATAGTCAAGCACCAAATGTCCAAGTAATCGCAGATGCTAACAATCACATCCACGACAAAACTGCCGTAGATACCAATAGCCAGCCCCAAGCACGAGAACATGAACGCGACCTGGTAGACGCCGTCGCCCAGAGCGCTGGGCCAGCCGAAGCCAAGGCGAGCCTGCAGGATGGGGCCCAGGGAGTCGACGATGCCGAACAGGAGCGGCAGGGCGAGGATGTTCTGGTAGGGGAACTCGGATTTCGTCAGGTGCGCGGTGATCATCTGGCCGACGGAGTAGGCATTCATGAGGCCGACGAGGAAGACGAAGGGGACGAGGTGGGCGTGTAGGATCTCCGGGTGCAGGGCCAGGTAGGAAACGATGAGGGCCCAGGAGCCGAAGAATGGGGCTAGGCCGAGGAGGGCGTCGTTCGGAGCGTCGCCGCGAGCGCGTCTGGCTTTGAGCACGTTGCGGATGCTCTCGATGGTGTTGAAGGCGAGGACGAGGGTGCCGTAGAGCATGTAGAAGTCACCAAAGTCCATGGTGTAGGCGGCTTTGGGGAGGGCAGAGGTGTAAGGGACCCCGAGGGCGGGGAGCATGGGCTGCTGCCAGTAGCTGCCGCCACCTTTGACGGCTGTGATGGCGTAGACGACGCAGAGGGTCAGGATGCCTTCGACGGGACCGGATACCAGTCCAAGGGTGAGAGTGTGAGTGTGGTACTCATCCCATGTTTGTACGTAGAATGTCAAGAGTGCTGTGCAAGAGTTAGCTGATAGCGCGGCAATAGAGGTAAGGAAATGATCACGAACAGCCAAAGAGTACCAGCACTGTCTTCCATCCCTGGCCAAAGTTCATGGCGGCCGAGAACAAAAGGACTTCCAAGCTCGTGTTCAGCGCGTCGACACCGTGGTCGAAGAGCTCACCCAGAGGACCAGATTGTCCTGTACGGCGTCTGTCGCAATAACGGTCAGTTTGAGTGCGTGTGGATATGTTTCTTTGTCTTGTACATACGCTTGACTGCCATCCACGGCGTCAAAGGTTTGGTAGAGGAAGAGGCCGATGGACCAAGACCAGTAAACCCAAGACGGACAGTCCTGGTCCATGTTTGGGGAGTAGTAGAGCATGGTGCACACATTGGCAATGACAAAGGCAAAGCCCGAAAGAGTGATCTGTTGTCATTGTTAGGAGGATTGCTCTGATGGAAGTTTGAGCGGTGAGACATACAGCATTCGGGGCCATTGACATGGGGAAGAGGTTAATGACCTGGCTCCACCAGTACGGCTTGAGCACATATCGGGAGAGAAGACTGTGGTCGACGGCTGTGATAGGGTATGGTCAGTACATGTAGGTAAGTTGCATGTGAGAAGGTGTCAGGTGTGTAGTAGTTTGTGTGTCAACATACCAGAGTATTTGTACTCCTTCAGCTTGGGCAGCTGCGACTGGCGAATGTACACCATGATTGCTGCAGTGTTGACTGTGCTATGGTAGGTACTGGGTGCAAAGTCGAGTCGTCGGTCAGTCTGTTCCAAAGACGCGTCGGCTTGTTTTGCATGGCCGGTACTCGGTGGCTTTCTGCTTGAATTCTACCTGAACCAACTTCGTCAAAACATGACGTCAGTGACAATCCATTCATGAGATTGACACGTGCAAAATGCAAATAACAATGCCAGCGTGAACTAGCATTTCGCTTTCACTCGTGAAGCTGCAATCAAGTTGAGGTAAAGTATCCTTTTGCATTCGACGCTGTGCAATCTGCTACTTACTCCCTTCCCTTTCCTCCCCTATCCACATCCAGACCATCCCGACCGCCGAGAGATCAGTCCTATCCTGCATTTGTCCCGCTACTCCATCTCGCCGACTGAAGGCTCATCGTTCAATCTGGGAGCTGTCGCGCGACGTTCACAGTTCACGCTGCTGAAGTGTTGATATCATCCCAACTCGTAGCGTCGTGTGTGCTCAACCGACAGGGCTCCAGGGCATGGGCACCATGATGTGAGATCTCATCGTTTGGATGAGAGGAACAGTACGGTGGACAGTCTCGGCCCATCTAGCATCTCGTGTTAGTTAAGTCTGGTCAACGATTGCAAGAAGTTCAAGCTTACCCGGACACGCTCCAGCTCTGCTCACGTCTCGCCCTGCGCTCCTCGAGATCGGGGAATTGCCAGAGATGGTGGACCTCGTTCAACGCGCCAATCTGCACGAACCCTGTGGAATCGATGTTAGAAACTGATGTCACCCGAAACACTTCTCAAAAGTGTACTCACAAGCTCCAACGCCCTCCATGACCTCCTTCCTCGCCTCCAGGCCCTTACGCCAGTGGTGCTCCCACTCAAGCAGGTTGCCAGGGTGTAGCGTATAAGTCCTCAGCTCAAACACACCGCCGAGCTTCCTCGGAGACGTAGTCGGCCAGAAGCTGAACTCTTGCATGAGACTTGTGCGCTTCGATTTGATGAGCTTCTTCAGCTTGTAGTCGAACTCGGCAAACTCGGGGTGGTTCTGGATTGCATTGAGGGATTGGTGGTAGCCGGCGTAGCGCTGGTATTCCCAGATGTGCACGAAAGTGTCACAGTCGCCAACCTCGGTGCGCCAGGAGCCAACGAGGTTTACCTTTGAAAGGATTTGTTAGCCCAGAGAAGACGGCGTATTTCACTGCTTATCCCAACATACCTTGTTCTCAGGCAAGTTTGCCATCTTCGGGTACCATTTGCCAACGAGCTCCACGTATTCGTCCACCTTGCTCGGCTTGACTTCGTGGAAGACAATGCTGTGCACGTACTTGCCGCGAGCCAGCACCTGCGAGAAGCTGCGCTCGATCTCCTGGTCCATCTTCCTGCCCTCTTCCGTGCCGTAGATCAACTTGGACAGTGGTCCCGAGCCTACCTTCTTCTGCTTCGGGTCATTCTCGCCGGTGGAAGTGGAGGAAGCTGCTGCTGCTGACTGTGAGCTCAAGCCGCCAGTAGTACCGGAAGAAGCAGTGTTTGGGGAGGAGGAATGCTTAGCCTCGGCAGACGCTTTCGCAGATGCTAACTGACTCTCGTGTTGCTCACGCTCGAGGCGCGCCTTCTCGGCCAGCTCTTTGCGGAACTCCTGTGTGCGCTGGTCGAAGACGTGAGCGCTGTCCGGGGTGACGTCGGCGAGGGCTGGGCTCTTAGCACGCTGAGCCCATTGTACGGTGGTTGTGGAGAGCGGGCGGATGGCAGAGCTGGTTGTGGTTGGAGTAAGGGTGGTAGCTTTCTGTACAAGACGACGAGAGAACATGGCGGCGGCAGTGATACCGGGATGTGTGGTGTTGGGTTGTGTTATGGAGTGATTGAAGCGGGTGTATCCTTCCAAGCAATAACAGAGTTGGCGGTGGTAAGGTATGTTTGCTGATGAGGACTAGGAGCGAATCACAGAGCTGCTAGGTATAAGCTCTCTCTCTGGCCAAGCTGCGTGGTAGTCGCGTGCAGGTGATGGAGACGGCGTTAGATGTTCCGGCCGGATCGGATCAGGTGATTCCTTCCGCTGTCGGGCTGAAGGGGCGATGGGCTTAGTAGCTAGTGGTAGTGAGGTAAACTGTATGCAGGCGTGTGCAAGCGAGACACAGGCGGAAGCTCGTTGTGGGAGAGAGAGAGAGAGAGGACAGCAGCAGCTCGTCTCTCCCCAAACCCAAACCAAACCCCATGCACGTCTCCACACAATCGGGGGCCCCGCCTCTAGCCAAGGAAGTTAGTCGTCTCGCTGCACGGTCGTCTACATCATCCCTGGAACGTGCAGTCTGGACTCCAGCCTCACATGCAGTTCATGCTAAAGTTTGTCTCTCGATACGATGATATCAGCAACTTTCGTGCATCGAAATTGTCCTCCTACCACCGAGACACTCGATAGACATCACGACTATCTCATCGGAGTAGGATCTCGTAGTGGTATTACCAGCAGCTCTGTTACATCCTAAACATCCCAGTCCCATTGAGATCGCGTGTTTAACAGACTTCGGGAGCGTCAAAGTCAAGTAAAGCATGTTGTGGGTTCAGATGGGTTACAACAAGTATTGGAAGCAGGATGCCTCGATTATGCTACCATCTCCACTGCTTCGCCCCCATATACACACGAGCGAGTATCTTCCGATTCCGGGTCCAACCAACCCACCATCCCCAACCAGAAAAATCAATCGCCCTCCTCTCCGAAGACAAGGGAAGCTCAAATGCAGCAATTCGTAGTTGATCAACGGAATAAAAAACAATTGGGGTGTATCCATTCGCGCGCTCTGGAAGAACATCATCCCGTTGCAAAAAGATCCTATTCCTCCGTGGAAGCAGAGAAGAGGAGAAGAAAAGAATCGTTCCGTTATGTACAAATCACAACAAAGAAGGAGAAGGGACAAAAGAGACTGGAAAATGTGAGTTGTCGAATGTGTGGGGGATGCTGTGTGAGGCATGGTGTATGCTCTTCCAAGATCATACTGGTCGAGTTTGGAGTCCGTTCATTCGTAGCTGTGGTATCCAAAAAAGGGAAAGGTAGGCGACAAGGGTCTTTCTTTTCGTGGCTGAATGGACAGGTGAGACCTTTCGTTTTGGTGTGCTGAATTCGTCGGGTGCTCTCAGGTGAGCGTCTAAGCCAAATTGTCGTGTTGTCGTGTGTGGAAAAGATAGCAGGATGTACAGATCGATGTTCATCGGTCTACCCGGGGCCAGTTGTTCATCCAGCCCATTAGGCAAACACCGAGCACAACGACCAGCGCCGCGCCTGTCAGCGGACGGCCGTGATACGTCAAGGCATTGTCGTGCGCGCTCACATTAGCTGTCCCGCTCTTGCCGCCAGTGATCGTGCTGGACAGGCCTAATACCTCTTGGTCGAGGAACTGCTGCAAGATGCGTGCTTGATCCGCAGTAATGACTTGTCCTTCCTCCAAACCAGCCTTCTCTAAGAGAGCAACTCCGGTTGGGCTGCGAGGTGACGATAGAGATGGTGACACTGCGTGCCCGTTCTGCTTTGATCTGCTGCGGGTCGAAGATATGTTTTTGGGTGAAGAGCTGCGACGGGAGCGAGATGCTGAACGTGCTTCCAATGCCGCGTTCTCTGCACGCTTCTGCTCGACCATTTCGGCAAGAGTCGACTGGGCCTCGTCCCGCTCCATCTCGGCGTTCTCTGCACGCATGCGGTAAGACTCCATTTGTTGCTTCATTTCGTCCATGGTCGCCTGTAGCCGCTCGAGTTGAGTTTGTAAGTCAGGAGGACTGGAGGTACTGCCTTCGATGGTCGCTTTTGGAGAATCGTTGTTTTCTTCATCAATTTTGGCCTCAACAGGGGCTTCTGTTCGTTCACTGCTCTCAAGCCTCGAGGCACGGAATTCTGCACTCTCCCTAGCCATTCGCTCTTGTTCAAGCTGTGTTTCAAGGCCCTTCATGCGTTCGGCCTGGCTGCTGAGTTCACCCTTGGCCAGTTTGAGTTCTTCGCAAAGCCTCAAGATGTCTCCTGAGTGATCCATCCGGGTAGGTGAGCTGTTTGCAGACGAGGGTCGAGTTGACTCTGCCCGCCTGAGTAGGGGCTGTATCAGCGGGTCTGCAAGTGCTTTTGCAACATCCGGTTTCTCAGGCAAAGGCGCCTGCGGTGGAGGCGCCGGAGGGTCAGAGAACTGAGCTTTGAGGCCAGATGATTGCTTGACTGGCGAAGGGCGAATCTTTTCAGAGTTCTTCTTAGGCTCCTTCTCGGAAGGCTTGCTCTCGCCTCCGAGCATTGCTTCAATGCATTTACGTGCTCTTGCAAGATCTTGTGACTGTTGCATAGCAAGTTTCATCTCGGCCTAGGATGATGTTAGAGTTGTGGCAAGCATTATCAAAGAGTTTTGGTCACTTACATTTAGTTTCCGCACGATATGCTCGGTGGTGATGGGGTTGAGCCAATTCCGCACGTGCGCAGGTTGGCCCATGACTTGGCCTTGCAACGCTGCTTGGCCTGCCATGTTGACTGAAGCCCTTCCATTGATGCTTCCTTGGCTTCCATTCCTCTTGAGGTTCTGTCCGTTGACCATCATTCCGCCACCAGCACTCGGGTCGAGCTCGCCAAAAGTCAGCGAGTCATTGCCCTGACCGTAGACACCAGCGTGTTCAACCTTGGCTGCGACTTTGTGATGTACGACTGTCTTTTGATCTTCACTAACAATATCGATACCCAACTCCAGCACGTCTTGTTCTCTCAACTCCCTCGGCTCGGACTCTTTGTTTTCCTGGCTCAGCCGCATGCCGTTGACAAAAGTGCCGTTGCTACTCTTGACATCTTTGATGAAGATGCGCCCTTGGCGGTCGGCATATACTTCGGCGTGTTGACGAGACAAAACCTTGGAGTCGAAGTATCCATTGAGTGCGGTAGGCACGGTCTTTTGGTTGGTTTGCCGGCCGATTCGCAGTACATCCGGGTAGTATGGCACTGTTATTGTCTTGCGATCGAAGGTTCCATTGATAGGGAGAAGGTGGAGGATTGCAGGTGGCTCGGATTGTTGCTGATTCCGCACGGAACCGTTGACCTGTGCCGTGCCGTTGGCCATTTGCTGTGAAGGTAGAACCGGGGCGTGCAATGCAGAGATGGCCGAAGATGCAGTAGCACCAGAGGTCGCCGAGCTCACGGCTTGTGGTCTTGCGGTAGTGATGCCGTTCACCGGTTCAGCCTTGCCTGGCGGCCACAGTCCTCTTGTTGGCTTCTTCCGCACTGCCCAGCTGCCAGACTCTCCCGAGGTTATGCTAGTACCGTTGGTCTGCGCCGAAGATGCGGAGATGGTTGACGTGGATGAGTTTGTCGAGGCGATGGACGAGGAGGAATTTTGCCGCTGGACGGTCTTGCGCGGGCCAGAGGCGAACATTTTGGTGCCTTCGTCGTTGTTCATGGCAGCGAGACCATTCTCTTCAGCCGTGCCCCATGTTGTGTTTGGCTGGAATGACAAGGGCGGAGCGACGGCAGTCATCAGAGGCGATGTCGCGAGGTTTATTGTTGTCGCGGCGCGTGTCTTGCTTCCGCGGTCCTACTCCCGGCTTTGTCCAAAGGGGTAGAGCTAGTATACACTGCGACGCCTAGGAGATAGGGTCGGACGCCGTGCATGTGACAATGGCGTGGGTATGCGTGAGCGCGCTCTGCGAGGTGCCGTCGAACGGGAATGGGCACGCACGGATCACGTGTTGTGAGCGGACGGGCTGTGGGGCGCTGGTGATGTCGCGGGCGGCGGCGGTCAATAGCTGTGCAGGGCGGAGGAGTGCAAGACAGTAGTAGTGAGATAGGCGGGCGCAGGATGGGTGCGGTGCGGACGTAGGGGCGGGCAAAATAATGGCGGCAGTGGTGTGGTGTCGCTTCTTCAGGAGCAGCCAGCCTGCTTTGTTGGAAGCACGGGCAGCGGCAGACGACAGACAGACCAAGGGACGGAGACAGACAGACGCACTTTCAAGGCGGCTAACACCCGCAGGCGGCGGACGGCCTTAGTACATTTAGGAAGTAAGTGAGGTTGTAGTGCAGTGTACTGTAAGCGAGACTGATGAGGTGAGGTGAGGTGAGGTTCGGTGGCAGTGCCGGTGTGGATTGAATCGGTGTGTGGGAATATGCTTTGCGTTGCTTTCAAGACTTCTCCTCCTCCTCGCTGGCTTGCTGTCCATCACTTGCCTTGGCCGCTTTAGTCGGACTTGTGCCGTGTCGTGCCTCCATTCCCCGCCGACGCCGAAGCTTGACCTCGTTGCTCTTACTACTCGCGCGCGCTGGAGCTGGGTTGCTTTTACTTGACAGAGAGGTAATAGCAATACATAACTACAACACACACGATCGATATGCCTCCCGTCGCAGCTGTTCCAGGTGGTGGTGCTGGTGGCCAGTCCACTCTTGACAAGAGTACGCGCGCTTTTACCAAGTCCATGTAGGCATGCTCCGAAGCTAACACACTTGCGCAGTGAAGATGGGTGGCATGATGGGCGGCAGTACGTATTTCTTCAAGGCATGCAAAGCTATAGGATATGTTCTCTGACTCTGCATACAGCTGTCGGTCTGGTCATCGGCTTCATCTTTGGCGCAACCAACATCATCCGCTTCGGCCCTGGACCTAACGGCATGATGCGCACGCTTGGCCAGTACATGGTCGGCTCTGCGGCCACCTTTGGGTATGCTCAATCTTTGAGAGGAGATTCATAGATTGCAACTCATTTGCTGACGATATCGCAGCTTCTTCATGTCCATTGGCACAACCATCCGCACGGAAAGCTCGCCTATCCTCACCGCAGCTTTCGCCAGGGCTCAGGCCAACCACGGCGCCCCTCTCATCATGAGGAAACAGAGGGAACAGAGGATGCAGCAGCTTCGGGAAGAGTAGATGTGAAGTTGGGGAAAATCAGAAGGACATGTACAAAAGATGAAACTAGGCCTGGAAGTCGCAAGCCAGCGAAGCCGCATGTATTATACTGAGAGGAATTTCAAGCCGATCACAAGCATCATGAGAAATCCGCTCATAGTCAACGAGGAAGTGTTTTTTGACACTCGAAAGGGAAGTAGGTTCGAGTTCCCTGGACCGCTTCTGGACTCGGATCTCCTCGGTGTAATTGCGTTCGAGCTGGGCTGCTCGACTTGATACTTGCGCAAGACTTGGTGGTCTTACTCACGCATACTGTAGGTACATCGCAAGACAACAAAATTACTTTTCGGCAAGCAATTGGATAATCGAACATCCGCGAAGCTGTCTCCGATGAGTTTGCAGAGGTTGACACTACCTCACCGCGGCAGTTGGGATCCATAAAGATCGATGTGTATCCGTGTAGTCGCTCGGCTAATAATCTTTGATAATCGCCGCCGAGACCTGCGAATTTAAACAAAGACGATCGATCGCAAGCATCAAATATGATCGTGTGCTGCTGATTTGAGTGACCTGTCGACGAACTTGCTGACGTGATAACATAATGATCTATTGCCACAGCGTGAATGAAATGACTACATGTAATACATGTGAATGCTAGGTATATGCAAGTCAGGATGAAATAAAAGACTCGATGGATTCGTATAGAATATTGAAGCTCTCTGGATCGTGATGTCAGCCCGCTAGCGGAACAGCTGCCGCAAAAGTCATTTGCTCGACACGCGACTCCAGCGATTATTGTCCACCACCTCACCACCGCCGTCGCCGCCACCACCACCTAACAACACCTCCGCCATCCTCGGCCAGGTTGTCGCCGTCCGACACCTCGCATCGCATCTCGAGCGCCTGCGCACTGCGAGTCCGCTCTCGGCATCGCCCATTGCCGACAAGGTAGCAGTAGCAGCAGTAGCCTCTACTCGCGCGCGTACATTGAGACCGGGCAGCTGCCGACTCCGCTCCCTCCTCCATGTGGATCACATCGCCTTTGACGACCTCCACGACTCTCCTCTCTCGAGCGGCAGCTCTGGGCTAGACACCAGCGCCAGCCTGCAGGAGCTCTCCCAGCTCCTGCCCTTCTCGCCGCCGTCACCATGAACAACCATCCAATGGGCTCGGGCCACCCGATTCCATACCATGAACAATCGCGCCGTCAGCAGCAATACCACAACCAGCAGTACCAGTACGGTCCGCCTATGCAGTCTCCCATGCATGTCAACCCATACGCCTACCATCACGCCCCGCCGCCGCCGTTTTACCCTCAGCAGCAGTACCCTCCGCGCCAGTGGTATCAGTACAACCCATACAGCATGCCTCCGGTGCCCGCACAGCCGACTCAGCACATCCCGTCGTATCCGCCTCGCTCGCCTTTAGTCGTGTCCTCTCAGCCTCAGCAGCTGCCCGTGACGGCGCCGTCTGTGACGCCCAGATTGGCACCCACACATCCCCAGGCATCTGCGCAACCCTTCCAGCATGCGCAGGTTGCAGTCAATTCGCCTCGACCGGTTCCGCAGCATTTGTCATCTTTCACGCACAACACCAATGGCTTGCCCTCTCCCGCACCGACTCCCCCGAAACGTGAAGAGACGCCTGCCGAACAACCGCACCACCTCCCCCCTCGGGAAGATACTCGGTCCATGTCAATCTCCGATTCCGTCTCCGCACCATCCAGACGTCAGTCGAGTGTTGAGAATGTTCTCTCATTGCCACCCAAGACCAGTACCCCATTCTATCCAAACGTATGTCCAGCAGAGCAAGCCCAAATCGTGAACCCATACTGACCTTGTATCTTGCAGCTGCCTTGGTTTTCGCCTGATGCTTCACCCGCCGCCTTCCCTCGTCGGTCTAGGGCGAGAGGGAAGCGCCAGAACTTGAACACAACGAACGATGCTGTTGCCCTTCCCCACCTGTCGAACGCTTCGAATGAGGTGCAGCAATCCGAGCCTTCGCCGCAGCAGGACACAAGCGCAAAGCCGGAGGAACCGGCATCAGAGACCTCGACGATCGCGGCGACGTCCGCCCGTGAGACTCCGGCCACATCGCAGGCGCCTTCAGAGGCCGACTTCACTCAGGTTTCTACTCCAACAACACCCGCGCAAGCCGTTGCTCCTTCATCGAAAACATCTACCCCTGCTCAACAACACACGCGTAAAGACACAAGGACCGCCGTTGCTGTCCCCAACATTGGTGGCCTGCAAAAGAAGGGAACCCCATCATCTGTTGAACAGACAACACATCAGGCATCTCCGACGTCGGCTGAGGCAGCGCCCGCGCAGGCAGACACTACGCCTGCAGCAGAGGCCGCCGCTGAGGCTCCACCTGCGGAAACACCAAAGTCGCCACCAAAGCCAAGCGCTCCAAAGTCGTGGGCAGATTTGGTTCGCTCAAAGGAGGCGAAGAATGCATCGACCGCACAAACCAACGGCACTCCGGCCCCGAAAGCAGTACAGAGCTTGCCGGCAAGTGCATCTCTTGCGGAAGCACTCAAAGAACATGCAGTAAACAACTACAACCTGTCTTTCTTGGAGCCACGAGGATTGGTGAACCCTGGCAACATGTGTTACATGAACTCGGTAAGTCTCATTAATCGTAGAACTTACAACTCATGCATCACACTAACAAACTGTGCAGGTTCTCCAAGTTCTTGTGTTCTGCAGCCCATTCTATGACTTCCTCGACCAGGTGCGCCAGCGCACCGTCCACTCCATGAAGAGTGAGACACCTCTTTTGGACGTGATGATCATGTTCATGAGAGAATTCAAAGTGCTGTCCAAAGGCGAGACTTCAGAGAAGGTCAAGAAGGCACTCCGTCAGGAGCAGCTTGAGCAGTACGGCGAGCCTATTACCCCAGAGTACGTCTACGACGCCATCCGTGCTCTTCCTCGCTTCCAGGGTATGAGACGTGGACACCAGCAGGATGCCGAAGAGTTCCTTGGCTTCCTCTTGGAAGGTCTCCACGACGAGTGTGTTGGCGTTATCCAGAACCAGGCCAACGACAAAGCGCAAGCGGACAAATCCAACGCGGAGACCGAGGATGCCAACGGCTGGCTCGAAGTTGGTCCGAAGCAAAAGTCTGCAGTCACGAGGACTGCTGGCCAGGAAGACGTGCCTTCGCCAGTCACCAAGATTTTCGGTGGCCACCTGCGTTCCGAGCTTCGCGTACCGGGTCAGAAGGACTCCGTGACACTCGAGCCTTACAAGCCTTTGCAGCTCGACATTGGCTCGCCTCAAGTCAACAACATTGTCGATGCCTTGAAGGGGTTGACTCACACTGAGACTTTGACTGGTGATTTCGGCGGCCGCGGAAACGTCGCTGCCAAGAAGCAGGTGTTCATCGATACTCTGCCACCGGTTCTTATCCTCCACCTCAAGCGCTTCCAATACGAGAATGCTCTGGGTGGTACCCAGAAGATCTGGAAAAAGGTCGGCTACCCGCTTGAGCTAGAGATCCCCAAGGACGTACTTCCTCCCTCAAAGCGTGGTGGATTAGCTGTCAAGGGCGGTTTGCCCAAGTACCGTCTCATCTCCGTGGTTTACCACCACGGCAAGTCTGCTGCTGGTGGACACTACACTGTTGATGTGCTACGTCAGGACTCCAGTGAATGGGTCCGCATGGACGACACCATCATCAGGCGTGTCCGCCCACAAGACGTTGCAGAGGGTGGTGCCGAGGAAGACCCCAAGCTTCTTGCCAAGGCACTTGAGCAGCACAAGAATGACTCCGACCTTCAAAAGCAACGCAACATGTACGAAGGCCTCGATGACGACGACCGCGAGCAAGAGGAGAAGCCGTGGTCTGAAGTCAACGGAAATGCTACTGCTTCGGCTAAGAAGCTGGCAGCCGCTGCTCAGCAAAGTAATGGCACCGCCACACCTACCAGCACAGTTCGGACACCGACCGCGCGCCGCGAGGCAATCAAAGACAACAAGGTCGCGTACATCTTGTTATACGAGCGCATCCGGTCTTGAACGGATTGTATGGTCGAGACCTAGACGAACATAGGATGCAACATTTCAACGCCGTGGGAAAGCGATGAACCCGGACGCCGGAGGCAGGCATCAAGCGAGGGTCGTACAACACCGAAGACCGGTAGCTACGCCACCTTTGCCTTGGTAATCGATGCCCCCGAAATAAAGACAGGGAAGAGTGCCGCCCAGCCCTTGTGGGGATGCGATTGGCCCTGCGCCATGTACAAGTTGGATGGACGGACGGACGAGGAGTTGAGGAAGCGAATAGGAGACACCCGCTGTGGACATGAATGTGTTCGACTATGTGTCCACAGTACGGGGGCATGTCTTTGGGTGTGCCGTAGAGCTGTAGATATGAGGACGATCTACCTCGCGCGAAAATGTGCAGGAGTGTACAGTAGGTATTATTCTAATAGGCACATGATGTCTGTTGTTGCTGTTGTTAGTCCTCTCGATCCCTGCTCTGCCTTATGATCCGTGTACACGATCCTTGGAAAGTAATCTTTCAATGAACAGCTCATTTGCGCTCGACGTTCAAGCGGTTCGACTTCCGACTGTTCAAGACTCTCATCAAGTACTGTACGCGGCAACATGGTCTCCACTCACATGTACTTCTCACACTACGGACATGCCGTGGTCAGCTACCGCAAGCAGTGAGGTTGCATAGCGGACAACCACCGCCCAGGAATCCCTTCTTATTCCGCTAGCAACATCGACAAACCCATCTTGCCCTCTTCCTGCCCCGCAATTGCCAGCTCCACCTCACACTGCCGAAGCATCATCATCACGAACACTTGAACCACCTCCTTTGCCCCGTAGCCTAGACTAAACACTCCACACGTTCCAATGGTGGGTCTCGCTTTTTGTCTGACCACGTAATCTGTATAATCAAGCCGCTGCTTTACCCTGTTCTCAAACCATCTCAACTCGACACATCCCTTCTATCTACGAAACTACCTAAGCAACGAGTGTGGAGGAAAGAGATCTAACCATACCAGTCTTCCACCTTCTTCCTCATCCTCAGCTCCATCAAAGACTTTTTCGTCGCACCCCCTTCAAACTCCAATCGCCTCTCCATCCGTCCCGGCCTGCCGCCCTCTCAACCGCAGGCTCTCACCATGAACACCAACGAGCCACTAAACCTCGTTCCCGACGAGTCTGGTCCGAGTGTTCCCGGAAATGGCAGTGGCAGTGGCAACAACAAAAGCAACCCGACCAACGGAACAACCGACTCCACCAAAGTCTCGCGATTCGACCCTCACTTCACGGACGCCGTCATTGCTGCAACCGGGCCCAAAGCGAATCAGAGACTCGCTCAGGTCATGCCGAGTCTGATTCGGCATTTGCATGATTTTGCGAGGGAGAATGAGATTACGGTTGATGAGTGGACGGCGGCTGTTGAGATGGTATGGATTGTCGTCTGATGTCCTAGATTAGCTACCTAGGTTTGTAAGAAGATTTGGCTGATGCGAGGTGATTTTTTCTAGTTGAACGCCGCGGGCAGAATGTCCGACAACAAACGCAACGAAGGCCAACTTTTGCAGGACATCCTCGGACTCGAAAGTCTCGTCGACGAAATCACTTATACACTTGCTAACGAAGCGACTGATCAACCCACCGCCACTGCCGTAAGATATCGCTACTCCAACCCTCCAAATCCAACCTAACTCCACCTCCCCAGATCTTAGGCCCATTCTGGCGACATGGCGCGCCCAAACGCGCCCTCGGCGACTCAATCATCGACAAAGACCAAGGCGGAGACGTGACCTACATGCACGGCAAAGTGACCGACTTCACCACGGGCAAACCCATCCCCAACGTCGAGATCGACGTCTGGCACACCGCCCCCAACGGCCTCTACGAACAACAAGACCCCGACCAACCCGACATGAACCTGCGCGGCCGCTTCTACACCGACGCCGACGGGACCTACAACTTCTACTGCCTACGCCCCACATCTTATCCCATTCCCGCGGACGGGCCTGCCGGACAGCTGCTAGAGCTTCTTGACCGTCACCCAATGCGGCCGGCGCATATCCACTTCATCATCTCGGCCGAGGGGTACAAACCCGTTGTCACGCAGATTTTCGACCGGACGGACGGGCACATCGCCAACGACTCGGTGTTTGCGGTCAAGGATAGTTTGGTGGTGGATTTCAAGCCGCTGGAGGGGAACCCGAAGGCACGGTTCGAGCTGCCGTATGATTTCAAGCTGGCGAGTTTTGAGGATGCGAGGAAGAAGGGGATGAAGGGGGCGACGGCGGTGGCGCCTTGAGAGTGGTTTTTTGAGTCTGGTGGTTGGTTTGGTTTGGGGTGGTTGGAGTTTGGTTCGATGTGTGCGTGATTTTTGATGACATGGTGTTTGTCGACTCAAGTGTATGAGTTTGTTGGATTAGCGTCGCCGAATAGCTGAATACGCTTGGAGTTGTTTATGTATGGTGTATATGTCGAGTCTCAATCGTTTAACGGGCCGATGTCTTCGATGTCTTACAGATGAAGGCGGGTGACCTACATAGTAAGCCATAAGTAGCGGGTAGAAGCCAGGTAGTAGGCCTGAGTCGTATGAGGTTTCCTAGGAATTACGTCTGCATCCTGCTAAGTTAGTTCCTTCGATGCCGCGCAACACCAAGAGTGATACCTGCGAATGCTGCGTGAAATGAGCTCGCAAAAGGACGTTTTGGGTGGCTGTGTTGCTATGTGCTCAGCCGCAGAGCTATTACATCCTTAAGATGCCACACATGACAAGCACGCACACAGCACTAACACTCACACTGGCAATGCGAAGGAGAGAATGTCGTTCAAGGTGCAATGCTGTTGCTCTCACAGTAGTCGAAGGGCAGCGGGTCAACTGCACTACGATGGTGATGCTCCTCGAAACACAAGTACCACTCTTGCTCGTCCGTGGATAACAGGTCCGTTGTACAAAGCTGTCACTGCCCGGCGATTAGTACGAGTTCTTGTGAGGTGTTAATTTACCTAGTGCTTCGGCTCCGGCATACCGACTGAGTGCAGATTCCCGAGTGGTTGCCGACACTAAACCGTATTGGGCTGTTCGCGCGAACTTCTTTTGAAGATCGGCAACTATTATTTGACCTGTAGATTTCGATGCTCGAGACTGCCCAGGCTACCGACAAGACCAGAAAAAATCCAAACATGTCTGACAGCGACTCTGAACAGGCCGGCGTGCCTCTAATTGAAGACGTCTCCGACTCCGACGCCCCTGCACAATCGAACGCAACAAAGAGAAAGCGCGAGAACGAGACCGATGCGCCCACCGAATCCAAACGGGCTGCAAAGCGCAAAAAGTCCAAGAAGCCCAAGGATGTTCAAGACGAGGCTTTGGACGAAGAGAAGGGCGTGAACAATGCGATCGCGCACATGGACAGCAACCTCATGGCGGACCACATTGCACAGAGGACGAAGAGATTCAAGCCAGACTTGAGCTTGGTCGAGGCGGAGGATTTGCACGTACCTTGTAAGTACTGGCAATGCAAGAAATCTCGCATATGGTTTGGTGGCTGACTCTGGCAACAGCGGGAGCCATCTTGGACACAACCAGCCACTCCGAAGGACGAACATCAGATCAACTACCCAAGTTCTTGGAGCAATTCGCGGGACCCAGGCGCAGCGGGAAGGGAAAGAGACTTCTGAACGCCCCGGAAGCAAAGAGCTCGCCGCACACCCTTGTCGTTGCCGGGGGAGGTCTTCGTGCTGCAGATCTGACGAGAGCTCTGCGGAAGTATCAAACGAAGGACTGCATGGTGGCCAAGCTGTTCGCCAAGCACATCAAGCTGAAGGAGCAGATTGAGATTGTGAAGAAGGCGAGGATGGGCATGGGCGTGGGTACGCCGCAGAGGATTATCGATCTTCTCGAGGACGGCGCTCTGAAGAGTGATTGCCTCGAACGCATCGTCATCGACGCCTCGCACATCGACACAAAGAAGCGAGGCATCCTCGATATGAAGGAGACTCAAGTTCCGCTGGTGCAGCTTCTGACGAGGCCTGACCTGAAGGAGAGATTCGGTTCGGGTGAGGGCAAGATCGAGTTGCTCTTCTTCTAAGCGACTTGTTAAATGTATACCAGTTTGATACCCCATTTAGTGTGTACAGTAAGCTTTCCCCGGTTCCAGAGTCGATCTAGGTGAAGCACTCACGACTCCAATCGATGGTTGTAGTCTCTTTGCACTACCCCAAGCGCGCCGCAAAATCTTGCTTCCTGTTGTCGTGTGCACTCCGATCGACGTGTGTCCCATCGCGCCTTCCCTCTGCGGCAAGACGGCGGGGCTCCTGCCTAACGTCCCAAATTAGAATCGGCCACTCTCAACCACACGTGGAAACACTACACTATTGGAACGTCAGTCTTTGTCTCATTACTGGGGCGGAACATGTCACATCCCTAGAAAGCTCAATTACACCCGTCGCCTTCTCCTTTCCTCAACTTCCCGCCACTCGCTATCCGTGACCGCGCGCCCGTCCGGATCACCAAGATCAGGAGACCGCGGCTGCTACCATGTCGCGCACTTACGCGCTCGTATGCGCAGTCGCGCTGCTGCTACTCTCACATCTGGCATCCGCCACTGCTATCGCACCAGGTCCCGGGACTATCGGAGGTGGGCCAATCTCCGCACCCCTATACACTGACGACGATGCTGACTTCTACCATGTAGCGTGCGCTCGGGATTGCTACTTGAATTTTGTCACTTTCCATCGCAGCGAGGTTGATGGAAATCTCAACTCTCTTTGCAAGCAGATCGGCGTTCCAGAGGTATGGCGAGCTTGGCTGTCACTCACTGGGAACTTCGCTAACGATTCGAAAGGAGGTCGTAGATGTGTGTGCATCGCAATGCTCGGGTCAGTGGGCTCCTGTAGTGGATACTAAACCATGCGGTGAAGTGGCCGCCAGCGATGCCACTTCTGCAGCAAGCGCTGTGAGTCGCAGCATACGCGATGGCTCAACAGAGCTACACCAGGATGCCGACCGGCCAGGCTTGGATAGCAACCGCCGCCGCATCACTTCAACTCGAACCGCACGCTTGGCAAGGCGCGTAGCTGTTGCTGCCAACAGGGATCTGCGCAATTCTCTGAGTGCCAGCGGCGAGAACGCAGTGCACAAGAGGCCGGACTCCCGGGAAGATTCTTCAAGCAAAGGCCCTGTAGTCGTTCCCCAGCAGAAAGCCCGGCCAGTTGATACACCCAAGCCCAAGAGTTCTTCAGCGCTATCGAAAAATGCCCCAGCCCCACCAAGCTGGGTACCATCTTCATGCGGAGTTTCTGGTTCAACTTGTGGCGGCTCCACCGCCGGCGCTGGCTCTGGCAATGTCCTGGAACGCACAGCCGGTGCTGAGCAGGAAGGCTTCACATCGCCTTCACCCGCTGCGATCAAGCGCGAAGCTGAATCTCGTCCGGAAGCAGAGGCTCATCCGTTATCAGTCGATCATCCTCCAGGTTGGGTGCCCTCTTCATGCGGATTTTCTGGTGGCACTTGTGGTGGAGCCGACGGCTCTGGTGGTGCTGCAGCAAAGCGCGATGCGAGTACTGAGCTGGAAGAGATTGCACCGCTGTTCACTCCTTCGCACAACATCAAAGCCAAGACTGGGCCAAACGTAACGGATCCTCGACAACTGGCTGAACATCCTCCCGGCTGGTCGCCATCGTCGTGCGGATTTGTTGGTTCTACCTGCGGCGGAGGCTCCGGCTCAGGCGGCCCAGCATCGATTCCTACTTTGCATGCAACCAAGCGCGAGGCTGAATCTCAACCGGCAGTGGAGGCTCGTTCCGTGGCCGACAACCCTCCCGGATGGACACCGATGTCTTGTACGATCCAAGGAGTCACCTGCGGGAAAGTGAATGACGTCGCAAAAGGCGCCGACGATGACAGCGCTGCAGGAACGAACGCAGGCGATGGACCACCTGCACCGTACGATAATTAGGTTGCATTCACAAATAATGAAGCCTAAGCACTTGGTTCCGCAGGTAGCAACATCTGGAAAGATTCACACTTCAGCAGAGTGACTTTCGCATCAGATGCCACCGGCCTTGTGTATGAACCGTGCAACGGTGGCATTTGCACGGCATGGAGGAAGCGCACCGTCTGCTAGTGTAGGTACTGCATGGTTTGGTTTGGGTCTGAGATGAGTGGTCTTTCGCTCGGTAGGATTACATACATACATGTGGTAGCTCCGCTCATGTTTCCAACACTCGGAATTAAACTCAACCGGGATCTCCGTTGTCTTCAATGGTCACTTCCACCGTGCTGCTTGATGTTGCGATATCGCGCAACTTGTGATCACCTAGACGTCTCACGCAGCTCAATAGAGCAAAGGCCATGGTAGCCTTTGGCACTAGCCTGTCGAACTGCATCGACGTTGCCTTCTCTCCTTGTTTCGCGAGGTATGACGGTAAGGCTTGCAGAATCCGTAGTTTCTGCATGTGGATGAGAATTCGGCATGGATTGCCAGGTGAACGCCAGCATGCATCCTCCGATCTGTGCAGCAGTCTTGCTAATCGGGATATCAAACCAAGGACTAGGGTTGTTTTTGAGCCTGTTGTCAATGGTCGTATTGAAGCCTTCCTCAACCAACCCAAACTCCCCCGCCGCCTGCTCCGCGATGCTTGAAAATGTCCTCGCCCATCATCTCCTTCGCAATCCTCTGCTTGAGCCTCTCGACGTGCTGCATCTCGGCTTCCAGAACACCCTCGGACGCCTCGTCGAGCACCTTGCCCTTTACGCCACCACCGCCGCCGAACCAGCCGCGCCACTCCAACCACCCTGCGCTGCGTGGGCCTTCGCGGTCGCTCACGCTAGCGCCTTGCGATGCGAGCTGGAGCAGCATGCTCTCCCAATTCGCCACGCCTGCGCGCAAGCAAGACTTGCACTTTTGCCTTTCTTCCGCGCTCATCAAAGGCTGGCCCTTGCCACCGGCGCTGTCCAGGTTCGCTTCTGCGATCTCGGTGGCCTGTTTCGTCCAGCTGAGGCCTGCGGACGACGCAGGAGAGGTCGCGAAGAGGATCTCGCCCACGTACATCATCAGCTCGGCTTCCTCGCAGGTGGATTGCGCTGATTCGCGAACGAGAGGGGTGTCGCCGGATGGCGGCTGTGGAGGGAATACGGGTGCAGTGAACAAGCTGGTGATCATGGAGACGGCGGCATCTAGGTCTGAACCGGCCTCGGATTGCTTGTGCATAGGACGTCGCTTGGCGGGGAAGGCTGTGACTGGTGCTGTGTGGTGGGCGCGGAGGACGGAGAGCAGGATTGGCAGGGAGGACGCGACGTCGCCGTTTCGGGCACGGTGAGTGGCGAGCTTGGTGATGGCTGCGAGGATGTTAGGAGTCGCCGCGGCAGCATCTGCGCCAGCAGCGGTGGTCCTTGAGTGTGTTTCCCTCACGACTAGGGTTTTGGGATCGAGCACGGCGTCTGGTGCTGGTGTAGCGGATTTGGCAATGTCGATTCCCCATTTGTACATCTCCTCGGCGCTGTCGGTCAGGCCGGTGTGCTCTAACCATGCCGCAAACTTCCAGGCAGCTTCCAGTCGCTCCTTGGTTGAGAAGCCTTTGCCAGTGAGGATCCGCATGTAGAAGGTCTCTGGTGCATCGAACGCTCTTTTGACGTTCTCTTCCAGAGGCGCAGCTCCCATGTACGGCGCTGGTGGTCTTGGGTCAGGGTTTGAAGGCCCAATCACGATCTCCTTGGGGTACACGAAGCCGCGTGTGGTGTCCAAGACCATGTCATTCAAGTGCTCCGCAGCTTCCGCGCAGCCCATGATGACTTCAACATAGCCAGCCCGCCACTCCCAGCTCTTTTCCGTAACATCCAGCCCTGCCTTGCCAACATCAGGAATGATGATCCCCTCTCCATCTGCCTGCTCCACAGCGCCTTTGCCGTCTTTCCCACTCTCCAGGCGCTCGAGAGCACCAAGGTAATTGGATCCCACAATAGCCCAGTCCACAATTCCAACTCCCCCACGGTCCTCTTTAGCAGCTCTAGCTCCACGTACGCAATTCTTCGTCCAGAACGACCATTCTGCCGGCGTCGGATTTCTGCGCTCGTCGATCTCGATCTGAATGCCGAAGTAGGCAATGCCGGCCAGGATTATGAACGCCCATCCGATCGCGGTCCAGCGCGTCGCGAGCCAGACTTGGTCTTTGACGTAGCGTTTTGTCTCGGTACTCAATAGACGCAGGATCTGTTGGTCGAAAGGCGACGGTCGGCGTATCGCATAGGGTTGGCTTAGGTAGGGGAGCTGTGGGCGCAGGTTGTGTCGGGTCACTAGAAGGAGCTTGCTGTTTTGCGTGAATGGCCGTGGGCGTGGGAGAATTCCATTGACGCTTGGTGGTCGACGAGGACGTAGGACCGGTATCCGAGTTCGCGCTAGATTGCTGGAAAACATTGTGTGTGTGTTGTAAGTTGCAAGGAGAGTCCTTGACTTGGCTGTGCCTAGGTATCGAGATGGCGGATGATGTCGAGACTCGAGATGCAGCATGCACTCCGCAGCTCCCTTTTCGGACTAGCGCTGTGACTTTGACTACCTCTCCTACAGTAAACGATTGAGATACATGTATCGAGACGACACGAATAGATACACTCAAACGAAGCAGCAGGAAATTTCTTCACCGGTCATTCCAAGGGCTTCCCAAGATGCAGACACCGGAGCCCGAAGTCAGCAGCAGCAAGACGGATACATCCCTCTCGGAGCTCGAAGATTATCTTGACGAACTGTGGGAAAGCTACCTTGCATTGTTGGACCAGTACACGAAAGCCCAAGATGAGATCAAAAGACATCTGAACTCTGGATTTCTTTCACTAGCAAAGGCTCAGTCTAGTGCTTCTCTTGGCCGACGCTACGGACAAGACTGGTACGACGAACGGATGAAAGCTTCTCGAAAGGCTCGAGTGCTGAGTGTCTCTGTCAATGATACTGAAGATTCTTTGAGCGCTGGTCTGCAGAACTTGAGTATCTCTCTCACAAAAAGCGAGCTAAGTGGTGGAACTACGCAGTCGGATGAGAAGATCTCGAACGACGGAAGCCAGGAAGAGGGGCCCAAGCAGCAGCAACCTTCGCCGCCTGGCACCCCTGAGCCGGAATCACAGCCTGACCAGGAAGATGAGGAGAAGTCCGATCAGACAGAGGAATCCAAGCCGACCAACCCGCTGCGCTGGTTCGGCGTACTGGTTCCGCCCGAGCTGAAGAGAGCCCAATCGGCCTTCTCCGCTATGCTGGAAGAATCGTCAAAATCAGATGAGCCCGATGAGACCAGTGGCGACCGCACCCAAAGCCCTATCACGGATGCTGTCAATGCAGCTCGGGGCCTTCGCGATGTCGAGGCTGAGATCCGGAAAACCAGGAAAGCTGTGAGGAAGGCAGAAAAGGCTTCGAGTGCAGGTGCTCACTGAGGTGTCCTGGCATACCCTTCGGCTTGATCGTGTTCTCAATGCCTTGATGAGTGGCCACCACATGCAGTAGGTGCCGTGCAGACGACAACGCCCAGTGAACATATCGTGCAAGTTAGGTTGGCGATCCATGGCCCTACTTTGTGGGAACCATGCAAGCTGCGCAGGATTCACAAGCTCCGCATTTGCACATGTCGAGCAGTACGGAAGCACATGTCGTTGCTTGTATGGCCTTTCATCGGGTCCGTGGGCTTCGATCTCGTCAGCGTGATCACTGCAATGTTTGCTGGGCCTTGTCCAGTCATATAGCATTGTCCTGTACGTTTGTAAACATCTTGTCCTTTCCAACCACCACACCACCGAATAGAACAACACCCACAGAACCTCCATCGACCTCAACGAATTGATATACAATCGACTACCACCCAAGACGCGTTTGTAACACGTCGAAAGTGCATCCAATCATAGACACCTACAATCGCTTGCGAGAGCAAGCCAAGCTAGGATGCAGCTACCGAGCACTTCGTCGCACGAAGTCTACCTGTTGTCCATCTTGATCTTGGGCCTCTTGGGTCTTGTGCATCTGTCGACAACTTACAACCTGTCACCATGGCAGACCACCGAAGGGCTTTACAACTCATCTGAGCCAGCGTCTCGAGCCCTCGAACTAGCCCTGCTGAACACTCGCTCCGACCCAGATAACAACTCAACCATCGTCATCAATGATCGACTCACTGACCCTGATAACAAGCTTACCTGGGAACTTGCCATTGGCAAAGGCGGAAATCTCGTCAAACTACTGGATTCGGCTGATCCGTCTCAATGCGGCGTAGAACAGTCAAAGTTCACTGAATGGAAGCAATTGTCAGAAAACGGCTGGAGAAAGCAATACCAAGGGCCACCCAGGGTCGACAAGAAAGAAGGCGAGAGCAGCATGCGGAGTTGGGAGGATGCTGCCAGAGCACTCAAGTTTGCAACCGATGACCGTAAGAACATACAGTACACACTGAGGCAGGACAGAATCGCAGCTATCCATGGCAAGATATACAGAAGCTCGGGCGGTTTGTACAGCAATGTCATCAACACGGACGGCGCGATTTTCACTCTGGAGAACACATCGCCCCGTACAAGAGGCGCTCGCCAGATACCGCCTCTGACTGGTACGCCAGGAAATGAACTTGTTCCGCTGCAGTCTTGGGCCGATGTCAGCTTTCTCCAGTTAGTCGACGCTTGCAAAGGTGACGAGAAGTGCATCAAGGGGCTGAAGCTGGTCGTCAAGTGTCATCCTCAAAACAACGTCACAAATCGTATCGCCACCCAGGCTCTGGGTGGTCCTGCCCAGTGGACAAAATGGCCCGGGAGAAACTTCTCGAAAAGGTCACAGCAGTTTGCTGCACTCATGACCACCCCGAGTGGGCAGGCTATTGCTTGGATGTTGCTCACGCATCGCGAACAACTGGGCTGGAAGTACGTGGAGAGCATTGACATATGGAGCGAGAAATCGCACGACTCCGAGCAGACGTTATACGCCTTCAACCTGAAGAATGGAACAGACAACAAGGAGCCGCCAAAACGTCTGACCCAAGATAACAGTGTTACTGTTTCACGAGGGAGCAAGGGCAAGTCCATCGGAGATCGAACCTTTCGCAGGGTTGATCATGTGAACGGCAGCTCAATCATCTACGACGTTAGCAAAGGAGGGCACAGCTTCAAGGAACTGTATCAGTCGGATCATGATTACGATTCCAAACAAGCGGAAGCTGTTGGTGGTTACCTGGTTAGTTTAACGCAAACGTCGCTCAACAACTCCTGCGTGCAGCAAAGCAAGTAGCAATTCTCGGACCTGCAAAGTCATGGCTGGACTGGCTCTACTGGAGGAATTGGCGATTCCAAATCTCTCGATGGATTGAACCAAGTCTTGTCGGATGCGAAAATCCCCAACGAGAAAGAAGAACCGAAGCGTATCACCTGGAAGCATGACACTGAGACGACCATCGGCGACAAGTCTTATCCCACCACCCATGCAGAATACGACGCTATCTACAGCCAACATGCGATCGTCATCCTTGGTGTGTCGAGCCCGATGGAGACTCAGTCTGAGAAAAAAGACATGACACAACCTCCACTCTATACACTCAGCGATGTTCTTTGGCTCCAGTGGGAGGACTGGTGTAAGGCCCAAAAGACCGATGTGACGGCCCTCACATACATCGCCATGGATGGCACGGCGAATCCTTCGACGAGACAGGCAGTTGAGCATGTCCTCGCCGGCAAAAAGGCAAGATCTTTTCCCGGTAAGGTCTTCGGAGCAGAAAGCAAAGAGCTCGCTACTCTGCTCGCAAGCCCGCAGTGTCAGGGAGTTGTCTGGTTACTGAGTCAACAAAAAGCTCAGCTTGGCGCGAAGACCGTCAAAAACTGCCGGATCTGGGATGCTGAAGACCACATGAACTTTGTGATCGAACTGGTTGACTCCAAGTCGCTCAACAAGACAAAGACTCGGCAAAGTCTCGTTG
>Ga0265797_10000861_pt1 | contig 55029 bp, 36 predicted proteins | sample P2T30metagenome_FD_192433 | JGI IMG/M metagenome (GOLD analysis project Ga0265797, IMG submission 192433) | Plant litter microbial communities from East Loma Ridge, Irvine, California - P2 T30 | ecosystem: Environmental > Terrestrial > Plant litter > Unclassified | place: USA: California...
TAAGGCTCTGATGGAACGCAGCATTGCCAGGCGAGCAGATCAGCTCGATAAATTGAGGCAGAAACGAGGCCTCGAGGTCAAGCCTCAGAAATATCGAAGAGACCTTGCAACACTGCAGGAATTCGAGACAGGTAAGATTTGGAAGCATGCCTCCTAAGTTTGGCTGTAGTGATTTGACAGTACTTCAGAAAACCACAACATGACTGGTATCGATTATTACAGCTACGATACCCCTACCGATATCCTCTTCGGCGCAAACACAAGCTGTGTCTTGACCCCAGAAGTCACTGATGGGCCCTACTACGTTACGGGCGAGGTCATTCGCCAAAATGTCAAAGAATCGCTGTACTGCGACGGTGTCGACGTGCATCTGGAGGTCCAGTACATCGACATCGAGACCTGCGAGCCTGTGCCCGATGTGGCCGTGGACATCTGGAACGCGAACGCGACGGGTGTATACTCTGGCATCAGCACCAGTGGCAACTATGCTTCAGGTGGCTATAACTCGACTTATCTACGGTGAATTCCGACTATGGTCTAGGCATGCATCGCTTATTGTGCTGACCGTCTTGATAGTGGAATCCAGTTTACCGATGCCGACGGTGTTGTCAAATTCGACACAATCTTTCCGGGCCACTACGTTAGTCCTTCAGCACAATACCATCGTTACTCGCCGCTAACACTCTCCAGGATGGCCGCGCCACCCACACTCATCTGCTAGCTCACATGAACTACACGATCTTCAACAACCAAACCATCAACGCCGATAACAACATCACACACATCGGCCAACTCTTCTGGGACGAGGACATCCGCGCTGCCGTCGAAGCAACTTCCCCCTACAACACCAACACCCAAGCTGTCACGAGCAACGACGAAGACATGTGGGACATTGTCCAAGCCGACACCTACTACGATCCTTTCCCGCAATACATCTACTTGGGCGCCGACGTCACAGACGGCATCTTTGCTTGGATTCAGATCGGCGTCAACACTTCTGCAAACTACGTGGACGACGAATACTACGCCGTGGCTGCGTATATAGACGCGGAAGGTGGGCATGTGAATGCCGATTCTACCTTTGTGGGTGGTGGAGGAGATATGGGTGGTAACGGAACGATGAACGGTACTGCTAGACCCACTGGAGCTGCACCTGTGCGTTGAGCTGAGCCAGGAAGCTATTCTCTAAAAGCTACCTCCGGTTCCATTCTTGGAAGACATCAGCCAAAAGAGATCTATCAAGACATGGCGAGGTTTTCGTTGAATCATAACATTGTACATGAAATCTCAAACTATTGTCCAGAAACGATTCACTCTCTCCAGAACTTCAACGCAAGTCCTCATAAACCTTAACACCATCAATCAAGAAAGCATTACCATCCCAGTCCAAAAGCTTGAACTCAACATCATCTCCACTCGCAAGCGTTACCGGGAAAGGCACCTCCTGAGCGAATGTCGTGCTCCTCGAAGTCTCCACCAAAGCATTTCCCTTTGCAGCAGCCCCGTTGACCGTGGCCGCCAAGTGCAAGAACCTGTTCTTAGGTCCATTGTACACATACTCGATGCCCAAGACTTTTGCGCCTGCACTTCCAGAGTATTTGAACGAGAATGAAGTGTCGAATGTCATGTTCGCGGCGACGCCGCCGGTGCAGCCGTCTTCGCAGGCGACGAGTGTATCCTTCGAGGTGGTCGAGTCGGCTGCGGTGACGCTGTCGAATGGCAGGTCGTTCCATTTTCCGGTCTCGAGGTCCAGTGTCCACGCGCCCGTGTTGTGTAGAGACAATGTGGTGCCATCGTGAGTGGCTGGATGGAAAGAGTACGTGGATGAGCCAAGCTGGTTGCCGCTCCAGTGGTCGCCGTAGTACAGGTAGGTGGTTTGCTCTGAGCCTTCGATAACGATGTCGTAAGCGTTCTGCGTCAAGTACGCGTAAGAGCCCTCGGGTGCGAGGAGAGTGGCCTCGCTCCACGGACCGGCCATCGAGGTCGACGTCATGTAGAAGTTGTCTGTCGGTGTCCAGCCATCTTGCTTGGAGAAGATGAGGTAGTAAACGCCGTCGATCTTGAAGACGCCGGGAGCCTCCCAGTACACGCCCGGGAAAGTGTGCAGACTCGCGTTAGGGAAGTAGTAATCACTGTCTAGGCTTGCGATGGAAAAGTCTGCGTTGTTGTTCGTAGCGTAGATCAAGTACGCAGCTCCATTGTCGGGGTCTTTCCAGACCGTCATGTCTCTGCTGTCGTTGCCGAATGGCTTGTAGTTGCCACGCCATGAGTAATCGCCGTCTACAGTCTTGCTGGTTGCAACGCCGACTTGCGCCGCGCCGTAGTTGGAGCTGTCGGCGTGGAACCACATGACATACTCGGAGTTCTTGTCGTTGTAGATGACCTTTGGCCTTTCAACGATCCTGCTGTCGGAAATGTTGGTGCCGGCTTCGGGGGAGAGGACATGGCCGATACGCTCCCAAGAAACGAAGTCGCTGCTAGTGTAGCAGTTCACACCGATGAAACTGTGAAATTATTGTCAATATCCACATCACTTGTTGGTCTTACGAATCACTTACCTGCCACTGTTGGTCAAACCAGTCTTGTCCTCACCAAACCAGTACCAATTCTTATCATCAGAACTGGCGCTACGCAGAATCGCTCCACCATGTGCCTGTATAAGAGTTCCGGAAGTATCGGTCAAATTGAGCTTAGGATAAAATGTAGCATTCGCTGCATTAGCAAGAGGAATACTGACGGCCAGTGCGGCCCAAGCCAAAACAGAAGAAGAGCGTGAGGCAAACATTGTGAATTTGCTGTGTTTACTCCCAATCCTACAAGGATCAATGGCCTCACCTTATATATGCTTCATACTCCCTTACATTACCTCCTAACATCATACACAGTACAGTGATGATACATCCGCAAACGCCACTCCACATCCCGAGGGTTGATGTTCGTATCCACGATACCCGTGACGTCTGAGAAACGCTACCGAGGACGCGATGAAACTTACAGAGTAGCATGTACAGAAAGATCGGCTATTACCAAGTTTAGAGAACGTTGTCACTGTGCATGAATAGATGCGAGACTATCCAAGAGTAGTTAGGTGCACAATTAGGCAAGCGGGGAGGTGGAGACCAAAGGTATCGGGAGCCATTCGCCCGAGCCGAAAGCTAGAAAGAGGCGATTATTCCGCTATTGTATACAACTTTGATTGGTGGCTAATGCTGCTGGCAGCTGTGAACATTGAAGGCATTAGGGCATGCCATTAAGAGACTCAATCAGATGTGAATTCTTGTTTCTCGATACCAGTCTGCAGAAACATTCATAGCATCGACTAGAAGGCCTTGAACTCAACAAGTCTCGTCTTCTTACCCGCAGCCTGCGTGAAAGAAAGCATGAGTTTTTCAGTGCTCAGCTCATCCCACTTGACATTAGTGATACCGTTCGCCACCAACTCTTCGCCATCGCCCTCGATCTTCTTCCACTGGCCGTCAACCCAGCTAGAAACGACATAGTTCGATGGCAGAGCATACTCATCGCCATCAGTGAAGAAAGCCAGCTCAGCGCTGCTCAGCGCCGTAGAGCTGCCAAAATCGATAGCATACCATTGCTCCGAGTCTGCTTCAGTAGCGTTGGAGTTCCAGCCGTTGGGAAGTTCGGGGAAGAACCAGACACGACCGTCGATGGCGTCGTGGATGTTGGCCGTGTCGTTGCCGCTGGACGCACTGCCTTTGGGGTATTGAGTCGTGTTCAATTGCACAGATTTCGCAATGCGGGACCTGTCGATCGTTGGAGCCGGAGCAGATGAGACTTCGGCAGTGAGCTGTTGGAGGGTGGCCGCGGAAGCGACTTTCTTTCCGTCGACTTCGACTGTGAGGCCGGCGCCTTGGCCGTAGTGGCTGCCATCGGCATCCCACTGGACAGCGACTGTGTGGCCGTGATAGGACACGTCCTGCAGACGGAAGTAGGCGATGTCCGAGTTACTGGGCAGCATTGGGTTGACGACGATGCTGTTGTCGGCTTGAGGGCGGATGCCCACCAGGCCAGAGATGATCAGGTCGATGTAGCCAGAGTGGAAGTAATGGTGCGAGCGTGGTAGGCCGACGATAGGCCCAGGCTTGTCGGGCTCATAATCTTCCTCGAGGTCAAGCTTGCCATTGTTGTAGTGCAACTTAGTGTAGGTGCGCAGTTCTTGGAGATAGTCGCTTTTGGAGACGACCGTCTGGTTGTAGCTGTTCAACAGGTTTGCAAGACCAAGCAGGACTTGTGTGGTCTGGTACGGCCACACCGGCCCGTTCCATTGGCATTCACGCAGCCCGGTGGGAGCATCGTATCGATACTGCTTCATATAATACTCGTAAGAAGGCTCCACTGTACGCATGCCAGATGAACCACGCAGTTCCTCTGTGTTCAGTAAGTGTGACCACGCCGCACTGTACTTAGCGCTGTTGTCGGGCATTTCAAACATCCAAGGTACGAGCCCAACGAGCTCGCGACCACGGATTGGCTCCCAGTAGTCCACAAACTCTGTGGTCTCATAATGGCGATCGATGAAGTGAGACAAAGTGTCGTTCCAGATGTCGTCTTGGAAGCGTTTCTTCAAGCCGGCTGCCCGTTCAACGTAGGAAGAACTGGTGTCCGCCTTGCCTGCCAACTTCGCAATGTTGGCGATTGCACGGAAGTTGGCCCACATGTACGAGTTGATGGATGGTCGGAAGGCTTCGCCGCCCGCGAAGCCGTCTTTTCCACCTGAAGCATCAATGCTTGAGATCGTATACTCTGTTGCGTCGGCGAGAGGTTCCACCCAGTATAGGCTCTTGTTGGTGTCATAGTGGTCGTTCCATTTGTCGTACAAGCTGATCATAGCGTCGAGGTGGCCGACCATGCTCGCTTCGTCGCCATCAACAAGATAGCGAGTCCATGTGCTGTCTGCCATGTAGTCCGTGAAGTGTCTGTCGTTGCCGCCATTGTACATGTGGTTCAAATAGTCATCACTAAAGCGGCGATCACGCAGCCACCGTCCTTCGCCGATGTGAAAGCCTGTGGCATCGTTCAGGGATGCCCAAGGCTCTAGCTGCCAGCCGACATCGTCCAGAAACTCTGTATGCGAGGTCAGGTCACGTTGCAGTATCCCAATGTGGAGTCAATCATACCTGTGGAGATATAGCCACGTTCTCCCAAGTCTCGCTGGTGGGCTCTAAAAATCTTCCAGCGGTAATAGTAGACATCCTGGATATCAGAGTCGGAGCATTCAAAGTACGGAACGCGATCCTGGTACCAGGGAGCATCGTTGCCGAAGTATTTCTGGGCCAATGCCTCTGCATCTAGACCACGTTTGAGAAGTGGCGAAGCGACTGCCAGCGAAGCAGCTGACAGTACACCGACAAGGGAAGAGATTGAATGATGCATGGCTGTGAAGAAAGATCAACCTGCTTGACATGCAACTTGGTAGAGCACTTACGATCTATATATAAGATCACGCATACAATACCAAGCCCGGCCAATGATGCTCGAGCCGGACTTTTCAGCGGCATGTCAAACTTACCAGTAGTAAGGTGGTCACGAGTTAGTACAAGCTCTGGTTAGACTCTTGAATCACGAGGTGGAGGAGCCGAAAGATCGGCATTTAACCGTTCACAAATTAGGTGCAGATCGTATGGAATAATTGTCGAAAATGAGGGGGTGGGGGTCGGGGTATTCTGGGGCAAAGCGTCTCGTATTGTTAGGCTCCAGTCGTTAGGGAACCGCTTGTTGCTTAGCGTGATGTAGTCTTTAGTTAAAACGATCATGAAGTTCGCCAGATGCCCCGTAGTACTACGCGGGAGACCATGATGGGCTGGCGATGGTAGCAACCAGGTGAGAAGCATGGTAGTCGCGGTGTAGTGGCAGCAATGATGATGGCATGACCCAGTGAGAAATCGCCGTCCAAACACGTGGCATAATCGTGCTTGGTCAATGAGCCATCGACAGCTGAACTCCAATGGTTAAAATGAATGTTCCGATCTTGATCACTGAGAAAGCCACAAAAGGTGTTTGTCTCGGCGGCGTGAGGATGAGAAGAAGAAGAGTCGGCATTTGGTCATCAGCCAGCCCCGAGGCGAGACCCTTGAAGCGCTTGCAAGCTTGGGCTTTGCACTTTCCTCCTCGAACGCGTCTCTTCGCGTCGCGTGTGTGAACGGCCCTCACTTACGCAATATCAGCCATCACCATCTCATCCCACACAAGACGGGACTTTGCCTTCTGCGATATTGATACCAGGTCGCTTGGACGATCAACATCGTACGCCACCACTTTCCCGCACAGCCAATGTCTTCGCGCACCACAGGCTTCTTCGAACAGGACCAGAGAAGCAAGGTAAGCCTGCCACAATCTTCCATGCCCTGATTTGGTGCAATGCGCGCGACGCTTCTCACCTTGAAGATCGGGATTATACGACAGACATGCACCATTTTATCGAAAACAATGTGCTGACTTTCCTCCAGCCGAGACCCGGCAATTGGCACAGAAACCAGAACAGAACCACCCTCGGCGATACCACGAACGTCACAGCGCCAGTCAAACCTCCAGTCCCCGCGACATCGCAAGCAAAAGCAAAGCTCAAAGCATTCCAATTCGTAGCTGGACAACCGAGTGCGCCGACCGAGAACACAGAAGGCAAAGAGAATGGCTCTTCAGTAGGCCACCCTGGACCAGTGGAACGAACTGCCAAACTACACAATGCCACATCAAGCTCAGCCCCACACCACCCAAATAAGACTACTCCGTCGATGAACATGGCGGACTCCACAAAGACACCACAATTGTGCCACGCAAACACCTTCCCGTCCACCCCAGGCGCGCGGCTATCACTTGAAGACCTCATTGGAAATGTGGACGATACGAGAAAGCCTGAGCCAAGAGAAGAGTCGCCTGAAGATCACATCGGCTGGATACCAAACAGTTCCTCGACACAGCTCACGCCAAATCGAAAGCGCAAACGGGCCAGATCTTCGTCGCCGTCATGCCCGAATACGTCATCACAGCGAGCCGAGGCGTCTGCGTTCTTCGCTGGGAGCGCACAGCAGCGAACTCCAGAGGCGGATCCGGCAGCGGACCTTTGGCAACGGTATGGGATCAGCAAAGGCGGCGGCGATGCTCAGCGACTACCTGATATCAACAACATAGCCTTCGGAGGCTCGCCACGTTCACTCGAGACACCCGTCAAATCTGGATTGCGGCGCTGGGCAAGCACTGGCAATGACTGGCCTAGCAGTAAAACCAAGAAGAGGCGGTCTAATGCGAGCATGAAAGTCGATGTGTGGCAAAATGGTACAGCAGGCTCAGGTGGCCGAAGTAAGGTCGCAGCTATGGTCGAGAAGATACAAGAATCTTTGGCAACACAGAAGCTCGCAAAACCCGAACTGGCAATATCCGGAGACGAACCGCCCAGTTCTGACCCCCTACCGGACACGGCCAAAAAGACTGTAGCGCAACAGCACGACCTCGGCACATTCGATCTGAAGACTGATGTTGATAACGCACAACTTCACCGACGCATGCCTCCGCCAAGTGCTCGTCCGCACTTTGGAGCACGGCTACAAGCTGCTGCAGTCAACATGCCGGTCAAGGATGAAGGCGAGACGTCCCGGGCCGTCAATGTCTCGAACGGACATGACAACGTGATCCCTGCACCATTACATCTCCAAAGCAAAGCACCACTTCCTGCTTTCCGGCGACCCTCGATTCGCCGTACGCCGAGTGACACCGTTCAAAAACAGACATCTGCGCATGCACCACCACCAGCGCCGGTGCGCCCGCACTTGCCAACACTGGCTGAAGATTTGGACGAATTCGGCGATGACATGGAATTCTCGACCGAAGATTTGGACGAGTTGCTTTCGCAGCCCTTGCAAAACCGATCTTTGCATGACATTCCTGCTCACCCCAATCCCCCTCCACAACGGCAACCACCCCAACAACTTCCGGTGCAGCAGCAAATAGCTAGCGAGCTGATAGAGCTGGCGGACGATGATTTCGATGATGATGAATTTGCATGCGACGACTTGGACGAGACCAGTTTTATTGAGGCTGAGTTGCAGGCAACTCAAGCGTACAGGGCAAGTCGACCGTCTTCCAAAGAATGGAGTATATAGCTCATGAATGTATAGCCTTCTTCATCACGACAGTCTCATTCGAAAAGACGTAGTCCATTGCAACATTCGCCAACGTCACGTGTGAGCTCGCCTGCAGTGAACAACATATTACCTGGGCAGCATTACCGACGATTTGTTGTCCAACAAATAGCCGAAGCCGACTACACAGATTCCCGCGGCCGAGGTGGCATTGAGCGAGTATGTATAGCCCGCTCTGATCAAAATGATGGATGCTAACATCCCTCAGATATTAGTAGCCAAGGAAGATCGCACAAGCTCGCATGCCTCCATCACATTGAGAGGATCTTGGGCCAACACCACAATCGCCAAGGGCAATCTTATTCACGTCTCATACCTACCAGGTCAGATGAAGGACGAAGCATTCTTCACCTCACAACAACTTCAATTGGACGACAGTGAGGCAAGCGCTTTCCTTGTCGTACACCCCGATCACATGCTATCGGCTACGACTGTTGCCGACTCATTCGACTGCACTCGCAAGGCAGTTTTACAAGACCGCATAAAAGCGACCGGAGAGACAAGCAAAGCCATGATATATGGCAAGATCTTGCATGAAATCTTCCAACAAGCTCTAGGCTCAAATCAATGGGACGATCAGTTCCTTGCCGACTTGGTCGAGAAGACCGTGCAGGGGCACGTCGAAGGCCTGTGGGAGCTTGGCATGCAGGACACTGTCCTCGCTACTGAAGAGATCAAAGCCAAGATGGGCGAGCTCGCGGCTTGGGCCAAGGTGTTCGTTGCCCCTGAACCGTCGAATGCCTCGCTGGTGGATGACAGAAATGGCGAAAAGGTTTGGATGTCTGTCAGCAAAGTCATTGCGATCGAAGAGCATGTCTGGTCGCCACAATACGGACTGAAGGGTAACATTGACGCAACAATTCAGTCGACCCTGCGCGACGACCCGAGGAAGCCACCCAAACAGCTCGTCACGCCATTCGAAGTGAAGACCGGCAGAACGACACAATCACCCGCACATCGCGCGCAAACAGCGCTGTACACTCTTTTGCTCTCCGATCGATACGATGTCGCCGTCAAGGCAGGGATACTCTACTATCTCGAAAGTTCAAACATGACGCGCATCGCTCCGCCAGTCAATGAGATCCTCCAGATGGTTCAGGAACGGAACAGACTGGCTAGCTACATCCACAAAGCACGGCATCCAGCTAAAGAGGGAGAGATCGAGGAAGTCTCACACTCTCAGGAGTACGAGCGATCCGGCCTTCCAGTGCTCCTCCGTAATGCTTTCAAGTGTGGAAGGTGTTATGCGCAGCAATCCTGTTTCACCTATCATGCACTCGTCGAGGATGGTTCAGCGGAGACAGCGGGAATGAGCGACGATAGCAAGAAGAACCATAGTCTCATCTGGCATGAGGCTGTGGGTCACCTTCTTGACTCTTCTTCTGGCAACAAGACGCAAGCGCAGGCGCTGCGTACGTGGTTTAGCAAATGGGACAAGCTGCTCACATTCGAAGAGAGCGAGTCAAGTCGGTTCCGCAAGGAGCTTTGGACCATGGCTTCTGCAGAACGTGAGGAGTCTGGTCGCTGTTTCGGTAATCTGATCGTTGCACAAGATTTGACCTCTACGGCTGCTGCTGTGGCATCAAGCATCGTGGATGGCATTGAGGGAAGCGGTGGCAAAATCAATCGCTTCACGTATGTGTTCAGCCGTGCGCAAGCAAAGCCTGGTGCTTCTTTCGCCGAAGGCAGCCAGCTTACCGTTGGGGAACCGGTCGTGGTCTCGTCTGAACAAGGACAGTGGGCTCTGGCGAACGGATATGTGATTGCTACGTCCAAGCAATATATCACGGTTGCGGTGGATCGCAGGCTTGGAGACGCTCGTCAGAGGTTAAGCAACTTTGACAAAGAGCAAAACCAGGCGTTCAAGGGAGTCATGGATACCGACAAGAGGTCGAATGCTACTCCCATCAGCAAATCACCACCTCTCTACAGGCTCGACAAGGACGAGTTCTCGAACGGCCTCGCTCTTATTCGGAACAAGCTGGTGATGCTCATGTCATCGCACCCGATTCATACCAAACTGCGCAACCAGATTGTCTTCGACGCGCCGCCAACGTTCACGCAATCCTCGAGTCTACCAACCCTGCAGCCATCGCAACTGGGCCAGATGAACGACGACCAGCATGCCGCTGTGAGCAAAGTATTGGCCGCACAAGACTACGCTCTTATACTTGGCATGCCTGGAACCGGCAAGACTACCACCATCGCTCACGTCATCCGTGCGCTACTTGCCGAGAACAAGACGATTCTTCTCACATCATTTACGCACACTGCCGTGGACAACATCTTGCTCAAGATTCGTGACGTCGCACCGGAGGGTAGTATACTCCGTTTGGGCGTCCCGGCGAAAATCAACCCGGAAGTGCAGACTTTCTGTCAGCTCGCCGCAACACCTCGACACTCCATTGATGAGATCGACCAAACGTACATGGGCTGCCAGATCGTAGCCACGACGTGTATGGGTACGAATCATGCACTATTCCAGCGCCGCGCGTTCGATGTGTGCATTGTGGATGAAGCTTCGCAGATTACATTGCCAACCGCCCTCGGCCCGTTGTTGCATGCGAGGAAATTCGTGCTGGTAGGTGATCACTTCCAACTCCCGCCATTGGTGCAGAACCGAGCTGCACTAGAGGGTGGCCTCGACATCAGTCTGTTCAAGCAATTGAGTGAGCGCTTCCCGGAAGCTGTCGCAACACTTGGACGCCAGTACAGGATGTGCGAAGAGATCATGAGTCTGTCAAACGAGTTGATCTACAGTGGCAAACTCAAGTGCGGCAATGAGGCGGTCGCTAAGCGCACACTTACGCTTCCTAACCCATCTGGATTGGACATATTCCATCAGCAGCAACTAGGCTGTGAATCCTCTGACCCAGACTGCTTCCTCAACCGGCTTACAGACCCTCAACACAAAGTCGTGTTCGCCAACATAGATCCGGTCGGCCCTGCAGCTCTCGAGACTCTCACATCTGGCAAGAACATCACGAACACGATCGAAGCAGCCTTGACGGCTCAGACGGTCAGCTCGCTCCTCGCTCGCGGCGTACCGGGCCGAGAAATCGGCGTCATCACTCTATACCGCTCTCAGCTGGCTTTGCTCAGACAACTCTTCAAAGTCGCCGGCATAAGCCCAGAAGTCGAAATTGACTCTGCCGACCGCTTCCAAGGCCGCGACAAGGAATGCATCATCCTCTCGATGGTGCGCTCGAACGAGGCAGGTATCGTTGGCGATCTGCTCAAAGATTGGCGGAGAGTCAATGTAGCGCTCACGCGCGCGAGATCCAAGCTTGTGGTCTTTGGAAGCAAGCGGACGCTGAAGAATAACGAATTGCTCACGAAGTTCATGGCTCTTGTAGACGGCAAGACGTGGAGCATAAATTTGCCAAAGGCAGCAGACGAAATGCACGCTTTTGCATACGCGTCCCAACAGTCTGTTGCTTTGGCCGAAGCTGCGAGCGCGAAGAAACGCTCATCGACGAAGACGATGCCCGCGTCACCGCAGAGCCCAACTGACACGAGGAAGAGAAGGAGCAGCAGCACGACGCGAACGCTGCAGGAATCGGTTTCGGCGGGGAACAGAAAAGTGGCGAAGCACAACAATGGTGGTTTCAGGAAGCCTGACAAAGTCATTATTGGCAGTGCTGGACGGCCAGCGACAAAATTGAAGCAGGCGAAGCTGAAGCAGCAGGTGGCTATGGATATTTTTGAGGATCTCACGGGGGAGGAGTTTGACTTTGAGGGTTGAGGGTCGAGGGTCGCGTTGGAGTATAGACAGACTTGCATAACGAATAGGGTACTATGAAACGATCCCACGGACTCGAACAACTGTAACATCAATTGCCAGGCGATTTGCTTGTATTCCTTCTCTTAACGCAGGCCTTCCAGTTGATTTACAAATATTATGTACACAGAATGTAGTGAAGTACCGAAGCCTCTAAAAGTCCACCTCTTGGCGCCATCCAAAACGCGCTAGCGAACCTTGCTGAACGTTTTCTGGTGACTCTGTATTTGCGAGTGTAGATGTACTGACTCAAAAGACCGCCACTCATTTACATTGAAACTCTGGATTGCTAAATTGAGAGACGAAGAAAAAATACACAGACGGAACAACTCACATTGTGCATCGAGGAGAAAGAATGGAATACCTGATCCGGTTCGTGCACCAGCACGAACCCTTCCGCAAGCCTGAAGTCGACTCGCTAGCGGAACTGTTCAACATCAAGATCCGTTGGATATCATATTCTGAACACGTAGGTCAACGATTCTAATAACTCGGACGGAAGAGTAGCTGGATAGTAGTGAAGGTTGGTGAAGAATACTTTCGACTGTCTCAGTCCTTCCGTCCTTATTGCCACATCAAACACCCTTTCACGATGGTCGACTTCTGACAATCAAGATATAGACACCATTCGCCATCGTCGCCTTCGACGATGCCAAAGACCCAACACAAACCGCAAAAGACCTCGTAACACGATCCATTTTAGTGCAGAAGATCTACGAGCTATGGGGCACAGGCGTAGACTACGACTCCCTGCACGCCGACATCAGAGCGCGCACCGAACACATCTGGCCAGCCTACCAGCCCGCCACTTTCCGCTTCGAGTTCGACTCGTTCCGCGGGACGCACTCGAACGAGGAGAAGCGGCAGCTGATCGAGTCGTTCGGCTTCATGCAGTTCACGGGCAAGATCGTCATGTCGAAGCCCGACAACCAGTTCATCGTGTTCGAGGACTACGAGCTCGACGCCGCGAAACCACACTTGCTGCACTTCGGCAGGGAAGTAGCTGAAGGCGGTCGAAGGGCCGTGAACAAGTACAATGTCAAGAAGAGGCACTACATCGCCACCACCTCCATGGACGCGGAGCTATCGCTCGTCACCGCCAACATGGCCCAATCGGCTCCCGGAACCGTAGCTTACGACCCCTTCATGGGCACCGGCTCCTTCCCCGTCTCATGCGCGCACTTCGGCGCCGCAGTCTTCGGCAGCGACTTGGATGGCCGAAGCATCCGCGGCAAAAAAGGCCGCAACGTCGCCAGCAACTTCAAACAATACGGCACCTCAGACCTCTATCTCGGCGGCGTGACCGCAGACCTCACCAACACGCCGCTAGTGCACGGCCGCATCCTCGACGCCATCGTCTGCGACCCACCCTACGGTGTGCGAGAAGGGCTGAAAGTCCTCGGCCACGTCAAAGAGCGGCTGAAGTACGAAGTCATCCTGGACAACGGCGTGCCGGCACATCTGCAAGACGACTACGTGCCGCCCAAGAAGCCGTACAGTTTCGTGCGCATGCTGGACGATATTCTGGATTTTAGTGCTACGCGCTTGGTTGACGGTGGGCGGTTGTGCATGTGGATGCCCGTGGCAGGCGCCAAAGAAGACCCCGACACTGCGCCAGAAGAACTCGAGAAACAGGCCAAGGAGGAGGAGGAGCCTGAAGCAGAAGAGTACGCGATTCCGCAGCATCCTGCTTTGGCGCTTGTGGCGGAGAGCAAGCAGCACTTTAACAAATGTGAGTCGACCTCCGAGGAATCTAATGTTGCCACAACCAAGCGCTGACAAAACGTTGCAAACAGGGTCCCGCCGTCTGCTCACATACAGACGTCTACGCGATAGCGAAGTCTCAGTCGAAGCTCTTGCAGCTTACGGCGTACAACGGCTCGAGCTGCAAGAGGCTCATCGCACTGGCATTGGCGGCACCGCGAACGAGTTGAACGATTTCAGGAAGAAGGTATGCAACGATGCTCATGCACCTTCAAAAGTCCGTGACTACTTGCTAACATGCCAATACAGTACTTCGAAGGATTCAGGACGCCTTGATTGAGATCAAAATGCTGCAGATGAACCGACAATTAAATGAAAATCACGAGCAAAGATAGATATCGCACTCTGCTGTTGAGTGTTCAGGCCATACAGTTCTCATGCAACACTTCCAGATCGAGGCAGTGCACGAGGGTGTGCTTATGATTGGCAAGCAATTGCTTGTACACCCTCGAGATGAGATTAAAACAGGGACACACAGACGTCTGTCCTTAGAAGATAGCTTCACCAATCACACAACGACTATCGTAGAGCAAAACGACGGAGAGAAGAAATCATTGGTATCCATCAGAAGAGTTCATTTTTGTTCATCCTCTCCGGAGCAAAAAAAAAAGAGGTGGTATCTTAATCCAGCTGCTTTCCACAGCTCCCACTTTTCATATCACATCAAACGTCTTGTTACATCAGAGACGAGCAATCTAGCTCTTGGCGGCACCAGCCTTGAACAGGACAATGTCACCGTCCTCAACGATGTAGTCCTTGCCCTTGGTCATGACCTGGCCCTTGGCCTTGATCTCAGCCTCGTTGCCGAGCTCCTTGAGCGTCTTGTAGTTGTAGACGATGACCTGGATGAAAGTCTTTTCGAAGTCACCGTGGATGACACCGGCAGCCTGGGGCGCCTTGGTGCCGTTGCGGATGGTCCACATGCGAACCTCGTCAGGGCCAGTAGTGAAGAATGAACCAAGGTCGAGGGCCTTGCGCATGGTCACAATGACCTTAGGCAGAGCGGAATATGCGCCAATCTTCTTGCACTCCTCAGCGACCTCCTCGTCGTTCTCGAACTGGGAGAGACGCTCCTCCATGGCGACGGAAATAGGAAGAATGCTGTCACCAGGGGCGTGCTCCTTGATCCATGCAGCAACCTTGGGGAGGTACTTGTTCTTTTGCCTGATGTAGTCACGCTCGCTCAAGTTGACGAGGTAGACGACAGGCTTGGCGGTAAGGAGGAAAAGTGGGTTGATGGTCTCGACCTGTGCGGAGCAAAGTCAGCATATTGCATTGAAGGTTGTTGCAACAGATATAAGAGCATAGTAATGCAAATCTCAGATTTCGACGTTCTCTCACGGCCCCTCTGCGTTAAAAATTGAGGGACCAATTCGAAGAGCTGGGATTAAAGAGGTAAACCTCTGATTCATCCTAGTAATGCATGGTGGAAGAAATGATCGCAAACGTACCTCCTTGGGGGTCCAGTGGTTCTTGCGCACGTCCTTGCCGGACTTGAGGTGCTCAATGACCTTCTCGACAGTGGCCTGCTCCATGAGAAGGTTCTTCATCTCAAGAGACTGGCCACCACGACGGGTCTGCTTCTTGTAGTTCTCGAGGGACTTCTCGGCGAACTCGATGTCCTTGATGCGAAGCTCCTCGCTGATGATCTCGAGATCACGGACAGGGTCGACATCACCCTCGACGTGGATGATCTCGGCATCGTCAAAGCAACGGACGACCTGGAAGATGGCGTCGACGGCGCGAATGTGGGACAAGAAAGAGTTACCGAGACCAGCACCGGTGGAGGCGCCACGGGTCAGACCGGCGATATCGTAGACGGTCAAGTGAGCCGGGACCTTGGACTTGGGCTTGTACTGCTCGCAGAGCCAGTCGAAGCGGTCATCGGGGACGATGACACGGGACTCTTCGGGGTTGATGGTAGCGTAGGGGAAGTTGGCAGGGTTACCGAGGTGGCACTTGGTAATGGCCTGGAACAACGTCGATTTACCTACGTTGGCGAGACCGACCTGCGGAGCGTTAGTTAGCGACAGGTGCCGAGGACGTTGTGCACAGCACGTACATGTTCGTACATACGATTCCCGCGTTCAAGTTGTTGCCGGGGCGGCCCAACTGGACCTTCTTCTCCTCAACGACCTTCTTGGGAGGCATGTTCCTGTTCTTTTTGTCTTTGTTGCTGGCGAAGCGCGTCTGCTGGACTGTGGTGGCAGTCGACGATCGGATGCTCCACTCGGACCGGGTAAATTGGGCGCGAGATGCAAGGACGAGTGCAGGGCCTGCTGCTTTGGGGGCAAGGGTGGATAGAGAAGAGAAGAGAGAGCGAGAGGTGCGCGTGAGAGACAGTTTGTCCTTTGCGACGACCGTGACCTGCCGTTGGTAGTGGGGTATATGAGATGATGAAGGGAGGTGATGTTGAGCTTCAAGAGGGGAACTTTGAAAGTTTTGCTGTGCTTTCAAAAGCTTTGACTCGAGGCTGCTGGCTTGGCGTGACGGAGGAACGTGACATAATGGCAATTTAAATCAGCCATCATTGTAGACATTTCTATATGTGTACATGTACGGCTTGCGCGATAATTTGTGTATGGCGGATTGGGTAATTGATGAGGCCAATGCCACTATATGCATTCATTCATTATTGCATGCACAGAGCTAGAGCATCTGCAGGGCTCGACACCTCCCACTTGAACACAATGCCGTACAGTCAAAACAGAACAAGCATAGTTACAAGCGTCCAACTCAATTATATTCATACATAAGACCCATCACAGTCCATCAGCGCAGCACAACTGCTCGGGAGGAAACCCCATCTCCCATTGCCATGTTCCACCAATAAAACACCACGAACGCCGCGCTCCAACACACACAATAATCAAGCATCAGCATCAGTCCACATTCATCGCCGTGTCGCTGCTCGCAGTATTCGCATCATTCAGAACTCCCAAGAGCTTGGCGTACGGCACAGTGACACGCTGCAAATCTCTGTGCTTGCCCAACACGACCACCACTTCTTTCAGTAAGTCCTCCCTCTTCCAGCCGACAATCTCGTCGCCTTCGCCCCATTCCACGCCAGATCTCTCCTCTTCTTCGCCGTCCTCGTCCTCGTCCGCGAACATGCCACCCATCAGTCCTCGCAGCAGTTCCTCGACCTTCGCTTTCAGATTTTCTGCGCCGATGCGCTTAGCGTACATGATCAGGTAGACTCTGAACTCGTCTTTGGCGCCTAGAGTGTATGCGGCGGCAACGCGGTTTTCGAGGTGGCCGATGGAGACGGCCGATTCAAAGCCTTCGAAGCCTTCTGCGGAAAGGAGCTGCTTGACGAGACGCTGCAGGAAGTATGCGCGGCCCTTGACCAAGGCTTGTGATGTTGTGTTACGCTCGAGGAGGGGGATAATGCCGGCAGAGATGTTTTCGGGGTTGATATCGTCCAGATATGACGTCTCGGCAGACTTGGAAGACTTGACCGGGCGTGAGACTGGGACACTAGTGTCGGTGGTGTTCCAGTACTGACTGCCAACTGCCCACCAGCTCTCGCTCAAGCGCTGCCAGACGAACATGGAAGGGTTATAACTGAAACCATCGCCATTGCTCATGGCAACGATGACCTTGCCTTGGCTGTTGAGGCGAGCGAACATGAGGGACGGTGCCACAGTCAGGTGGCCCTGCTGAGTTTGACTTGCCATATCCAGAACAGGCGCAAGACTGATGGGAGGGTGTGGTGCACTCATAGTCTTAATGTTCCAAACGTAGCACTGGCCGACCGCCGTCACTGCTAACAGCCACCAGCCACGGCAGTCAAGGATAATAGGCTGTGCTTCGAGAACAGATGCGTTGAGTAGACGTCGTCCGGCAGGAGTCCAGACGTGCAAGCTTCCGTCCTCACATGCTACACACCAGAAATTACGGTTGCCGGTGACTAAGAGCGCTGCTCTGGGCAGGAAGTCTTGCCACAAAGTTTGACTACGTTTGGAGACTGTGATGCGTGTAGGCTCTCTGTCCTGCACACGACCAGTGCGCGCCACTCCAGATGCATTACGAGCTTCGAATGACACGGAGGCTTCGTCTGATGCGTCTGCGGCGCCGTTCGTCTGGTCTCCTTCAGCATTCGTCTTCGAGGGGTCAAGTGGCCTCACGATGACGCTCCGGACAAGTGGCACCGCTAGTCTAATTTGACTGACGGTCAAACTTGGGTTGATCACTGCAGGTCGCAGCACCTCAGGGAGTTCAGTGGCTTTCTTGGTGGCAGCAGATCCAGCAATCACAAGACCATCGGCTGTGTTGTTGACGATTGGCGTCGCGCCACTCTGCTGTACAGCGTGAACTCTCTTCTCTGCCCTCTTCTCATCATCGCCCTCCACTTCGGCGAACTTGCGCTTGTTTCCCAGTAGCAAGCTAGCAAGACCACCTTTAGGCAGACCGTCGTAAGGTTTGCTTAAATCCAGTATCTTTACCGGCTCGTCTGAGATGCCGCCCTGCCTCACAGCGGCCTGCAACTGCGGTCGAGGCAGATTGGCCTCGCCTTGATTTGACGATACCAGTAGCGGAGCGATACGCTTCTTGCCGTCTTTAGTGATTGTGACACGTTGTTTGAGTTTGTCGATCTTTTCTGCCTGAGGGTCCTTGGGTGGTGCAGGTGCAGGCTCAGCTGGCGCAGAAACTTTCTCGGCACCAGCAGCGGTGCCGTTTACTTGGGTGTCGCCGTTTGTCAACGAGGGAGTCTGGGAGTTCTCGTCTCCCATTAGTTCTCCCATGCGCCCTTGCACACCCTTCAGTTCACCTGCCCTGCTTCCCTCTTCCAAGCGTAAGGCATCTGCGTTCTCGACAATGCCTGCGCGGCGACCAGCGCCATACTTCGCAAGTGCTTTGTCATTGTCTGATTGAGGTGCAGGGTAGCCAAGCTCGCCCGAGTCAAATACAACAGCCGCCACTGAACCGTCGAGTGATGTCAGGTACAGCGTCTCGCCATCAGGACTCCATGCCAGGTCACTGATTGGTTTTCCACACAGTTCTGCAGTGGTCACAAACGGACGAGCGAAGCTTGTGTTCCACACACTGAGTGTCCTGTCCTGACCCGCACACGCCACGACCGTGACGGGATGCTGACCGCTCGAAGAAGACGACTCATCAGGCGGGTCGCGCTGGAAGAGGCGTGGAGAGAAAGCGCACACCTCGACGGGTCCTTCGTGTCCGATCAAGTTGATCTCGCTGTCCCATTGCCCGCGGTTGACAATGGCAACAGAGCTGACCGGGCCGTTGACCGCGTTTGCTGCAGCGATATGGGCGCCATCCGGGGACCAAGAGCATCGTCGGAAGTATGTGGTGAGAGGTGATGTCGCGAATGGTGCCGTCACGGAGTGTTCCAGTGTGAAATTTGAAGTTTGATCGTAGGCGGTAGCGTTGGGTGGAGGCGGTGTGAAGCGGTAGATCTTGATCGTCCTGTCATCCGAAGCAGTTGCAAAGTACTTGTTGGAGGGGTCGAATGTGATTCCCTTGACATGCGACTGGTGCTGAGAGAGCGTCTTAAGCTTCTCGAACGTGCTCCCTGACCAAACCACAACCTTGCTGTCCAGCCCCACAGAGACCAGAATGGAGCTGTCGCAGCTCCAACCCAGATCCTGCACATCGTTGTCGTGTCCTATCAACCTCCTGAAGATCCTCCAGTTCTCTATGGGCGGCGATTCCTTGCTTCCGAAGGTCGTATGTGAGGGCGGGGTCGGGTCGAGGTTGTACACGCAGACGATCTTGTCGTCCGCTCCAGAGGCCAAGTATTTCCCGTTTGGACTGAATCGCACGCTGTGGATGGTGCCTGAGTGGTAGGACAGCGCCGCAAGCTGCTTCGGCTTGGTATATGCCGGGTTGGCGGCATTCAGGATGGCTTCGGTTGACCAGATTCGAACATAGCCATCGCCTGCAGCAGTCACGAGCCTTGATCCGTCGGGCGAGACATGGCAGCTGTAGACTTCGTGATCCTTCTTCTCCCCTCCATGGCACAGCCAGACCGGCTTAGTGAAGCGCATCGTGGCGCGCAAGCATAGCAGATCGAGATTCGGGTGCGTGAGGTGTTGCTATTTCCGATGTGACCAGAAGATATCCGGTGTAGGTGGTGGAGCGAGGTTGAGTGGTGATGCGACAAAGTGGTCAAGGAAAGCAGCACAGCTTCCATCTCCAACAACGCGCGGGCTGCCCTGAAAGACGCGCGAAGCTCAGATCGCGCTTGGCATCAAATGCAATCACTTCCCTCCCGATAACGTACCCTACTACATCATACTTCTTTACACAACACACCATACAGACAACATGTCTGAATATTGGAAGTCAACGCCTACTTATTGGTGCAAGTTCTGCGAGACTTACGTCCGCGACACTCCTGGAGAACGCAAGAACCACGAATCGACCGGCAAACACCAGAACAATATCCAGCGCTCCCTACGAAACCTACACAAAAATAAGGAACGCGAGGAACGCGAGCAGCAACGTGCAAAAGACGAGGTCGCGCGGCTCAATGGACTCGTGGGTGGCAAAGATGCATCCACAGCAGGCAGCAAGCCCGGCATATCAAGCCTCAAGAATTTAGGCAAATCTTCTGGTCCAGCGCCTCCCACTCTGAGCGCGGCGGCGCAAAGAAAGGCTCATGCGGAGCAATTGGTTGCGCTCGGTGTGGAGCTACCCGAAGAGCTCAAACGCGAAGTCACAGGAATCGGTGGATGGCAGACCCTTTCGTCGTCTGTTGTGGACTCTGGCCCGCGTTCTCTTGCGGACATCAAGAAAGAAGAGGAAGATGTGGCTTCTGCAGCGTTGAACAAGGGAGTGCACAAGCGCAAGGCTGAAGACGATGAAGACGTGAGAGACGAGGAGGCGGCGCCTAAGAAAAAGATTTGGGGCAACACTTTCAAGAGCTATCCTGGAACTCAGAAGGACGACCAGGATGATGATCTCGATGCCTTGCTGAGTGGCGTTGTAAAGACACCAGTACAATCAGCAGCCGTCGAAGAATCTACGAGCCAGGCGGAAGTGAAGACGGAGACAGACGACAATATCAAAACGGAGCCTACAGGATCCACCACAGACGCAGTGGCAGACGTGGCTAAGGAGGAGGACGAAAACAACGGAGCTATCACAGCACCTCCACCTGTCATGTTCAAAAAACGCAAGGCCAAGAGATGAGTTTCTTATTACTGCAACGAGTCGAATGCTCCACATGAGAAACGAAGCTGGCCCAACTATTTGTCCTCCGCCAGAAACTCCCGTGCATAATCGCCAAACCAATGCTGAGGCGCGGCTCGCCTATCTGGTCCGATCACAACCTGTCGCATAATCCTGTCTCTCCCACTCAATTTCTCCTGGATAGACAACATGTTCTTGAAAGTGCCAAGCAGAGAACCTCCGTGCTCAAACCCCAGGACGATCGAGCAACGAACTGCCACAGCCGCCAGCCATCTTCGAGCCTCGTCCTCTTGCCTTTCATTCGCCAGATCCGCTGCTTCGGTGAGTTCCTTGACGTGAGCTTTCTTCGCCGAGGCTCCAGCAACCATGACGATAAAGAAAAGAACACCGGAGAGACCACCCCACATTCGATCAAGATCTGTCTGCATTAAGTGATGAACAATCTCGACAAATGGGGCAGGGCTCCCAACATGCTCGATTCCTGAATCATCCCTTTGCGTTGAAAATGAGCTCGCCTGGGAAAACTCCATGTTGCCCACGAGAGCATCGGCATAAATCCGGGCGGTCAGGCGAATTGCCTCGTAAATGCGGCCTGGTCTCGATGACTCGCTCGAGCGAAGTTTGCTCTTGAAAGAAAGCACCTGGCGGAGGAAGTATCCAAGAGCGGCAGTTTTCGACTGTCCTTCAGCTTGGAACATGAAAGTCATCTTCTGCAAAAGCTCAAGCAGCCTCAAGCTGTCAGACCCGCGTCCCAGGATCTTAGCCACGGTTCCGAATCCATCCCCACAATAAATCGGTGACTCTGGAAATAGGGCACCGGTGGTTGGTGGTGGCGTGGCCCGCGAATATGCGTAGAGCAGATACACGTCATCGGCTGCGTCCTCTTGAAGTACAGCATTCTGCGAGTTTCAGGTCAGTCTCCCATGGAATTTGTACAACCTGAAGGTTTGGAGGTAAGAAGCGAGGCTTGAACATACTGCAAGATGTTAGCTTCCTATACCCGAACACATGTAAGAGTTGTGCTCTCATACCTATTAGCATCGTAATACATAACGTGCGTGCCAGGTGGCCGACCACTCCCAACTTATCCAACCCGCCACGCATCGAAATCATCTCGTTGAGACCCTTCTGATGGACTTTCAGAGCGCTCGTATCGCAGCCGATGATCTCGCTGTTGAAGATGTTCATGACCGCGATGATCGTCGCATCACTAATCCTTTGGTCTGGGTCGTCGAGACTTGCGTTGATCATCGCAATCACTTCGCTCTTTACTGCCAACCGCTCATATACTACGGCCTTCTTCGATCCTCGTGGACTTAGACTCTCAGACCCGAACACGATTCTCTGCATTGCTTCGTCGTGCGCCGCGGAGATACATATCGTGCTGAGAAAAGAGTGTCTCGCCCGGATGAGATTCGGCAACCACAACTTCGCCATGGAACATGAACGCAGCCGCCTTCCGCACGCGTATTTCAACTTCTCGAGGTCGACGGCCGTGTTTGTCGATTGCAGCCAGGTGTGGTAAGGGCTCACTTTGAATCCCAGAACACTGAAGAGATCCGGCACACTCAGGCCCCGGCCTTCTTGTTCAGACCAGTTGCAGCTGCAAGAGCCAGGATGGAGGTTCCTTTCATCGCCACCGGAATTGCACATCGGATGCTCGACTTCTTCCACGTCGTCGACAACAGACCGGGGGATCAGCGCCATGGTCGACTCCGCGCGTCGTGAGACATGCGAAGCTGTTCTTGACGCGAGCGACATCACAGTCCCTTCCGTGTCGGAGCCGTACAACAGCGAGCTCGACGCTCCGTCATTTGAACTCTGAGGCGTCAAGACACCCGTGTCAAGCACATGTCCCGGTGCGGCGAGATTTCTCAGTTTCCTGGCTTTCCTGGTGTCCGACTCGGTCCGTCTGCGTTTCTCCACCTCCGCCGGCCCTTCTGCTCTGATATCCCGTGTTCCTGGGGTCTTGCGCCTTTCCTTGCGTAGGAAATCGTTCATGACGTGCTTTCTGTTCTCCCGCATCACCATCTTGTTCTTGAACTGCGTCGGGTTGGTGGTGACGAGGAACCGGAAGGAGTCCTGCTTCTGTGGCGTCGGTGGTTGCACTGGGCGTGAGATGGCGCTTGAAGGTCTGTCGCATGCGTCGCTTATGAGAGGGTTTGCGTCGACGTTGTGGCCTCTGATACTGCTTCTGAATACTTCGGTCGGCGTCCAGGTTGCGTGCGGGTTGAGAAGCATGGAATCATGGCGCTTCCGGCCTGTCGTGTAGTCATTTGGCGGCGACAAGGTGTGGGTGTAGGTTTGCATAGTGCCAGACATGTTTGGGTCGAGAAAGGGTGGCATCGCCGCTGCTCATAAATACGCCGCGAGCTCGAGGCAACGCAAAGTTGCTCACACCACAAACCAGGATAGATTCTTGTTCTAGAAACTCGAAGCGTAGGACTCTCAAGCGGCAGAGATGTCGGTCGAGACGATGCAGCTAAAGAGTCTTTGGGTTGCAATGCCAGCAAGCATGCAAGCACACCTTGACTTGGCCAAGATATCGCTTCTGCCGCTTGCTCGTGTTCTTGTACCTGGCGAGCTGTGAGAGGTAGTTTGTAATAAGAAGTTCAATGCAGGTGGCCTCGCTTCGCGCTTCGCGTAGCCAAATCGATCCTGCGTACGTAAGCCGTGTAAATTGCCGCACTGGAGTCAATGTCCGGGTGTTATCTCTGAGAAACGAAATGAGAAGCTGCAACAGATATTGTACGGCGAGCACAAGTGCAATCAATACATGTTATCCGGCTCGCAAAGCGTGGCTGAGGCAGGCAGGCCTTAGGTTCTCTCAAACACATTGCGCCACACACAAAGATGTCATATCTGCCTTACTGCTGTACCGCGCAGCACGCTTCACCGTCACGAACACTGCGGCGCAGCGTCGAAACCGCACCACTTCGCAGGCAGAAACGTCCTAGATAGCGGGCGAAGTAGCGGTAGAGGTAGCACGACGATCACGGCAGGCAACCCGGTGAAAGCAACTCTTGGTTCGAAGTGCAAAGGCAAATCATGCACAGGTGCAGAGAGCGTACAGGTACATCGTCTCGATCGGTAGATACTAGGAAGCAATGCAATGTGCCCTAGCCTTACATCCTACCGGAACGTGCAGTGCAGTTGGCCCGTTGGCCGCCGCCGCTGCAGGTGAGCATTGGAATCGCCCGGAAGTATCGCATCGCCCGTCGCCATCGGTCAGGGAGCGGAGCACACCGGTCTGGCGGACCACAGGACCGATGCAAGATTGGTGGTTTGCGTGAGGCTGAGGTCTGGTGGGGGCGGTGGGCGGGCACAGCTTAGGGCGTTTGTTCACGTCACCTCACTTTACGGTAGTACAGTACACTGATGGCGAGATTTGCAAGTCGATGGTCCGGTGGCTATGCTTGCTTTCACGTGCGATCATTCCGATATCACACCACAGAGTACAGATTGATAAGAGATAACGATTTGGGTCAGAGGCGTGCATGGTGGTGGCATAGTGGACAACAACAACAATAATGATGAACGATGGCGGCACGCGCGCCAAAAGTTGCACCCACAAAGCTGCAGGTAATGGCGCCAGCGGCTGCCGAGTAATATATATCCCAGCGAAGCGCGTCCTGAACATGCGTCGCTAAAGCACTGCACGACTCGGTTGGCGAAGGTTCGGAGGATATTCGCTCTTTGGTCTGTTTCTGGCATTCTTATGCGTGGGTTATTCATGAGGAAGTTCAGACCGTGTGGATTGTTCATATGTTATGGATTGGCTGAAAGATTCGTTTTGTTTTGAGAAATATTGTATAGCTATCACCATCCTCCATGTGTCGTCGCGAATGTATATGACTATCTCCGCGGCGAACGACAACTCACAGCTTATGTCCGGTGCCTTCGTACAGAGACGAGGCCACATGACCAAACGACACGTTCGTGGTGAGGTTGTATCGCAGTTGCATCAGATTTGTGCACTAGCATAACTACAAGCCTGTATGAGCGCATCACCAAGTGTGTCGTGGCGCACAGGTTGCCGCATGAAGTGTGCCTGGGCGCACAGTTTACCGCATGAAGGATGCCAGACTATGTGTCCACTGCAGCTCAGTGGCTGCCACATGGACAGGCCTTACATAAGCCAACCCAGACCATTGACTGCCTTGGGAGCGGGTGTGATACACACCTCGGAGGTCCGACTCGTGGAAATCCGTCAATCAAGCATTATAGGGCTGCAGGATACATGCGACAGGACTGCAACGGTGATGTGTCTACCCCTCTCGCATGGACTCGTGTCATTGCGAATCATCTCTTCACCGGCGTGCAAGCGAGAAGTAATCCCCCGGCACAGCATACCCTCTTGGTCGCCCGTTCTCGGCTGGCGAAGGCGTGCCGTGCCCATTGGTTAAGCCGCCTCCCGCAAGATCTGCTTCTGCCAGTACGATACGCAGGATGTTTCCGGTGGCGTCAATGCCCACGAGGAATCTGGCGAGCTCGCGGCATAGGTCCCAGTCTTGTGCCGAAGCCGCCATGCGCAGTAAGCGAGCAAAGTCATGGACTTGGAACGACTCCGATTCGAAGGCGTGGAGCACGAGCAGATAGCCTGCCGCTGTTTTGAGTTTGCCTTCCGCCAGCGATTGCTCGAAGAAGGTGATCACTGGTGGCAAATTGCTGAAAAGAGTCTGCCAGCTGCGCAGTTCTGTCTTTCGCGTGCAGTTGACAATTACGTCCAGGTAGGACGTGAAGGATGACAAGAAAGACACAGTCGCTGGCAGTAGGGCAGTCTCTGGTGGCGAGGGAGGATTGTCCACTTCGTAATCAAGAACATCGTGCAGCAGCACCTCGAGCGCGTGGGCAAAGTATGGTAGCTTCTGATAGGAGCTTGCCAGGTGCAGTGCCGCAGGCGAGTTGTACTCTGTGAGGTGGTGGCGCAGGATTTGGTTGATAAAGAGCTGCGTACGAGGCTGATGGCGGAAGAACGAGAAGCTCACGTCTCGGCGTTGAATGAGTTCAGAATCAAGGCCATGGATGATGCCCTTGCCTACCAGGGCAGTGACTGGATAGAAGTCAAGCGGTATGCAAATCGAAGGAGGCAGTTCGCGGCCCAGCTCAGCAGGGGCGCAGGCGATAACGTCTTGCACATCAGACCACACGTGCATACCAGTACCGTCAAAGTACCACAGGGAGTCGCGTAAGCTGTGTCCTAAGGGCTGGTCTAGCGATAAGCCACCCGGTGTAACAGTGCCAGGGCTAGAACGTGTCAAGGCAGCAACAGTGGCAGGATGGTCGCGCATAAGCTGGAAGTACTCGACATTTTGCGCGATGACTCGCATGTCATACTTTAATTCTCCGAGGTCATTCGTCGAAGGTTGAAGCAAGACCAGCTTTCCATCGACAAGGAAAAGTACGGACGCAGTTGCGACATCCTGAGAAGGATCGCCGTGTTCGATCTGTTCTTCAGGCAGCAGCCAACTAATGGCTCTCACTCGAGGAGGTGCTCTGATGATACCGTGAAATCCAATCTGTCCCACCTGAACAAGCCGGAAAGAGGACGACGTTGGTGCAATGATATAGTGCAGCAGAACGTTGTCGTATGTGTATACCAGCAGAGAGTCAGAACCTGAGATTGTCGTAGAAATAGCCGGTGCCGACAACTCTTCCGTGTGCAACATTTGCGAAAGACCCAGCGCTTTGTCGCGCGAGTACATCCGAACTTGATACTTGCCACCTGCCTCCACTGATGCAATGAGCACATGCTGGTACCAGCACATACCACCTCGAACCGAGAATTCAGACTCGTTGGCTGGATCGTCGAATGTCTTCCATCTTCCGCTCGCAGTGCTGTAATGTGCCAGACCACGTCGACCAGCTACTGCAACATATTTGCCATCAGGTGACTCCACGGCACTCTTGATCGGCCACTGATTGACCAAGTATACAGATGGAATTTGGACGCTCTGCCAAAGGTTGGTGTCAGACGGAAGAGCAGTCAGATCAGCAATATCATGTCCTGAGTACATGATGATACCAGTGCTGGATACAAGTAGGCCACGGGCAACATTGCTAGGAGAATAGCATCCAGGAATCGCACTGCGCGCCATCTCCAGCGTCCAGATGCTCTCGCCTGCGAGATCCAGTATGGCGAGCTCACACCCGCCGCCAATCCAGAAACAGTCTCGGACACCATGAAGCCAGCCTTCGCTGGTAGCACCAGAGTAGTGCTGATCGATTCCGAAAGAGTTTGCACCAGGCTTGCCATACATGCTCCATGTAGCCCACCCTTTTTCGTAGCCAGCAAACAGACAATATCCGTCAGGGCTGTAGCTCAGGGCAGTCAGTTTTCCGGTCGTGCCTAAAGACAATGGCAACGAAAGCCTGTGGGATAGAGGGATGTTGCCGACGTAGTCCTTGACAGCATATACATCTATGTTTCCATTAGCGCATCCCACCGCAATCAAGCTGAATCGCGCATTGATGGCAGCTTTCGTGGCTAAGTCATCATCGGATGCTGGCTCCCGAAAACAGAAACCTTGGAATGATGTGTTTGGAGCGCCGTTCTCTTGTGGTGTTCTAGTCTTTCGCTGCACCGCGTATGCTCTCCCATCAGCAGTCAGCCAAGTTGCCAGATTCATCGGCCGATCAAAGACTACTTCAGTAACGCTGCTCTTGTCCTCCATCCAGTCCATGCGGGCCAGAAGCTCAGTGCTAGTCTGCGAGCGATTGTTGTCTGCCACCCATCTAATACACTGAATAGCCGCCGGCTTGTGTGTAGCGACGACTAGCTCATCATCCAATGCAAGAGCTGTGTTGATTCCAGCATCGATGCGAATGACCATGCGGAACCGGAGATTCACTTCCTTGATCCCGGCACCCTCGCCGATTGGAACATGTACAGCCGCCGAGTCTCTGCGTCTGAACGCGTTGTATCCATCCTCGCTGCCATGCCGGGAGTGTTTAGTCGTGCTCATAAGCTGGGTCGCATATACGCGTGCATTCGGATCCGTCGACAGAGAGTACGTGATCAAGTAGCCAAGTGAGGTCTGAACGACTATAATGAGTCCGTCTGGTCGAAGCAAAAGAGCCGTACTGGGCCCATATGATTCCATAGACTGCGGCGAACGGATCACGCTCGCGAGCGCCACGGCCGGCTTGGTCTGCCATACCGTGAGCTGAGAGCGGGTGATGGTCGCAAACACAGAGCCTCCACGCGAGACTTTGGCAGCCAGAATCTCCTCGTCCCGTACAGAACCAGGTATAGAAACATCTCCAGTGCTGTTTCCGTGGCTTATGTCGTCCTCCTCATCGTGTGTATTCAGGTCTCCGTTCACTCCGTCCTCTTCCTCTTGCTCTCCGGAATCCGCTGTGTCACCCTCCTCTTCTTGCAGTTCCTCGAGTCCATCATGTGATCGTAAAGGTATCGGTGTCGTCTTTCGCTTTGAGAGTGCGTATGCTTTTGGAGGGCCAATGGGCCAATACATGGCCAGAGATTATAGCGCAGGCCTGGCGTGGGTCGCCAGTATCATGGTCGCGGGAAAGGCTACGGTTCAAGCAAACGCTTTCAACTTGAGCAGAGCACAGACAGGTGGTTCATGAGGACGCGTAAGGACATCAATAATTATTTGGGTCACTTGGGATGGAGCAAGGCGGCTCGACCCTTGAAGCTGGAGTTGGAGCTGTCGTGGACGTTGTGGGGATTCGGCGACTGGACTTTTGGTGACGGAAGCTCAGGTACCAAAGATCAAATCCCTGATCACCATCTAGTTGACATTGAAATCCGATCGCCACAAATGTAGGAAGACCCGTGGGGTCGTTTCCGATCGTTTCGAGACGAAGATACAATTGGTTCATATTTCTGTACTGGTGCAAAGGCATGTCAGCAACAAAAACGGTAGATATGTCAATACGTCAAGGGTAAATTTGAGCACAATCTCAATCATGATGATATCGAGCGCTGCCAGAGCACCATTGGCACCAATGATAAGCATGAAGCTAGGTACAAGAACACCGTAACCATGGACATATTTGAAGTCAGCTAAAGCCCTTGATTCTCTTACTTACGGTCGACATCATTGTATCGTCTCAAATCAATAGGGTTAGTGTTTTAGGGCAGAATCACCAACAGAATCACATGCCGAGCAGAGAGGATGGAAGGTCTTGGTCTCAATCAATGTCAGGAACACATGCATGCCACACCTCGATTTCGCACGCGAATGGCTTGTTGAGTGTCTTCATTCATCGCGTCTATACACACATCAACACAAAATCTACCTAGGCTGCACAGCAACACCATCCGCGCCCGCCTGCGCCATAATCCTCTTCTTGTAATCCTTGACCGTACCACCAAAGTGCTCCACGGTCCCCTGGTCGCACACCCACAAGCTCGTGCACACAGCCTGCAACATCGTAACATCGTGCGAAACCATCAGCACGCCGCCCTGGAATTGGTTGAGAGCGGTGGCGAGAGCGTCCATGGCCTCGATATCCAAGTGGTTGGAAGGCTCGTCGAGGACCAAGATGTGCGGGTTCTGCAGACCCAAGCAGGCGAACGCGACGCGGGACTTTTGACCTCCGGAGAGCAGGCCCATTTTTTGCAGGCCGGTCATGCCGGTGATGCCGAAGGCGCCGAGGTGGCGGCGGTATTCTTCGTCGGACTTGCCCGGGTAGGTGGCGGCCATGAAGCCGACGGCGCTGTTGTTCATGTCGAGGGCGTCGACGTGGTGCTGGGCGAAGAAGCCGATGCGGAGACGGGGGTTTTGCGAGATCAGACCGCCAGTGGGTGTGAGCTGGCCGATGAGGAGCTTGAGGGCGGTGGTCTTGCCGGCTCCGTTGGGGCCGACGATACCAATACGCGAGTCGAGCTGGACGGAGAGGTCGACGTTGCGCAGCAGAGGCTTGTCTGGTGTGTAGCCGAATGAAACGTTGTCCATCTGGATGATTGGAGGGGACAGCTTCTCGACGTCGGGGAACTTGAAGTGCACGGAGTAGGCGGCCTCTGGCGGCTCCAGGACCGGCATCTTCTCGAGCTTCTTGATACGCGATTGCGCTTCTGATGACTTTGCGGCGTTGTAGCGGAACTTGTCGATGAAGGCTTGCAAGTGAGCACGCACGGCCATCGAGGTCTCGTACTCGCGCTTGGCAGTCTTTCGCCTTTCCTCCTTGGTTGCATAGAAAGACTCGAAGTTGGCACCCTTGTAGTAATCGAGACGCTCGGAGTGCTGGTGGATGATGTCTGTGGCGACTTCGTTGAGGAACGCTCTGTCGTGAGAGACGACGAGGACTGTGCTTGGGTATCCCTGGAGGTAGTTTGCAAGGAAAGTAATGGATGGGACGTCCAACATGTTCGACGGTTCGTCCAAGAGAAGGAGATCGGGCTCGCAGAAAAGTGCACGGGCGAGCGCCAATCTCATACGCCAACCACCAGAGAAGGACTTTGTAGGCCACTGTTGACGCTCGTGTGTGAAACCAAGACCAGCCAGGATACCAGCAGCACGAGACTCAGCCTTGTCTGACTCCATCTCTGAAAGCTTAGCCATAATATCAGAAAGGGTAGTGTCCAGACCATCCCTCTGTACGTCAAGCTTAGCGGCGTCACCAGATGTATCTGCCATTTGTGAGCGCTCCGCCTCAAGGTCAGCGAGTTCTTGTGTAATCTTGGCTTGCTCCTTGAGCAGATGCTTCCGCCACACATCAGCATCGAGCACAGCTTGGAGGGCAGGTGTGTCGTCTCCCATGATTTCTTGCTCCACGTGAAGAATCGAGATATGTGTAGGAATGGCAACCTCACGCTTACTGAGCGCTCTGAGCAACGTAGACTTGCCGATACCGTTCTGACCAACCAGGCCGTAACGGCGACCATATGCCAGAGTAAGGCTTGTGTCTGTGGTAATACGCTTGCCACCGATGGAAATGTCGATGTTGTCGACTTTGATGTCTTTGCTCTTGCTCGCGTCTGCGCCCATTTGCAAGGGGTTGACGGCCATGAAGAAGTCCTCGTACGATTGCTGCTCGTCGGGCACATCGAGCAGGCGCGAGGCCTCGTACTCGACAGTCTTGAACGTCTTCTTGTCTTGCTTGGCACGGAGTTTACGCTCTGCCTTCTCGAGCTTCTTCTTGTCTACACGGGACTCGACCTTGCGAGTGTTGGCAGACTCAAGATCAACAGTCGTGCCGGACAGACCCATGGTAGTGGACACGCCTCTTTGAGAGTTGATGTTGAGAGTGTGCTCGAGCTTCTTTGCAGAAGGAGCCTGCTGGCGGCTCTGGCCATCGGCGCCATTTTGAGCGCTCAGACGAGCCACGAACTTCTCAACCAGGTTCTGCACAGCGGTCTCATTTTGCCCAGACAGATCGCCAGAGGCAGATATGAGCAGCTGAGTGATAGCAGCAGCGGCATCGGCGAGAGGATCATTCTCAGCGCTGAACTGGTGCGCCGCGTGGTTCAGATATCCAGCAGCATACTCAGCAACCACAGGGTCGCAGTGCTTAATGGTGGCCTCGATCTCCGACTGCATGATGAACAGCTAGCAACTCTGGGCTCGCGTAATCGGAAGCTTCGTACAGTGGCGTTCCTGGTGCTCTCGTGGTCCAGTGGCGGCAAATCTCGGTCGTAACGTCTGTCGGTAGGTCGCAGAGCCGTGGGAGGAGCAAAAACGCGGGTGTTTCTGCGGGATGTTCCAGAAGTATTTCTGTGAGAGCCTCTGTTTTGCCTGCCGCCGGTACTGCTGTATGATGATATGCACGACGCTGTGTTGCCCGTGAATTTGTGCTGGTGCTGCCAGCCCTGTTTCATCAAAAGAGAACTGGCCGAATTTGAAGTCTCGACGGGCTAGCCCGAGGAGGCGAGCTGATTGGGGAGAGTTTTGGACACATGCATTATTGTCTTGAAGTATACCTTATCATTAAACCGATCATTTTACGAATACCATACTTGCGTGTAAACTCAGTGCTGATATATCATCCCACCAAAGAGTGTACCATGTCTCCAAACGCCAGCTCTCAAAGCTCTAGAAAACGCCCAACGCCAATGCTGACATCCGCCATGCACCACCACGCCCTCGGAAGTCTCAAGGAAAACACACACGAGAGGCAGTGACTTTACCCCTCCAAAGCCACATCCACCCAAGCCGTGAATGTCTCAATCCCGCAGCTACCGTTCTCGCCGTTTACCAGTCGTGGCCAGTGGAGCCGTTGAGGAACAATAGCACCAAAAGTCATGTCCCGTGGGATCAATGATGCGATTGTGGTCTTCAATGGCGGGAGCAAGCTTTTCTAGCTGCTTATCGCGTGAAGGAAGGCGGGAGTAGGAAGAGGCACATGGCGTACAATCCTGAGTCACCCTCTCGAGGCACGATGATGGATTAAGTCTGTCATGATACATGCACGATTGCACATGTACACCTTCTAGTTTCGACATGAGGCTTTTGCCTTTTCGCTGCTGCGAGCACCCGGGGCCAGGTGCGTGATTGGACGTGCGACCGGTGAAATATATTAATTAAATCCATTCGCTGCTTGCTGTTTTCGGTCCACGGGCTTGTGATTTGCCGCTTACCCAGCTTTGCCAGCTACTGTTTTGTGGACGAACTCAGGATCCATTTCCACGCGTTTTTCAACAGCCGTCCTCGCCGTCCAAGAGCGGGGCAGATACGGCGGCGGACGGACTTGTGTCCTGTGAAAGTGGATATCCTGGAGGAATAAATGGAGCTCAAGACTTTGGCAAAAAGCGAGCAAAGGGTAAAAGACATGATGGAAGTTCCAATGCACACAACAGGCTAGGAGAGGAACGCGGTGCGATTGCCTTTGCCTCTTTCGTCGACCGAATCTATGGTTCAGATACGAAGCTTCTGGTTTGACACTCGGCAGACGCGAGGTTATGCTGGGCCATTATTATTATTTGCGTGATCGTCGAAGGATTGCCGCGCTCGTCACTTTGCTGATTGATTACAACGACCTTGCCCAGCCAAAACGGTAACCAAGGTGTAACTTCCCAAGATAGCATGAAAAGCGGCGGCCGCTAAGCCGAATCTACACGCTCCATGCAAACGGATCGCCCGACGGCCATCTCCACAAAATCAATGGCGTACGCGACGCCGTCGAATCCAAACCAGAATCCTGGCGCTGGTCCATTGCTTTGAGCTGGGGTATCTGCCCACTACTGCGCTCGGCAAACATTGGGAAGATGCAACGTCGGGGGCGGTGACACGCGAAGGCAGTAGCAGCAGCCACCCCTTGCTGCCTTGCCGTCAATGCTGCTGCTGCGTGCGTGGGGGGCTTCTTCGCTGGCACAACACACGCTCATACACGCATTGTGTCAATTTTGCCAGGTTTAATCACCGCCTGGTTGGAGTGTCTCGAGTGTGTGTAACGCGGCGGCGCAGGCCCCGCGGCTTGGACAATGGGTCGCACTTCTGAAACATGCTACGGGTGTGATCGCAGATCACGAGGCTGCAGCCGGCGCTCCGATCTTATTTTTGCCCTCTGCGTCCTCTGGAGCTCTGTGAGCCTGTGCCCGGTTTCGAGGGACCAGCTCAGCGCCCGCCCGTTGCCGTTGACGCATGCATGCATGCACGCATGCAGGAAGAGCCAAGCAAGGCTCTCGCGCAGGCTGGGAGGAGCCCACTCTTTTTGATTCTCGCGGCTCGTCATGTTCGGACGATCGCCCACGCGATAGACGGCGCTAGGTATGATTTGCATGGGTTTGGAGGGGGAGTTTCCCGGCGAATCAACGCGGGTGAGTTTGGCATGGGTAGATGTGCTGTGTTGCGCAGGCTGGGCAGGACGAACTTCAGAGCCGCATGCGGCTTGTCTATAGCAGGACCGGAGATATGGGAAAGCGTTCGCAGGGATGGGGAGTGTTCGGTGAGATGATCGCAAGGGGACCAGCTTTCTTCTGGCTTTCTTTGCGCGCGCGCGAGTGGGACCTGGGCGCGTGTTGTTGCGCGCTGCGAAACTGGGAACCCCATGTCAGTTGGCGGGAATTCTGGAAGGCGTCCTGCGGCTGTGAGTGGCCAGCAAGGTGTTTTGACTACGGCGGTGCTTTCGCGAACAGGATGGGCCTACGTCGATAGACGCAAAGGCAAAATAGTGGACGAGCGAGCTGGACGAGCTGGACTCAGCGGAGGCTGAGGCGACGAGACAAGCGATGGATCTGCCTTGGTCGTCGTCACGAGCAGGCTGGCTCTCTCAACTGGCCCTTCGATGAGCGAGCGGGCAAGCAGAGAGGCGCTGCGGAAATGGGCATCATGCAGGCACGGTAGGAGGCAGCAGGGATATTGGCGAGTGCTGTGAAGCCGAGCTGTGGTGATACGGCAGAGCGGCATAGGGGCACATTGGATGTAGGTATACGCAGACCGAGGTGAGGATGGACATGGGGATCACGTTACTGCTGCTTTGTGGCGGCATACGGAGACATGGAGGCATGGATGCGGCATGGTATATACAGAGGCAGCGGTGTTTCGCGCGTACGTACAGATGTGTGCAGCATTAATATAGGACAGCCGTAACCAGGGCAGGCTACAGTGCAGTGCCCCTGCAGCGGCATGAAGCGACGGGCAATGATTTGTTATTGTTGCAGGCGGACCAGCATTCCATGTCAGTCATCATTGATGATCAATGCTCTCGCGTGGCCGAGCATTTCCAACACAGGCATTACTACATTAGTGAAATAGGATTGCTGGATTGATGATTGCTGTTGAGGGCTCTTTATTGAAGGACACGGCTAGCGACGCTGCGTACCAGACTTGCGCGGTTCCAGGATTGTGCTGTTGCCGTTGTCAGTTAGCAGCACTGGCAGCAGCAGGGCTAAGCGTGTTTAAGTGGGCGCAACGGGCGCTCGTCAAACCTACAGCAACGCCTTCGGTGCTTCCAGCGCGCTCAGGGCTTGAGATTCGCGGGAGTGTGTTGTTTCCGCTGAGAGCTCTCGACGTTCTCTCTCTTTGAGACGCCGTTTCTTGTTTCTCGTTTGCGCACGCCTGCAGCAGCGCCATCAGCATCATAGTCAGGACGTGCGTCGACTGCCCATTGCTCACTTTGCGACTACTGCACCGCTGCATGGAAGCCGTTCGCTAGCTGCTTCATTGCCGTGCCGTGCGACTGGTTGGCTGAGTGTGTGCGTGTGTGCGATCGCTGTCTGTCTGTCTGTACCTCACTTCGCTGCCCGCCTTGCCTGCCTGCCTCAGAAGTGCTTGCTACTGCTACCTGCTGCTCCTCCTCCTACTGCCTCACACGCTACCTGTCTGCTGCCTCCGCCAAACCCTACCCGCCCGCCTACCCATCCTCGACTCCACCCAGCCAGCCATATCCCGGACTATCGCGTCGGCTGCCCGCATCCCATCCATCGCAGCAGACCCAGACTCTCTCTAAGCTCTCACCAATACGACCCTTGGACTCCTCCTCGGCCGCCCATCCCTCCCTTGCTTTGCCTCGCCTGCCTTCCTCCCGTGGCGCTCTCCCGGCCTCTCCTCTTCTTCGCGTGGCACACGGCGGCGAGCCACTCCATGCGCTCTGTCTTGGTAACCACCTAAGCACAACACCTGCAGGCCCAGAGCAGATCGCGCGCCTTAGACGGGTCAGGCCCACAATGCGCAGGGCAAACAGAGTACCAGTCGCTTGACGAGCTCTCCGACCCATACCCACCCACGCCAGCAACTGCTGCCAGTCCACTCACTCGCTATCGTCGCTCTCTGCTGTACCGGCCCAAGGACCAGCCGTAGAATGCGCACAGTCTCAACAGTCAGTATTCCATGCTCCCCAAAACCCAATGCCACCCGCCGCTGTCACTGCTACCCTGCATGCTGCTGCTGTTGCTTCTTCTTACCTCACCTCACTTCATTGTACCTTGCCCTTTCCATGTACTGACTAGACTAGCTCTGTGCATCAGGTGCCGGCATTGGCGTCTCTGTTCTCGGTTTCTCCCTGGCCACCGACGACAACCACCGTCCCTCGCCCTCCGACCACAGCCAACACGAGGCTGCTTCTCTGGACTCCAGCACATCTACACCCGTTCACGCAATGAGTGCAACTGCCACCGCGACGTATACTTCACCCTTTACCGACCACTTCTCCTTTGCATTCAACCACTCCGATCGATTCTCCGCCCGACCAACCGACCGCTTCGGCCGCTCCCAATCGGAAAATGCAGCAAACATTGTAAAGAGCAGCCTCAACAGGGCGAGAGGGAGCGTGGTCATGGCCGACGACGTCGTGGTGCCGCCAGAGGGCAGCGAGAGTTCGCGGGCCAGCACGCCAAACGCCCAATCACAAAAGTGGCTTCGACGTTTCTCGAATAGCATATCAAAATCTCGCGACTCAAGTCGGACACCAAGCTCCCGTCCTGTGTCTGCTGTGATCTCACATTCCAATGGCTCGTACGCCTTTTCACATACTGGATCGACAACTCCCATGCTGCCAAATATCGAATCAACCTCGCAGCCACGGAACAGGCTGGTCAAAAGGTCGGCCTCTGTCCGAGGTGTCAGCGACTCGCCTTCTCAAACTCCGGGCTCTCGTCTCCCGCTTCCAACTTTCAGACGGCCCGCGACAAGCCACCAGCGATCTGTCACCATGCAAGAGCTTCCATCTCCGGCGTTGTTTCATGCTCGCATGTTTAGCAGTGACGTCTCTGGTGATTCACGTGACCCTCATTGGAGACACTATTTCACACCCAAGGTTGCCCGATCTAACGAGGCGTCCCTGCGTAAACCCTCAATAAGCGGGATACCCAATCCCATCAAGCGCATATACCCAGATCGAAGGTATACACCCACTCTAGTGTCTGCTCACCAGCACATTCGACAGGGTGATGTGGAAGCCGACGACGAGCTGAGCGTGTACGACATCAGTGAGGCAGTCACGCCTGCAACCATGCCGACAAGCGCAGCTTCATCGCCACTTCTTCCTCACGCCGAAGGCACATTCGCCTCCAAGCGGTCCTTCTCTCTCGGCAACATCCTATCAGCCGGACCTTCGTCTCGATCTCGAGGCTCGTCATTGAGCAAAGGCCGAACAACAGCAGGCAATCTGTCTCGCAGCAGCACAGATCCACGTCTGGTCTCGGCTCCGCAAAGCTCGATGGGCACTAGTCTCAGTTCCTCGCGCAAAACGTCCGAGCGTCTATCAAAGCGCCGTAATGTCTCCAACGCTGATCCAATCTCGCACGCGACGCATGGTATCAGTGCGGACCCCTCGGGGGAGATCCAGCTGAACCTCAGCGACGAAGGCCAGGCCCAATTGTCCACAATTATCGACGCCTCCGAACTTAGCATCGAGCCTGATGGTACTCAGCAGGATACGAAAGAGCAGCGCCGTATGCCTTCGGCCACCACTGCGTCTGGCGCAGCTCGACATTCACGACTCTCGGCTGCGACTTCTGAGATCATCTCGAACTTCGGATCGGACAGCGAGAACAGGTCACTCGGCGACACGAGCACCGACTACCAAAGCGACGCCTTCGACTCATTTCCCACGAGAACAACGACTACGACAAGAAGCAGTTCCGGCAAGCGCGGGCCGCCTATCGAAACAATCTTCGACGAATCTCCTCATACTTTCTCCTCTGGACGAAGCACCAAGCTTCGCGATTTCCTTACCACTGGTGGCAGCGATCCCGCAGATGGATACAGATACAGCACAATAGAAGAGGAGGACAGTATTGCAACACCAAAGCGGTCGTTGGCGGACAAGAGCTTAGCAGCGTCCCCTACGGCCCGCCATGGCGGATTCAATGCCTTCAACTCATCTCCTCCCGTGATGAGGGAGATGCCAGATCCGGACGAGATTGATTGGGATACGCCAGAGGAATCTGAACTAGCGTCGTCACCACCTGAGACAGCACGTCGTGTCTCACGCTCACCAGACTTCCCTGCCTACCAGGTTGAGACAAGTCTACCATTCCGACTGGCTCCACCGACCAGATCATATTACTCTGGATCAACCGTCTCGACACCACGACGTAATGGAGCGAGTCAAGACCGTGCTACCATTTTCGACTGGGCCGAGGCACAGCCTAGTCCAAGCCACAACAACTCGCCGCCTCGTCCAAAGACTGTACATGGCAAGAAGGACCCGGAGAACAGAGGCAGCAGGCCGCCCGGACGTCGTTTGCCAAGTGGTATGCACGCTCGAAGTCACAGTGTCCCAGTGGTGCCCGACCTCGACGGCAAGAGGACTTCTACTGTAGCGACCAAGTTCGGCACATGGGGAGTGGGAAGCAAAGGTGTCACCGAGGATTGGAACGAGGACTTTGACTTCGAAGAGCCAGAGCTCCCCACTGCTATACTGGAAGACAGGCGTGTTGACAGCGGACATGCAATGTTCATTCCGAAGTCCATCCAGGACCAGCAACAGAACGTTGTGGCAAACATCGGACTGCTGCGAGAATGGGGCCTGTTGATCGAGGAACTCAAAGAACTGCGCATCCGCGCCGCAGCATTGGGCATGTTGGCCGGTCCTCACGCCTCAGCATGGAGCGAGGTAGAAGCCATGATTGATCTGGCTGATCAAGAATCTCACGAAGCTACGCTTGAGCCGCGTCGCTCGCCTCCTTCGTCTCCTGGATTTGACGACTTTGCTTTTGATGAACCCTTCCATGAGGTTGTACAGAGCGCTCGGGCTAGAGCGCGCTCGATCAGAACTCCTCAGCCGCCAATGCTCGGCGACGAAGAAGACATGGCAGTTTTCAGTGAGCCTCAGACGCCCAGCCGCTCTATCAAGACCAGGCCTCGGAAAGACTCTGAAGCTGTGGCGCGATCGGTCATCGAGGCTTTGCAGACCAAGCGCACCGTCTCTGATCCCACGTCTCTTCCACAAAAACCGGTCAAGAAGGTGCCTTTCGACACCGCCACCCTTCGGCACATTGTACCATACGTCAATGGCGTGAAGCGAAAAATTAAGGAAGCTTTGCGGGAGGCGGAAGGACTGTACACCAGCCCTGCCCGGCAAACCGTTCCCGAAGACGACTTTGAGGACGATTTCGATTTCAGCGACGAGGAACCTTCTTTCCGCAGCATTTTCACTGATCCGCGGTCAGACGCGTCACCAGAGTCTCGACAGACGAGGCGCAACATGGCCATCACCGACAACGACGAGTCAGAAGAGGGAGCAGTCTTTGGGTGAAAGGCTAGAATTACATGAGAGCGGCGAGGCTCGATGAAGCCAGGCTTATGGATGCGCAGCAAGATCAACGTGTCGAAGAGCTCGACACCGCGAGACCATGCGTATCGTTGCTGATGAGAAGGAATACCATCAGCGACTGCCGCCAGGCACAAACCCGCCACGCCCCTGCTGCTCCGAGCGTGCACAGACAGCACGCCCCAGCATAACGAATAACACACGACACCCTGCCCACACCGCAGCACACCCTGCACTCCACGCATAGTAGTTGTGCAAGGGCACAATTCCCCGTCTCTTACGCTTCTGTATAACTAGGCGTTTGCTTTTGGACAAACAAGACAAAAAGGGCAAGCCTTACCAGAGACCAGATTCAAAGCATTATTTGCATTCGCATCACACTTCGGCACAAGATTGTGGAACAAAACGACCAAAAGTTGGGAACAAACCCGGGATTTTTCTTTTCGTCAGGGCAAAGGTGGCTCAATAACAACAAAATGGGGGACCTTTTTTTGTTTCTTCTTCCTTTCTTCCTTTGGCATACAAAAAAGGGGCAGACACCTTACCATTGGGAATTCCAAGACCGAAGAAGTCTCGAGGTTTGAATTCTCAGAAGTTTTGAATTCAAGACCAGAGCAAGACCAGCAGGAGAATGATTCGCCTGGCACCGGAACGAAACAAAAGTCCCATCATGGAGCTTCTTCCTTTTTTGAAAGTAATGTGGATTTTTTGACAGCCAACCTTTTCTCTTTTCTCTTTACTTCTTCCTTTTCCTTTTTCTGTTTTTCTCTGTTTACAGTAACGAAGACCGCGGCGAAGAAACAAAGAGCCTGCGGCGAGTGATGGGTGATGGACGGGACCAAAGGAGCGCTGCACTTGGTGCATGTTGCGTTGTTGTGGATGGATGGATGGATGGATGGATGGATGGGACATGAGATGATGGAAGAATGAGGGGTGGAACGGAACTACTGACTGGCATGGCATTATCTTATTCACACAGTATAAGGTAGATAGCTAGCGAATTTGTATGTGGTATGGAATTATGCGATAGGGAAAGTGATTGTTTTGTGTCTTTGGTCTCACTGTTTTTTTTGTTGTTGTTGAGATTTGGTTTTGATGTTGAATCGATAGATTGTGATACATGGTTACCTAGTCTCACGTTGCGTTTCTTGCATTGCACAAGATTTGATGTACAGACTACAAAGTATTACATGTACTTGTACATCGAATACGGTAAGGTACTGTGCGACTTCCTTGTAAGTTTTGCTTTCAAGTAGACAGGCCAGGCGCAGCACATGTTGTTACCACGAACGATGGCCTGTGGGAGAGCGTCGTAGGTATCTGTGTTCATGTTTCACCTGCCAAGTGACTGTTTGCCTTTGCCATACAAGCAAGTGAAGCTGTTCATTCAATAGCCAGCAGTGAAGGCCAGTGAAGCCAAAGTCCAGCCATCGCAAGGCGTGCTGTCTCATCAATGCCAAGACTTCCGCGCGGGCGCGGGCAAACTGGCGCTTTCTATTCGGCGGCTCTGACTACACCTTTCGCCTGCCAAAACAAGTCTAGAAACACAGCACACCCCCAACAAACAAACCACAACACATACCAATCTCTCGCAACAAATTCTCTCACGACTAACGACTTTTTCTTCTTCGGAGACGCTTGGACTGTCTGGAGCTCGGTGGGACTAGGATCTTTTGGGACGCGTTGGGACGACAGCTTTCGCAGCCATGGACGATTTCGCTTCGGACACTGATAGCGATTACACGAGCTACTGGAGGGATTGGGTGAGTGCTTTTGGTGTCTCGACTTTGTGAGGATGAAATCGGCGAGATGGTCTGAAGTTGTTTGGTCAAATCGGCTGCTGGACCGGGCTACTGGAGGGAGTCACGGGGAAGGCTGGACCTGCGCCGAAGGTTCAGGCTTTCAATATCTGCCATCGCTCGCTTTGGAGGATTTAAAGCGGATCGCGGCCTTTGGGTTGCTCCATTTTGAAGACTAAGGTCATGCGAGGGGGCGGGCTGCGAAGCACACGACCGGCATTCAATGCACCACGAGCTCAGATCCAGCCAGCCTTGCCACCATCAGCATCAACGAGACTTTGTGAAGATGGTAATCTTTTGTGAAAACGTGTGCTGATCATATTTCAGTTTATCGCAGCACGCGGCAATGAATACTTCTGCGAAATCGATGAGGACTACCTCACGGATCGCTTCAACTTGACTGGACTGAACACAGAAGTGCAGTACTACCAATATGCCCTCGACCTCGTGACCGACGTCTTCGACATGGAAGTCGACGACGACATGCGGGAGCAGATCGAGAAGAGCGCTCGCCACCTTTATGGACTGGTGCATGCGCGGTATGTGGTAACAACTAGAGGATTGGCAAAGATGGTGAGTCCCACATTATACAGCAACTTCTTACACACAACACAAACTGACAACTCGCCACCAGATGGAAAAGTTCAAGCAAGGCGTCTTCGGCAAATGCCCGCGCGTGATCTGCGAATCGCAGCACCTGCTGCCCATGGGCCAGCACGACGTGCCCAACCACTCCAACGTCAAGCTCTACTGCGCGCGCTGCGAAGACATCTACAATCCAAAATCCTCACGACACAACTCAATAGACGGCGCCTACTTCGGCACCAGCTTCCACAACATCCTCTTCCAGGTGTACCCGGCTCTGGCGCCCACAAAGACACAGCGCCGCTACGAGCCGCGGATCTACGGCTTCCGTGTGCATGCTAGCGCATCACTAATGCGATGGCAGGAGGAGCGGAGGGAGGAGATGAAGGAGCGTCTAAGGGCTCGCGGGCTGGAGACGGGGTTTGAGGATGAGGACGAGGTCGAGGAGGAAATTGAGAGCGAGGAGGTTGAGGAGGGTAATGGGCAGGATGGTATTGATGACATGTTCGAGGTGCCGATGCAAGCGGCGCAGCAGTAGTATTGACACGGCAGATGCGGTCATGATTGAAAGGAATACGAAAGAAATTATATCAAGAATCGTTTTTTAAGACACTTGTGCTGCTCAGTACAGAAAGCTCATTTGTCAAAAGTAAGGGCGCACAGCTACGAATGCAAGATGGGCAAAAGGGAAAGGCGCAAGCAGCAGAAGAAACCGACCGAACGTGTGAGACCTGTTTAAAGCGTTAGCTGGAATCATCTTTTGCAACATCAAAGGCAACTTCGAGGACTCACCTTCTCAAGAACTTGTTAGAGCCCCCCGCTCTTCGCACGCCTTCTTCTTCGTGCACGACGCAATAGACTGCAAACATCCAGGTGCACAATCCCGTCCCACAAGCACAGGTCAAAGCCTTATACGTCAAAGTATCACTTGGCCAGATGCGACGTAGACCAGTGTACATCGAGAACAACAAGAGACGGTTCACGTAGACGTGCAAAGCGCGATCATATTCTCTGGCCACCCCGCACCCATCTAACGATGTACTCGCGCAGCAGCAACCCACAATTGTGGCGAGTTGAACCGAGAGGGCAACACGGCCGTGCGGTGTGAGCACGAGTAGCGATGTCCAATAGCCTCCGATCATCAGTGCGAGCAAGTAGAAAAGACCTTGGGATGTCTCGAAGAGGTCACGAGACAGCGTTCCCAATAGGTCCAGGAGCATTGCGCCCACATCGCACACAAATAAGAATAGGTAGAGAAGTCCTTGAAGAAGCCTTTTTGCGTAGGGAAGTATTCGAGGCTTCTTTACTTGGACCGTGGTTCGGCTTTTTGGTTGAGGAGATGCCCACGCGATTGCCCGGGCGATCGCTGTTGCCATCGTTATTGGAATCGCTTTCCATCTTTGGGTCGAGGAGTCCGCTCTGGCTGACGATGATGCGGTATCGGCTTTTGTATTGCTATCGGATGTCGTTGTTGTTGGACTGGGAGCGGCGAGTGTAGGAGCTGATGCCGTTGTACTTCCGGCAGGTTCCTCACTCGTCTCGGTCTCCGTGCCATCCTTGGTCGTTGCGTTGGGTGGCTCAGCGTCTGAGGTTGGCGGACTGTGGCCCAGTGGGTTTTCTGTGGATTTGCTTTCTCTCGACTCGCTCTCTTGAGGCACACTCTCTCTACTCTCTCGGTCCGTAACAGCGTGCGGATTGGTCTTTATCGAAGGACAGCGACGAGCGACGAGAGTAATCATTGCCTCAAGGTAATCTCGCAGCAGCCCTGTGGGTTCAGATGCTGGTCCGAATCTCTCGCGGGCCAGGTAGATCTCGAGCAAAGAGAACATGGCTTGCGTGTGAGATTCGCTTCGATCGAATACAGCCTGCATTAACTGTTCGATCGATAGAGATTCAATCGCGGATACGTTTTGTGAGTTGTTGTCTGAGGAATTAGACCTCTGTGTAGATTGTGGTTGAGTGACCGTCGGGCCCCTCAAACCGCTACAAAGCGCCAATAGAAACGCGAAACAAGTAGCTGCCACCCACGGTGCTAGCTCTCTGCTAATGTCCTTGTCCTCAAAGTCAGAGATGGTCCTCTTCATGATAGGTGGCGGTTGAGCGGGCTGCGCGAGAGCCTTATTGCACGCAGCACTTTGCTGCAAGCCTGTTTCTAGTTCGCTCTTGCAGGCCTCGCGGAAGTCATTCTGGGCTGTCCAGACGGCGAGGCGCATTATCGGAATTCCGTAGTATACCGTCACTACCAGACCACCCAGCGCGAGACCCACGCCGATCCATGTTGCGATGGAGATGTGCGAGAGATGATTGCGCCACTTTGATCTGGTGACTGGCTTGGCTGTAGGTTTGGTGGGAGATGGGGGTGGGTTTGAGGGAGCTCCTGTGTTTGTGGGTCGCGATGTGGGCACTGCAGGCGTGGATGTTGGCGACTGCTGTGTTGGTGCTCTCGGTGTGGTTGCAGTTGCTTTTGTGACAGTGCTTTCTCGTCTTGGAGATGTGTTTGAGGGACTGGGCTGAGCAGTATCGGTGACTGGGTCTATCGTTGCTGTATGTGTGGTTGAGGTCGACATGACAAGATCGGCTTTGGACAGCCAAAACTTGTCTCGCGCGGTCAAGGTCTCGTACAAGATGAATGAAAGCACACGAACCCAATAGATGAAGTAAGTATGCTGCGCAATGATGCAAGGCAAGGCTGAGCTTTTGGTGGCTGATCATCAAGTCCAGCTCAGCCTCACGGCACATGCATCATGCAAGCCTTGCCAGACTGGCAGTTTGGCAACATAGCCACCTTGAAACGTAAGCACAGCTTTCATCGGGTGCGTTATACTGCAATCACCACAACAGGGCTTACAATAGTGCCTGCGGTGTAGTCAACAGCCATCGACAGATATCTTGTGTCGCAGGATCGCGGATGGTCAATAGCTCTCGATTCTCAAGGTGATATAGCTTGCTATACATTAAGCAACTCGTCAGCCCGGCGTGAGTTCGTAGTATAAAGCCTAAGCGTCCATATAGTGAAAGTAGCAGAGCTGATACATTGCTTCATCACAACGCTATCAAGCGATACCTCGTAGATTTCCACGCATCCATGGGGCAAGTGTAACACCCATGTTTAGAGATAGCGCACACAGAAAACGATCTTCCGTCATGAAGGGAAACTGTCGCTGCACGATGCGAGCGTTCAAACGAAAAATGAAGACCACCAAACAGATTGACAGGGGCACCCGAGCGGAGCTAAATGAGCCTCTCAACCAGGCAAAGAGATTTGCCGATCCGCCCAGAGCGTTGAGAAGCAGGTTCAAATAGCGAAAAATAGTCATTGCGCCGAAATAATATCTCGCTCTGACCGAACGTTTCTTTCTACTTGACGCGCTGAGGCCAAAATGCAACAGCAGGGCGCAAGACGCGCAGGTCAACCATATCAGTGATGGGTCCAAGAGCAAGACAGCGTCGGCAATCATTAGCAAACATATTGCGAGACCGTACGGGATTGGGCTGTGCGCAAAGATGGCTATGACTTCCGAGTCTACAACAAGCGGAAGTAGATTGGAGATCACGAAGCCCAGCGCCAGATGATAAGCAAGGTGTTGAGTCCAGATGTCTTCGCTTCCTTGAGACAACCCGCGTTTAGACAGATTCGGCGGTGGTTGCGCAGGGCTGCCTAGTGCCTCATGGCACGCGGCAGAGAGCAACCGGCCTGCTTCGAGGTCGCCCGTGCAGGTCGCACGGAAGTCATTCTTCGCCGTCCAAACAGTATAGAGTAAAGCCTCTTTGGCAATAGTGTTCGAGACCTGAGCAGATTTGTACTGGACTGCAGCGTAATATATCGCCGCTATGAGGCCAACAGTGGCCACTATAAGGGTCACGATGCTGTTCCATGCCTTGGGATCCAAGTGATGTATACGCTGAATCAGTTTCGAGCGGCGGCACTTGTCGAACAGGCTGCGAGAAGACCCAGGCGTCGAAGCGAGTTGTGCAGTGGCTGCACCGGTCTGAGTGTTCGCTGTCGACAAAGACACTGTAACGCCTGGAGGAGTGGATCCACTAACTTGGGTCACAGGCACTTGAAGGCTCCGAGATGTAGAAACCGTGGAAGCAGCCGTAGACATTGTTGGTCGAAGCGTGTTCAGAGGGGTTGAGGCTGCCATGTGAGCGTGGGGTTGTAGTCGAGAAGGAAAAGAGCTGCAAACCAGGGAACTTAGCTTTAGGCACTTGGTAGAGCACAAAAGGGGTCGACTCATCCACACTGCTGCAAGTGCACAGTACACAGCCAGGTTGTTGTGGCGGTGCAAGTGCGAAGTCATCCCTGTATGCATACCGCAGCTTGCCGAAGTCTAACGCCACTGCCATGCCATGTTCTGTCAACCTCAGAGGTCAGTGTATTAGGAGTACAGCTGCCAACACTTCAGGGGACAAGGATAATTTTGTAATGCATCTTTTCATTCCGCATGAGCAGCAACCAAACAAGCCCGCTACTCCATACAAAAAACCAACAAACAACATCTCTGATTGCAAACTGTCCAACCAACATCCTTTAGTAGCAAAGCAAACAAGCAAGCAACAGCAAGACTCGGCAGCAGCAACAACAATCCAAAAACCCAAAAAAACGCCTTTCGAAAATCCGTGGACTTTCGCCTTGTGATATACTCCCATGCCATAACATGATGCTTGCAATCCCCTTCCCACCCCATTAAAAGTTAACAAAGGAAAAAGAAATCAAAAAGTGCCATACGTGCGCATACGCTCATTAGAAAGCAGAATGAAGGGGCTCAACCTGTTGTGCGTATGTTTGTGGATGCGTGTGAGGGAGGATTTTGGGGGAGGATGATTTTTTCAGAGGAACAGGGTGTGTGCTATTCCAATCATTTGTTTTTGCTTTTTTTAGCTTTCATTTCGTAGGAAGGCTTTGGACATCTCCTCCCCTTTGCAGCTCTACCGTAGACGAGCTGAATCTAGAGAGAAGCGAAGCCGCCGGTCCCGACCGGATTGGGTCTGGCATGGAGCGTAGACCCTGGCAACGGGTGAGTGAAATCGAGTGAACGGCGAACACGCTTGGCCGGCTCATCGAAGCCAGGTTGCATGTTGGACCCTGATCGCACCAGAAATTTAGCGACGGCGTACTACAGGAGGATTATGAGCGAGGAGTCTTGCCGCTCGAGGTATCTGCGACGACGGTGTCGAGGTACTTGGGAGCGTTCTTCTTTGCCCATTGACGGAGAATGATGGAAGCTGGGAGTGTTGTTAGTCATGATGCTTGAGATGGAAAGAAGTAGTAGATGTCTTACCCTTCAAGAACTTCTTGCTGGCATATTTGCGGAAGAAAGCGTCGTGGACGACGGGGCCATGAAGGTAGTCAACCATGAGCTTGAAGACAGGCTGGATGTCATGCTCGGTGTAGCCGGCGTAGTGGGCGAGGGTCGCGTCCCAAGCTCCACGCTCGAGTACAGCACGGGCCAAGTACATGGCGGCAGCAGCGACATGACTGGGAGGGTACTGGAGGAAGCGGTGGTCGAGGCAGCCGATCTCAAGAAGGTACTTGCCGAGTGTGCGTGTCTGGATGTCGTAGTTGTCTGCCTTGGAGATACGACGAAGGAAGTTCATGGGATTGGGGTATGAGAGGTCGTAGTCGAGAGCGCCAAGGACGAAGCGCTCAGCCTGGAGGATCTCAGCCTCAGTGAAGCCGTCATCGGCGACGTGCTTGAAGTTCTGGACGTGTGGCGAGAGCACCTCCTCGTACTTGGACGCAATGAACATGGCAGTGACACCAACGAGCTGAAGACGGTCAAGCTGAACGACCTTGCATGAGAGGAAACGGTCGATGATGTTGACGGCCAGGAAGAGGGTCTCAGGCAACAACCTAAAGCGCGTGTGAACCTCAAGCAGCCAGTCAACAAGGATACCACGCATCTTCCACTCAAGCTCGTCTTGGTTGTCCATGTAGTCCGGGTTGGGAAGGGTGGCGATCTCGAGCTTCTTCATGTAGTCGAAGATCTCGTGCACGTACTCGGCAACCATGAGTGGGTCATCAAGATCCTCTGAATCGAGGTCCTTGGCCTCTTTGGATAATTCCTCCAGGGTCTTGTGATCAATCTCGTCGCCATCAAGGGAGAGTTCCTCGGATGTGAAGGTCTTTGCCTTTTGGGTGGTGGCAACACCGTTCTTTGGTGGTGGGACGTTCTCGGAAACTTCCTCGTCGAGTTCAACAACAGCAGCAGGCTTGACAGCGGACGTGTTACGCTTCTTGATGATGGGGCCACCGACACCAGATCCACTGGAAGGCCTCTTCAGTTCGGTTGCAGTGTTGGCAGGCTTGGCAGCAAGGGTAGTCCGCGTGGTAGTAGTACGCGCCGCAGGCTTCTGAACGCCAGTAGGCTTCGCAGTCTTTGATGCTAGTGTAGCCTTGCCCAATGTGCCCTTCTTCGCGTCTGCGGTCTCGACCGGATCGTTCTTCGCGACATTGCTCACGTCTCCGAGGGCAGCGCGTTTGCGGGTGCCGAGCGCGCCGTTGGCAGGAGCGGTAGTTGTGCGCTTGGTGACGACGGCCTTTTGGGGTGGGTTGCCAGCATTGTTAGTCTCCAGGGCGGCGGCTTTGGCACGCGTCAGGCGCGTGGTGCCGACAGGTACATTCTCGGCGTTCTCGTCTGTGACAGCGCGGCGGGTGGCAGCTCTTGCCTGGGAAACAAGTCAATACACACGCGACGACGACATTGGGACGCGTCATATATGTCTCTTTAGACGCGGCAAGGTATGGTGGTACGTACGGGAGGCATTGTGGATGTGATGGGCTCGCGTTAGAGGCGATGCCTTTGGGATATGGAAGTCTTGTTTTTGTCTGTTGAAAGCACGGATCAGCTTTGTTTTGGCGGGTGAGATCGCGCAATTGAAGGGTAGGTCGCGACTCACTTAAGCTGGCAGAGTGATGGACAGCTGGGTAGGTGGTGCTACGAGCCCGGCTCGAGGTGTGTGTATGGGTATGGGCGTGGTTGGTCGTGGGTAGTTGTATCAACATCAACAGAACACGTGCTGCGGCTGCTCGTGAGGTATGCCGGGAGATGGATGCGGCGCGTAAGAATCGCAGGCCAGGCGTATGGGCGAGAGGAGGCGAATTATGAGGCCGTGGCGGGACCTTGGTGGTGTTGTGGTGCTGGCGCTGGCGGTGCGGTGGTGTTTATGATGTTGTTCTTGAGAAGCAGGCTGGCGAGCTTTACCTTAGCAAAGCGCAGGAAGCCTCAGGCACTCTCTTGGTCGCGCGTCCCTCGCGCTTGACTGACGTTGTTTTGGACGCGGACACTAGTCGAAGGCCTGTGCTTTCTTCCTGCACGTCGGTTTTGAAGAGGCTGGGAAGATGGGGAGGCAGACGTTTGTCGTTGACGCGCTGGCAGCTGAAACGGGAGATTTGAGGAGAATGCACAGTACTTTGATCTGATATTTGCAGTCTACGAAGCGTGTATACACGTAGTGATTGCGCCTGCTCTATGAACACCCTGACTGCCTTCGAACACCCGATCGCATTCTCGCTACGTACTAAAGGCGGGCCAGGCGAACTATCGGTTGTGCAGGGCAACGCGAGCAAACTCCTTGCTGCCGAAGGATCTAGGTTCAAACTCCTTACTGGCCGTCCAGAGACAGGGCGGGTCATACGGAATTTGAAGCTAGACAGTGAAGGCAGCCGGACAACTAACCAGACAGGCAGGTTACCCAAACGGAAGACTCTTGTTAGACGACGGCAGCCCTTCACCCTCAGCCTGAAGCGCGCAGCTTGGAGAAACCAAGCAGTATCTCCATTGGAGTTTCCTTTTTGTTCCACTCTGTCCTTTAGGTGACAACATAAGAATACAAAACCACCGATGAAGGTACTGTACATGTAGCGAAGCCTCGAGTTGTCAGCGTCTGGTGTCTCGAACTTCCGGTGAACAACACGTCATACGAGCAAGATAAATGTCAAATACATGTACGAGCAGGATTGGACAAAGCCTTTCTTCAATTTCAACTGGACAAGAAGAAACCTCATCGGCAGCGAGACTGTTGAGTAATAGCAGAAGTCTACACTGCTAGTTGCGGAAATATTTCCGATTACCTTACCTTTGCCCTACCTGTACCTCCGTATCAGGATACATTGCAGTTTTCCTATTATTAATAGGTGTTGTGGAGCAGAAAGCTATAATACTCTCTCTCTCTCTCTCGCAATTGAATTAGAGGAAATCCGTTCGATTCCTTACAAGAAATAACGGCACCTTCATTGTACCTGAGCATACACCAAGAAGATGTCAAACCTCCAATATTTCTCGTACGAAGGCGTCGGTCAGAACAACTTGAAACAGCATGGCTACAGTCAGGCTGTCCGTGTCGGTGATCGCATCGAATGTGCCGGGCAGGGTGAGGGAAACTCCACAAGTATCTTACGACGTGAGCGCCGAATCGCTGACACGACTCTTCCTTCAGGCGGATGGGACCCGAAGACGGGTGTGTTCTACAAAGAGATCAACGAACAAATCGACCAGGCGTTCGCGAATGTAGACCTCAATCTCAAAGATGCAGGAGGCAAGGGCTGGTCGCAAGTCTTCCGCGTGAACTCTTACCACGTACCGATCAATGACGAGGCTTTGGCTGCCATGACACGGAACCTCAAGAAGTGGATGCCGGACCACAGTCCCATTTGGACCTGTGTTGGAGTGACGAGGCTGGGCGAAGACGACATGAGAGTCGAGATTGAGGTTGTCGCGTTGGACAACTAGGATGCATGTCAATATGCGGAAGCTTAGGGTTAGAATATCGAACTGACCCAATTTACGATGATTGAAACAGAACACGTCAATGTTCCATCAATATCGAATATCAGGCGACAGAGAAAGCGGTCAAATAGTGGAAGACTGGCGGTCTGCGCACTAATTTCCACCGGCAGCAAGGGAGATTGCCATCAAAGCGCAAAGACGTGCGACAAACAATAGGGTTAGAGGTGCACAAGCTCGCGATGACTTGAAGAGAGTCAGTGCTTGATCGACTTTCATTATAATCGCGTTATCGTGGAATCGCGATCGGGGTTCGTGCGTGCGAGTGCGTGCTTCCGACACGATCTGCAGAACTCGGACATGCGTGGCTTTGTGTGCATCAGATCAAAAGTTGCAGATCCTTTCTCATTTTCGAAGGAATCCCCAAAGCTGAAACTGGCACGGTGCGAGCAGTGGAAATGAACATAGTTGTACATCTAGGTATATCTCGGTAATGTACATCGTCTGATGCATGCATAATGTACAAAGTGCCAGTGAAGCATAACACCGCATTGAGCTTTAGTTGGTGCTCCTGCGCTTGCCTTGGTTGCGCGCTCTCTCCTGGACAACGTGCTTGTTGGGGTTGCGCTTTTGGCGAGTTTTGTAACCACCTTTGGCCTGTCGGAACGTCTGTCAGTGGTCTGCAGGATGAACGAAGAGAAGGGATGTCAAAACTTACGGGTGTGCCCCAGATAGAGACAGGGTTCACATTACCCTTGCTCTTACCTCTACCACCACCGTGAGCGTGGTCTGCGGCGTTCATGGCAAGACCACGGACGGTTGGCCTGATGTTCAAATGTCTGCTGCGACCAGCCTTTCCGAGCTGCCTGAACTGCCAGTGCGGGTTGCTGGCTACACCAACGGTGGCGCAAGCTTCCGCGCTGACCCTGCGCACCTCACCACTCTGCAGACGCACAGTGACATCTCTGATGATGCCGTTGACATCGTTCTTTGCAATGACTGTGGCGTGTGTGCCAGCACTTCGGCAGAACACTGCGCCCTTGTTTGTTGTACTGCCGACGTTGAACACCTGTGTTCCCATAGGCACCATCTTCATGGGCAAGCAGTTTCCGCGGAAAGCGGTCTTCGCTGCCAGCATACCGGGATCCACCACACCACCCATACTCGCAAGCAGCGACTTTGGGATTCCAGCGCGGAAGGACTCGATAGTGTCACCAGCGCGCATGCCTTCCGCAGCGATGATATAGCTCTTTCTCTGTGTGGCCACATTCTCCACCAGCGCCAAGTGAGCAGAGCGATTGGGGTCGTACTCAATGCGCTCTACAATGTGCTTGCCGGGCTCGTCACGCTTGAAGTCCACAGTCCTAATTCTCCGCCTGGCTCCACCACCTCTGTGCCTCATCACAACTCGTCCAGTGTTGTTACGACCACCCTTTCCATGGCCAATTTTTGCGTAAGTGAGTTTGGCGTAGGGCTTTCCTTTCCAGAGATGGTCGTTGATCGGGCGCTTCAAGTGGCGCACACCGGGAGTCCTGGGCTTGTAAGTCTGCATCTGGAAGTTTCCCGCAGTCTTGCGCGTAGGCGGCGCAGATGTAGTAGTTGTGACGGTGGCATCCCTGGTCACGGTGCTGGCCTGCAGAGGCTGTTCCTGGCGCGAGACATAGCGGCGAGTTACAGAGGAGAACAGGCTGCGGTAGGAGTTGCAAATGGGCCGTATCCGGGGCTGTAGCATTGTGGTGGTGTGTGTGCGAAGACCGCAATGATCTCCGGGTGTTGCGAATGGGCGAGGGAGGGCGATGTAGGCAACGGCGGTGTTCTCGTCTCGCCGCCAGGTGCCCAATAATGTTCCAGTTCAATGCAGACGGGAGAGACGGGGTTCCATTCGATGTCCGGCGCAGACCATATTATACCCGCAAATTTCTCGCAGGCGTACATGTCAGAACTCCACAGCAGCAGACCCACCTGCAACCTAACCCGAACCCGGACCGCAAGGTAGCTTCACTTTCCATGCGACGGATGCACGCATGACACCTCCAAGCATTTCGACAATTGAGATACTATTCAGAGTACTTCTTGAAATAAAGAGCGCGTAGCCTAATGGCATTGGTCATAGGGATTGAGTAGCCTTGCTTGCTATCGAGAGTTTGTACATAAATTTGAGCGTAACAGCTGTAAGACTGGTGTGCCATCAAGATACCAACAGAACAATACGAATACCTCTGCAGTGATCAGGTACACTGCTACGTTGAGTCACCGACAACATGGACGATGAGATTGCCCTCGAGATCGTTACTAAATAAGTCCTATGCACAGGGTCATAACGACGAGTTGTTATACTTCACACTACCCAAACTTGCTACATCATCTACGCTGAGTCTGACCCGAGCTCCGCCTGCAATTCGAGCTTTCTCATGCTGATCTGCTGCGAGCTCTCCTGCAACTCAGAAGCACGCTCTCCCGACGCTTTCCCAGTCGCCGTCAAATCCGTAGACCGCTCATGTTCCCGTGCCTTAGCTGCTTGCAAGTGCTCAAGTTCTTGGCGTTTCAAGAGCTCGTCCTGGAACGACTGTTGCTGTCGAGCGTGATGTTGCATCTCGTCTTGCTGCTGCCGCATCTCCCAAAGCTGTTGCTGCATCTCCCGAAGCAGCTGCATGTCCAGAGACTCATCTAAGGTAGCGAGTTCCTAAGTGTGAGTGTCCAGCGTGATTTTGGACTCCTCATGTTGCTGCTGGAGGCCATGTACCTGTTGTCGGACCGTGTGAAGGGCTTTCGTGTCGGCATTTATCAGTGGCTGTCCAACCGGAGCGCTGACTTTGGTGGCGAGTGTCCTGGGCAGCTTGTCGACATCTGCATCCTCCTGATTTTTGAGACGAAGACCATTTCGAAGCGCTTCGTTCCATCGGACAAGATTCTTCATCGTACTGTCGACAATGATGCCGTCGGGCAGAGCGTCAAGAACGACAGGCGAGCGTGGGCATGCGCATTGTCCGGGACTGGTTCTTTTAAATGGGCCAGGAGCTGTTAGGGGAGAACCGGGTGCTGTTGGAAAAGGAGGTGCTGGTCTCTTGCGCTCCGCAGGCGGCGATTGTTCTGCCGTCTTCTTAGCGAAGAAATTGTATGGTTGAATGCTTCTGGGAAGTCTCCCGTAGCAGGAAAGTGTTCTATTTTCCGGTGCGGCTTGAAGCGCGAACGCGAAGCGATGCAAATCGTCGCTGCCTACCTAGGTAACTTCGGTGGCTTTCAGGCTTGTGTGCACTTCACTCGGTCAGCTTCACTCGGTATGAATCTTTCACCCTAGCCACACTACACGAGATTCAGAGCGCAGAGCAAAACAGAGCAAAGAAACAAAAGATTATACTTGAACCATTGCGTAACTATGGCCGAGAGTGACCCTTACTTCAAGAGATACCTTGAGTGCGAAGAGCTTTACGTACAGGCAAAGTACACAGCATGTACCAAGCTTGCCCTCCACAACTTGACAGGTATTCGCCTTAATTTTCGAAAAGGATGACTGAAAGTATACTTACTTCGATCTCCATGTATTTACAGATTACACCGTTCCGCGCTACTTCCTCATCAAGACGCTGTTGTTACTTGTAGGGGCAGAGAACGATGACTGGGGCAAAGCAGAGGTATGTCACTATTGACTGTCAGCTACTGCATTCTTGGACAGTCCACTAAACGAGATAAACAGGCTTACAGAGTCCGCGCTGAGAAGGAGTACGCGACTACCAAGAAGCTCCTGGCTAAGCCTCCAGCTCGAGACGAAGAGGCTTCCATGCAGGAGCTTCGCAGAGGGCTTGACAAAATCCTCGAGTACCAGGCGAATGAAGCCCCGCCAGTATCACTCAGATATGCGCATTTTCCACCAAGGGAAGGTATCCTGATGGACTTCTAATATGAGCGTGAGGTACTCAAAGACGACGAGGACGAAATCGAGGGAGACGGAGCCATAGAGGAGTTGACTGAGGAGTTAGAGGAGATGGACCTGGATGACGAGGGAATCTCGCACGCAAATGACGAAGCGCTGCGGACTGCAGAGCCAGAGGTGGTTGGAGAAGACGTGAACGTCGCCCAGGCCCTACGCGAGATGCAATTGGAGGACCAGAAAGCTTCGTCTGATAACGTGGCAAAGGAACATCAAGAGCAGTAGTCATCATCTAAGGCGACAGAGGATCAGTAGGCCCGGTCTTAGGAGGAAAGTCAACGATGCGGTGTAATTGCTAAGGTGTAGGACTCCAACCAGGGCAACAGACGAGACCGGAAGTCGTCTACGAAGACGGCCAAATCGCCATACCTCCACCCGCAGCCAGAAGCGCGAATCTTGAAGGAATCAAGCCGTATCAGTACAGCAGAGCAATATGTCTACGAAGAGATCATTGCCTTGCACATTCAAAGAATGGAAGCCACCTTCCGGTTTGGCGGAATCTGACAGAGAGCTTCTGTCGAGAATACAACTTTGATGGAAACGAAGTGGCTTGCTTGTCTGAATGACCTGCAGGCTAAAGGTACCTGGTAGGGAAACAACGACTTGTCATAGTTCATGCAGGAGGAGAGAGGAAGGCCTCCGCAAAGTGAACGTCCACAAAGCCAACGTTTGGCTTTCCCCACTCAAAACTCTCTCCTGCACATTGCTGAATAATCACGATAGACTATGCTTGTATGCGAGAGTCCGAATGCGACGATAACCCAAGCCACTAGTCGAGAAGCTCGACAAGCAAGCTTGCGTGTAACACGCTCTTCTGCAGCCTGGGCCTCTGACCTTCAAGCAGGGCTAAACTACCAGGCTAGACCGCATCCTTCGCTAAAGTACCGTGTTTTGTTCCACTGTGGTTCGTCAAAGGGATTCCACCTCTGGCTAAACCCAATCTGGTGCCCCAATCGGCGAGTACCAGGCATCCTTCCTGTCGTTGCTACGTTTCCGTTTCTCGACGCTC
>Ga0265797_10000862_pt1 | contig 54999 bp, 35 predicted proteins | sample P2T30metagenome_FD_192433 | JGI IMG/M metagenome (GOLD analysis project Ga0265797, IMG submission 192433) | Plant litter microbial communities from East Loma Ridge, Irvine, California - P2 T30 | ecosystem: Environmental > Terrestrial > Plant litter > Unclassified | place: USA: California...
TTTCTTCGGAGTGGCCCAGCAGTGATGCCAGAGTGAATGATTGTGGGTCCAACGGACCACATTTCTCCAGCGCTATGCCTCGGGACCAGGTGGAGCAGCGCGTTTGGGTTGCAAGCCCAGTGGAGGAACGCCGATTTTGAGTGCGAAGACCCACCATGAGGCGCTGATCTGACCGGCCAAGGCGTCGCAAGCGTTGAGAACTGTGCCTGCAGCGCCCTGCTCAGCGGCGAATTCGCACATCATATGCCGTCTCATATCAGTGCGGCTATGAGTAAGGCTGGTGAGTGCTTCCTGCGAGCCTGGTAGACAAACGGCGCGTGACTCTCCGGCATTGTGATTGCGATGACTTGCGCGGCCATTGTTCTGGGCGCTCTGGAGGTGGGGTTACCCAGGAGATAAACGCCTTGGCGACATATTTTTCCCATCGCCTCTGAGTTCCGGTCGAGTCGGGACCCTTGTGGATGCCGGATGCCGGCCTCGCTGGTGGCCTTCATACCCACAAATGCAGCAACTCCTTGCCTGTGATCGTCTCTGTCGCCATTGTGACAAGGCTACGGGCAAGTGCATAATTTCGATGGGGAGTGGAAAAATTTGTCATGCTGAAGAGTTTACCGTATACCAAATATTAGGCATCTGTTGCAAACACATGCAAGTAAATAGGTAATTGTGGATGGAGAAGAATTGAGAGGTGAGGTCGATTTAGACCTGGCACGCGCCAGCCAGAAGGAAAGAGCAGCTTGCGCGTGCCTTCCAAACATGGCGAGGTCTAGACCCAACAGCACAATCAATTGTAATAAGTGCACACCACATCTCGTATCCGATCAGCGAATTTAGAGACGCGTTTGTGTACAACATCCATTCCGCTATAAAGTGTACATAGAAAAATCCCACGTTTCGTGGCAAGGGGACAACATACAACCCTAGAACATTCCCCGATCGGCTCTCCTACTGCTACAAGGCAAAGAGGCCGATCCCGCCAAAGATTCACACTTGGTATACAAGATCAGCCACGCATGTGCACCCGCTTACTCATCGTCCTCCTCCTCTTCCTCCTCCTCCTCATCATCCTCGCTGCTCTCCTCGCCGAGGAAATTGACCCTGGCATCGGGACCCTCCTCAATAACCTCGCTCTGGGCCTTGCGGAACTCGCGGACCTTGTCGGCAGGGCCGGGCATGCCCTCGAAGTGACCAGCGATCTGGCCACGGCCAATCAGAGAGGCAACAATGGCGCTGCCAACAATGAAGGTGAGGACGAAACGGTAGACACCGTACCACGAAGGAGCAAGACCCTTCTTAGCAGCACGAGAATCGGTGTAGTACATGAAGTTGAAGATCAAGAACTGCGAGATGAGGGCAGACTCGATCGGCATGAGGACAGTGGCAGAGGCAGCCGCAGTCGCGAAGACACCAATCTGGTAGCGCTTGTAGCCCTGGTGACCGCCGAAGCCAGCAAACTCAAGACCCCAGTGGATAGCGCTGGTGAAAGAGATGATCTGTGTGATGTGTCAGCTGTCAATGCATTTCTGGCATTCCAATTTTCTCAGCACATACCGCGGCACCGTAGGCAACCTGGATGGGCTCAATGATGTGGAGCATGAGCTCGGCGGACTTCTCGTTCAGGAAAAGACCGTTGCCAGTGGTAGCAGCGTGGTTGATCTCCCAAGCAGCGTACACGGTGCTGAGAGAGGTGGCCATGTAAGGCATAACACCAGCCATACCGATCCAGTAGGCCTCCTTGGGCACGGCATCCAGGCTGAAAGTCTCCTTGATAGTTTTCTATCCATATCACGTTAGTATCTTGTACCCTGCCAAAGCCACGCGCGCGCTATCCGTACCACATCGGCGTAGATGCCAGCCATCATGTCAACGTCGTCATGGTTCTCCTTGCTCAGCTCGCTGGTAACGTGACGAACAGAAGACTCAGTGGAGACGCTCTCGGGGTGAGCAGTGAGCTTCTCCTTTGCCTTCTTAGCCTCCTCCTTCAGGTTGATGTTGCCGATAATGCTGTCGTTGGAGGACATGCGCATGAGAGCCAATGGCTTCATGGCGGCAAGAGCCTGGGGCCTACGGGCAGCTGTGCATAGTTGCGAGACGAACTGCTGGCGGAAGGGTGTTTGGGCGGCCTTGAAGGCTGGGGTGTTGATTGAGCGCAGGGCGCTCCTGGAGGCACCGGAACGCAGCATTGTGGCCGTGGCTGCGTGATATGAGTGGACGGGAGGTAGCGAGGAGGGTCAGGGGACCAGGATGCGACAACAGTGAGGAGTGGAGAGTGGTATGCGACGGGCTAGCGTGTAAGAGTTGAGATCGCATGAAGCAGCTGTGCGGTGCTGGTGCTGGTGCTGGAGTTGTGAGAAGCTAGCTGCGTGATGCCTGAGGCTGTCAGCGACAATCTCGAGCTCTCGAGCCAGTTTTGCTCTTTTGGCTCAATCAGCGATTCCGCGTTTCTGGGCTGCTTCCGCTGCTTACCCGAACTTCTGCTTCTGGACAAGGAGCACGACCCGTTTCTTCACACAAGCCTCAACTCTCGAAGCAAACACCTTGAATTACATGGTTTACAGTCGGAATCACGTGAACCGACGTGGCTCGTCTTATCACTTAGCTTGTTTATGCTTTATGCACGTGGTCATTAGCACGAACAATCGTACATGTACATCTACATCTCCCCCCCAAAAAACAAGCAACTCCAGTGCGTGACATCATTGCAGCCACACCAGCGGGGCGGTCCAGTCCAGTCCAACCAACCCGTGAGACGTGTAACTAGTCGCACTGCTGCCTCACGGTCAAGGACGGCTCAAGTTGCGCGTCGTCTATTGCTCCACCTCTTCCCGACTACCACGACTCGCAGTGTTTGATACGACAGTCTTGGACTGTCTCGACATCATCACTACTTCCCAGGCAAGCTCCAAACTTTGCCTCCAAGTCTCCGAGTGCGCCTTCCTACAGCACGCCTCGATCGAAGCTGCCTGGCCGAGGGCTTACTGCGAATCTAAGACACCACACGATTAATATGATCTGAACGACGTTTCTGAATACCACTCCCACTTTGATACACCCTCTCTACACCATACCATACCATCCCTGCCCGGGTAACGGCCACACTCCTGCACCATGTTGGAAGGCCTGGTAGCAAACCTGTTGAACAGGTTCCTGGGCATGTACGTCAAGAACTTCGACCCCAAACAACTAAATGTCGGCATCTGGTCTGGCGATGTCAAGCTCAAAGACCTGGAACTTCGTCGCGAGGCTCTCGACCAGCTACACCTGCCGCTGAACGTCATAGAAGGACACATCGGCTCGCTAGTGCTCTCGATCCCATGGTCCAACCTGCGAGGAAAGCCTGTACGAATCAACATCGAAGACTTGTTCGTGTTGGCTGCGCCCAAGGAGGACCAAGAGTACGATGCAGAGGAAGAAGAAAAGCGTACACATGCAGTCAAGATGGAGAAGCTGGACTCCGCGGAGCTGTTGAAGGAGAGGAATACCGAGGGCATGTCCAAGGAAGAGCAGCAAAAGAACCAGTCTTTTACGGCTGCTTTGACAACAACTATCATCGACAACGTGCAGATTTCGGTCAAGAACGTCCACGTTCGCTACGAGGATGCTCTTTCGGACCCTGGACACCCATTCGCCGCCGGCCTCACTCTGCAGGAGTTGAGCGCTGTGTCTACTGACGAGAACTGGCGACCTACCTGGATTCAAAGCACAAGCGGAACGACCCACAAGCTTGCGACACTTGGCTCGTTGGCTGTGTATTGGGACACAGATGCAAAGCTGCTAGGCTCTGGCACTGGCGAGAAGACTGCCGAAGAGCAAGGTCTCGACCACGCAGAACTCCTCACTAAATTCCGTGACCTCATCGTGAAGTCTGACGATCCAGCTGTATCTGAGCACCAGTACATCCTCAAGCCGGTGTCGGGCAGAGCTGGCGTTGAGATGGACAAATCAGGAAAAATTGATAGACCAAAGACCAAAGCTCGTCTACTCTTCAATGAACTCGGCTTCGTTCTCGACGACGAGCAATACCGTGATGCTCTCATGCTTGTTGATCTGTTCCACTACTTCATTCGCCACCAGGAGTATCGCAAGTTCCAGCCAGCGAAGCGACCGAAGGAGGATCCCAAAGCTTGGTTGCTCTTCGCCGGCAAGGCTGTGCTTGACCGCATCCATGATCGCAACAAGCGCTGGAGTTGGGCATACTTTGCAGAGCGTAGAGACGATCGCAAGCGGTACATCGAGCTCTTCAAGAAAAAGAAGAAGGAAGAGGCTTTCTCAGCTGAAGAGACGAAAGAAATTGATCAACTGGAGCGTAAACTTACATACGAGGATCTCCGCTTTTGGCGGTCTCTGGCTCGCAACCAGTTGCGCAAAGAGAATGTGGGCGTCAAGAAAGCACCCGAGAAGAAGACCTGGGGCTCTTACATCTGGGGCTCGTCTCAAAAGGACGAGAACGCCCAAGACGATTCACAGATGGACGAGCAGCAGCGCAAGGAGTTGTACGCTGCCATTGACTTTGACGAAAAGCAACAGCTTACCGAGTCCGTCGATATGCCACGAGAAGCTGTCAAGCTTCAGGTCGATATGAACCTCAAGACCGGTAGCTTCACCCTCAGACGTGATCCTCACGGCAAGAAGACCGATATGCTCCGATTGCTCTTCGACGACTTCTCAACAGAATTCATACAACGTACTGATTCGACGTTGGTGGACTTGAGCCTCGGCGGCATGCGCCTCTACGATGGCAGCACTGAAGGCAACATGTATGAGCAAATGCTCCGAGTCCGAGACGCGCCTCCTGTTCCAGATGACCAGCGCATCAAGGAACTAGGCGACGACGAGAAGCCGAAAGATGAAGAAGATGAGGATGAAGAGGAAGAGGATCCATTCTTCAGCTTGCAGCTGGAGCAAAACCCTCTTGACAACCACGCGGATACCGTTGTTGTGGTCAAGCTAAAGGCCATGGACATCATTTACAATCCCAATTTCGTTGTACAAGTGACCAAGTTCTTCAAGCCGCCGGAGAAGCACATGGACTCCATTGGTGCTTTGATGGAGAGTGCTGGGTCAACTGTCGAGGGTTTACGTCAACAAACGCGCGCTGGTCTGGAGTTCGCATTGACCGAGCACAAGACTGTCGATGTACAACTGGACCTACAAGCACCTCTGATTATCGTGCCGGACTCGGTCACCACCAAGAGCTCGATCTGTTTGATTGTGGATGCTGGTCATGTCAGCGTGAAGAGCAACTTGATTGACAAGGCTACTCTGGCCGACATCCAAGGCAAGCAGCAAAAGCAGTACAATGACCAGGACTTGAAGCAACTCAAGGACCTCATGTACGACAAGTTCCTTCTGCGTCTTGAGAACACTCAAGTCCTCATTGGCTCGACTATTGAGGAAACCCGCAAGACACTCGAATCCAAGGACTCCTCTCGCAACTTCCACATTGTGGAGCGCATCAACATGGACTTCGAGATTGCAGCTTGCATTGTCCCGAAAGGCTCCGACCTGACCAAATTCAGCATTGATGGCCACTTGCCTGTCTTGCACGCCATGTTCTCCGATGCAAAGTATAAGGCATTGATGAAACTTTTGGACTTTGCGATCCCCAAGTTTGATGAGACTCCAGCTAATCAGAAGCCTCGACCCACTTCTTCCGGCCAGCAATCACGACCTCGCTCCAAGAGTATCATGGACAAGCCTGGCCTTTCAAGAGCGAAGTCTATTTCATCGACAGATGAGGACCTTGTTCAACACGACGAGGAACACGGCAAAGCAGCCCGCAAGAAGGAGCAAGAACAGTATCAATCCAAGGGAGACAAGAAGCAGCCCGAAGTCAACCCGAACCAGCGTAACTTCGAGTTCAAGTTCACTGTCGACAAGCTGCAAGGTTCCCTGTACAAAGCTGATCCCGAGGGCAAGCAGCCTGACAGACTACTTGTTGATCTCATTGCTGAGACATTTGGTCTTGAGTTCTACCAAAGGCCATTCGACATGGCTGCCGACGTCAAGCTGCGCACTCTAGTTGTGGAGGATCACGTTGAAGAATCTCCTGCGCCTGAGTTCAAGAACTTGATTTCGAGCGAGGACGTTTTCACGCACAGCAAAGAGGATCTTTTGACTCTTTCGTTCCAGAAGGTGAACAAAGACCATCCGGAATTCCAAAGCAAATATGAAGGCATTGCGACGAACCTGGATGTCGCCGTCTCTACTCTTAGCCTCTTGGTCACTCGCAAGACCTTGCTGACACTGCTCGACTTCGCTATGACAACTTTCACTTCGCCAGGCGACGGTGCACAGCAGAACAAGCCGAAGGAGATTGAAGGCGCGCCAAAAGATGACGAGGTCGCCAAGCCAGTCGAGCAAGACAAGATTCGTATCAAGGCCAACCTCAAGCGTGTTGCTGTAATCCTCAACAACGACGGCATCCGACTCGCAACCTTGAGCTTGAGCTCTGCTGAGGTCGGCGTTTTCCTGATGGGCAAGACTTTGAATGTGAGCGCTAGGTTGGGCAATCTCAGCCTGGTCGACGATATCAACCAGGGTGTCGACGAGCAATCATCTCTGAGACAGCTCGTATCAATCCAGGGCGACGAGTTGGCTGATTTCCGCTACGAAACATTCGATGCGGAATCTAAATCTTACCCCGGCTACGATACGTCTATATACCTCCGCGCTGGCTCACTCAAGGTCAACTTTGTCACCGAACCCTTCCGCAAGATCATGGAGTTCGGTGTCAAATTCGGCAAGATGCAAGCGATCTTCAACGCAGCACGCGAAGCCGCTGCCAACCAGGCGACAAAGGTACAGGAGTCTACCAGCAAGATGCACTTTGACGTTGTTGTGAAGACTCCCATCGTTGCTTTCCCGCGCATGATCATCACCGACAGTCCTGAGCGCGACTTGGTGACTGCTTACTTGGGTGAAATCTACGCGAGCAACAAATTTGTGCCCTTGGACGACTCAAAGGATGCCGACATCGCGAACAAGCTTTCTGCCGGCGTTCGCAACATTCGCCTGACCTCCAAATTCCACTACCCCGACAACAAGTCAGAAGAGCTCGAGCTCATTGACAAGGTTGACATTGACTTTAACATCACACAAGCCGATCACAAGGCAGGAAGAGAGCGCCCGGACACTGAGATCGAGGGCGCGATGAGCAACATCAACTTGCGTGTCTCTGAGGCTCAGTTGAAGTTCATAATGGAACTGACTCGTTCTATTCCTTCCGCGTTCGCTCTCGAGGATGACACCGATCTGGAAGAGGAGGCAGCCAATGACTTGCCCGACTCTCTTGTTCCATCCGAACCTTCCACAGAAGTGTCAACCCGAGCCTCTTCAGTTTCAGGTAGCGAGGTGGCGAAGCCGTCGCACCTTGGCCCTGAGCTTGGCGCGGATACTGAGACTTGGACGAAGATGGACCTTATCTTCAAGGTCGGTGCGATTGGCCTTGAGTTAATTTCAGGACCAGTCGACAAGCCTATTGGCGATCTTGAGGCGGCCAGTCTGTCGAAGTTCACACTCAACGAGACTAGCGTTAAGCTGCGCATGATTAGTGATGGCGCACTCGAAAGCGAGCTGCTCGTGCAGTCCTTCACAATCACTGACACGCGAACAACAGAGAAGATCAAGTACAGAAAGATCATGTCGCTCATCAACACCGACGTCAAGCAGCAATTTATGGCTAGCGTATCGATCTCTGGTGGCGAAGACAAGAATCTCATCGCGCTGCTCACTGTTGATAGCCCTCGCGTCATTCTGGCTCTTGACTACTTGTTTGCTGTCATGAACTTTGTCAACGCGGGCCTCGCCCAAGATGAGCCACTCTTGGTTGAAGACGAGAAGGAAGACTCTGCAGAAGAGGAAGACGACGACGATGCCAGTCTGGCGACCCAAGGCCTGTCGAAGCGCAGTGGGTCTGGACAGTCAGAGGAGAAGGACAAACCAGCTGAGGGTGGCATGTCCATCTCATACCGTGTCAACGTTGTCGACGCCCAGGTTGTGCTCATTGCCAACCCTGCCATCAGCAACTCTGAAGCAATTGTCCTCGGGACCAAGCAGGTGCTTGTATCGCAACAGCACGCCATGACCTTACAGGTCGAAAAGATTGGCATGTTCCTCTGCCGCATGGATCAATTTGAGACAACACAACTCCGCATCCTTGACGACTTCAGCATTCAGACATCCCTTGACATGCAGTCGAAGGGCAAAGGCTCATCTCTCATGAGCATCAATGTCGACATTGGCCCATTGGTCCTGCGTTTGTCCCTCCGCGACATTTTACTCGCCATGCAGATTGTCAATAGGGCTTCGGCAATGTCTTCCAACCAAGACTCCAAGCTGCAAGAGGAAGGACCCAAGAAGCTCGCCCAAGTCAAGGCTCCATCTACCAGACCCAAGGACGGCAAATCCGTGAAGAAGACAGTCGCTTCTACTCAAAAGGTTCAGGCCAAGACCATCAAGACTACCAAGACTCAGGCCAAGCGTGAGGAACGCAAGCCGGAAGGTTCAGCCGTTATCAAACGCGAGGAGATGAAGCTCCAGATGGATGGAATCCGCGTCGTACTCATCGGCGACCTCCACGAATTGCCCATGCTTGATTGGAGCGTGAAGAAGTTCGACGTCGAGGTGCGCGACTGGACGGCGAATATGACTGCCGACACCAGCATTGACATGTTTATCAATGTGTATAACTTCTCGAAATCTGCTTGGGAGCCTCTGATCGAGCCCTGGCAACTGGGCTTCCACATGGCAAAGGAAGTCAACCCAGACAAGCTTGCCGTCGAGCTCTATTCACGCAAGAGTCTGGAGTTGACTGTCACTGCTGCGACTATCGCGATGGCTTCCAAGTCGGCCCAATTCCTGTCTTCTGAAGAGGACGTTCTGTCTAAGCCTCGCGGTAACGATTCACCGTACCGCATTCGCAACTACACTGGTTTCGATCTCAATGTTTGGAGCAGTGGAGAGGTTGACGACGAGGGCCAGGCTGCCAAACTTACCGATGGCGAGGAGAGGCCCTGGAGATTTGAGGATCCTTCTACTACACGTGAGACATTGTCTCCTGAGGGACAGTCGGGTCTCATCGGCGTCAAACTCGACGGTAGCGGTTTCGACAGCGTTGACCGCATTCCTGTCAGCCGTGAGGGCGAGACTCTTTACAACCTCAAGCCGCGCAAGGATAAGATCCAGCATCGCATGCTTGTCGAGGTCAAGCTTGGCACCGACAACGTCAAGTACATCACTCTTCGCTCACCTATGCTCGTTGAGAACCACACTCAGATTCCTATTGAGCTTGGTGTCTACAGTCCTGATGAGGGCCACTTGCTCAAGATTGAGAAGATCGCACCCGGCGAAGCGAGACCCGCGCCTGTTGGTGCAGCGTTCATGCATTCTCTTGTCGTCAGACCTGACCAAGGTTTCGGATACACTTGGTCCAACGAACGTCTGTTCTGGAAGGACCTGCTCAAACGTCCCATCAGGACTTTGAGGTGCCAAGGAGAGCACGATGAATCGTCACCTCCGTTCTACTTCCAGATGCAGGCGTCGTTCGACAAGAACAACCCTCTGACAGCTGTCTACCCGTACATGCGCATCCGCATTTCTGCACCCATCGAGGTTCAGAATTTGCTGCCGTATGATTTCAAGTACCGCATCTACGATAAGAGCACCCAGAAGGACTGGACCAACTTCCTGCGCAAAGGTGGTGTCAGCCCCATTCATGTCGTCGAGCTCTCTCATCTTCTACTTATGAGCGTGGACATGCAAGAAACACCTTTCAAGGCCAGCGAGTTCGCTATCATCAACTCTGGCAACAAGGAAGACTTCCGACGTGAGAAGACACTCACAGTCAAAGACAACAACAACTTGGACTTGCGTCTCAAGATTCACTACTACAATATTCCAGACAGTGGTGGAGCTTTCAAGATCACGCTTTACAGCCCGTACGTGATCTTGAACCGCACCGGAATGGAACTCGATGTCAAGAGCAAGGCGTACTTCGGTTCTGCGAGATCTGCAGCTGGACAGACTCTTGTCGCTAGCACTGAGACCGATGCCCGCAAGGCTGTTCCGTTCATGTTCTCGTTCCCGACTGATGACCGCAAAAACCGTGCTCTGGTCAAGATTGGCGAGTCAGCCTGGAGCCAGCCGGTCAGTTTCGATGCCATCGGAGCGGCGGTCGACATCAAGCTCCCTGCGGAATCCGGCCGTGCTGAAATGCATGCTGGCCTAACTGTCAGAGAGGGCGAGGGCAAATACAAGCTCACAAAGGTGGTGACCATCACGCCGCGTTTCGTCGTCAAGAACAAGCTTGCGGAGGAGATTCAAATCCGTGAACCAGGATCTCCCGACTTCGTGACTCTGAAGACTGGGGAGTTGCACCCGCTTCGCTTCTTGAAGCAAAGCACTGGACAGCAGCTGTGTTTGTGCTACCCTGGTGTCAACAACTCCTGGTCTTCACCTTTCAACATTGCCAATACCGGCAGCGTGCACGTGAAGCTTGCCAAGGCTGGCGAGAGACAGCAGCTCATCCGCATTGAGATTCTCATGGAAGACGCCACGATCTTCCTTCACTTGAGCAAGGAGACCAAGCACTGGCCGTACTCCATGCGCAACGAGAGCGACCAGGAATTCCTCTTCTGGCAGGCCAACCCGAACGTGGACGATGATGAAGAAGATCGCTCATCTGGATGGAAGCCAATTCGCTACAAGTTGCCAGCCCGAAGCATCATGCCATATGCCTGGGACTACCCTGCATCGAAGAACAAGAACATCATCCTGAGCGCAAATGGCAAAGAGCGCCACGTCAAGATCGCTGAAATCGGCAACCTCATTCCGTTCAGGATTCCACTTGCGGGTGGCCAACGCGGCGACTCGAAGCAGAAGGTCATCGACTTGAATGTTGTCGCCGACGGTCCTACGCAGACCTTGGTGTTCTCAAACTACAAGCAGTCCAAGAGCTTGTACAAGCAGAAGTCTGCAGCTGCCAGTGCATCTACCGCCACCGGCTTCGAAGTCAAGGAGCAGGATGACGACGTCACCATGAAGGCTGGCATCCGCTTTGCTGGTGTTGGCATTTCTCTCATCAACTCTCAACTTCGAGAGTTGGTCTACGTCACTTGGCGTGACATTGAGCTTAAGTACACCGACTCGCCGTTGTATCAGACGGTGGCTTTGACAGTCAAGTGGATCCAGATCGACAACCAGCTTTACGGCGGTATCTTCCCGTTGTTGTTCTACCCCAGTGTGGTGCCTAAGACTGGAAAGGAGATGGAAGCCCATCCCATCTTCAGATCGACAGTCACCAGGGTCAAGGATGATTCTTACGGCGTGCTCTATATCAAGTACTTCACGTTCTTGATGCAGCAGATGACGATCGAAATTGACGAAGACTTCATCTTCGCGCTACTTGATTTCGCCAAGATCGAGGGCGCGTCCTGGAGCGAAGAAAGCGAGGGCAAGCTGACGCCAGACAACCTTGACATTCCGGAACCACAGCAAGAGCAGTCAGGTCAAGATATCTACTTCGAGCTGCTCCATCTGCAACCTATGCAGTTCGATCTGTCGTTCGTGCGTACCGAGCGTATTAACGCCGAGGACACTGGCAGCTCTTCCAGCAACCCCTTCATGTTCGCTGTCAATGTCTTGACCATGTCCATTGGCAACGTCAACGATGCACCCATTCGCTACAACGCGCTCATGCTGGAGAACGCCCGAGTGTCAGTCGGTGCGCTTATCAGCAACATACAGAGCCACTACGTGCAAGAGTCTCTTCGCCAGGTTCACATTGTCATTGGATCTGCCGACTTCCTGGGCAACCCTGTCGGTCTGTTCAACAACATCAGCTCTGGTGTCGCAGACATCTTCTACGAGCCCTACCAAGGTCTCGTCACTGATCGCCCACAAGATCTTGGCGTCGGCATCGCGAAGGGAGCTAGCAGCTTCGTCAAGAAATCGGTGTTTGGTCTTTCGGACTCAGTGTCCAAGTTCACTGGCTCTATCAGCAAGGGTCTCGCCGCTGCCAGTATGGACAAGGAGTTCCAGGACGCTCGTCGTATGTCTCGTTCGCGCAACAGGCCAAAGCACGCTCTGTACGGTATCACATCTGGCGGCAATGCCTTCGCAAGCAGTCTTGCCAGCGGTATCGGTGGCCTCGCGCGCCAGCCATTGCAGGGTGCCGAGAGGGAGGGCGCGGCAGGATTCGTCAAGGGTGTTGGAAAGGGACTCCTTGGTCTCGCCACCAAGCCTGCCATCGGCGCTTTCGACCTTGCTTCCAACATGGCTGAAGGTGTGAAGAACACGACAACCGTCTTCGATCAAGAGGGTCTCGATCGTGTCCGCCTCACCCGTTTCATCGGCATGGATGGTGTTGTGCGTCCATACTCTCAGCGCGAGGCTCTCGGCCAGTTCTGGCTGAAGACTCTCGACAACGGCAAATACTTCAACGAGAGCTACATCGCCCACCTGGAGCTCAACTCCGGCTCGCAAGGCGATCGCAACGCCGGCGGCAACGGTGGCCGCTCACAGGGTGCCGAGGCCAGCATGCTTGTCATGATCACGTACAACAGCATCATGCTGGTCAGAGCCAAGAAACTCACGACCGAGTGGGACGTGCCGCTCAAGGACGTCCAGACCATCTCCAAGGAACGCACTGGCATGAGTATCGTGCTCAAAGGTGGCACGAATGGGCCTTTCATTCCGATTGCGGATGAGACGAGCAGGAACTGGTTGTACAGGCAGGTGGCGGTGGCGGTGAATGCGTACAATGACAGGTGGAATGCGAAGGGTTGAGGTGGAGACTGTTTTTGAAGCATTGTAATAGCCGTTCTTGTTTTTGTTTTCATCATGATTGTTGTGTTAGTTTGTTTCATTTCTTTTTCTAATGAGCAGAACAGAGATACCCGATGCATAGCGTGGACGGTCATATCTCGGCTTCATGGTTCTTTACGGTAATTCTGTATGAAAAGTGTTCTCAGTACTTGACTAGATGTTCACTTGAAGACCACGGCAAAAAAGCGTTTGAATTCTATGGGCTCCATCGAAGCGTCTGTACTCGCAGCTTGAACTAATGCCTCCACTTGTACTGTACACTTGCCGCCAAGCTTTCTTCCACTCCACTCCAAACTCGACTTCATGTCTCGGACGACCCCTTGGACTGGTAAGAGCATAGAGCATACCCGGCACTTTCTCGTCAGCCGACTCGATATCAGGCTTAGAGAACGATTCCCATCTCCTGTTCTAGATCTCGTCTGAGCTTCCCGGCCAGCTCGCGGTCTAGCTTGGATCGCTCATCCGAGGAACCTTCATCTGCATCCTCTCCGGCGCCCTCAATGTCCTTGTCGGTCATGTTATTCCTGATGCGCTCTTCTTCTCTGTCAGCCTTCATCTTCCTGTTGTCCTCACGAAGAAGCTGGGTCTGAAAACGGTTAGAGTCGAGAATGTCAATGAGTTGATCCGCTTCGTCAAGACGCTGCATTCCGCCCGAGGGCTCGAGCATTGTTGAGAGCAACTGCAAGGTCTGAATGCGTGTCCATAGAGGGATGCGAGGGTATGAAAGCATACTCAGGCGGTTGTCACGGCACCATGTATAGTGGCCTCGGAGGTGGGCGCGTTGGAGCTTTGGGAGGTTAGTAACGGGGTTCGAGAGTCAGCCGTATGGGTGCCCAAATTACCTCGTCGTAGTATGCATGGTATAGGCGAGCCTCTGCTGAGTACTCCTTCATCGACTTCGGTTCGTCTTTCGTGCTGTCGTTGTCGGTCCCGGTCTTGGTCCCATGCTCGGTATCATCAGACATGGACTTATCGCCGCTGGGTCCTCCATCTTCTCCGAGTGCTGACTGTTCCTGCTCGCGCTTCTTGTCCTGGCCTTCATGGCCTCCGTCCAAAGCCTTGCCCTCGTCTATCCTGGTGGAACCTTCGGGGAGTGGTCGAAGCGCAAGGGTTCCGCGCAGGTCGGTTGTCTCGCCATGGTTGCTGATCGCATATGACGGCGAAATGCCCGCGTCGCTTTTGACTCCACTGTGCTTCGGAGTGTCGGGCCCGGGATCGGAGAGATTGCTCGGGGGGTAGGGACGCCGCCGGAAGGGTTCTCGTTTGAGGGATCCATTTTGTGAGTGAACTCAGTCTTGTTGTCGAGTGGGATTGCGGTGTGGTGTCTTGAGGAAATTGAAGACGAACCGCCTAGATACATATATCTTGCCTGAAGCTTTCGGATGCAGTGACTGCAGAAGCGGGTCCTTGCGTTACAAGATCTCAGAAGACTGTTTGTCGCATCTGGGTGGGTGAAATTCGACAAAACACGCACTTGCGGCAAATATTTCTTCTTGTTCTCAGGGCCGTGGCTGCACAACTCGAGGACAGGCATATGGACAACGGCGGAGAGTCGACTTCTTCTCCAGGTGCCTGCATGAAGCAGACACGTCTGATGAAAAAGTGAAGTTCGCGTCAGCCAGAAGTAGTGCAATACTGGCGACACTAACCGAGGGCGTCAGCAAGCTGAGCGGCCCTTGATGTTTCCAAAAAGTTGTTAAACTCCTTTCCCGTAGGAAGGTTTCAGAGATTAAACTGAAAAGAACAGATACTACACATGATCTAAGCCAAATGGCTACGGGCAATGTTAGCGAAGGTCAAACAAAATGTAGGGGTCGGGAAGTCTTACCAAAGAGTGTTGATTTCGATTCAAAGGTCGAAGGAGGGAGCAAATACTTATACCTCGCCGGAGCCCCAGCACGAGCCATTCCTTGGCGTTCTGCGTCACTGCTAGCGTGCTGCGGTGGCCAGATGGGGGTGCGGTGACCGAATGGGGGTGCGGTGAGTGGTCGGTGACGGTTTGTAGTTGACCGAGTGACGGCACTTGACAGGCTTGTCACGAGTCCCAAGTGAGGCGACAACGACGAGATTCATATTGAAAGGAGAACTTGCCCGACATCCGTTGCGATACAGTTGGTAATTCACGTCCTAAATCAATCACCTAAAAACCACGGATACGAACATCGTTGACGCTCAGAGCCGCGACAGCAGCGAACAACCATGGATTTTCGTGACCGGAGACAGGTCGAATCTGGCTGCGGAGCAACACATGTTATTAGCAAAAGGAACGAATGTACACATATAGAGTGAACTGGGTATTCATTGCCGTGGAGAATGATGATGACTTCCGAGAGGTTCGAGTGGATCGTCGTTTCTTAAGCTTGTTTGTGCGCGAGGGTTCTCACCTACTGTTCTCTGCGCGAGACCACTCTATGCTCGCCTCGTCTGCAAGAAGATCCATTGGAACTATGCCTCTATGGACGCCGTTGATCGGTTGCTGTTCCGCGGAGTCTAGCAAAAACGCGAGGAGACGTGAGCGACGACACCAAAGGCTCACTGCCTCGCGCAATTGACAAAGCCCTGGCGGTATTGGAGACAGAGCTATCAAGAAAGCAGCGCACATGCTTTGACGATGAGAGGCGTCATCTTCTCCGGTTTCTGTTCGATGTCAGCGTCCAAACATGTTTCAGTGCACACCGTGGATCACATACCCTCTCCAGGCTAAACATATTGAAGTGATGCACATCCTGTACTTCCAATACAGTCACATTTAAAGCAGGATATTCCTCCCAGCCGAGCTTTGGGCGTTCGCGCGTAAGGTCAACAAATGCTTTGAGACTCGATTCGGCGGGCACCGGAACGCAGTCCGCTGCACGAATGAGCACCGTTGGTGGAGCTTTCTGAGAGTCCCATGTAGGAAGCTCCCATCCTTCTATCAGCGTTCCCGATCTCGCCATAGAGGCCAGAACATTGGCGCGGATTCGAGGCGACGGCGAAGATGTAATATTTGGGAGATCCTTTGTCGCAATACTAGGTTGTTCCTTCACCCCTGAAAAGTTGGGGGTGTCGATCATGACAATGCCTTGGACCACGATGTCGTCGCTTTCGGCGAAGATACGGGACATCTGAAGAGAGAGAAGGCCACCGAGCGACCATCCTGAAATTCGTTAACGTGTAAGCTGGCGGGTGTGTTTAAGCATGAGTCGAAGGAACACTTACCGCCTAATAGAATCTTGCCCTTTCCGATCTCTCTCCTGATCTGGTTACAGTACAGCTCAGCCATCTGTTTGAGGCCACCCTCCCAGCCTTTCCACTCAGCTCCGCTATCAAAAGCTGGGTCAGATATCGCATACATCTGGCGACGAAGCGAACCAAGAGTCCAGTAGCTGAAGACGGTGCCTCCGCCGTCGTGTATTAGCACGAGTGGTATGGAGGCTGCTGAGGACGGGGCATCTTGTACTTCGCAGATGGTATCGGGAATGTTATCTAATGTCATTTTGGCGTCGTGTATGGGGGTCTCTCTTTATCATTGGAGTCAATGTGAGTCCCATGTATTGGGTGAGCTCACAAGTGTGAGGTGGGTCTTCCTCCACGTCACGTGAATTCACACACAAATATTAGGGTTAGTGTTGAACCACTTATAAATCGTCGTTTGTGTTCATTTTGGTCCTTGTCGTTCGTGCTAGATGTCCTACGCTATATACATGTATGTACAAGTATTTGCATTGATGTCGATGCTCAATACCCAGTACTCCTGGATTGGCATCACGCAAGTATGCAATAAATCAAATGTGATTACATTTCGAACATGGCATGGTAATCAGGACATCAGAGTGTGCATATAATCATTTCATCTATTTCTACATGTATCTAGCTATTCGTTATGTTTACTTGTGGGTGCTGGTCGGGGCAGGAGTGACCAGGGTAAGGCTGCCCTTGGTAGAGACGCACTGAGCGCCGTTGGGGTAAGAGTGAGCCGGGTTGCAAGCAAAACCGGTGCTCTGAGCAGGAGGAGGAGTGACAAGGGAAAGGGCACCGTTGGTAGAGATGCACTGGGCGCCGTTAGGGTAGGCGTGGGCAGGGTTGCAGGCGAAGCCAATGGCGGAGGGTGTAGGAGTGACCAGGGTCAGAGAACCAGCGGTGGAGATGCAAGAGGCACCGTTAGGGTAGGAGTGAGCCGGGTTGCAAGCGAAAGTAGCCTGCGCGGTCGGTGTGACGAGGGTCAAGGAGCCGGCGGTAGAGATGCAAGAGGCACCGTTAGGGTATGAGTGAGCCGGGTTGCAAGCGAATGTGGTAGGCTTTGCAGAGGGTGTGACGAGAGTCAACGATCCGGCGGTGGAAATGCAGGAAGCACCGTTCGGGTAGGAGTGTGCTGGGTTGCAGGCGAAAGTAGTCGCCTGAGCGGTGGGTGTGACCAAGGTCAAGGAGCCAGCAGTCGAGATGCAAGAGGCGCCATTGGGGTAAGAGTGAGCTGGGTTGCAGGCGAATCCAGTGCTGGTGGGAGCGGGAGTCACCAGAGACAATGCACCGTTGGTAGAAACACACTTGACGCCGCCCGGGTACTGGTGAGCCGGGTTGCAAGCATAGTCGCGGGCAGCGATTGAGGGAGTGGGAGTAGGAGTAACCAAGGCGAGGTGGCCATCCGTCTCGACACAACGGACGCCCTCAGGGTACTGGTGGGCTGGGTTGCAGACCCATTCGTTCTGTCTGTTGAGCGGGCTGGCGGAGACGAGGCCCACGGCCGCAAGAAGTGCAAAAGTCTGACGCATCTTGATAGATTGGAATGTAGTGATGTTCGTGGGGTTGTTGAGCTTGTCTGTTCTTTGGAAGTTGATTGAGAGTGATGGTATTGAAGGTTAGAGACTGATCCTGAAGGATTTATAGATCTTTGGAGGAACATACAAGGGCCCTGCAGGCCCACTGTCATGATCCACATGATCGAATGAAGCTATGAGGGTCTGCACCTATGGTGCGATATTATTAGAATTAGCTCGGTTGACACACTGTCATGCATCGTTGCCGTGGGCCGTTATACGAGGGATGACTTCACTCGTGTATAAGCTCCTCCAAGATGGCTGCTTGTTTTTGCGAGAATTCTGGGGCAGCCCTGATTCGAAAGTGAAGAGCACCCACCACGAATGTAGATCTTAGCACAGTTGTCGTCCCCGTTACAAGCGAAACCCCTCGTATGTTACATGACGATGGGCAAGGACGCTTGGGCCTTCCACGACGAACATGTTTAGACCTCTGGCGGAACAACGCCTTTGAGCATGGCCGGATAGAACAATGTGATGGTCTTGTTTCTTCCCGCTTCGATAGTGTATTGGATACGATCTCTTAAAGCCGTGATTGTGCGCATCTTTGAGTAGGTGCATGTATTGGTGGACAACAGAAGTGCCTCGGTGGATGGCGGACGATGGCAATTTTAGCACGGCTTTTCTTCGGGTGGCCCAAACAACCAGACTACTACTGTCAACAACGTAACACCTCCATACAGGACCAGGGCCGTGGATGTGCTACGTCACCGGGAGGCATACACGACCGGATGACTCGAAGAGCGTTAGTCGATACCACTCCGCACAGCCTTGCGTACTGGATGTTTTACTCTATGTCGACGGGAACTATTTCTCCGAACTTTCGCAGTCGAGCTTAGTGCCCTGCAATCTCGAGCCATGTTTCTGCTATCGTCGTGGATACATTGAAAATACGAGGAAGTCCCACTAGGGTATTGAGTGTTACTGCACATCGTTATGAAAGAGAGCATGTCGGGGTTCGAAGGCTTTAACGTGATCCAGCTTTCGCATACTTCAGGTACAGTCTTTTGGACAGTCACCACGAGATGACCCTCGTCTCGATGACCATGTATTGTACTTCCATCTTTGACCACACTGCTGCCATGTCAAGTCTTGGACACTTCCACTCGCGTATACAGAGATCGATCTCCGCACCGCATTCTCACACTTGTGCCGAGAGACATACGCGACTCCGCTCTTTTACCCAGTATGACCCTCATGCTTCGCCTGCCACTCTTCCACAGCCTTCAGAAACCGAGTGCTGGGACGCCGCAGGGCAGCTTCTCGTGCGTTTGAAGCACTCCAGTTGCCTTCATTAGGCCGGGCAAGGTCTAGATCACCACCCCGATTGAGCAAGAGCCAGATCAGATCTCTTGCATCGCCTACCGGGTGGCAAGCAATCCAGCAAAGCGGTGTACTGCACACGCTCCCTGATCGGCAGATAACGTGGTATGAGTCTTGGAACGATATCTTTGAGCCTGAGTGAAGCGGCTATGGCGAGGCAGTCGGCCACTCCCGACACATCGTCTTCTTCACAATTGCCCAGAATTATCTGCGTGAGGATACCTTTGGTGAGTGGAGGAGTTGACATGGTGGCCTAGCGCGACAAGAAGCTTGGCAGGTTTATTCCGAGTTTCGTGGTTGTGATAGGTATGTGTGATGGGCATGTGTTGGCAGAATGAATCGCATAGATTGGTGGGGTGAAGCATGATGATAGCAGATGGTTTGCCAATTCACTGACTGGACACCAAAGCGTATCAGCCGACGATAACGCGCATCACGATATCACATTTCACCTGATCTGCGGTATGCATGATAGGCATCCCTGTCATTGTCCGTTCTACATACATGGAGCTTCATTGAATAGGACTTTCTTGGTAGATACCACTACTTGTCCATAGCAGCAGGTTTGTGCTGACAGTTTCTACCCTCCTCGACCTGCTTCTATGCTTCACCTGACGAGCTACCACGGCTTCTTTCCTCCCATTCTTCAACCGCTTCCCAGAAGAGAGGATTATACTCCCGTGTCGATGGGCTCTGTTGAGCTGTTTGACGAGCACTTTGCACGACCACAAAATTGTTGTCTGAGTCGGTGTATTCGAAAGAGAGGTCCAGATCACCGCCATGATCGAGCAGGAACCAGATGAGCTCTTTTACGTTCGCACCCTTTGGGCGACATGCGATCCAGCAGAGCGGAGTGCTGCACGAGCTGCCAGAGCCGTAGTGCGGTCCGTAGGATCTGGAATTGACATCGCATCCAACAACTTTCAGTAGGTGTGTGAGCATGCGTAAGTGCCGCTTGCTCGGACAGTCGTTGGCCGCCAGCACCGCCGTGGGAAACACTCCAAACTTGCGGTCGAAAGGCGCGCCTTTACTTCGCAGGAGCTCGAAAGTCTCGATGTTACCCACTATAGCGGCTTGCTCAAGAAGAGTCGTTCGTGGTCTGTAACTCCCTGGAAGGGTAGATTTCAGGGGGTTCACATTTGCTCCCTGGCCAAGGCACCATTTCAAAAAGTCATAGTCGCCAACTCCGACGAACCACAGGACCGGAGTCCCACTGCTTTCGCTGTTGATGTCGTAGCCTCTCGCAACGAGAATCTCGAGTACTTGGCGCATCGTTTCAGTGGTACCTTCTCCCGAGACGAGCCAGTGAGGGGACAATTGGCGAACGTCGGCACCTAGCTCGAGCACGTAGTGAAGACATTTCATCGCCGCATGGTTCGTTGCCCTTTGCAGACCTCCCTGAATAACTTCCTGTACGGTGACCTCTGAGTCGGCGCGCTGCGCCATTGAGACGCAGTGCGACACGAAAGGAACGTGATCTGCTCGGCAGGCAGCGCTCATAACCTGCCTGAGCCGCGCTTGGCTGAATGGTCTGTCCTCCATTGAGGAGAGTCAGAGTGTTCTCTGTGGTGTCGGGTTTGGTTTGATGTTGAAGGATGGAGAAGGCAGCAGCGAAATGGTCGAGTCGATGGTCACGAAGCAGGCAGTCACCTTGTGCGGAACAATTAATATTGACTCATCTGAGAGCGCCAGCTGTACTTCGAAGGCATGTGAAAGTTACTCGAGTGACGATGTTCTGCTTCTGAGTTTGTTCAATTGAGATGCGATAGCATGCAGATGGAACATGTTTTTGTTACAGTAAATGGAATTTCATAACCTACTGCTCGTACCCGAGTTTCACGAGATACAACCTGAGCGTAGGAGTATAGTATCACTCAAACGGAACAGCCAATTCACATCGAGTCCGAACTGGTGGCGCCTTCATGTCTTCACGTGCCACCATCAAAGCTGCAACTACACACCCGCCTCCGCCGAAGCGAAGATATTCTTCCACTCGATTAAAGCCAGGTTACCCCGAAATTGAACCCAAGAGTGCTCGCCCGGTTCATGTGTGTATTTCACGGCCATCGCACTGTCGCGTGAGCGGAAAGCGACAGACTTCACCCAAACAAACCCTTGTTGATCCTGATGCTTGACCTCCCATTCCTCACAGAGCCTCTGCAGTGCTTCGCCATCATTCGCCGAGTCGAGTGTCGATTGCAGCACCAGCCAGACTACATTCGTCGACATGGTCGAGGTGTTCAAGTGGTGTTTCTGGAAAGTGATGTCCACACCAGAAGTGTATCGGCGGGCAGCTTCGCAGAAGCTCGCCATGCAGTCGTCGTCGTCGTGGCGGGCACCGAAACCCCAGTGGCAGCGCGTGACATAGTCGATCCAGAAGATTGATGAGGCCTCGGTCCTGATGGCGCGAGAGGTGCGCAGTATGGGCAGAGCTGTTTTCAAGGACTCCACGTGCCTGCACGTAGCGTTGGCTTCGAGCGCACGCGACTCGAAGATGGCCTCAAAGTAACAGTGATAGATCGCATTGCGCAATTCGCCCGGTAGGCTCATTAAGAGGGACGCGACCGCAGTCTCGGCGGTGTTGTCAAGAATGATGCTCGCCATTGCGGACGTGGTTGCCTTGATGTGTTGGGAAGCTCGAGAAGCAGCAGCGCAGGCGCTCTAGCTGCCACCGCAGCGAACGGGTGCTTCTGAGTAGGCCATGGCGTAGTATTGATGGTCGTGAGTGTTCGTGGTCTCCGCAGTTGATCGGTACAAAGTGATTGTGGCGGGCAAGATCAATTGGTCGAAGTTCTGCGGCGAGATGACTAAGCAAGCTGCTTAGCTAGCAAACCTCACTTACTCTTCTGCGGGGTCTGATGAAGACGGGATCGCAAATAGAACATTCGATTGCATTCGACTATACACTTGGGGAGTCCAATCTTTAGACATACTACAATCTTTTAATGGTTTCCAAAAGACCTCACGGTAGCTACCCCACTTTGCCAGCCTGGCAAGCTCCAGTCCTCCTCAGGCACTTCCGAGATCAATGGTCGCCCTCTCCGGTCACAATAAAGTTCCAGTTCAACTGCGCCAAAGGGCCACTGAGCTCTATACTCTCCTCCCGAGTGAATACACTGCGAGTCCACTTCCAAACGATGCCGCACACTTCTCCGCTGGCCAAGAAAGTCACCGCTCCATGCTCCAAGAACCTGTCAAAGTGCTCTTGACAGTCCCTTGCCACCTGATTCAGCACCTTGTCGCCACCATTCCTCTGGTGCAGGACTGCTATCAGTGCTTTCGACGTCACAGATTGAGTGCCCCTAAACCCGTCACGGCGCACCCTGTAGAGGACTCGTGCCATCCAGCGCATCTGTGTGGCAATCGTGTATGGACGCATAGCATTGGAGAATGCTCTGATCTCGCTGACGTGATAGTGTCGGAAGTTCCAAGAGTGGTTGTGTTTCTGGACGTGATCTACCCAGAATATGGGAGCGGCCTCCTTTCGGATGGTACGGCAGATGGCGAGGAGGTTGTGACATAGCTGCTTGTGCCCACCAGCGGCTGTTGGCGAGGAATGAGCACTGCAGAGATGGTAGATGTTGTCGCGTAGCTCGCGTGGAAAGTCGAAAAAGGTCTTCTGCTTGCGCGGCTGGACCTGCACTTGGCCTTCTTCGCATGCTTCGTCCACTAATGTATGTCAGCCGAGTCCAGGATCTGGATATGAGTAGTAATTGTGGCTACTTACTCGAGACTTCCATGTCGCATGGATCACGTACATTAGCCATAACTGCTAAAGGCCGGCGAGATGTTGTGGTTTCGCAAAGCGGAACCGGAGTCGCGCGACTTTTTATGGGCAAGAGAATTGAAACTTTACCTGGGGCGAACGACCTACCGAGATCTGTAGTGACTCAATTCGGTTGTATCGTAGCTGACAGTTGACTTTCACTCTCACTGGATTGCATAAGTTGCATTATGCGAACAGTCAAGGCGTCGAGAGACTTTGTGCAACATCGATTTCAGCGCCAATGGCACCATTTGTTTTTCTCGGACATAATCAGTCTGCTGGTAATGGAACCATATGGCTCCGGTGAGATGCCATTGATATGAAGATAGTGTTCAGCCAGACGTGAAGATCCAACTTGCATTCTTGATGGCTCAATGGCAGAGATCATACGGATACGTGCTTGAAGGAAAATTGGCGTAAGATAAGAAACAACGCCTGGAGAGCTTCCGCCCTCCACATACATTGTTCGATGTGAATCGGATGCTATCAAGGAAGAGTACATATGTTTGGCGATGAAGAGTTGTGACGTTGGCATGACCTCGAGACGAGGCGTGTTGTGCCCCACAAGAATGATTGCGTGCTTGCTCCGACTTCGCCATCTCGCGTGACAAATCCGAGGTATCTCATTGTCTTGAAACATTATTTGTTCCTTGATCGACATACGAACAATTAGAGGTATCATACCAACATGAGCGCCTCCAAACCTCTAGCTGCCGTCTCGCGCAGCATTGTCCGCTCAGCACGAAGGACGAACCCTCGTACACGCTTCATCAGCAGTAATGCCCGACTATCGTCCCAAGCAGCAGCTCCGAAACCCATATCCGAAGTCGAGCCAGTAAACCCTCCATCGTCGAACCCGCCACTCTCTTTCCCTTGCTTGGACAACATTGAGACCAAGACGAGAAATCTCACAAGCAAGCGCTCCCTTTCTGGACCCGAGCCCTCATATACTGCCGGCGCGCATCAGAAGTTCCACAGCACAGAACCCATATTGCTTGACTGGGGCGGAGTCTTGCCTTCCTTCGACATTGCGTACGAGACTTGGGGTACTTTGAACGCAGACAAGAGCAATGCCATTCTTCTTCACACTGGACTGTCGGCGAGCAGTCACGCAAAAAGCACGGAAGCAAACCCCAAGCCAGGATGGTGGGAGAAGTTCATTGGTCCTGGAGCGCCCATTGACACGGACAAATACTTTGTGATTTGCACAAATGTGCTTGGTGGCTGCTATGGTAGCACAGGCCCCAGCAGCATTGACCCCATTAGCAAGAAACACTATGGTACCAGCTTCCCTATTCTGACGATGCAGGACATGGTTCGCGCGCAGTTCAGACTTTTGGATCATCTGGAGATCAAGAAGCTGTACGCCAGTGTGGGAAGCAGTATGGGCGGTATGCAGTCTTTGGCCGCAGGCGTCATGAACTCCGACAGGGTTGGCCGCATCGTCTCTGTCTCTGGCTGCGCGCGTAGCCACCCTTACAGCATTGCTATGCGCCACACCCAGCGACAAGTCCTCATGAACGACGCTGCCTGGTCACAGACTCGCGGCAACTACTACGATGCCATTCCGCCTCACGCCGGCATGAAGCTTGCGCGTGAGATTGCCACCATCACCTACCGCTCCGGACCAGAATGGGAGAAGCGTTTCGGTCGCCAACGCGCAGATCCTAGCAAGCCGCCTGCTTTGTGTCCTGACTTCTTGATCGAAACATATTTGGACCATGCTGGTGAAAAGTGGTGCCTAGAGTACGATGCGAACAGTCTGATTTACATTTCTAAAGCCATGGACCTTTTCGACCTTGGCGGCGACATGCAAGAAGCCACGCTGAAGCGTCGCGAAGAGAACTCTGGCCGCTTGAACATCTCTGCGGACCAGCTGCCCAGCGCTGACGCTGACGTCTGCAATTTGACCCTCCCTGATCAGCCTTACGAGGAGAAAGAGACGAGCAGTGACGAGATCATGTCATCAAGCTCACAATCCAGCTCTGTCGTGTCGAACGAGCCGCCAGAGGACTTGGTCAAGGGTATGCTCCCTTTGCGTAACACACCTACACTCGTGCTGGGAGTAGTGTCGGACATCCTGTTCCCAGCCTTCCAACAACGCGAGATCGCCGAGACACTTCGAAGAGCTGGCAACAGGAGCGTGACGCATGTTGAGCTTGGCGAGGACCGCTCATTGTTCGGACACGATACCTTCTTGCTTGATCTTGAGGGCGTCGGTGGAGAAATCAAGAGGTTCTTGGGTTGAAAATGTGTTGGTCAGGTACGTCAGTGTCATACATACGGAGTAGACTGTGCTCTGGGAATCGGCTGGTTTTATGTATCATTATTCCATATTTTTTGCCACTTCTACTTGCTTGCGCATTTACTTAACAGACCATCGCTCACACCTAAGACCGTAGACACTGCGCTTCGAACACGCAACCTCGGACATCACATCCAACATGGCGTTCAAAGGGCAACCGTCGCAAAAGAGGCTCATCATAGCACCGATGACACACACCCAAAAGCGACGCAAAGCTTCAACAATCACACAGCGCACAACACCAACCAGGAAAGACTTGTTCATCCACTGACTTTGCTCATTGAATCATTCCTGGGCAGCACGAAAGCCTTCCACCAGTTGGGTGCACTGATCTCCTGCTTCGTTCCTTCCGGTTTTGTCGCGGGCTTCTGTTGACATAAACAACAACAACGCGACCCAAACACAACAAACTCCACAACAAACTCCACAACAAACTCCACAACAAACTCCGCAACAAACACCCTCCTCTCTCGCAGCCTCGCAATCCCAAAACTACCATCCCAAAACTAGCGAACGATAACACCACACCAACCACCTCGCATCCCAACATCAACCATGGGCCGCAACAAAGCCTCCCGCCACTCCGGCGCCAACAACTCCAAACGCTTCAAGCTGTTCTCCTACCAGGACATCATCTCGAACGCCCGCAACAAGCCCAACATCACCATCCAAGAGCGCCTCCAGGACATGTCTCTCCTCCACTGGAACCAGCCCATCGACGAAGCCCTCGATCTCCACCTCCACGGCCTCCTCTCCGTCACCGGCAAGACTCTCGCCCCCGACTCCTGGACTAAGTGGCCCGAGGAATACTGCAGAGCCATGTTCCAGCTCGTGCAGCTCGTCTCTGCTCCGCAAGCCAACGCGCTTCTGACGGCCAAAATGGCAGCCATCGGTCGCCCGGACCGCAGCATCGGAGCGCAGACGCAACTCCTCTGGCTGGTTGTGTACGAGGCGAGAGTGCGTACCGGGCGTACCGCCAGTGTCATCAAGCAGAACGGTGAGATCTGGCGTAAATGGATTTGCTGCCCACATTACAAACCCCTCCATTACTTGAAAGACGAGATTTCTAACTTTCTAAGACTTGTTCTAGCCGCATACGACACGATGGAATGCCTGGGGAGGATGAGGATTGGGTTTTGGGTTGCTGAAAACGAGAAATACGTAGCGAAATCCAAATGAGAATTGACTTGTTGCATGCATCTCAGCGGCACCCTACCTGTCATCCTGCATGAGTGAAGACCACATAGCCACATCGTGTACGCACAATAATGGAAGGTGCTCCATTCTCTCACCGGGTGAAGGTGGACTTGATGCCCTCGCGGTCTAGCTTCATACGTCCGTACCGCATACTCTACCGCTGAGATGCCATCTAAGCTAACCTACCTTACAACTTCCATGTACGCTGTTATCATCAACATCCAGCCCATCATATACTCGTCTTTGCCGCAGAGATACTATCTGAGCTAATTTACCTCACAACTTTCATGCATGCTTTTATCCTCGACACAAAGACCATCATATACTCGTTCTTACCGCTGAGATATCACCTTGGCTAATCTACCTCACAACTTTTACGTGCGCTACTATCATCGATATGCAGACCATTATCTACTCGTCCTTGACGCTGAGATACTATATGAGCTAAGAAAACTCACAACTTACATGTACGCTAATATCATCGACATGCAAACTATCGATACTAGTTCTTACCACCGAGGATGCTCTCCCATCTCAAATACCTCGTAATCCACATGTGTGCTATTATCATCGACGTGCAGACTATCATGTATCCATTCTTGCTATTGAGACGCTGCTTTTTCCTGTTCGTTTAGTCAGCATTTACGTGCGCCACTATCATCATGCGGAGATGGATACAACGCTCAATTCTACCATTGAGATACTATTTCAGTCGTTCGTCTATTAGTCGGTGTTTTGTACGCCGCTATCGTTACGCGGAGATAAATAATGCGCTCATGCTCACCGCTGAGATGCTATTTCAGCTCGTCGTTCAGTCAGCATTCTGTGCGCCGCTATCGGTATGCGGAGATGAATGATATGCTCATGCTCACCGCTGAGATAATACTTTAGTTCTTCAGTCAATCAGCATTTGTATACGCTGCTATCGTTACGCAGAGACGCACGATACGCTCATTCTTACCGCTGAGATGCGACTGTAGCACGGAGTTTGAAACTAGACCGAGAGACACCTCCACTCGATGTCGACAAAGGTCCACGACAGGCGAAAATCTGAAAGTCAAAATAAGCAGATAGATGCATAAATGAAAAGGGAAGACTTGTCTCCATACAATGTTCCATGTGTTGCTATATTCTCTCTCCTCTCTTCTCTTCTCTCCTCTCCTCTCCTGTCCCTCCATCTCCAGAAACCACACAAGAGGGGTGAGGATTTAGTTGGTTAAAAGTTTTACCGTACTCTGTACACAGTGACAAGGGTGGAAGTTTTTTCTCTCACAAAAGGAAAAAAGAAGTTAAAGGGGGGGGCAAAATATTGAAGGAACAGTTTCTTTCCTGCAGAATCGAAAAGAATTGGGAAAAAGAAAAGTTTCTTTTTTGCGCGCAAGACAGAGGGAATCGAGGGGGATGAAAACACAACAAGGAAACGAAAACAAGAAAACAAATGTATAGAAAAACAGGAGGGGCTCGCTTTGCTGATCCGAAGGGTATCCGATGAAAATAATGTCCTTGTCGTCGTCGAGAGCCGATAGTCCTGGGCGGATAATGCTGACTTTGCTCCATCGGCGGCGCAGGACAGAATGGTATGGTCGGGACCGATTACATATAATTAGGCGAAGAGTCTCCAGTCGTCGAATGCCGTTTTATCGCTGACTCTTCTTTTTTGTCCCGACTTCTTCTTTTGCCCAGTGGCAGCCTGCCACTTTTTGTTATGGTCCGTGTTTACAGCTCGCAGCGAAGTCCTACAACGCCACGTCCAGTACCAGGCTCACATCTCTGACCTGTGAGGTGGCCAGATCTTCCAGAACGGGGATGAGATCCATCAGCTCGTTGTCATGAGCGTCGGAGAACCAAGATGAGATCGGCACGGCGTGTTGCGGGTGGAAGATGTATGATGTAGGTGAGTTGTCAATGATGATGGTCTCGCCAAGTGGGCGGCCAACTTGGCTCAAGTCCTTGACGTAGTTGCCTTGGTGGTTGTAGCATGACTCGCGGAAGAGGCGGTGGTGTACAGAATTAGAGATGTCCAGCTGATCCAGTAGTGGGTCGCCGTATTTTGATACAGAAGCGGTGAACACAACGACCTCGTAGATTTCGCCAACGCGCTTGAGGAAAGCATCGACACCAGGGCGCTTGATCACGTAGACATTGTGGTATTGGCCTTCGATCTCGACGGGGATAGTGAAGTCGGCTTGGTGAAGGATCTAGAAGATGTTAGTGAGATTTCATGATTAAACTTAAAAAACAAGCATGCTCACCTTGAAGCTACTGTGGACTAAGGTCTCGTCCAAGTCGAGTACCAAGCACTTCTTTCCGCTAAACTGGGGAGTAATGGGTGGCAAAAGCCACTTTTGTGCTGGCTCGGGAGTTGACACAGCGCTTGGGTCTTGGCTAGCATGTTGAGCCGCAGCGCCTGCACCGGCAGCCAGAACACCAGCACCCGCGCCGGCACCAGCGATGACACCAGCGTCGCTGTGCTGGTTGTGTATTTGGCGCTCAGCCAATGGAGGTGGCGGTGGAAGGTCTATCCGGCTTGATGAACTTGAAGAACGCTCACGGGTGGTAGTCTCAACGTCCGAGCTCTGAGGCACGTCAGATGTCGAAAGAGGCAGAGATGGTCCAACGTCGGTCATCTCGATGTCTGTGTCGCGAGCAGCTTGTTCGGGTGTTCGGTCCTGGATGATAGCGTCCTCGACTACGTCTTCCTGCTGGGAAGCAACGGGCGTGGGAGCAATAACGCTGACTGAAGGGTTGGTCTGACCGTCGTGTGCGACATTTCTTTGCGCCGTGTCGATGTGTGGAGGTCCAGTGGCTGCGGTCTCGGGCTGGAGATCGTGTTTCTCGACTTGAAGAGGGGAGGTTTCTGCGTTGGGCTGAACTGATACAATTCCTGGCGGAATGCTGGGCACGGGGTTGTCGGGCTGTGCAACAACGGGAGGTGGCTTCTCAGTTTCCACTGGTGGTGTCGGCAGTATCGGGGCAGCGGTAGACGTGTCTTTGTGGTTTGCCTGCTGGCCAGCCTTTTCGTCAATGACCTCCTTCGATCCATCGGCACTGGTGTTGGTCGCGCTGGCGTTGGGCGGCACCTGTTGTTGTTGTGTCTTCAACTTTGAAGGCTGAGATGCGGTTGTGGGTGCCTTAGCAGGCGCAGCAGATTCCCGCGAGCCAGGTTCCTCAGTATCGTCTGAACCACCACAACATCCGAGGAATGAGAGGAAGCCACCTCTCTTTTTAGGCCTGGGCTCAGATCCAGCTTGAGTCCTTCCTGTAGAGCCCTGCTTCTCGGATTCGCCTGTCACCTGACGGTTCGATCGCTTGCTACCAGTGCTCGCGCCTCTTCGTCGGCCAGTCAGGCTTCGCTTCGAACTAGTTTCAACATTGTCGGAGGTATCGTTCGCTGTTGCTCCATTGAGACCGGTGACAGAGCTTTCTTGGCCGGGCACGCCCAGGGCCTGTTGTCCAGCTCCTGCGACCTCGGGGCTTCGACTAGACCCGGGCTGCGCAACAGAGAATGTGTTTGAGGATTGCGACTGTGTGGGTAGTCCTGTCGAGAATGTCGGTTAGTCTCAATTGATAGAAGCGCATAAAGTAAGGCAAAGGAGCTCCAGCGAATGGGCTCCAGTGTCGCGAGAATGACGTGCATACCTGAATCTTGACCTCCAGTCGCCGGAGGCGGGACCTGTGAACTCATCTGGCAGGCTTTTCAGTGCACTGCAAGTCAAAGAAATCTATTGTAGACGCGCGCGCGCAAGGCTGGAGGGTGGTAGACGATCGAGAGCGGGCGAGGTGGAGACGCTCCAGCAACGAGGGTGTCGGGCGTGCAGAGGGCGCAGCGAGGGTCGCGCGACAGCAAGCTGGTTGGCTGCAGGGCGGTGGTGCGATGTTGGTGGTGAGGGGTGGAGGTGTTGTGTCGAGGAGCTCGCTGTTATACGTGGGCCTGCAGCTCTCGAGTCGGGTTGACGTTGGTGGTGGTAGGTAGCAGGTGGTCGCTCTTTCTCGGCCGTGGAGGAGCTACGCGCTACCCGGAGTTCCGCCGCACCTGGCAGCGAGAGAAGGAAGGTTGGAAGGGAGGCCTGGCAGCAGCAGCAGTAACTACGCGCAGCGGTGACAGTGCGAGGGACGGGCTTGCGTCGCGGCGGCGGTGATGGGGGTGGAGTGTGGTGTGTGTAGTAGTGTATGCGCAGACAGACAGCAGCGTGTGCGTGTCGATGAGCACTCGGGAACGGCAACGGGCGCAGAGAGTAGCAGCTTGCAGCAGCAGCAGCAGCAGCAGCGGAGGCCAGCAGCGAGAGACAGAGAGACAGCCAGAGACAGAGGCACACAGAGAGAGAGAGAGAGAGGGCGGCGGCCGGGACGCTAAGATTTGGGTGGCTTAACACACTCCAATCACATCCCATCCTAACCCCCAGCCTGCCTGCGCACAAACCCGTGCGAGATGTCAGTCAAATCCGGGCGCTTCTCCAGCCTCTCTTCTGGCAGGTCTCACATCCTGCATTGCATTCTGTATATCCATCTACGTGACTCGAGCAATGGGAAACGCCTCTGCATATCGCCCGTCCTATTCACTCCCAAACCACGTGACCCGTCTGCCCTCCCTTCCTATTTGAGTTCCCCCCCAAAGCTCATCCCAGCTCCACACGCGACATGGGTCTTCAAGGGCGGACGGCCAGCGGCTACACGGGCGAGGCGCTGCCCGCCCAAGCGAACTGGCGAACTGGGCAGGGAAAACCAGATGCTGGCTCGTGTGCCATGCTCTCTGCAGCCACCCGGCCGACCTATCGTTCGTAGCAGCAGCCATGCATCTCGCATGTGCCTCAACCTCGATGCCCTCTCCTTTCCATGCCGTGCCCTGTTCTCGAGGGGAATGCTCCGAGAGATGTAGACACCACCTCCCATGTGAGGGAACCGGTACCTCCTGTATGTACTTACAGTACTGTACTCCCACAGCTGCAGTGCGGCTCTGCTCCTCCTTGCCCTGCCTTTCCTCAACTGCCACCGCAGCCGCAGGGATGCGCCTCTCGGTCTGCCGTACCGACCGTTGCAAAGTGGACTCCCACTGCAGATCAACATCTCGTCCGCAAGTTCCAGACCGACGCAGTCCTGTGGGACTCAAAAGGCCTTTGCGCTGGAGCTAAGCCCGCAGGTTCAGTAAAGCGCTCGTCGGAACCCTGCCTCTCGCTTCTCTTCCTTGCAAGACCAGCGCTTGAACTGAACTGCTCTAGCGAACTGCTGCTTTCGGCTCCGCGTGTTTGGCTGGACGGCTCCTTGGCTGTGATGCGGGTGTGATGCCTCAGGTGTAACTGTCACATGCTGCATGAATAAGTACAAAGATACTTGTACATTACTTGTTAGCGCGATACTCGTGAACTTCAACTACAGGCGCCATTATCTTATTTGTACTCGAGACCACTCGAGTGAGCTATTTGAGACAACGATTGTGGTGCAAAATGTCACATCAACACAGCAAGGAGGAAGGTGCTACTGACTTGCGAACCAATGCCCTCTACAGATGAATCCATCTCGCCATCCACGTCTCCGTCACTTGCTTAGCCTCATCCACCAGACCCATATCCAACAACATCTGCACAGTACCACGCGCCGCGCTCTCCAACGCACTAAACACCCAAGAGTGCGTAAAACTGGTATGCTCACCAATATACACAGTATTGAACTCCGTATGCCAAAACGCAGGAAGATAAAGCTGCTGCTGCGGCACAATCTGCAGCGAAAACGCACCCGCGTGGTTAGGATCGTGCTCCCAGCAGTGCCTCTCATAATTGCCAGTCCAATTCTCCTCCGCGGCAGGCCCGTGAATGGCCACCATAGCTGCCTGCACGAAAGCAGCGTGCTCTTCGTCGGACATCGAGCACGCGACCGTGGCGTCGTAGTCGGAGATATACGATGCCATCAGCACACCGGGGCCTGTGGCATTGATGTCCCACGAAGGATAACAAATCTGCCCAATCAGCGGGCTGTTAACTCGTCCACAGCCACCCAGGATCGGATGCTCCAAGTGTTCCCAGAAGCGAGTCTTGTACTGGATAGCCATCTTCGCGGCACCACCGAATACTGTCCGGTCGATGGCTCTGCGCATGAGGCTGGAGTGCGGAGGCAATTCCCAGAACTTTAACAAGTTGAACGGCACGCTGTTGAAGATGTAGTCGAACGTCTCGGTCGTCGAATTGACCTTGCGTGGATTGGCGCCAGATGTCCGGTGAGACACGGCCAGCGTCTTGCTGGCCTCGTTATATTTGACGGCGTGCACTTTGGCGTTGAACTGGATGCGGTCCCCGACAATCGGCGTAAAGGCTTCAGGCATGCGACTGAGGCCGCCTTTGATGGTGTTCCACTTGTTGGCTAGGAAGTAGACTGTGATCGGGCATCAGCCATGCTGCAAGATTTCACCGAAAAGCAAGGAAAGCACTTACCAGTCTCGTATTCCCACATCGGCCACACGACAGAAGAAGGCGTCACCTCATCCGTAGTGTTGAGGTCGATGCCAATGACTTTGCGCAGGTATTCGACCTCTGAGAAATCGAACAAGCCTTCTTCAACAGCTTCTTTGTGGGCTTGGAAGACATTCGTGGCGTAGAACTTTATCCGCTCAGGCGTCAAACCTTTCACATCCTCCAAGGCTTGGATGGCGATCTCAGCAGCAGTCGCATTCGAATATCCGACGACCGTAGCGTAATCAGGATTCTCGGCAATCTCAGTCTGGCCCGGGAACGTGCCGTCCGGTCTCCGCGCGGTGGTAGTGATGGGAGTGTTGTCCGATTTTTGTATCCAGGGGATGAACTCGATCTGGAGATCGCTTTTGCCGGCGTTAAGTTCGTTCAGCACGTCTGCGAGCTGGAAGACCATTTTCATGTCTTGGATTGGGAAGGTTTCGTTGGTGTCGGGGTCGGTGATCTCCTGTCGATGGCGGAAAGGTCAAGTCAGCGACATGTCGCTAATGTGAGATTGGTTCACTCACGTAAGGGAACCTCATCGGACCCATCTCGTGGTACTGCCCTTCTTCTGGACTGGTGCCGTTGAGGTACGCAGTCATCATCCTACCGCCGAGTCTGTTCGAGGATTCGAGGATTTTCCAATCATGGATACCAACAGAGTCCAACATCAGCTAGAAGACTCGTCAGTAAGATCACTCAAAAATATCCTACTCTGACGCTTCCAAAGGTTCTTGACCTACTCCAGTGACCAACCCCGAGATCCCTGCCCCGAGAATTCCGAACTTCTTGTTCCTCGCTGCAGCAACGAAGATCTCATCGGGCTGCTTCTGCTCCAAGTACGCCACGCCATCGAACCACGGCCCCATCGGATCAGCGACATCCGCAAAAGCCTTCCTGCTCTGGCGCCGGACTCTGCGCTTCTTCGTTTCGACTTCTGAAGAAACGCCGATCAGCTTTTCTTCGAGGAAAGCGAGCAGACAGCCGTTCTGGATGTCTCCAGGCGTCGTCCAGGTGAACTTAGTGGGACGCTGGGCTTCCCAATCGGCGTGGCGGGCGGCGATGGGGTGGCGGCCGACGTGAGTGCTGCCAATGCGGTGGTGGGCGTTTGTGAGGACGGTGGTGTCGCATTGGCCGTAAGCAAGCGTGAGCTCGCCGTCGACGGCGCTGGTGTAGTCGATGTGGATGTTGTGGATGCCGCGTTGTTCCACGTGTGGGAGGTCGCGGAAAGTGATGGAGGGTTTGGGCAGAGGCTCGGCGGATGTAAGAGAGGTGAAAAGGACTGCAGAGGCCACGAGGAGTGTGCTTGTCTGCAACATGATTGACTGCTGTGTCCAATGTACAGACTCTGGATGACTGCAAGATGGAACAAACTGGTGGATGTCAAGGTGCTCACATCAAGCCATTTATATAACCCTACACATCCCTCCGCCACCCTCATGGCTCATCGCCACTCCCAACACTCCCTCCGATACCGCCAGCCAAATGCACTGAAGATCCGGCATATCGATCGTTGACCGACAGTAGTGACTCCATCCAGATGCATCGCCATCAAGGTAAGAGCGAATCAAAGAAAAGTCTCTCAAGTCTTGTCCTGATCTTGGCGAGCGAGGTTCTAACTCTTTATATATGATTTTGTACGAAGGTCCACCGATATGGAGAAAGTATGTTATAGTCCGGGCTTGGTATAGATAAGGATTCCTGTGGAATTTGACTAGGTATCCTGGCTGCTTTGTGGGGCGGGTTACATCGCGAGTTGTGGTCGTGTTGGGGCTTGTACTACATGAGAGGGCAATGATGAGTTATTCTTCGTCTAGAAACAAGTGCATCGTGCATATATGTATGCACGTAATGTACGTACATGTATGTACACGTACATGTACTGATTTGTGCTATTTTTTCTAAAGCATACCCTAACCCTTTTAACCCACAGTATAGGGCACGTACATGTACAGATTCTTGTCTGTAAGTAACCCAGTTGGACGAATAGATATGACACCGGCTCAGACTTCTAGTTGGAGCCTTGATATGGTATACTGATCTGTCAGTGCACTGTACAACCGCGTGGCGTCGACTCCGCGTCAGAAAACCAATCCAAAGCTGGAGGCGATGAAATGACATCCTGCGGGCAACACATATCAGTATGCATTCTCTATCAAAGAACCACCGAGAACTCCTAAAGCCAGCGAATGAATATTGCGTTGACACTAAGCCTTAGGGTACTCTCGAACAGCATGAAAGAGCAGTCCACTCTTGGAGTGATAAGTGAAGACACTACATCGAAGACACATGCTTGTGTTTGCCATTTGATCATAGTCTTCACTGGAAGCATGCTCGTTGACATGCGTACACATATTCATTCAGACTTCACCTAATCTTCACTTCTTAAGCTTCAGTCAATGGATCTTGCTGATGCGTGACGATCGGTTCACGTGTCAAGCGTGTTCGGACGACTTCAACATTGCTCTACAACATATTTTCACGCAATTGAATGACTACCCTGCAAACTCACTACCACTGTGACTCTGCCACCAGATAGTTCAGGTACGGTAAGACTTCCCACCAAAACAACGATTGCCAACAAATCTCCGCCGATTCGTGACCAAAGGTCTGAACACGCCCAGGACACAAGTTCAAGCGTACGACCAAACTCTCCCATCTGAAGTCATAACACCACGCCAGAAAATTCACAATCTACGGTTGAGAACCAGCCAAAATGGCGTCAAACAATGCCTCCAGAGTCACCAAAGACACCTCAGCCCGCAAGAACACCAGAGTCGGATCCATCCAATCCGCCGTCGAGGCCGCGGCAACGAAAGAGTCTCACGACTACTGCGTCAACCGTCTGACCGAAGGCTACAAACAGCAGCTGGAGACCATGGAGCAGAGCTACGAAGATCAAATCCGCGAGCTCAAGAACCAATTCGTCGCGAGCGTCGAGAAAGCCAACGCAGAAGCGACACGAAAAGCAAACGCGAAAGCCGCCGGCGAGATCCAAGCGCTTGAGAAATCCCTGAGCGAGAGCAAAGCAGCCCACGCAAACGCCGACAAGAACTGCCGCGAGTTGGCGAAATGCGCAGTGGATGCTGAACAACAAGCGATGACCGATGAGGTCCTTCACCGCGCGCAGCGAACAGAACAGCGCGAAGCCTTTGAAGGGAGAATTGAGAAGACGCAGCGCGAGAACAACTCTGGTCCGCATCGGTGGATTCAAGTGAAGCTCACCAGGAAGTTCAAGACGAAGATGGGCGAGCCGAGAGCTGTGGTGAAGAGAGGGTCGACGAAGGTCAGCGAATTAGTACTACTGGCCATTCCTCCTGGAAAGCTGCCGGACTCATGGGTCTTCGAGCACCGCGGCCATCAAATGTCGGATATGAACACGTCGTTGGCACAGGTAAGTGGGACATGTAATGTTAAATGAGTAGTGTGAGGATCATGTACTGACTGGTGATGCACTCAGCTTGGCTTCAAAGAAGGAGAAGAGGTGGTCTACTTCGAGAAGCCGACTTGAAGTTGGACGGGTGCAGAGCTCCGCAAGGATAGGCGGCTGGTTTGACCTTTCTTTGAGCTGTCCGAAAAGGAAAGCCCGACAGGGCCTAAAGCACTTTCAGTATACTTGGAATGGAGACGAGTCTTGCTGGAGCCACTTTCAATGATGGCCAAGGGCAAGGTATGGGTTTGGATGAACGGGGCATAATGATGGAGGATACTTCACGACGGCATTGAGAGTGCCGGATGTTGGTAGAAATGCGGCTGTATGGCGAGACATGAGTGTGGTTTCGGAAGCATGGCCTAATAATGTACCGTACCTGGTGGTGAATCGGGTCAATGGTTCTTTCAAATAAGTATTGAGTGCAAGCTTTACCAAAACCAACCGTGGATGTTACAGATTGTATCTGCAGTCAACGACACCCAACACGCACGTAGAAGCCTCCCTTTGGAGGGTAAGAGCACAGAGCGCGGCTTCCTGCCAACGAAGATTGTCATGGAGCAAGAGTTAGGCGAACAGATTCTTGTCCGATAGACTGATCTTCCCGCAAGTGAACCAAGCAAACACATATCGTTATGAACATCATCAGCAATGCTTTAGATGCCCTTTAGCATCGTGTATCGACACAACCGAAGAATCGACATACTCCTCCAACAAGCAAGCATCCTATGCACCAGTCCAACGAACGCTCGGAGATGTCCTTCGACCGCTCTGGGCATGCGCCCGACCAATTGCTGGACCATGACACCGAAAAGGCTACGCTCAAGGCACAGCTTGACAGTCTGGATCAGCAGCTCACTTACTACCACCAACTTTGCAGAGAGCAAGAGACTACCATCAAGGACCTCCGTTCCCGACTCGAGGCGGCTGAAGTTGGGAATGTCGGACCGAGAGATGAATGTGATGGTCAGATGAGTGATGCGCCGGCACCTCGAGACACCCCGCTCGCTCTACTTGGGGAAAGGGATACAGCGAAGGCACGATCCCGCAAGAGATACCGCGCTCCCACCGTCGAGTCGGTCAGTGATGAAGAATTTGGCAATGGCAACACGGCGCCGCGCGGACAGCAGCAAGCATCAACAAACCACGTTCTTGAGGTGTTTCTCACTTTCGTCTCGGTCACCGACAGCCGCACAAATGGGAGGCAAGCGGTCTATATTCGACAGCAACAACCACTGCGGGACGCCCTTGGGTCTCGAGTGTTCGGACGCTTCCTGACAGATGAGATGGCTTTCGTGTACAAGGCGCAGCAGATCCACGATGTTAGTCAGACAGCAGCACAGGTAAGCACACTGCCAACACATACCTCCTCCAGCGAACGAGTCAGCTGATCATGTGCCTGGAATAATGCAGCTTTGTTTAGAAGACAGATCGGAAGTGTCTGTGACCTGGCCTGAGGATGTGGGTCTGTTAACGTCACGGGCAGACGAGGCATGAAATGGGAGAAATTAGATTGAAGAGTGGCCAGGGACGGCAGGGTTTCGGCGGTAGAGTTCAGCTAGAGAGACGATCAGGCACGAAGGGATTGACAGGGCCGGAGGAGCGACGTACTGTAAGTTAAGTGGAGTTTGGAGGGAATAATAATAGTAGAGACGGTTCACTGCCTTCAATACTACTACATACGCCAGACACACATTAGCAGACCACTCCACCGGGGCGGCGACGACGACTCATGCAGACACGTGGAAGTGAGGAGTTGTTGCATGCATGAGCCCCAGACTGCTTGCTTAGCCCCGACTTCTTCAGCTCGTCAGGCGTCCGCGCGTCGCAGCTTGTGTTGTGTGGCTTCATGTCGTGTGTGAGTTCTCAGCCCTGTGGCCTAGCGCAACACACCCGACAAGACCCAAGACCCAAGACCTAAGCACAGCCAGCCAGCACACGTGCGAGAGCCGGCCAGACCACAACGGCGTGCAATCAAACCACCCAACGCCCAACTTCTCCGCATAGTCCACCCATACTGTAGCAGTACACTCTCCCACAGCACCTCCTCCTCCTCCTCCTGTCTAAGGTTGTCTCACAATTCCCCGCCGCCGCCATTGCCCACCCAGCTATACCGCTCCCACTCCTCCGCTCCGCCCTTCCCTGCTGCGCGCAAATGTCTCCCGCACCCTTCCACGCCCTCTAAATCACCCCGGCCTGGCACCGTCAAATGCCCACGCTCCCGGTCACAGTAGTAGCGCATGCCGGCCATGCCTCTGCTCCATCGCCGCAGCGTGTTTGATCCGCTCAGCTCTCCGGAGCGAGACACCAGCCACAACCGCCCTGGCAGCAATGCCTCACTTGCTCCGCCAACCTCCCCTCGCCCGGTCAGCGAGTATGCGAGACCAACCTCCCGACCTTCAACTGCGATGGACCACACAGACCGACCGACCTCGCCTACCGTGCAACCCGAGAATGCCAGGACGAAGCGCTTCTCAATGCTGAAGTTCCGAACCTACTCCGAATCTCATTTGTCCGCTCGTGCGAAACAGGATGCTGCGAAGGAGATAATACCGCCAATGCCTGCGTTAAGTAGAGGTGAGACTGCTTGTGAGGTGCGCGACCGCGTGCATGGTGGAATACTGACAGACGTACTAGTGAACACACCTGCCATCGTGAAGACCGCCCCGACACTGGACCATGAACAGATCACGGCTGCACAAACCCAAGGAGTACCGCATGCGAGATCCCTGGAGAAGACCAAAAGTCAAGCCTCAGACATGTCGCGCTTGTCTGAGGACCATTCGAGAGTGAAAGAGAGGAAGTCCACATCAAGATGGCGCAAGCTACAAGGCAGGAGCACTGGTTTGGAAGACTTGCAGCGGCTTTCTGCAGCGAACGCGCACAAAGGTCAGGATGCGCCTCCCGCGTACGGACATGAGCAAGACACGGAATTGGCGCTTCCTGCACCTCGATTTTCTGAGTCTTCTCGCTCAGACGGTAGCCGTGGCAGTTCCGGCGACCATCAAATATATGGCAGCACGACTACGACAACCCACACGGTATCTACGCACACAACATTCTTTAAGCTGCCACGACGAAGCAAAAACCGCAATTCGCTATTTCCTCTACCCGTCAAAGTACCCTCGCCAGACCCGTCGCGCCTCTCGGACGGACCGGCAACACCACGCGCATCGACAAGTGGCGTTTCGATCAGAAGTCAGCAATCGGTCGATTCCAAGAGCGAACCACCGATCGCACGCCTCAGACGACACACAGAAACAAGCCCAACGAGACGACAAGCACATCAGAACCAACTTGCTTCCTCACCACACACATCGGCTGCCAACTCTCTTCTATTCGCCGAGCCGGGACAAATACTGGACCGCGAGGACACCCAGCGATCTCGCGATTCTTCATTTTCATCACCATTGAGGCCTCCGATGAGGTTCGGCTTGAGGGATCGTGCTGCTACGACAAGTTCTTGGGGCCGTGGATCAATGGACACACCTCAAAATGGTGGCAGTGGAAGAACCTCAACTTCGACTACGGGAAGACCGAGCTTCGGCGGATTCCTAGGTCTATCGCGCTTTCGACATGGCTCAGAACCTCTTTCGCCGCGCAACGGATCGCCCTCGTCTAGGAGCAAGTCCAATTCGTTTGCTATGAGCAGAGAAGCCTTGGTTGTGCCCGAGCGCGAGGAGGGAGACACACCTGGAAAATACTTGGAACGGCTAGAAGCTGCAGTGACCAGGAGCATGATTGCAGAAATCCTATCGAAGTCTTCGGATCCGTTTGCACAAGCAGTGTTGCGCAGCTACACACGCCGCTTCCCGTTCTTTGGCGAGCCAATCGATATGTCACTGCGCAAATTCTTGCTTGAAGCTGATCTTCCCAAGGAGACACAACAAGTCGACCGAGTCATCCAGGCATTTGCCGACAGATATCACGAATGCAATCCTGGCATTTTCATGTCATCGGACCAAGCTTACATCATTGCGTTCTCACTCATGATGCTGCACACGGATGCCTTCAACCGCAACAACAAGCGTAAGATGCAAAAGCAAGATTACATCAAGAACACTTCAGGACAGCATGTCAGCGATGATGTCCTTGGATGTTTCTACGACAACATCTGCTACACGCCTTTTGTTCATTACGATGAGGAAGTGGATATCAACGGTGAGAGAGTCTTGCCTTTCAAGTCGAAGAAAAGCAAGCTCAAGGGTGCCATCACCGACTCTGGCAAGAAGGTCTCCGGCCCTGTCGACCCATACAATCTATTGATTGATCAAAAGCTGGATCTATTAAGGCCTCCGATCAAGGATTTGATGTTGATGGAAGATCCGTACAACTACCTCGGCAGCCAAGCTCTCGACATGGCATACCTCCAACGAGCTTTCACACACACCGGAACGCTGCAGATTATATCCGCACGCTCACGGCCGGCGGCGTACGAGGGTCAAGTCAACACCTCAAATCCACATTCCGTAGAGACTCAGCAGGGCATTGTTGATCTGAAAGTTACAAAAGTCGGAACTCTCTGGCGGAAGGCGGCCAAGAAAAAGAAGGCGCGCTCGCCCTGGCAAGAATGGGGCGCAATCCTTACCGGATCGCAACTTTACCTCTTCAAGAATGCTTCCTGGGCTAAAGGTCTTGTTCATCAGTTCATGTCACATCAACGGCAGGGAGCTCCCCGGATGCCAGTGATATTCTCGCCTCCTATCCATGAGTTCAAACCGGACGCGCTTATCAAAACTGACAATGCTGTTGCGCTGATTGACGCCACGTACAACAGGCACAAAAACGCCTTCACGTTTGTCCGGCCTGGGGGACAGGAGGAGGTGTTGCTGGCAGACAATGAGAACGAACTGAACGATTGGTTGAACTTGATCAATTATGCTGCCGCTTTCAGAGCTGCTGGGGTACGCATCCGAGGCATGATCTCAGGGCACGAGGAGTGCAATCGCCCGCATTTACATCATCGGCCTGAATCCGCCCACAGCACCCATGCTCCCGCGCCGGAGGAACGTAGCAAGAGTCCAAGCTACGATATTGGACTCACTCGCCAAGTCATGGCAGCTAGACGTCAAATCATGATGCAAAAGATTGGCGAGTACGACAAGGACATTGGATCCCTACAAAAGCAGTACGACGATATTCTGCGGAACGCCCGTCATCTGCTTGTACTTGCGCCTATCCCGCCAAAGACACGGGAAGAACTCGTCTATGCTGCCGAAAAGACAGATTCAATGCTCACCTGGGTTCGACGAGACATCTGGAAGATGCGATGCCACCGGGACATACTCGCTCTTGATGTCCAACAAGATGGCGTCGAAGTTGGCGGGTTGCAGAACACCGCAGATAAGAAATCAGATGCTCAGGCCGAGACACCTGATACGGCGAAAAAGGTCATTCAACGCTTCGGCTCTCAAGCTGGCTCTCGCAGTCCTCGCAGCAAGCCACAAAGCCCGGATTCAATGACGAAGAGCGAGAAGTCACCAAACAGCATGCGTCCTCGACCTTCGACCACCGAATCTATGGACTCCTTCGTGGACGATGTCTTCCGTAGTACGGTGGACAGTCCGGGCTCGCCGGGTGGAGATGGGTGGCGCCTGCCGCCTTTGCAATTTAATGTCGAGCAACAAATTGACAGGCACCGCGGCTCTGTTGCCAGCACAATGCTCAGTGCCACATCTGGCACAGCGCAAAGACAGCCAAGCTGGTCGGCGTCCTCGACTTCCAGCCGTCAACCCCAGCGCTTGAACTCACCAAATCGGTCCGAGAGCCTCCGCATCATCACCCCGATGCAAAGCACTGGCCGCGACGATCTCGGATCCCGACCGCAGGAAGAGGTTCGCACCCCTGAAGCTGGGGTCACGCGCACCATGAATCTTGATGGCGTGGTAGCAACACCCGAAAGCAACAAGACAGCCAAAGGCAAGCGACGTAGCCTTCAGAAGACTTTGCGCGAAGCCAGCTCTGTGTCACAGCGTCATCGTCGCAATAAAGAGAGCGAAAGCACAGTGCGCTCTAATGGCGACGGTGAGAATGCAGACCCAGAGGCCACTCCTGGTCTCGAGCGCGCTCAAGGTCGCTTCATCCTGCACGGCAAGCAAGCCTCCGTCGTGCAATTCGGCAACGACTGGCCGACAGAACGCATGCGTCTGCGTCGCGAGAAGTGGCACCGAGAGCATGAACAGCCCGGCTCGCCAGGTAAAGAAGACGGTGATCAGCCTTCCATGTTCCCGATGGGAAGCCCTGTGGTGCAAGATCTGGACGATGGGGAGGGCTCAACAACTGCCAGTCATGATTACAGTGGCGCTGAGAGCTTCGCCGACGCTTCAGAGACGAGCAAAGAGGCTCACCAGGATACTGGCGACGGTGCAAGTGCGGACGGTTTTGATCCTTACGACTTGAGCTGGGACCCGAGAAGCGAGAAGCGCATCACTGTCATCGGCCCGAAGCCGGGCGCCAACATTCCTAAGAGCCCGGTCGGTGAGGGTAGCAAGGTTGATGAAGATGATGAAGGAGAGAGCGATTACGAGGATGCGAAGGAACACAGGCGCACAGTTATCGCGCCTCCTTTTGTTTTCCCTAATGTGGAGTCCACGGGCGAAGCGCCTGGACAGGATGGTCAAGTGAGCAGCGATGCTGCGGACCAGGAACAGAGCGAAGAAGTCGCTCAGAAAGCGACTTAGTGATTGAGTTCCGCAATGCGACTCAAAGATGTATAAAGACGAATGAACACTACCAACATGCATCGTCCAATGCCTGTAAGGCTGTCTCCGTGATACTGCACATAACCCGTGATCTACATGCCCACAATGAGGCAGTAAGCCGCACACCGGCATCGGCCACAATCGCGTACGGCGGCAAGCGAGATATAGACGGTGATATTACCTCCCCTCCAGCCTGAGACACGCCTCTGCCCTTAGCCCCCAGCCCAATAGGCGACATTTCGCATGTCAAATCGGCGATATTCGCATGTATGCCTATGCCCATTAGGCGACGCAGAATTAAACTCCCCTCTTGCGTCCGAAGAAGCCCATCTTGCATCCTTCCTTCCCGCTAACGCTTTGCATGCGCATGTCCAATTTCCAAAGCGCGCTGCTTGATTCGTGGTCGCGTGTGACTCTTTGTGACTGACAGGCTCGAGTCCACATGCAGTCCTCGATAGGCTGCGGTAGTCCTCGAAAGGCTGCGGTAGTCCTCGACACGCTGCGGCAGCCCAACGCGCGATCGATGCGTGACGTGATAGTGCGTCTTGTGTCGTACGTTTTGTCATGTCCGTCTTGCTGTAGTGCTGCCCCCACGTGAACAGAGCCGTTGACAGCCACACCTTTTGCGTGATACCTGAGGCCCACCACCACACGCAGCACGCCGAGATCCCACGCGGGCCGGCGCAAGATCGGGGAGTTGGTGTTGGTTGGCGTGTGTCTGCCTCGCTTCACGACTGCGCGAACGCCAGATTGATTGGGCGCGACATGACTTCGATGATGCCGACGCGCAGCGCTGGTGGCAGCACTTCAGCTGCTGCTAGTAACAGGAGACATCATGCGCCTACGAGGAGACAGCAGTCATCATCGCCATCGCCATCGCCATCGCCATCGCCGTCGCCTTCTCCTGAGAAGCAGCAGCAGCATCATCCCTGGCGAGCAACAGCGCTTGCCAACACAGCAGCAGCACCAGAGAGCGGGTCCGCCTCTTCACGCCGGGGATCGGTGGAATTGCTAGGTTAGTTCATCTTCCCATCATCCCTCCCTCCAACAAGCCGCCGTTGCGCCCCGCTTTCCCTTCCCTCTTTCTTAAACCTCCAGTCCGCCCTGCTGCCCTGCCCTCCGATCTTGATCTGATATCCTTATCTGATCAAGAATCTCCACCGCCGCTTTGCACCCTTCACCAACAGGCGCGGACATCCCTCGCTCTACTATTTTTTATACTATTCGCCCTCCTCTGATGCTGCAGCATTCCTCGTGGCCATGAGCTACGGGACTATTGCTGATCACGATGTCCTGCCAGACCTGGACAACTCCGTTGCTGCCTCGCGCGCCCGGCGCCCGAGTGGCGTCCCCACCGAGAAACTCACAGTCATGAGCTCCAACGGCGTCGTTGCCAGCAGCAGCAGAACAAACGACGACGATGACGCCGATGACGACGCTGCGAGCGAGTATTCCGCTCAGGCCGGAGTCAAGCGACTCGAGGCCATCGCTTCGACCTGGTCGCGCTGGGGTCTCTTCGCTGCCTATTTCGGCATTTGCCTCCTGGCCTACGCTACTTCGCTCGAGAACCAGACCACTGTGAACTTGACGATCTACGCGACGAGTGCATTCAAAGCACATTCGCTCGTCGCGACCGTGCTAGTCATCCAGAACATCGTCCTGTCCGTCGTCAAGCCGCCCATGTCCAAGATCGCCGACGTCTTCGGCCGCTTCGAGGCCTTCACGCTGTCCGTCTTCATCTACTCGCTCGGTTACGTGCAGCAAGCAGCGTCGGACAACGTCAAGACATATGCCGCCGCGCAGGTCTTCTACTCCGCCGGCAGCACCGGCCTGCAGATTCTGATCCAGATCTTCATCGCCGATACCAGCGACCTGGCTAATCGTGCATTATGCTCGACCCTGCCCTCGCTGCCGTTCCTGGCCAATGTCTGGCTCGGCTCGCCTTTGGCGGATAAGCTGTTGCATTCGGTGGGCTGGAGGTGGGGGTATGGAATCTGGGCTATCGTGCTGCCGGTTGCGTACCTGCCGCTTGCTCTTTCCCTGTACACCAACCAGCAGAAGGCTGCGAAGCGTGGTCTCTTGCCGCCTCCGCCTTTCCGTGGCTTGACGTACTGGCAGACTGCGAAGCATCTCTGGTTCGAGCTCGATATCTTTGGACTGCTTTTGCTTTGCGCGGCTTTCTCGTTGTTGCTGATTCCTCTCACTTTGGGGGCGAAGAATGGCTGGGACGACCCAAGCTTGTTGGCTATGTTTATGATTGGCGCTGCGTGCCTGGCGGTGTTCCCCTTCTGGGAGAAGAACAAGAAGTTGGCCCCGAGGGCTTTCTTCCCGTTCAGCTTGTTCAAAAACAAGACCGTCCTGGCTGGCGTTGGCATCTCTTTCTTCTACTTCAGTAAGTCGTCCGCGGTCTGATCTTGTTGAGTTTCCGACTAATCAAGCGCAGTGGCCTACTACCTCTCGATATATCCCTACTTCCAGTCATACCTGCTCGTGGTGCAGGGCAAGTCCGTCACTGATGCGGGTCGCATCGTGCAGATGTGGACGTTCGCAGCGACCATCACCGCCTTCTCCATGGGCATTCTGGTCAAGTATACGAAGCGCTACAAGTTCTTCGTCGTCTTGGGTGCTTGCATTTACTTCCTCGGTCTCGTCTCCATGATCATGTATCGCGTCGAGGGCGCATCGACCGTGACCCTGGTCGCCACCACAGCCATTGTCGGTATCGGCGGAGGCATGCTTGTTGGTCCTGCCCAGGTGGGTGTGCAAGCATCCGTCAACCACCAAGAGTTGGCAGCTGCGACAGCGATCTTCCTCACTTTCCTCGAGATTGGAGGTGCCGCTGGTTCAGCCATTTCCGGTGCGATTTGGACAGCCAACGTGCCGAAGAAGTTGGCTTTGTACCTCCCTCCGGAGACCAGAGACCAAGCTGCCGAGATCTACTCCAACATCGGCCTTGCGTCGACAGGCTGGCCGATGGGCAGCGCCACACGCGAGGCTATCAACCGCGCGTACCAAGAGACCATGACCAAGATCCTGACGGTCGCTGCCTGCGTCGCAGTGCCTGTGATTCTCCTCAGCTTCCTCATGGAGAATTACAAGCTCGACGAGATGGACCAGCATATCAAGGGCGTCGTCATCGGAGCCGCCGTTCCTGAGCCGGTCGTCAGACGCCAGAGCAGCGCATACTTTGACGAGCACGAACACCCCTTCCGAACGTCAATAGACGGCGAAGAAGAGCCGATGCTGCAGCGCGCTCGCAGCAGAAGAGGCCAGTCAAGAAGACGCAGTAGCAGCAGCGCGAAGCTGCTGTGATTTAGATGAATGATTGACTGATAGACATGACAACAAGCTCACCAGCCAGACAGACCTCGCCTTGGGGGTCTGAGAACGAAAGGGAGAGCTTGGATGAAAACACACACACGATTTACACGACGAAACCTGGGAAGTTTGCTTACTTTGCTTGCTGCATAACTTGGGGGGTGTGCCGACCGACTCGCCACCTGTCGCCGATTGTTGGACATGCGGCACCCTCTATGTTTTCTTTTGGGCGTTCTACGAGCGATGCATCACACACGCAAGAGTGGGATTGTGAAGCACTCGAGTGCATATTTTTTGGGCGAATTTTTGCTACTTTTGGGGCATCACACATTGGAGTGCGGGAATTGGGATATTGCTTTTCTTGCGATTGCTTGCTTGCTTACTAGACCTACGACGCTTTTATGATTATATATACCCGACCTGATAAATTGAAGTGTTCGAATGGATAAATTTCCCGTGTTCAAGATGTGTTTGAGGGTTCCTGTTGGTGGGTGTCACTTAGGTACTGTGCCTGATTTGACTTTGTTATAGGGTCACCAGGGTGTGGTTTTTGGTTCCAACGGTGCGTGAGTAGGGTGGTCTGTTGCGTGATGGCTTTTGTGACGATCTACTGGTATTGTTGTAGAGTAGCTACTTTTGGGATGCCGCTCCTCATTTCTCTACTCACGAATGTTCCTCGGTGGGTGTCACTCTGCTTTACTTGTCATACGGTCACCAAGACGACTTTTGCCTTCAACGGCGCGGTTCTTGGTGTGGTTTGTTGCGTGATAGCTTGTGTGATCTACTGGTATCGCTGTCACATACATTCTTAATACCACACCCTGATCTCTCTACTCACTGACACAAGCACCCAAAACAGCGGCGATGTGCGCACGATTTGTGAGCAAAGAATTGGAACCTTCCCTCAGGCTACACAGACGTTCCCAGTGAACAAATTTCCAGTCACACCAGACCACCCGGTTCACATGTATATGTAGCATTCGTACCCCATCAACCCCTGTTTGTTCTTACTCGCGCGTGTGATAATCTGCGGCCTTCCGTCGCACGTGAGCGTGGCACCGTCACAGCCGTTTTTCCTTCTCTCGCGCCGTCGTAGCACAACAAATTGAACCTTGTCCGTCGCCGTCAAAGCGGGATCCCTGGTGGTGGTTTTATTACACTTGAAACTCAGGGCGCGTCGCACCAGAACTCTGCTTCCTAACTGGAATTGCGAAAGCAGGGAATCTATCACTTTTCCTCGCTGCTATGGCGTGCCGCCGAGTCGCTTTGGTCTAGGCCCCCAATCTCTCCACCTTTTCTGGGCTCGGAAAGGGCGAGCCGTAGTAGAAAGCGGGAACGGCCGGCCGTGCGGTGCTTTGGCAGAGCGTGTGAGGAGAGAGGTGCCTGCCTGCCTTGGGGGAAGGAAGGGCTGGCTGCATGTGTGTTTGTGTGTTTCCCTCTCTAGCTAGGACTTGTCACAGGAAAGGGCAGGGCCGAGTACCTCACCTTGCCTCCATACTATCTGCTACTGTATTCATCAATCGCTCACATCTGTCTGTCTGTCATTTGTTCTTTGTTGTTTTGACTGTGCCCACCCACTCCAATCATCACCGCCACCACACACCGCCCCGCGCTTTGCCGCTCCGCGAGCGCACGTGGATAGCCCACTCCGCCCCCGACGGAGCGACTCTCTCCCAACGTCGTTGCTTGGCTCAGGATTCGATAGGACTTGCTCTACCACCACCACTACCGCCCACTTGATTGCTGCCCAACTGCTGCCTCGCCTCTACACCGAATACTTCCAACGACTCGGTCTCAGTGTCAAGAGGGACTCCACGATTTGGACTTCGAGGAACTTCCGCAGCGCTATCTATCAGGAGCCGAGGACCAGAAACACCCCAACGACGATCACAAAACGAGCCGACATCCAAACAACGCGGTCTGTAGGATAGATACTGGCCTTGCGACTTGCCTTTACACCTGAGCTACGAGGGAATCGCGATAGGAGCTTGCGAAGATAAGAGCCGAGGCGCAAATATTGGAATTGTTTCACCAGAGGATTATTTGAGAACCGGATCAACTCGAGGCCCATTGCTTTGCCAAAATGGTGGTTGCTACGATTAAGTACGTGTGAGATGCAATTTTCCTTGCGTGAGATGTGGCTGGTGGGATACGGGTGGGTTTGCGCGAGGGTGGTATGGTTTCAATATGAGGTGGGGAATATAGGGACAAATGCGCCCAATGTACACGGTGATTGAGGGACAGGATAAAGTGTTCGGCATGGCTGTAAGGGTTGATGTCATTTCATGAATGCTGGCTAACAGATTCTCTCTGCAGATGTGTTGTTGTGGGTGACGGTGCCGTTGGCAAGACGTGTCTCCTCATCAGCTATACCACCAACAAGTTCCCTTCGGAATATGTGCCCACAGTTTTCGACAACTATGCCGTGACCGTAATGTACGTACCTCTTTTCTTTGGCCAACTGAATATCTTACTTACACCACACAACAGGATCGGCGATGAACCATACACTCTCGGCCTGTTCGATACTGCTGGACAAGAAGATTACGACCGCCTGCGTCCTCTCTCATACCCGCAGACCGACGTCTTCCTCGTCTGCTTCTCCGTCACCTCACCCGCCAGTTTCGAGAACGTGCGAGAAAAGTGGTTCCCCGAGGTCCACCACCACTGCCCCGGCGTGCCGTGCCTCATTGTTGGCACCCAGACAGATTTACGCGATGACCCGCAGGTGCGCGAGAAGCTTAGCAAGCAGAAGATGCAGCCTGTGCGGAAAGAGGATGGCGAGCGTATGGCCAAGGACCTTGGCGCTGTTAAGTACGTTGAGTGCTCTGCTCTCACGCAGTTCAAGCTGAAGGATGTTTTCGACGAGGTATGGAGTATCATGAATTCTTTTTGCGCCTGACTGCATACTGACATCTCGACAGGCCATTGTTGCAGCACTCGAGCCTCCTCAGACTAAGAAGCCCAAGAGTACGTACATCCGAATTTCATACATCATGGTGAACACCTACTGACTCATCACTACAGAGAAGGGCAAGGGCTGCATATTGTTGTAGTCGGATCACGAACAACAACCGCAGTCGCCGATACCAGGACGACCTGACGAAGATGTCCTTTCACCAAGAACACAAACACCCAAGATTACCCATTCTGAAGTTTGGCGCGGGCGGCGTTCAATATTCGGGGCGATGGCCTGGCCAGGAGAACCGGTGCAGTGCTGATTCGCTCCTTTTCGTTTTGTCTTGATCTTCAATCCCCCTTGAGTACCTTTTTGATATCACCCTTTCTGCAGCCAATTGAATGGGAAGCTGTTTCTTTTTTTGACTTTGATATCTTACTTATTGACATTGCAACGGTTATGTGCGGCTAATAACTAACTGTGCTTCGCGGAGGATGGGCCAATGGCGTTCAGGCAGAGCGCGTGCGAGGCAGCCTGATGATTGCCGGTCGAGGGGGCGGTTGAGTGAAGTGCGCGAGGGAGCTCCAGAGAGCTCGCTTGAGCTCGAGTGAAGAGTGACTTCGGGTTCAACTTTTTGTTTGTTGACCACTGAACATACAGCGTCTTCTGCCAGACACAACTGCCAATTGGCCCACTGTCGTCTATTGTCATAGTAACCATTATTGTGATTCGCTAATCATCCACTGTGCTAGATTATTCACTCGTTGGCCCAGCATGGCCCAAAAGCGGCAGAATCGCATGTCTTACCACAGCAGACGCAGCTTCACGCCACTTTCTGACATACCAGAAGGATCGCCGTTACCAACACCGACACCACCGCGTCCGGAGCCTGCTCGCAGAGTTACACCAGGCCCCAACGCATTCGCCCAGCAAGCCGCAAAAGTGGATAAACACCGTCTTCAAAGCAACGCCTTTTACCAGCAAGAAGTGATGAGGCGCGCAGCAACGCCGCCCACCGCGATTCACCCAGCTTTCCGCGAGGGTTTCGACATCAACGCACCTGTTGTCCGCGACTCGGGCTACACCACTATGTCACCATTCATCGATTCTACAGGGCAGACGCAGACCCCACCCACCCCACCTATCCTCTTGCCGAAAGACTGCTTCCAGGCCTACCCCACTGATCGCGGGTTCATCGAAGACAGACGCGAGCACCTACAGCACGAGAACTCGGGCAGTGACACTGAGCGCACACCTGTATTCATTCCCACCCCCAAGGTCGCGTCAAACGAATTCATCAGATCTAACAGCCGCTACACGCCAAGAAAGGTGAGCGTTCGAGATCAGGTTGATGCCATTGAGCAGCCCAAGACTCCAAAAAAAACTTTCCTCGAGAAGCTGGGATTCTCGACCCCTCGCTCCTCACAAGTCGCTTCCTCGAACTCCTCCCTCGGCACTAGTCGTGGCTACGGCGTCTTTGGTGGTGGCGAAATTCTTCCACCTAAGGCAAAAGCTGTTCTGAGCGACTCGCCTCACAAATCCAGTCTCACTCGCGCGCCCTCCAAAAAGAAGGGTCTCTTTTCCTTCAAATCCTCCGACCGCCCTTCACTTGAGACTCGCAAGTCTTCTCCCGCATACACCCCCACCACCGCCGAGCCGCGCAGTGCTGGTGCTCGAACGGTCAGCTTTGCGGACTCGACTGTCAAAACACCCCCAACCGCGCATACTTCTTCCTCCGACCCAATTTACAACCGTGAATACGTCCGTCACATGCAGGCTCAGCGAGCTCTTTCTCAACCAGGCACGGACAAAGCCGGCAGAAAAATCCAAAATCAAAACAAGGAAGGCAGCGCATCCGGAGTCTCTCGCACTCGGAGCTTGCAGTACATCGATCGCACCATGCCGCCTACGCCACCCGCGAAGAACACGCCGCCGCATGAGAAGGAGCAGAGAACTCAGCGTGAGGCTCGTCTTGGCGCGGAAAGCCGCGCTATCCTGGAACACCACCGTTTTGTCTCCGAGCAGCGCCGCCTCGAGGTGATGAGGAACATGACGCCGAAGAAAGAAATGGTGCAGACGCCCGAGTCTAAGACCAAGTCCTCGCTTCACCAAGGCATCTTCAATGATGACACACCTACTCACGAAAGTGCGAAGCTGGTCGGCACAGATGCGCGCACGAGTCCCACGAAGACTGGCGGCTACGGTCGCAAGGAACTCCCCAAACTTGTGAAGCAGCCGAGTGTCTACTCCATGCACGCTTCATTCTACCCAGACTTGCACGACCAGTATTCCTTCGAAGAAATGAAGAAGCGCGCCGACGGCCTGGGTCTCGAGGGGTTGAGTAAATTGCCCGAGAGCTTCTACAACTGCGACCCACAGGTCTCCTACTCTCCAAGTCTCTACTCGGAAGACTTCGTCCCCAGACCGAGCGGCATCCAGACATCCCCGAGCACGCTGCACCAGATGGACATTGCCCAGCACACTCCGTCACCTCTCGCAATTCATGAGAAATTCCGTCCCTTCCCAAACAAGGGATCTCTTTCAGAGAAGCCAAGTGCTTCCAGCCAGGGCACTATTCCATTGGTGTACCCGGACCTTGCCTCCGATCCTTCCAGATCTGATCTGAGAGAAGGTTTTCAGAAGCACCACAGATCTACGTCTGAGATTCAGCTTCCTGTTCACTCTCGCAACCAGTCTCCTGCTCGCAGTCAGTCGCCCTCCCGCGGTCAATCCCAGTCTCCGTCTCACAGTCGCAGCCCTCACAAGCCGGCACTTGAAGTAATCACCAAGGCTCTCGAGGAAGAGAACGCCTCACTCTCGCCACCCACCTACAGCTGCCCAAGCGCAAAACCTTCGCCGCTGCATTTCCTTCCCAACACTATCTACTCTCCCCAGCGCGGCCTCAAACTCGATGTTGAAATCGGTCCGGAGAGTCCGAGCTCGGCTTCGACGAAAACCCTCACCCCGTCTCGCAGCCGTGGTCGCATCGAGACTTTCAAGAGCACTGGCTCTCCTATCGCCCGTTTCTCGACTAGTCCTTTCGACAAACTTCCCACTCTTTCACCAAGCATCAAGCCGAAGCTAGATACCTTGTCACCTACCACCGAATCAAACGAGCAGCCCGAGCCACAGAAGCAAGACCACAGCTCTTTTTCGGACTCCAACACCACAGTTCCCGCAGAGGACCAGAACGACCAGGAAGACCAGCCGCAGCAAGTTATGCTAGGCCCAGAGACCCACCAACAATCCCTAAACCGCAAGCTCCAAGAACAACACGCCGAGATCGCGAGGCTCCAGGCGGAGGCCGCAGTGTTTAGAAAGAAGATCTCCCAAACCGAGCAGGAGCGGGAGCAGCTAGACGCACATATCAAAGCAACCCGCACAAAGTCCACACCCGACCAGATCCATGAACAGCTGGCCGAGATCGCGAAGGCCAAGGCGGAGGCCAAAGCGTTCTCACAGCGCATCTCCCGCTTCCAGGCCCATTTCGAAGAGAAATACAAGTACAAGTGGGGTCATTACATGCAAAGCGGTCATTACATAGAAAGCGCTGCCGACAGCAACGTTGACAACGCTATGACTCCTGGCCTCAGCAGCGCTGTCGACAGTGATGCCGACAATGCTAGCAGCATTGCCGACACGAGCATCAGCGAGCTCGCTGGAGAGAGCGAGAGCGAGGCCTTTCCGCAATTCATCGAAGAGCCCAGGTTGACTCAGATGGGTCTGTACCACCGTACGAGCCAGCAGCGTGTGGACCAGGAGTACGACGCTGCTCAGTTCGCGGAACTCCAGAGGCACGAGCGCTCGGACAGTGCCAGAGAGCCTAAGAAGAAGGGACCGAGCCGCGAGGCCATGCTGGGTATGTTCGAGCTGCTTGCCGAGAGCGTCAAGGAGTTGCAGATCACGAAGCAAGACAAGTGATGAGAGTGGACGAGCATGAGTTCGAGCATCAGCATCAGCACAAGCATGAGCAAGAACATTCTCTCGTTGGATTGAGAGACTTGCATTGGAGAAGTTACCCTTCCAAGCATTTGTTGTGAATGGTTGGACTGTACGACAGGATGTGAGATGATGAGTGATGGTTGGATGGTTTTGATTGATGGATTGCTTGAGGCGACGGCAAGGCGTCTGGCTTTGCTTTACTTTGCTTGCTTTTGACTTTGGTTTTGATTTTTGTTGCGATGGAGGCTGCTTCAAGGCATCCAGCTTTGCTTTGCTTGCCTCTGATTTTCTTTTTTGCGATCGAGGCTGCGGCAAGGCGTTCGACTTTGCCTTGCTTGCCTCTGACTTTGATTCTTTGACTTCTGTTGCGATTGAGGCTGCAGCAAGGCTCTTGGCTCACGGCTTGGCTTTGCTTTGCTTTGCCTCTGACTTCGAGTTTCGATTTTTGCTGCGATTGAGGCTGCTGCAAAGTCTTCGGCTTTGCCTTGCTTGCTTGCCTCTGCCTTTGATTCTGCTTCGTGTTGCAATTGCACGAATAGCCACTACTGCTGAGTTAGCATAATTACCTGCGAACAGAAATTAAGAAAATCCAAACAACAATTTGCTTTGTTCTTGCTGCTTCTGCGCATTGAGAATCATATCGCCATCTTGGCATGCTGTCAAGCTCGGTACATGCTGTCGAGCTCAATGATATACGCCCACCTATTCTCTAGCTATGATATCTTCACGAGTACGGGGGCCATGAAGTGACGTAGGCCAATCATCACGCGCGAACTTGAATCCTTCGTATCACACATGTGTTTGGTAGTGCCACCCTAACCCTAAGATATGGTAGTGGTTTTGCATCTGCTCATTGCATGTGGCCAAGTCGAACTTGCAACTGTATTCCGCGTTCACCTGAAATTTGTTAGACACCCAGTCGCCCGCATTGACAACGAAGCGACCCTCTCTGCAGGCTCCGGGATCGCCATTGACGCACTTGACGCTGTACGGAAATTCCGGCAGAGCACAACGTTATCGAGCACCTAACTGAGCAGAGCCTTAACGCCTTGTGCGAGAGGAGCATTGTCCACGAGCTCGCGGCACAGACCGAAAAAGGATGTCTCGTTCTATATGCGAGGCATTGGGCTTGAGGCGCTTGACTGTTTTGGAGACGATGGTGTTACTTACAGTCATAATTACTGGAATTTTCTCGATGAGCACGGTGACATTGACCAAGGTCATTTTGGGGACTAGCCTGTCCTATGTAACCATACTTTCGCTGCCGTTCTTGGAAAGGGTGGTAGATAGGTTACAAGGCTGAGCGAAGACAACGGGACCGGGTGAAGCTTAAGCATCTGATCACTGCAGAGACCCGAACGGCACATCTCACTTTCACCACCAGTCTGAGAGGAAGGAACAACAGGTGTACAGACGAGTGAAGGCATACAGGAGATTTCCATTGTTCGATGCGGACGGAGAAGACTTTTGAATTCTTTGTCAAGGAGTGGGACCCGGCAAGTCCAGGAACATCGTGGAGGGACCGGAGCTTGCGCACATGTCCACACAGCATTATGTCTTGGTAACCAGGCACAGAAAATATATATTCTGTATAATACTACGCTGATGGGGGTGAGGCCTTATGGTGTGTATCGATGCAGGATCGGAGGGCTTTGTTCGGATGCCTCCGCACACCTAAAGTCTGGCACAAATGCAACATGTGTACAGACCGCCTTCCTTCGAGTCAGCAAAAAAGTGAAAATAGAGAGAGACGCTTGAAATAGTTGACCATGCACCGCAGTGCCAAAAAGACGGAAACACACAACAGGCGGGATTCCCAGATGGTCACCCACTCTAGTACTAGTCGCCCGGTTCAGTGCTTATGTATGGCAGAGCGGACGGGATGCCCAGTTTTCACTGACCTATGGTCGTATGTGCTTATACTCCCATCATTTATTTATATAAAAGCTCAAATTCATTTTCATGTAAACCATCAATGATAAATGCTTGGTGTTCGCAACATCGAACATCTCAAATTCCTATGCTCTCCTTGCAATTTTGCGATTTGAGCACACTGGACG
>Ga0265797_10000863_pt1 | contig 54996 bp, 48 predicted proteins | sample P2T30metagenome_FD_192433 | JGI IMG/M metagenome (GOLD analysis project Ga0265797, IMG submission 192433) | Plant litter microbial communities from East Loma Ridge, Irvine, California - P2 T30 | ecosystem: Environmental > Terrestrial > Plant litter > Unclassified | place: USA: California...
GCTGTGCAGCCTTGGGTGGTCGCCTAGTAGCTCATCAACGACCAGATCATCGATGGTTATTCAAAACATGACTAAATAGCACACGAGGAGACGGCGACGGCGAAACAAGGGGACAAGATAAGTAGGCTCAGGCATTCAAGGAACCCCAAGATATGCACATGCACATGCATATGCACTGGGGGCACTTCCTGGAGCACGCAAGCGGGGACAAATGCGGTAAGTGCAGGAGCCAGGGCAAGCAAACAAGTGAGGTCGGCGCGCTCGGGTCCCACTGGGCAGGTAGGGCGTACGGCAGAAAGGCAGCTCTGCTGGGGATTGATTTTTTCTTGCTGTCGGCCTTGGAAGGTTCTCCCCGAAGCTTCTGTGCACAGTGCAGCGCAGCACCAGGTGTTGTCAACTGGGGCTAAACCACGCGACGCGACAACCGTCCGCCAAAATTCCGATCCGAAGGCGAGTTACGCAGGGCTCCGAAGATCGCGAAAGCATGAAAAAAAAGAGTAGCGTGGATCGTGGAGTTGCCGGAAGGTGGGTAGGGTCGCCGGCCGGCTGCACACGGACATGTGTCTCGTATAGGCGGAATCGGGGTCTATCGTAATGCTCGATGAGGGCGGGTGGGCGTATGAGGTAGGCAGCGATGTTCAGCGCACTCTCGGCTGGTAAAGTGGTTTGCGAAGAGTTGACGTCCAGTTGAGGGGACGCCCGTTCTAGACACTTGACGACGTTCAACGTGGCAGCAGTGCCGATCGTTTCAAGTTCAAAAGGACCCTGGCATGACGTCGTGAAGGCAGCTGCACGAATTTCCGTCTGACATGACGTCTGGCAGATACAGCCAACTTTGAAATAAGATGACAGGAGGTTATGTAGCCATTGACGGAGAAGGGGAGGGAGGGCGGTGGTGAAGAGGTGATGAGCAGAGAGGGCGGAGCGGTGTCAAAGCATGTTGACAGCCATAGAAGCAGCCACCGACGAAGAGGCATGCTGCTGCTTCTTCCACTCTGCTTCATGACAAGCCCCGTCTGAGCACATGAATCCAAAGGGATTGGCGAGTATGACGAAACCAGGCACAATTGTATCACGGATCAGTGCTACCGAGCACGGTGACTGGCTGCACGTAATGTCATTTCATCTGTCGTCTCGTCTGGTTGCGTCAGTGTCCACATCATTATTCAAGGATAGCTGCTGTAGTCGAAGTGCTGCTGCTGTTGCTGCCGGCGATACACTGCAACGACGATCCGTCCTGTCGTCGTCGTAGCCGTCTCCTCACTCTCCTCATAGACCTCGACCTAGAACCTCGTCCCCTCGTCGTCTTCCTGCTTGCCCTCCGCCGCTCGCGTCGACCGCCAGACGGGCCCTCGAAGCCGAGCCAAACAACCGGCGTGGGAGTCAGTTGTGATTCGAATACATGTATACCTGATCTCCACCACCTGCCTTGCCGCCGCCGCCAGCCCCCCCACTGTGCCTGCCCGTTGGCGTTGAACGTGCGCTCACTCTCATCAAGCTAGTCCAAGACCCTCCCTCCCTCCTCCATCCATTGCCGGATCCCCTTCGCTGCTTGCTGCCTTCGCCCACAACTGTCTGTCTGCTGCCCGCCCGCAAGCTCGACACCTGCGAATTCTGCTCTCACTCTTCGACACCGACTCGACTGCCAAACTCGTGCTCCCTACCTAACTCATCTCAACCCTCGGACCAACTCACCTGCCTCGTCCAGTACTCCGCGAAAGCTGAAACCCCACCTGTGATCCGCCAAGTGACTCTTCTGCCAAACACAATTCTTAACGCCCCGTCTTCCGCAACCCAACCAACCACCTGCTAAAGGAATTATTCGTCCCGGTCCTCCAACCGCCAGCAATCTCTCTCGCAAACAATCTCTCCCCGCCGCGACCACGGCGCATCTTGTTCGTCCGCTGAAACCGAAATCTCGCGCCTTTTCTCTCCCGCACGCGACACTCGGCGAGTCTGACATCATCAGGCTTCAACCTCTTCACCACGTGCAAGTGCTGGCATCTCACCCAGCCAATCTCGTCCTGACAACCACACCGCGATCTCAAGGACACACCGCAAACCAGTCTCCCAAACGCGCGACGCGCGCGCCAAGCTCATCCCTCTCAACCTCACCCCCGTCTCCCGGAAGATTCTTCCACAACTTGACCAACCATGGCTCCCTCAACGACACCGACCCCGACTCCGAAGGAGGAAGTCAAGGTAGGGAATGATGAGCGCAGACCCTCTTCCCCTCAACACGTAGGTGCCAACCGAAACAAAATCCAGAGACTGCGACTGTTCCATGGGACGAGCGGGCAGTGACACGCGGGCAAGGGCTTAGGCGCATGCTTCTCCAAAACTGGTGTCTCGCTCGCTGGCTTTGAGGTCAACTATGTGCTATTCACATGAGCTCTGGACCATCCCCAACAGTCTCGCACTTGCAGTGCCTCTCTCTCAAACAAGGCTAACCTCACTGTCAACAGTCCGAAGATGGCTCTGCTGGCCCCGGCGGTCTCCCTGACTTCCACGGTCACATCGACCCCGATACTTTCGAGCAGGTATGCTAGTCATCGCAAAAATTGTTCCCCTGGTTGACCTGGCGAGTTTCTAACAATGACTTTTCCTTCTCTCCAGATCCTTGAAATGGACGATGACGAGGAAGAGCGTGAGTTCTCCAAGTCGATTGTATACGACTTCTTCTCTCAAGCCGAGCAAACATTCCAAAAGATGGACGACAACCTGTAAGTTGGACACATGTGTTACACGCCTCCTTACACCTGCACCGTTGCCCTACGATCTACCTTTATTTTTTCATGACTCACGAAGTTCATACCCTGATTATTTGACACGGACTAACGACCTACAACAGTGAAAAGCGCGACCTCGCTCAGCTCTCTTCGCTTGGACACTTCTTGAAAGGCTCAAGCGCGACTCTCGGTATGACCAAAGTCAAGGATAGCTGCGAGAAGATCCAACACTTCGGTGCCCATAAGAGCGCCGACGGCTCCAAAGACGTCCCTGACGATGACGAATGCCTTGAGAGCTTGAAGAAGACCATCAAGCAAGCCAAAGTCGAGTTCGCCGAGGTCGAGAAGAGACTGAGGAAGTTCTATGAGCCGACTGATTAGGCGAGCACAAATTTGGCGACCAGCAATGCCGGCCGACGCATCACCTCGTGCAGGAGGGATCACGTCTTTTGTTTTACTTTTCCTATGTTTTGCAGCGTTACGCCTGAACGTTCAGCGTACGTACGATTGAACTATGTCTGTTGGTGGTTGGGGGAGGAAATCTTCTGAGTGCATGCCTGTTTGGGCTTGCATGCACGGGGATGGAAGTCGTCTGGCGGTCGGCGGTCGAGTGGCATGCCATGATTGCTGCGGTCCTTCGACTATGGCTCTTGATCTTGGATTGTATCACGACCAAAGTACAGTCCAAGTAGGGGACTCAAGCTTGTAGGATATGTGCAGTTGCATGTTCCGCTCCCGCATACGACAATTGGCAACACACGGGATGATGGAGCGAGGAAGGGGAAGTCTTCGAGAACTCATCATCAAATCATGTTCACTTACTTCTTGTTCTTTCCCCCTTTGTCTTGACTTCTCCTCTCCTACTGCCAATTACCACAACACCAGATATTGCACCATCTCGCAGTCCAACCGCCATCAAATTCGACAGTCCACGACAGCTTGACACAATTTCACCACCAAATCCCCAACCATCACGGTTCTTTCCCGATCAAACCACCACCACTACCCACACGTCCCAGAAGGCATTCACGCAAAAGATATCGAAAAGCTCGCCAAGGGATAATGGTAATATCAGCAAGCTTTACATAGGTGTGTCCAAACGTGTCTCTTCAATACAAATACAAGCTTTGACGTATCACGCAGGAACCTTGGAAGAAGGGCAAAACGGTCGAAGAAAAGCTTGCCCTGAGCAAGGTCGACGGATTTAGTAGCTTGATTGGTACCTCTCCACGTGCTCCCTGAGGTACTGTATGGTGGTAGAGCTTTCACGAGGAGCTTGGGCCAGAGGAGCGAAGGGGTGCATGTCTTTTTTTTGGGGGGTGAAGAGAAAGTCTGTATCTCCATGTGACGCTGCGTTTGTGACAGTGCTGAAGTTTTGGACGTGTTGGAGCTAGGTAGGAATGGCGATTTCTTAAAGGTCTACACACTGTATGGATAGACAGACGCGGAGTTCAGTGATGGAGTCCCAATTCTCTCTCGATCGATACATACATACATCTTTCAACGGTGAGCATTTAGCAGATTTGGCCCTCTTCTCCCGAGGAAATGAACTTCGTAAATTGATGCTACACTATTTGCCACATGCTTAAAAGGCGAAAGCTACCTATAGTACACTGGTGACAGATTCTTTTGGGGGATGACTCTCTTTTCTCGCGATCACAGGTCGGTCATCAATCTAACCCTTGACCTGGTAGATGGCCTCGGCAAGACGGCCGACGTTTTCGCTAGTGATGCCAGCAACACTGATGCGGCCGTCCTTGGTGGCGTAGACGGAGTGCTTCTCGGCGAGCTGGGTCATCTGCTCTGCGGTAAGGCCAGTGTATGCGAACATGCCGATCTGGCTGGTGATGTGGCTCCAGTCGTGCTTGCTGCCCAGCTTCTCGAGGTTGTTCTTGAGCAGGGCGCGCATCTCGATGATGCGGTCGGCCATGCCCTTGACCTCGCCCAGCCACTGCTTGTTGAGCGCAGAGTCGTTCAGGATGGTGCTGGCGACACGGGCGCCGTGGACGGGAGGGTTGGAGTAGAGAGGGCGGACGAGGATCTTGACCTGGGAGTCGACGCGCTTGGCTTCTTCGGGGGACTCGGTGACGATAGAGAAGGCGCCGACACGCTCGCCGTAAAGACCCTGTGATATTGAGTTAGCTGTGGATTTGAATGACGGTCTGCAACGATCTTACCATGTTCTTGGCGAAGGACTGGGCCAAACAGGGCTGGTGGCCCTGCTCGATGAAGTAGCGGAGCGCGTAGGCATCCTTGTTGGTGTCGCCGGAAGCGAAGCCCTGGTAGGCCATGTCGAAGAAGGGGTAGTGGTTGCCCTCCTTGACGGCGTCGCTGATCTGCCTCCACTGCTCCTCAGTAGGGTCGACACCAGTGGGGTTGTGTGCGCAGGCGTGGAGAAGGACAATGCTGCCCTTGGGCATAGCCTTGATGTCTGCGACCATGCCATCGAAGTCGAGACCAATGGTGTCCTTGTTGTAGTAGCGGTACTGCTTGACATCAAGACCGCAGTCGGCGAAGACGGCCTTGTGGTTTGCCCATGAAGGAGTCGGGATGTAGATCTCCTTTGCGCCAGGGTAGTGACGCTGGAGGAAAGCGCCGCCTATCCTGAGGGCGCCGGTACCGGAGATGCTCTGTGTGATGACAACGCGCTTCTCGTCAATGGCAGCGCTGTTGGGGCCGTAGGCCAGGAGAGCGGCGGCCTTGGTGAAGTCGGGAACACCGGTGATGCCAGCGTATTCCTTGTCGAGGTTCTGCTTGACGACCTTCTGCTCGGCCTCGCGGACGGAGGGCAGGACGTAGGGCTTTCCCTTGTCGTCGCGGTATGCGCCAACGCCGAGGTTGATCTTCTTGGGGTTCGAGTCCTTCTTGAAGGCCTCAGTGATGCCGAGAATGGCGTCGGGCGGGCCTTGGGGCACGTTGGACCATGCTGAGGCGGCGCGGACGGACTGCTTGGTGAAGAGGGCGCGGGTGTTGGCGGCCGAGGCGCGCTGGAGGGCGGTCTTGGAGAGCATGATGTGATGTGATGTGATGTGTGATGTGATGAAGGGTTGAGGGAGGTGTGTCGGTGTTGGAGTGAGTGTTGATTATCTGGCCTCGCGGGTGGAGTTGTAGGATGAACAGTCCCCAATGATAGTATAAAATGTCAGAGCTCTGCCCATGGGCAACCCGGCTAAAATCAACGGCGGCCCGTCCTTGAAGCTTTCCCAAACCTGTTCATTTTTTCGGAGCCTCTGATGAGTGTACTCCGTAGGATGAAGCTGCTCTTTATAATCTGAATATCTGATCACGCTATTGCATTCTGAGAAACCGCGGCTTTCGACTTTTGATCTTTTTGGTCTGTTCGCTTGCTCGGAAACTTAGCTTCGTCTCATTTGCAACCAACATGGCCGCCGAGATGCAGACGAGCGACTTGGTGCGCGCCAACGGCGAAGGCCTCAAGGTCCACAAGAGGCCCATCAAAAAATCGCCCACAACCCCGCTCAGCGCAGACGAGCTTGCCCTCAAGAAGAGGCAACAGGAAGCCAACGATCAATATGGCCGCGGCAAGGCGATCCAGACCAAGAGTGTCAGAGACAAGAAGCTACGCGCAAACCTTCGCGCACTGAACGAGCGATCCAACGAGGCGGCGCTCAAGGCCAAGGATGCTGAAATCCTCCTGGAAAACTCGTCTGGATTCTTGGAGCCCGAGACTGAACTGGAAAAGACATACAAGGTCCGACAGAGCGATATTCAGAGTGACATCGGTGTCGAGACCGCGAAGAAAGGGTTTGAGTTGAGGCTCGACGGCCTTGGACCATATGTTCAGGATTACACCCGGAATGGAAAGGATCTGTTGCTTGCTGGCAGGAAGGGACATGTTGCGACCATGGACTGGAGAAGCGGCAAGCTGGGCTGCGAGCTGCAACTCGGCGAGACCGTGAGGGATGCCAAGTGGCTGCACAACAACCAGTACTTTGCCGTCGCGCAGAAAAAGAACGTCTACATCTACGATCACCGCGGTGTTGAAATTCACAACCTGGACCAGCACGTCGAAGTCACCAACATGGAGTTCCTGCCATACCACTTCCTTCTCGCGACTATTGGCAATGCGGGCTGGTTGAAGTGGCAAGATACCAGCACCGGTAAATTGGTCGCGCAGACCAGTACCAAGCAGGGCACTCCTACCGCTTTCGGACAGAACCCCTACAACGCCGTCATCCATGTCGGCCACCAGAACGGCACAGTTTCCCTCTGGTCGCCCAATAGCACGACACCTCTGGCCAAGATGCTCTGCCACCGTGGTCCCGTCCGCTCTTTGACTATGGACAGGGAAGGTCGCTACATGGTCTCAACCGGACAAGACTCGAAGATGGCAGTTTGGGACGTTAGAATGTTCAAGCCCGTCAATGAGTACTTCTTGCGCCGCCCGGGTGCAAGCGTCGACATCTCCGATCGCAACCTTACCGCTGTCGGATGGGGTACACAAACAACTATCTGGCAAGACCTCTTCACCAAGCACAAGACCGACCAGGTCAAGGTCCAGTCACCATACATGGCATGGGGTGGCGAAGGGCAGACCATTGAACGTGTGAAGTGGTGCCCTTACGAGGATATCCTTGGTATCGGACACAACCAAGGATTCAGCTCTATCATCGTTCCTGGTGCTGGAGAGCCCAACTTCGATGCTCTCGAGGTCAACCCTTACGAGAACGCCAAGCAGAGGCAGGAGGGCGAGGTCAGACAGCTGCTCAACAAGCTGCAGCCCGAGATGATCTCTCTCAACCCCGACTTTGTCGGTTCGCTGGACTCGGCTTCGAACCAGCAACGCCAAGCCGAGAAGGATCTCGACCGCAAGACCGGCGTCGAGGCCGAGAGGGAGCGGGTCGAAGACTTGAAGAACCGTGGAAGAGGCAAGAACAGCTCTATTCGTAAATACATCCGCAAGAAGGGCAACAAGAATGTGGTCGACGAGCACAGGCAAAGAGTCCTGGAGATGAGGGAGGACCAGAGGAAGAGGGCCAAGGAGGCCAAGGAAGGCAAGAAGGTGGCGGCGCTGGGTCCCGCTTTGGCCAGATTCGGACGCAAGGCTGGATGAACTTCTTCCTTGGTATGAAACTACGGTGCTACCCACTACGTACGAAGAGATTGGGGCCAGCCCAACCACATGAGGACTGGAGAAGCTTCCTGACCTTCAACGCCACAACAGCACAAATTGGAGACATCGCAGCGCCTCAGCCTCCACCAGAAGAAGCCGATGCCCACGTGTTGTCTCGCGGCAAGAGCACACTCGGGCGTGTTCTCATGCCCTCGACCGTCGAGGCGAGCTGCGAATCATTGTTCAGGCGGCGTACTTCATCAACGATGCTGTCCTCTTCGCCAGCCTCTTCGGCATCACGGAATTCAATCCGACGGCGCTCGTTGCGCTCACCGTCACCCGGCAGCTGGATCCCAGATGGTAGCCAGCTGTAGCTGCCGCTCGTGGGGACTGCAAGTAGCAGGCACTGCAAATGTAAGATTAGCGTCAGGTAGATACCCATGTAGCAAAGCAAAGGCAAAAGCAATCGAAAGACCAAGAAAGAAAAATGACAACTCACCTTCCACAAAAACACCCCCAACGGCACAGCCATCAACATCCACCCCACCTTCCTCTCCTCCCCCCTCAACCCATCCAAACACCTGCTGACCGTCCCCGCTCCATCATACCTCGCCGCACAAGCACCCGCATCCCTGCCAGACCCAGGGAACGGCCACGCCATATCCCGCGTCGACGCAAACCCACAGCACCTCAGCGCGTCCTGGATCGCGCGAATCCCCTCGCCATCCTTCCGGTGAAACATGCCCTGCCAAACCTCGTGCAGCCCGCAGTCCGAAGCCCGGACGTGCTCGCCCGCCAGAGTGGCGACGACGGTTTCGTAGACGAGCAGGACGGCGAGGGTGAGGTGGAGGATTTGCGTTGCGCGGGCGGGGGAGATGCGCGGTTTCTTCGAGTTTGTTGTTAGGGAGTTGGAGGTTGATGTGGCGCTGTTGTTGGCCGAGGTTACGAGGGAGGTAGCGGTTTCGATGGCGACGCCGGCGAGGGAGGGAAGGGCGATCGTTAGGGCGGCCAGGATGTTGGGGATTGGGAGGGAGAGGGCGTTGTTGCGGTGGAGGGCATAGGCGGCGAGTATGGTGAGGGCTAGGAGGTACTGTGTTGTTCGAGGGTGGTTAGTGGTCTGGTGTTGTTGGAACATGAGTGAGTGGAGGGGTTCTTACGAGGACGCTTAGAGCTGCTACTATGGTGCGTGGTTTGGGAGACATCGTGGTCGATGTAGTAGCTCCGTTTGCTAAAGCTAGGTGGCGAATGTTTAACAGGGTCGCTCTTTGCCGCCGCTGTAATATGGTGTTGTCGGAGTCTTGGGTTAGTCTCGAATGTGCTAAACAGGGCTGACGCCCCGGGTTGATCTGTCGTATTAAGACGCGCTTCGATCTTGTTTGGTGTGTAGTTGAGCTTATTGAGCTTGTTGATCTTATGCAACCAACACCAAGCTGTCTGGTCGTCGCGAGCTTGTGATGTCAAGATGAGGTGTTGAAGCGCACGGTTTCCCGCGACGAAGGATGGAAAGTCGATGGATTAGAAAGCGGTAGTTCAAGATGAAGTTGTAGAGGAGAAAGTAGACATATGCTTAAACAAAAGTGTTGATCAAAATCGATATCGACCTTTCACTTTCACATGTCTCTCTCCCTGTCCCTGCACACCACCCCTTCAGCAGCGGGGTAGATGGCTTCCAGGTAGCACGACACATCAATGCACTAGCAATAGATCGGTGATCCATGCCCTTTCTGAGACAGAGGGATATGTAGGCTGAGGTGTTGGTGATGCAAACATCAGGCAACTCACATCGATGCGCATAATGTAATAGCTTGTTGCTCTCGATGGGTGAGTGCTTCAAGATCCCCATCGTGGTCGCTTGCTGCACGTCGTACCTAGATCTAGTCACGCAGTGTCTTGCATGGAGGGATACGAGTGATTACAGTTATTACAATCAAGTTGCGACTTGCAACTATGTACTTTGTACCTAAACATGCATCGCTAAGTGTTGTCAAAAAGAATCATACATATATGCTTACACCCTCTTTCCATCCATCCATCATATCATCAAGCCATCCATCCCAAATGCGTGATCAACACCTCTTGATCTTCTCCCTCGTGTAGCTTGCCGCCCACAGATGGTGCGGAAGTTGAAGATCGCCTCTAAAAGACCATTTCGTTCTTCAACGTATCCCTCCACATGCACGTTGACCTCCCTGGATCCATTCCCTCGCTTGACAAAGTATCTCTCGTCAATGGCACTCCAATCGCTCGCCATGCTTTGCTTGACATGCCTTGCGCTGAATTCGTATGTATCTGGCCATCGAAGTGAAGGCCGATCGTCCTCGAAGTCATCCATGATAAAGTCGAAGAAGTCGTCCGGCGCGCTGAGTTGTTCTTCAATCCTGTTCGCATGGTTCTGCAGAACACGGAGCTGCCTTACAACTGCCGTTGCCTGTTTCGTCGTGCGCTGAACATGGTTTGCAAACACCACAGAGGCATGGCAAAGATTCAGGATAGCTGCCGCTGTCTTGAGAATGTGCGGCAGACTTAACCTCTGCCTGTTTGTCGCGAGCCGCGCCAACGAATTCTGTACGGTACTGAGAAGGGCACCGACTTGTTCGATCGCTGCAGCGACGCCATTCTCGCTTTCGAAGTCCGTGTCGTACAGAAGGTCGGCAACAGTCTTCCTGCTAGCCTCGATCATCGGCAAGGCCAGAATCCAAGTCACGTTGTCGTCGATTGCGTTATCTAGGTACGCGGGTATGATCGAGGTAAGAAGTACATGTCGTAGCGACGGCGTGTTAGAATCGCCGAATTCCATGGTGCCTGACATTGCTCTATGCATTTGATCAGTCAAGTACGGTTGCTGTTGGTCGAGCGCAGCTCGCTCAGAGATGTTGTGAATGAATGTCGCGAGTTGCTTTCTCGTCCTCGCTTCGGCAAGCTTAGACACGTGCTTCTTCAGTTTTCCAACGACATAAGTCGGGTCGTTCACCGGCAGCGGGAACGCAGACGAATCCAGGAAAAAGCGATCGACAGTGCAGATGCCTTCAATGGCGTATTGCTGTAGGAAACCAACTACTTCTTGGACGAAGATAACATAGGCTCCTTGAACAGAACTGTCGGCACTGTCACTGTTGTGCGACAACTGCAAATCCAGGTAGTTGGACTTCATTGCTTGCATCACTTGGCCGAAAAGTTTGGCATAGTCCCTTCCCAGCCCAGTGAGGGCTTGTGGCCTGTCAAGCATCGTCGTGTTGTAGTGCTGCAACATGTTGGACAGCACGCTCGACATCACACCAAGACGCCGCTGTCGAAGCTCCGGCAAAGTTATCGAATATCCTGCGTCCGAAGATATCCTACTGAACGGTAGGTTCTGGAGGATTGGCTCCTCTGAGGGCACATTCAGCAGGGCCGCAGTCAACAGGTGTTGGTACTTGAGCGTCGATTCTCGCTCTACCAAACACTTGAGCCAAGCAAGCATGAAGACATCTTTGAGTGCGTCGAACGCCTCCGGATCTGCTTCGAGGATCTTGGCAAGTACGTAAGGTGTGAACTTGCGGTGCTGCGCGGTGTCTCGCAGCTGAGACCAGGCACCGGCAGGGGCCTCTCCCACAAAATCGACCCATGAGCGTATACCTTTGCAGACCAGATGACTGGCAGACTGTACCCAGATGTCGACCGATCTCGCCAGAAGGACGTCATCGGGTGCAACCTCTGAGCCAAAGGCGTTGGACAACATATGAGCGAACTTGTTTTGCACCAAAGCAACGATATCCGATATACCACTGTCGTTTCCAGTTGCGTACTCCTGCAGAGCGCTGAAGTCCCCGTAATCTTGACTATCTTCACTCTGAGCTTGGCTTTCTAGAGCTGGTTCAAATCGGCGCTGCACGTCGATGGTAGCTTTGAACAGGTCGAGCGCTTCATTGTATACGGTAGTGAGGCGTCGCTCAGACGGGTCGAAGGACTCGAAGGCCCTCCAAGGCTCGCATTTCTGTAGAAGCACATGCGCTGCGTCTACACCGCTGGCAGAAGTGAGTGCTCGTCGGAATGCCGCGAGTAGATCCACAAGGGTGGCAGCAATTTGTCTTTGGTTACTGACGATCGTTGTTTCAAGCATCTCGTCACTCAGTCCAGGCACCCCTGTAGCCTTGGCTTCGGCGTATTGTTGTTCAGCCTCTGTACGGGCAAAGCGGTATTGAGCAACTGTCGTCAGGGTCATGTCTTTGAACCAGTCGATGAACGGCTCGAGCTTATCGGTGGATTCTTCCGTTGACATCTGGAAACTCGCGAGGCGAGACCATGCACGTACACTGATTCTGCAGGCCTCGCGATGGGATGTTGCATGGTCGACCAGATTTCGCAACATATCGACTCGTAGCCGGTGTGTTGGCGGGGAAGCGAAGTACAACGTGCACAGCAGGTCGGAGTGATTGCGCAGAGCATCCAGGTCCGCTTGTTTGACCTCGGAGTCCTTTCGATATATGCGGGCATGGTTGGGAATAATCCTCCAAGCTATGCCTCCAATTTTCTTATCAGAGTAAACGCAATGATGTCTCCAAGTCCGTAGTGATGATGCCAAGAGTTTCAAGAATATCGAGAACGAACGGTCATCGGATGTGACATTTAGGGATATGTTCTCGGAACAAGTCAGATGCTCAAGGAAGTCGGGCGACCCATTCCCTTCTTCTCGATGGAGCAGACTCAAATTCCGACGGGCAAAGAAGTCGTAGATTGTGGAGAGAACTGTGTCGCACTTCCACCAACGCCATGTTGTGAACAGGTTTGAACATCTTGTCAAAGTTGCTCGGACGTATTCATTGATGGAGGACCCGCGAACTGTACAAGTAGCGTCGTACAAACTCAGGCATCGTTCAACCAGCCGATTTGGAAGCGACCACTCCGATGCAGGAACTGTAGCGGTATGAGCCTGGATAATTCCAGCGGAATCAAAATCCAGACATGGAAGAATGGAAACGATGCTGTACCATGCCGCATCGATCTCGCGCGCAACGAGCATGTTCGACGGATTCACTGACAACGCCTTCTCCATGGTCTCCCAGAACAGCGAACAATGGTTTTGGTCGCCACGCACGCAGTGGTACAGTAACACTATACCAGCTAGTGCCGAGTCATCCCGCCTTATTCCGAGCTCCCTGACGAATGATATCCTTTGCTCCTCGTACGCAGACCGCAATTCGTCGAGATTGCCCGGTATGAGGTGCGAGGCGAGTCTAGAGGCAACCCTCAAGACGCGGTCGCGAACACCTGCGCGCATCGAAAGCGGCACCGCAACATGGTCACTAATTACCTGATTTTGTCGTGCGATGACAAGGGCGCTTTGTAAGACCCGTTGGCGTAGGCCCTGTAGGTCAGGAGTCCATTTGTCGCTCTCTTCCAATATCTCCAGGAGACCCTGAACAACTTGATCAAGCTGGTGGCAGCAGTCTTTGCTGTCAATGGCGTCGGAAAAGCGAAGGCATTTCGAGAGGTAACGGATGGTAGAGTGAAGCATATGGTCCACGTTTGAAGTTACAGCGGTGATGTGTTCTGTGCGCTGAGAAGACGATTCGCTATCAATGGCTCCAAGTGCAGCGGAGATGGCACCGGGGATCGCGGCCGTAGCGGTGCTGACTTCCTCTGACCACGCAGTCCATTCATGCACATCACCACCGATGAAGATGCGGAGACTACCAAAGCCATTGCCTAAGGCCCGGCTATCCAGAGCAAGCGCAGAGGCAAGCTGTCCACTGCCAATGAACGTACTCTCGGTAAAGTATGTGTCAGGTGGTAGATGCCTGATATCGAAATCAGTGGCGTAGCGCGTACCAGACGGGCCAAGACCTCGCAGGACTGATCCAGAGTCGGCTGCTTGAGCTTTATCTGTGTTGTGTGTAGCAAAGAATTCAGGGAGTGGTTCACTAGGTTGTCGGTATTGGCGAGTTTCCACATCAAGTCGTTGGGCTCGGCGCTTGCGAGGCCTGTGTGGTAGCCGTGTGGTTTCCGAGACTGAATGGGCGGGTCGTGTTTGAGCAGGATCGTGTTCTTGCTCACCATGGCGTGATGGTTCGCTACTTGCACTAGGGACTGGATTGGGAGCGTGCAAAAACCGTGACATCTGGACCTCCCCAGCGGGCGTAGATGACCTTCGCGCTACTGCTTCTGTTAAGCATTGTATCCGGTGATGGAATCCAGCTGAGCGGTTTCGCTGCATGTAGGCGCTTTCGTGGGTCTCCAATTGGGCATCTCTATAGCGGGCACTCTGTGGAGCGTGTTTCTTTTGAACCAGGCGTCGAGGCGTGTCATCTTCTGAGCTTGCATGCCGTGGGCGTTGCTGTGGTAATCGCTGCGTTGTGTGCCGAAGTGCTTTTGCAGAGGGACCGTTCCCACGTGTACGTTTGAATGTCAATTTGGGCGGGATTGGGCGTGTTGTCGTGGTGTTGTGTGAGTGATCGGTCACATCTGCCAATGGTGTTTGTGGACTCGGTCGAGCGATGCCTCTGGCTTGAACAGCTCCATTAATGGGACCAGTCTCAGGGACAGGCCGTTGGAGGATCACCCCACGTTTCCAGTCTCGCAATGTCGACACTGCCTGCTCAGTATCTTCGCGAGTCGCAAGACGTATGGCTTTGCGCGAGGGAGATTGTCTCCCGTTGTTCAGAGCTTGGCGAGCCTGCCGGGCAGCAAGTCGCACAAATTGAGGTTCTACGATTCCATGCCCTGCAGGAGACCTAGGCGCATCCAATATGCCAAGATGGGGCGGGCTCTTACGCCGTCGAGCCTTTGTCCTTGGCTGTCGCCCAGCGCCTTTCTGCTTGGGCAAGTCAGTCCCACGCCGGTGGCGTAGCCCGTTACGTTCTTCTGAGAAATCGTATGTCGATTGCTTCTTCGAAGGACCGGTGATCCGAGCCTGTCTCTTACTCTTATGCTTGGGCGACCGTCGAGCTCGGCCCGCTCCGGCCAACATCGGATCGAACCAGTCAGCCTCCATGTCATCAATGTTAACGTCAACATCGCCGTCTGGTCTGATCACTCGCTCTGTGTTGCTAGCGGTAGTCGGCTGAATGTGTGGTATGATTGCTGACGTAGAGTCGTCGGATGCTTGTGCTTCGTCTCCGTCGGAGATCTCGAGCACTTGGAGACCTAAAGCAGCAGTAGATCGCCGGTGTATCTTGCGAGCGACTCCTTTTTGAGGCGCTGCCCGAGGTGTAGAGTCACGTTCAGAATGTTCAGGGCTCACGGGTTTCTGCGTCGGCCGTGCCTTTCGATCAATGTTGAGCCATGAAGCCGGCAGTACTCCCCTAATGCGACGACGCTCTCGTGACAAGAGCTTCTGGTCGTCTTCTGAAGCTGACTCTGACTCCACGGACGAGTCAGAACCTATCGTGACAACTGAACGCACTCTAGCTATCCTACGCGCCGTTCTCGGTGGGGTGTCTTCGTCAGACAGGTTTGTGGCTTCGTTTCCATGAGATGGCCGTATGTCGGACGAGATCTGGGGAGTGGGCAACGGATTCGGCGACATGCCGTGGGGCAACCTGAAGCCTTTGGGTGCCATCATTGTCCTAGGGACGGAACCACGAGAGCTGGTTGGTGGAGACGGTGGTACCCCAAACACATCGTCCAGCTCTGCACGGTGTTCAACATGCGCAACCAAATCGCCACGGTTGATTGTGGGATGAGTGAACTTCTGTCGTTTGCGACTTTGCAGTCGACCTGTGACGGCTCGGCTCTGCATAAGTCTGTCCATGTCCGGAAGGTCGTCCTCAGCATCGAATGAGTCCTGCTGGATCGGTTCGGTTCCGAATGAATCGTCCAACGCTACTGCCGATGAAAGAAGACCGCCAAGACTCGACGAGGAAGAAGTTGGACGTGTTGCAGAGCTCGAAGGTGGATCCTGGTCGCGATCAAGGGATGCATCTTGAGTATCGTGCGATGTCTGCTCCAGAAGCCTGACTGGCTTCAAGCCACGCTCGCGACATTGTTGCTGATACTGGGCTTTGTCGTACATGTACGGATGAAGTTGCTTTTCTTGCCGAGCGCGCAACGAACGGCGAGCTCCTTGTGTGAGCAAAGCGGCCCTCAAGTCATGGTCGACAAGATCAGAGGCTTCTCCAGACTGGCTTGCTACGGACAATTGCTGCTCTACTTGAGGTTGTATAGTAGAGCTCGCGACGAATCTCATGGAAGCAGGCGGAGAGTCGGGTGGATTGCTAAGCTCACTCAAAGGAGATGAGGCTATGCTCATTGGATCAGCAGCCTGTGAATATCCCATAGGTGGCGTCGTTGGGCGTGCTGTCTGACTTGTCACAGTTTCCTCTTGCTGAGCGGCGTGAGCATCCTCGTGCTGGTTGCTACTCGACGGCATGTCAAATACCGTGTGCATGTTCGCCACATCGACCGCGTTTTGTTCAGTTTGCGTGATGACAGGGAAACCCTCCCTCGCCTTCCCAGCATCCTGCCGTGGCACTCTTTGCAGCCGACCGTATGTCTTTGCATTGGTGCGAGTCGTCCAATCCGGCTCCTTGTCACCTTCATCCGTAGTGAGACTGCCATGAGTATTCGGAACATTCAAAATGTCTTTGTTCCCTACTCCCGTTTCATCGTTGTCGTGTGGTTTGTTCTCCACCTGTTCATGTTCCGGCAGAGTAACGTGTTTCGTCTTTGTATGGTCTTCATCTTGATCGCTGCCAGGACTGGCCTCGTCAAGCTTCGTTCGTTTTGAAGGATATCCTAGGCCGTGACTATTGGTGTCGAGACTGAGCTCTTCTTCATCCGAGTCCTGAACCTCTCCGCGAGTTTGCCAGCGTTTCATTGGTGCCGTTCCTCATGACGTCTGAGGCATGAGGTGTGTTTGCGCGGTCCGTTGTAAGTTTTGGGTGTAGATGGGATTCAGGTCCTGGCAATGTCGCAATGTCTAAAAGGTCGTGACGATCTTAAAGTAGGTACGCGATTTGACGCGTTGTGTAAATTGAAGTCCGTGCTTCGTGCACCAGCGCCTACGTCGTCACCCCCTCCGTTCGACACGTGAAACACAGCACCGATCGGCTGGACTTAGACTCACTTGCATTCAGGTAACAACTTTATCATACATACAAGCCAAATCACCCACCTACAATCATGGCGCAAGATCCGCGTGCTCTCCTACAAAAGGTGAACAACGGACATCACCCCTCATGGACATGGACACCCCACTGATAAACATCGCAGGCCGACAAGGCCCTCTCGTCAGCTGGCGGCGGCTTCTCCTTCTTCGGTGGAAAGGCAGAGAAGTACGAGAATGCTGTTGAGTTGTATACCCAGGCTGCGAACGCTTTCCGTATGCAAAAGGCGAACAAGGAGGCTGGACAGTGTTTCGAGAAGGCTGCCTCGATACAGGCCGATAAGCTGAGCGAACCGGACGATGCAGCGAACACCCTGACCGACGCCTTCAAATCTTACCGCAAAGATGAGCCTGAAGACGCAGCACGGTGCCTGGAGAAGGCCATCAGTCACTACACCATGAAGGGCAACTTCAGAAGAGCAGCAGGGCACAAGCAGAACCTGGCCGAGCTGTACGAACTAGAACTTGTGGACCAGAAGAGGGCGGTTGAGGCATATGAGACCGCAGCAGGGTGGTACGAAAATGACAATGCCGAAGCGTATGTTGATTGTGAATATCTTATCGAAAGCAAACAAAGACTGACTTGAACACAGTCTTGCGAACAAGCTGTATCTCAAGGTAGCTGACCTGTCAGCGCTGGAGGGTGACTACACCAAGTCCATCTCCAACTACGAGCGCATCTCACAATCGAGCATCAACAACAACCTGATGAAGTGGTCCGTGAAGGAATACCTCCTCAAGGCTGGCATCTGCCACCTTGCTTCCGGGGACATGGTTGCGACCAACCGCGCCCTCGAATCATACCGCGAACTCGACCCGAGCTTCTCGCAGACAAGAGAGCACCAGCTTCTCACGGACCTTTCAGAGGCAGCAGAGGAGGGTGATCAAGAGAAGTTCGCCGACAAGCTGTTCCAATTCGATCAGTTGACGAAGCTAGACAAGTGGAAGACCACTCTTCTTTTGAGGGTGAAGGAAGGCATAGAGGAGAAGGGCGAGGACTTCTCATGAGTTAGGTCTGATTGTCGATTGAATGACAGGTTAAGGCGGAGTTTGGGGTGCAGCTTGTCTTGTGTTGACTGTGACTGGATGAAGCCGTATACCCTGAAATAGTGCAGTCACACCCATGAATCTGTATCATGAAGCCGACTCGTCAGCCTCACACCGGTAGCGGCTTTGAAGCGATTGGCGCAAGTGAAGGTAGCGGTGTTTGAATGCGGATAGCTGCATGTGATGCGTCACAAAAGCCCTTAGGCAACCGTACCGCTAAGTTACTCTCCCACCACACTCATACCAACTTTCTCTCCTGAAAATATTTAGGTATTCACTACGAACACTCTCACCGGCATCAATTTAACAAATCGATCACTTTGCGCTTCACTTCACCATATCGATTCTTACCCACCGCCGGCAACATCTCAAACCCTCATCGCGGCCAGTCATTGACTACACGGAACCTCGCGTTTGGGCAGAACCTGGGATCGACTACTACTACCTCGCCACTCGACTATCCATCAAAATCTACCACTGTTCCCAACTTTTCACAATGGCCCCCCCATGGAGCTGCGAATGCTGTTGCGAGGACTTCAGCGACTACACCAAGATCGACATGGACGGCAGCCCCGTATGCGTTCTTTGCGTACGACAAATGTTCGACAAGGCCCTCAAGTTCGAGCACCACTACCCGCCGAAGTGGTCGGGTCCCCTCCACCCAAGCGAATTCAGCCATGTCTTATCTGCAGAGTACATCGCGAAATACAGGGACAAGGAGATCGAGTACAACACTCCGCCCACCAAACGCGTATACTGTCAATACGACGTCGAGCGCTGGAGAGTCTGTGACGGTAAACCAGAACCTTTCTTCGAGACATGCGGTGCCTTCATCGGCGCGCGGCGCAAGCGCATCAAGGATGGCATACTGGTCTTTGGTCGCTGTCGAGGTCTGGACTGCGGGAATGTCACATGCATGGTCTGCGAGTATTACAACCACGATCCGGACGACATGCTCCAGCACATTTGTCTCGGCAAATTTCCAGCCCACGAAAAGCGCGCTCAAGCTTTCCTGGGCCTCAAGCGTGGCAAAGACTGGCAACAATGCCCCAGCCGAACATGCGAGCGACGCATCGAGCTCAGCGAAGCTTGCAATCACATTGACTGCCAGTGTGGCACGGGCTTCTGCTTCATCTGTGGCAAGGAAGCCGACGGCGACAGCGAACATTGGCGGAAAGGCGGGTGCCCGAGGTATAATCAGCCCGGGGATGCAAATGTCGAGTACGACGATGATTACGACGACGGCGAGAACGATGACAGGGCTAGCTCTACTAATGAGCATGTGGATGGAGACAGCGAAGCCGACTTCCTGGAAAACATCAGAAGTTTATTCGAAGTTGAAGAGTATTCTGGTGTATCCTCTGCGCCTCCAGCAAATGTCATGTCAGAGGACATGGAGCGGAGGCTCGCAGCTGCGGTAACACGTGTGAGGAGGCCGCCATTTACGGCCGAAATGCTTGTTGAGAGGCTTAGGTTTGCTGGATATAGTCCTGCGCTTGCTGAAGAGAGTCTTGTGCTTGCTGAAGAGAGTCCCATGGTCGACCAGCTTGCTAGTCCAAAACCTGCCGAAGCTGGAGAAGAGCCTGAGATGCCTGAGCTAATTGCAATCGACCCAAACGACGCAGAAGCCATTGCAAACGCCTTCTTGGAGGACGATCTCAATCACGACGGCCACTACCACGCTCCCCTGTTTAACAGTCTTCCGGGTAGCCCAATCGTCACCACGGAAGAAGCAGACGTCGACCAAGCTCTATGGAGGATGGCTGTTGAGTAGACTTTCATCAGACGATTTTGCAACGACGACAGAGCATGACATGAAGTTGGCGTCTACGACATCATGGCTGGCCATCTCGAGACCATGCGGCTGGCGCAAGCATTGGCAAGTGATGATGATGGAGGGATTTGTGCGGTATGTAGAAGCTTCCAGTATCAGGAACAACCAGCTGCTCGAGTAACAATTGACGTGAGTAGCCTCAATTAATGGTCTCTCAACGGCGATACGATCATCATCTGCTCATACCTGTTCCTACCTTGTTGAATTACAGGCACATCACCACCGAGAAGCTGGGTCTCCTTCACATCCCGGGGAAGTCTTCAATTGAGCAGCTTGTAAATGACTCCATATACCATAACGGCAGGCCTCTGCTAATACAATCTTATTGCCGAATCAAAACACACATAACAAAAACAGCTGGATCAAGCCGTAAGCCAGCTCACAACGAGCGAGCAAAGAAACACTCCTACGACGTCTGACAGCATCCAGTCTCGACAAACAAGCACTTTGCCGTAAAGTTAAGCTATCAGGCCAACCCAAGGTCCTTCGCCGATGCTATCCCCTGTTTCATCATGAACTCAACGGCCGGCGTCGGATCGGCATAAATCTTTGTCTCCCTCATCTTGTAGCCTCCCGTTCCAGACTCATCTTTGACGTAGACGAATCGATAGGTGGCCTCGACGACCACGTTCCACGACTGTCCTTGCGGGTCCTTGACACTGGCTGCCACGCCCTCGAAGCCAATGAAACACTTGGCATGACCGAACATACACCAATGGTCGCCTTCTTCCCAGGTCAATAGCTCCGTTGGATCGTGCTTGTGGCCGCCGGAAAATGGGGCGTATTTCTCGGTCAAGGCGTGAATAGCGTCTTTCATACCGGTGATGCGTGTTCCATCACTCAGCTGCACGCTGAAGTCGGACGTGAGCCAGTCGCTGGGCGATCCGGTTGCGAAGGCCCGCGTCCGATCAAATTCGTGGGTGTAGTCCTCCATCCACTGCATGACTGGGTGCAGTCTGGTCTCGTCATCCCAACTACCCTTGTGGACGAAGACGGGTTGGGTTGGGTAAGACATCTCGATGTAAGTTGGGTGCAATTTAGCTCTAACATTGTCACGCAATTGAGTTGGATACTTATACCACAGCTCCCAGTAGGCTCAGGTGATACGTTGACGAGAGCCCTAGAACAGTGGCGCAAAGTGGTGTGTTGTGTCGTCGACTCTGAGAGTGCTCTGGTGACCGCTGAGACGTTGACTCTCTCGATCGTCGAACGAGCCAACTCTGGCGTGTCAGCCTGGCGTGACGGTGGTGTTACATCGTCAACGGACTTGCATTTAAGGTGTTCTGGAGCTGTCCATACAGCCACATGGGTCCATCAGGTCAGGCCATAGCTCATAGCTGTGTCTCGATCGAGCCAGATTACAGCTTAAGTTGTTCGCACAAAATCGCGTCCTGGTACACTTTGACCGTAATTGGCATATGTAGAGGCGAACAGTGCATGATGGATGTCGTCAGGTAGTCACAACAAGATTGTACATGTATGGTCGTCGCTAAAGTCTCTCCATTTTTTGGCGTGGTCGAAACGGGACTGGAAAAGAGTAAGGTCTACTGCTCAGAAAGCTCGTATGTGATCATTTTGGCCATCACAATGTTCTGCTCAGCGTTCGATATCAAATGTTATAATGTGCAACGAGATGTAACATGTTCGGTGGCAGATACTGCTATGGAGTAGTACCCCAACCCGAACCCTACTATGCGTTCAACACCGCACTTTTGAGTGGCGATCGAGAGACGTGACATCTGCAGTCTTTGACCAAATACAACTTTCCATCAACTTTCCATCAAAACTCGCTCTAGCTTGTCACGTTCGAAACGAGCAAGGCGCTTCCATTGCATGTACACTTCATACTTCACACTGACGCGGTGACTGGTCAGCGGACACCAGGTGAATCCACAGGTCAGGAGATATGAGATTCGCCGTCATCAAACCACGTCCGGGAATAACAACCCTGCATGTATACGATACTCGCCCACCACGCTGGAACCGAGGGGCCATTACACAAAATGCATGTCGAGCCTGCAGTTTGACTGTGTTTTCACATGAGTGCATTGTACATGCCTCTTGACGCCGTCTCCTGCAGAAAGGCAAGACTCTCAAAGTTCGAGCCTAACTTGTATAATCGGAACTATGTCTCGCTAGATTTATACATAGCGATCTCGGAGCTGTCAACTGTAGCATGGCACCCACGCGGTGGGACATAACTTCGGCGGTGCGTAAGAGCGATCGTCGGTCATGGGCGGGGATCTAAAGAGAGGAGCTTGACCAAGACCTCGGGCGAGAACTGATTACAACAGAGGGGTTTAAGGAACCAGGAACTGCAGATTGATGCGAAGCGTGGGTTATATCATCCAGTCATCCACACAGAGTTAAGGAAGATGCGTTGCAGGCCTCGTCACTTCATCAAACTTTCTACTACTATTGATTTAAGATAAACTCGCCAAGATGCTTGGCCTAGGAAGCAAGCACATTGTCAATGGCTTCAATCTCTGGGTCGTCGTGTTCGTTGCCCTGGGCACGCTTTCGACTGCATATGGACTGGCTATCATCGGCTCGACAGTCGGACAGCCGAATTGTCAGCAGTTGTCCTGCCAGTGAGATCTTGAACAAGTCGAGCTGACCTCAAGATAGTCTACACATACTTCGATCTTGCACCTCAAGGCGAGCAAGGCTACACCTACACAACCAACATCATCGGAGCTCTCAACGGTGTCAATAGCGCTGGTGCTATCATCGGATGCATCATCAGTGCGTGGGCCGCAGATGCCTACGGAAGAAAGCGTACGATACAGCTTGGATGCTTGATCCTAATTCTTGGGGGCGCGATATGTGCTGGCGCAGCCAACATTGGCATGTTCCTCGCAGGCCGTGTCATCGCAGGCATTGGTAGCGGTATACTAGCCGGTAAGTGCTACTCTTCATCTCCGAACGAAAACGTGCTAAGACCGAGAATACAGTGGTAGTTCCTATGTACCAGGGGGAGATCTCCACGGCAGAGACCCGGGGCGCCATGATGTGCGTGACAGGTGTTGCTTATGCCTTGGGCTACACCATGGCTGGCTGGCTAGGATTCGCGTGCTTCTTCTTCCCAGCCGACTCGCCGAGTGCAACATTTGCCTGGCGGTTTCCTCTCGCAGTCCAGTGTATCCCGCCTTTGATCGTGCTGGCTGGAAGTGGTTTTATACCATTCTCCCCACGCTGGCTACTGTCCAAGGGCCGACGAGAAGAGGCCTTTGACGTAGTGAAGCGTCTTCATCGCACGCCGAATGACAAAGATGACATCGCCGCTCGCCAGGAATTCTACCTGATGGAGAAGCAGTATGAGCTCGATGCTCAGTTCGTAATGCGCCCACTTGAGATATTCCGGACGAAGCCGAACAGGAGGCGAGCCTTGATTGCCAGCATCATGATGGCAGGCGACCAGTTCCTTGGAATTTTTGTGCTCACCAACTACGGCGTACTCATCTATGCATCTCTCGGGTTCCAGGGGTCCACACCATTACTGCTGAATGCATGCTGGACGACATTCACGATTATCGGAAATATCTGGACCGCGCTGTATATCGATCGCTGGGGAAGACGGACCTTCCTGCTCATCGGAGCAACAGGTGTGACGGTTTCGCTCGTCTTCCTCTGCGCTTTGACAGCAACATACCTCGACACCACGAACACAGCCGGACTGAACGCCGCTGTCTTCTTCATTTGGTTCTTCATCCTTTGGTGGTGTTTCTTTGTCGACGCCACGCAGTATGTCTATGTTAGCGAGATCTGGCCAAACCACTTGCGTTCACAGGGTACAGCCTGGGGTCTGGCGTTCTTCTACCTCGCATCAGAAATTACGTTGGTGGCCGGGCCAATCGCGTTGAACAGTATCGGATGGCGGTTTTATCTGGTGCTGATCGTTCCCTCAGCATGCTACATCGTTGCCATCTGGTTCCTATTCCCCGTAAGTACCACGCAAGTATCATCTTTATTCGGTCACAACGCTGACTTTAGAGACAGGAGACCAAAGGCCGGACTTTGGAGGAGATCGGGACTCTGTTCGGTGACGAGCACGTTGCCAGCCACTGGTATGGTATCAGCGAGGAAGAGAAAGCCGAGATCGCCCGGAATGCTCTACAAGTGACGAAGTCTGGTCGTATCCCTGACCAGCAGGTTTCCGGTGGTGACTCTGAGAAAGGAGACGTCTCCCGGATGAAGCATGTTGAGTCTTTCCTCGAGTGAGTTGACTCTGGGTCTGTAATGGCCAATGGCGAGTCGTTATGCAAGCATTGGCAGTCTGACCGATGAACTCGGATTCATGGTGCACAACACACGCTGCGTCGAACAAAAGGACGATCGACTATACTTTGAGAGACATTGATTGATAGTCAAATGTCTCTCTTGATTGTTTCGGATGATGTGCTGGTATGCAGGGCTATGGGACGTTTGGATGGATGGTATGTCGTTGAGACATTCAGAGCGCGATCCTCCACTTTATGTTCTGCTCACTTTTCCCAGATGATGCGAGAGGTACATTTATGGAAGTGTTGTTCTTCCGATTTCCGATTTGGTCGTACTTCGTGAAGACATGAAGCTCCGCGTGTGACACACTCGAAGGATCTAGCGTGCACAGCCACCCCCGTCTGACTCCCCCAAAACTAATCAGCTTTAAAATTGAGCTGCAAGATACAACGACAACCACAAGAGACTTATTACAGTGTGATACTCCGATGGCCTTCCCAAATAGCTTCAGCGTCTCCCGCGCTCCTAAGAGCTCATCATGGTCCAAAACCAAGATCTACCACCTCGGCAGTCCCGATGTGACTCTCTACACATGCAAAGAAGTGGTGGCATGGTCCGGAAAGACCAGCATCAGCCTACACACGGGTGCAACTGCAGAAACCGACCCCATTGCCAGCTCAGCGAGTGGAAGTGCCTGGCGAACTGACACTACCGTTACCATCCCCATTTCCACAGTTTCCACCACTTCGCTGTCTAGCGGCAGTGAGATCAACGAACCCTTTCGCAAGCACACGAGTCTTACCCACGAGACGTGGGACTTCGTCTGTCCTATCGGCTCGGGCAAGGAGAGACAGGTGGAAAAGTTTGAATGGCGCCGCTCGCATGGCGACGAGACGGCTTCTCTTCGTGACGGAAAGAGCACTTACGGCTGGAAACTCATCCGACTGCATTCGAACGAGTCGAACGCTGCGTCATCAGACGGCCAAGTGTCGGGACACTCGAGCGACGGAAAGGAAGTTGTTGCTGTGTGGACCGACGATTCGCTCACGTGGTTCCGTGGAGATGAGAAGGGTGTCGTAGGGAAGTTCGAATTCATCGGGAGCGGTGTTGATGGTGGACTTGGGGAGCAATGGCAGTTGTTCGCCGTCGTGAGCGCTTTGCACATGCGACAGGTGGGCCTACAGCAAGCTCAGTCAACCGGTAGTAGTGCTGCTGCCAATGCTTGACGTGATGCTGCTGCTAAGGTGGAACGGCGATTTATTCACGTCATACCTTATACATTCGCGGTTTTCTTGCGTCTCTTTCGTCATGAATCCCCAACGCCAGCAAAATCCCCACCACTTGTCTTGCCAAACAACACCCACCTGGTACTTCACCCTGACACTCATCCATGAGCGTCAACGATCAAGGACAAAGGAGACCAAGCCTTTGCATGGCAACGCCGAACTTCATGGGTCGGATGACCTCTGCCGAGAACCTAGGCGTTGTCCTTGGCTCTCCACAGTTTGAGGAGGGATCCCTTGGATGTTCAACTACGACCACTGCCCGCCTCTTTTGACCGGTCAATCTGACCGCCCACTTGGAACAGTCCAGATCGCTATGCTTTTGTCAAGACCTGTCATTACCAACGAGACCGTACAAATCTGAGATGAGATATGGCGACATCGGCAAAATGGATCTCAACACCAAGTCGACATCAATACTCCTGCTATACGCATTCGTAGTTTTCAACGCCATCCGTTACTGGCGCCGCATCCCGTACGGCAGCGAAGTCGGTTCTTTCACCTGGATCACCCACCGAGGCACACTGCTCGTCTACGTCCTCGGCTTCATGGCATTAACAGCCCAGCCCAGCTGCAAGATAACCACCGAAGGATCCCCACCTCTAAGGCACGCCTTGTGCCATCTCCCCTACATTCCCGGCGAGTTTATCTTTGCTTTGCACGCAGTGGTGACAGTGAAGATGTGGGCTTCGGCTATAAGCGAGGTGGTGTTGCACTGGAGACGAAGATCCCATACCGAACCGCCAACAGGCGGAAAAATGGAAAAGGACTCCAATCTAGGTGGACGCGATATTCCCGTCGATGTATGATGGGCAAAAAAGCAAAACCATACGACAGGCGGATGACGTGTGAGCATGATAGATGGCAATGCTTGGTCTGCCAACCTCAATCTGCGCGATTCGTCTTACGAGTCCAATTGTATTTCCCATGCAGAGAGTGGCACTTGCATGTCGTACGAGACGGAACGTGGCCGGGCTTTTGACGATGGATACGGCAACTGCGGTGAATACCAAGTTTCCGTCTAAATTGACCGCATTCCAAATCGAGAGATTGCAGAGAGATGATGTGAATCTCAGCGGGTCCTGCGCGTTCGTTTTAGCAGGGCTCGGTCATTCGAGGCACACGTCGCATAGAAGAGTCGGTACTGCTCACAGAACGATCGATGACAAGAACAAACGAGTCTCAGAACGAAAAGAGAGAGATTTCATTCCATTATTCCCTCTTCCTTTCCCTTCCTTCATCCTATCGTCGTGAGTTTGTAATGGTACAAGCAGATTGACCGTGTCAAAGCACGATTGCGCATCTCTCAAAAAAAGTGAAGCTTTGGTGTTTTCCCTTCTCGATGGTTTTCTTTCCGGCGCGTAAACCCACACAACATTGAAGGCAAACGAGCTACGAGAACCTAGGACTGGAAGAAACAGAATGCAAGATGCAGAAAAACCAGAACCGTTATTCAATCAATCTCAAACCAAGACTTTCGAACTCTCATCGTTCAACCTTCCAATAGCTCGCAGCTCATTCTCATCTCGACTGCATCCACACAGTAATACTGTCTAGTTGGTGGGTGGTGCGATTGGTGGGTCGCTAGCCTTCGCAGTCACAACGCTGAATTGACCACCGCTGGTGCAGCCGTTGAGCTTCGTGGTTTTGACAGCTGTGTTGTCAATGAGAGTGGCCTCGGTAACGTCATCAATCGTGCCTTGCCCGGTCTGGTAGTTGGCGGAGAAGCCCCAGCTGTAGGCCTTGCCTTCTTCAGTGATGACGATGTTGTGGTCTGAGCAAGTGGTGACGACCGATGCTTTGCCCTCGATGGTGGGAATCTTGGTGGGGACGGTGAGGATGCGAGGCTGGTCGCGCTCGTCTTTGATTGTCGAGTCTTTGGGGAGCTGCGCGATAAAGTCCGAGCTAAGACCGCATTGGTTGCCATCAATTCTGCCCCAAACCAGGCAGTCACCGTCTGAGGTGGCGCAGAGAGAGTGGTGACCGCCACCCTTGATCGAGATGATTGTCTTGCCCCTGAGGCCTTCGACTACTTGCGGCTTAAGGATGACGGCGTCGTCCTTGCCGGCATTGTCCATGATACCGGTCTCGCCGAAGTTGTTGAGACCCCAAGAGTAGACGTCGCCAGTCTTGGAGATGGCGAAGCTGTGGTAACCACCGGTTTCGATAGAGACAATGGATTTCTTTCCCTTTGGCAATCCGAACTCACGCGGCTTCAGGCCCTCGATCTTGGTGCGCTCGACGACGCGACGGCCAAGCTGATTTTGTTGACCGGAACCCCAGGCGAAGACGCCGCCCTTGGTGTCCAGGGCGAGCGCGTGGTTGGCACCGGCCTTGATGCTGGTGACGTTCTTCAATTCGGGAATGTGAATCGGGCGTGTTGCAATGTACGTGTCGTGTGTGAAGCCAAAGATACCTTCGTTGCTGCGGAAAGTACCCCAGCCGTACACCTTGCCATCGTCTGTCAAGGCAAAAGAGCAACTGTCACCAGCAGCGACTTCGACCCATCGCGTGCCTTCAGGAATCTCCGTCGCGGAGAAGTCGACCTCTGTGGGCGCGGTCTCCACCGGGTTCATGCCAGTGTCATCGTCGTCAGAGTCAGAGTCTTCCGCATCGATGTCTTTGACTCCACCTTCCCAGGTGGTATCGCGACCCAGCGCGCCCTGGTCATTGACACCCCAGGTCAAGATCTTGTTGTCGTGCGTCAAAGCAACGTTGTGCATACCGCCTGCAACAATCTGCACAACTCCCACCTTCTCGGGATCGAGGTTGGGATTGAGACGGGGACGCTTGACGTCGATGCACTTCTTGTCAGTGCCGAGACCGAGCTCACCAGCAGTGCCCTCACCGAAGACGTAGACTTTGAGGCGATCGGTGGGAGGCTCGTTGATTACGGGACCCTTGACAAGAGCCTTGATCTTCTTCACCGGGGCTGCTGGCGCATCGTCGTCGGCCTTGCGCTTGGTACCTCTCTTTGCGGGAGCTGCAGTCTCTGTCTTCTTTGCAGCGGCTTTGGGGGCAGCCTTCTTAGTGGTAGTAGCTGTAGCGACATGTAAGCGTTTATTCGCATCAAGATACATCAACGGGAGTCGACTTTGCTTCATGTAAACCATCCTCGCGATGAGCACGCAGCGCGCAACTTCAACGCGAAGAGGCCATAAATCATGCATATATTGGAAGTATGCTCACCTTTTGCCTTTGTCTTAGTTGCCTTGGGCTTTGTCTCTGACTCCGCCTGTTCCTCCTCAGAGTCGGCCTCTGCGCCAGACTCAGACTCAGACTCAACAACGGGCTCAGGCTGCTTCTTGGGACGACCGCGAGCCTTTGCAGGCGCTTTTGCTGTCTCAGCAGCTTTGGCCTTTGCGGCGGCCTTCTTGGGCGCAGTCTCAGGCTTCTTCGTGACCTTGGCCGCGGTGTTGGCTTTGTTTTTGGCGGCTGTAGCGGGCGCGTCCTTTGCAGCGGCCTTGGAGGCGGCGGCGGTCTTTTTGGGAGGCATTTCTGACTTGGGTTTCTTGATAGTCTTGATGCGCGCCAGTTTGATGGATTTGTCGCGTGTGCGAGTTGTGGTGGAAGGGTTGGTGAGGAAGGTTGCGAAAGTTGTGGAAAATGGGAGGCTGGTTTTGGTATGCGGTAGCTTCTCGATCGCGTGCGATTTCTCCTTTCACGTGACAGGTCGTTCAATGCAATTGTTCTGCGACGCGAAGACAAGAGTTTGATGTGTCGCGGATGGTGGATGAGGTTGCAATGTTGTGAAGTGGTGTGTTGATGCCTATCGCTGCATTGAGACAGCAATAATAATAGAGCAAGGTCTTTGCTTGGCTCGAATTCACGTAAAGGGCTCGAGCTCCGGTTGGTTGCGCCGGCAGATCATCGTAGCGATGACCGAGCCCTCGAGCTTTCAAGCTCACACACACACTGGCCAATGGTTCACTACTGTAACTACTCGTCAAACTATCAGGACATCTATCACGAAGCAAACATAACATAACATTGCAGACCAGCAGGCCATAGATGCTAGCAGCATCAACAGAGCCTGATGAATAGCCGGCATGCTATTGTCTGGCTCGGATGAGTGAGGTACCTCAGTGCACACGTCTACGTTTACAGGCTTGCATGAGCCGAGGGAGCTCTACAACTCCTCAGCCTTCTCCTCATCTTCCAACAGACTCCGGACATTGCGTGCAATAATACACTTTGTCTTGCCTTATCTTCATTCTTGCATACCAATAGTCGTCTCAACACTTGCATCTCACCAACGTATCGTTACCTGTACTCAACTCAACACACTCTCTAACGCACCGCAATGAGCATCCCCAAATTTTCCGACCTGCCACTGGACAAGAATGGCCCTCATCACAATGCCTGGGGTCTTTACGGATCGAATGATCAACTAGGAACTCTCAACCGTCTCACCAACGAGATCGTAACCTCCGCCGCGAGAGAAGTCAAGACCGGAACCCGCATTAGTCTCAACTGGCCTCTCGATGCTCAAGGCACTCAACCCTTCTTTGGCCGTCAAGCTTTTCACCAGGAACTGTACCAGAAACCCCCCCGTATTGTAAACGACGATGTCTGGACTTTCAACACCCAGTCTTCTTCGCAGTGGGACGGCCTGCGACATTTCGGCTATCAGAAGGAAAAAGTTTTCTACAACGGTGTCACTCTCGACGATATCCATGGAACGAACGGCAAGCAGTGTAGTAACGTGAACGGCATAGGTGCATGGAGTGAGCAAGGAATCGTTGGCCGAGGGGTGCTTCTGGACTACCACGTATGGCGCCTATCCCAGAACCGCTCCCATGACGCTTTTGCCACTTCTTCCATCTCGCTTGCAGATCTGAAGGCTGTGGCTGAAGCACAGGGGACCGAGATTCGATTTGGAGATATTTTGCTGGTGAGGTCTGGCTACATGCATGCTTACAACAACCTTGATAAGGAAAAGATCAATGTGCTCAGGGAGAAGATGCCGCCGACTTTTGCGGGCGTTGAGCAGAGTGAAGAGATGCTGCAGTTCATGTGGGAGAACTTTGCGGCCTGCGCTGGTGATCATCCGAGTTGGTGAGTTTTGATTTTTTTAGCTGTCAGATTGCCTCACGAGCGATGCTATCAGCCAGTTGTAGATCGGATGCGGGTTTGCTAACCAACATTCCCAGGGAGGCATGGCCAACGCAAAAAGAATGGTCTTGCCACGAGGTCATGCTTGCAGGATGGGGTATGCCAATTGGTGAGCTGTTCGATTTGGAAGCGTTGGGAAAACACTGCAAAGAGACAGGACGTTACGAGTTCTTCGTTGTTAGCGAGCCCGTCAACGTACCCGCTGGAGTTGCGTCGCCGCCCAACATCTTGGCGATCTTCTGATTGTTAGGATGTATCGAGAATTGAAGCTTGCTGTACCAAGGGAGCCGCGTTCTCTCACTGGAATATCTGTGGGATTGACACGAGAGAGTTGATGTCTTCACCGCCGACGAAAGTCTGGTTTGCTGAGATGATCGGATTTTCAGAGCGTGCTCTCACTGGCATACCCGTGGTTCTGTGTCACTTCTGATGAAAGATTATATACTCTAATATTCAAGTGAAATTTGAAATGTACTCTACTCACTCACTGGCAGCCATCGAATTTTGAGGGTGAAGGTAGACGGTATCACGTTCGACCAAATGATCGCTTTAGCGAGACTGAAGGAGCTGAAAGTGTCCTTCGCGTTGACACGTTGTCGTTTGGTTGGACTGGAGTTGATAGCATTACGTCGAAGGTGAGGCATCTGTATTGAGCGATTCTCTTTCATTGGCCCACCATGTGTATTCTAGACGTATGTCACCGACAACACCACTCAACCAATGCGAAGATACGCGTGAAACCCAACCCTCAAAAGAAGTAGTAGAGCTTCGTCCAGAGCTCCATACAATACGATTCTCCTACTAAGAAAAGATGTATGCGATCAGGGTAACATTGCTGGAAGATAGCACAGTACAAAGTGAGGTTCCACAGCACTCCAACAAGGGAACGCTATGGATATTCACTCGAAAATGCGCTCCAGGAGTACTTAGTACACGACCGCCCTTCTCGGACCTATCATCACAATCGCTTCGTGAACCCCATTCACATCACGTCGTCGTCGGCTTCCCTCCAGGCCCATAACAACTCGCCACCTCATCCTCAGGCTCAGCTTCTCCAAACTGCTTCCCAGCTTCATCACAGAACCTAGCCATCTCAGTATCTTTCCTACTCAGACCCTCAGGGTTGTGTGTCGTCCAGCGAATATGAGTTTTGTTGAAGACATTGGTCCACTCCGGGTGATGTTTCTGCTTTTTGCATTCGGCCGCCACTGCGTTCATGAAATCCTGTTGGCGGGAGAAGAAAGGATTGAAGTCAGCCAGACTGCGACGACATTCTTCGTATTGTGCATCTAGTGCATCTATGTCCAAAGAGTGGGCAGTTTTGGCAAGGTGCACGAGCGGATAGGCAACGCTATGTGAACAAACATACCCAAGTTGCTTTGAAGGTCTTGAACCTGAACTGGCGTTCCAGCCCTTTGCCATTGTCCCACAATTTCCACCGGCCGGAGTCGACCAGCGCAGTGGTTTGCGATGTGAGCTCGTCGGTGTTTTCGCCGCGCGAGGGCGAGATGTCGCTGGCTGAGACCATTGTTCGCGCTGTGTTGGGGAAGCCACGGAACTTTGCTGGCGCAGAACGAGCTAATGAGAGGGTAGAAAAGGGCTGATTACGGAAATGTATAAGTCGCGACATGGCGATGATCCCGGGGCTTCGGTTGATGCTTTCGCGAAGGTGGTGTTGGAGAAGCGGACCTGGCGTTGATTCGAAGCTCCCGTAAGATGAAGTCCGGCTTGTTATCGAACGCAGGTCGCGAACAGCGATAGACTGCGAGCACTACATAACACTGTTTCTCATAGATCACCTATGTTTATATCTCACAACATGCAATGACAATATATGAGTGACGAAGGTTCATGGCAGCATGGGAGAGCAGGAGTGGAAACCCTTCTCCATGTGTTCTTGCCAAAAAAAAGTACAGGCTCTGGGCTACCATAGTAATATGTATGAAAATTGAACGTTTAATGGGCGTGGAGAATGATTTTGGATTCCTCTAGCCCGTGTCGAATAGAATGGAGCGTCTGTGTACTCGTACTTTGGCAGCTCTTTGGTGGTGCCTTTCCCATTACCAGAACGCTATCAACCCATTCCTCGAACGCCGGACATGCTAAGATAACCCATTTTCGTAGAAGCAGATGTACACGCTCTACATCTATTTCTTCTTGTTCTCCTCCTCCTCGGCCTTGGCCTTGGCACGCTTCTCGCGCTTGCCGACAAGGCGGGCCTCCGAGCGGGCGTCGCGGAGAGTGCGGTAGGCGTTCTCGGTGGAGGGGTTCTCGGAAAGCTTCTCCTCCTGGATGACAACCTTGTTGTTGATGGGGAGGGCGGAGTTGGAGAACTTGACGTGGTCGCCGTCGCGGACGGCCTTGACCTCCTCGGCGCTGGCCTCGCCCTTCTTGGGGGCCTTGAGGTTGCGGGGGAAGAGGATGAGGCGCTGCTGGTAGGCCTTCAGGCGCTCAACGTTGACCTTAAGGGACTCCTCACTGAGGTTCTGGCGGCGAGGGTCGACGGAGATACCGATGGTGCGCGCAAGCTTGCGGGGAATGTTGGCCTCCTTGAGCTCGGCGAGGGAGAAACCACGGCCGGCACGAACGCGACGGTTGTACTTGACGGTCGGGCAGCGGACGATGGGGCGGAGCTTGTCGACGGGCTTGGGGGCGACACGGGCGGCCTTCTCCTTGCGCGTGTTGCGACGGCTGGCCTTCTTGCCGGGCTGTGATTGTTGTGTCAGGTCAATGCGATTTTATGCACTGCAGGCGCCGCTGCTCTCAAGGTGAGAGGGGAATTACCTGGTCAAAGTGCACGCGGACGCGACGCTGCCAATCCTTGCGGAAGTCTGCAAAATGTCAGTACTGCGGTCTTCGTTAGGAGAGGGGAATTCGGTCGTACGGTTCTTCAAGATGGGGTTGTTGCCCTTGACTGCCATTGTGCCGGTATTTTGGTCGTTTCGTCGGTGTCGAGAGTCGTCGTCGGTGAACCGCAAGTCAGCCGGCTTCGAACTTCTCAAAACCCAGCATGATTTCTTCGTGGGTCTAGTCTTGGCGCCTTGCCTGATCGAAAGTGGTAAGAAAAGTGGGGCTGACGGATGGTCCCTCTAGCCCGGTCAATCCCGAGCTAATCTACGCGCTTCGCGTCCGCGTGTTCGAAGCGCGCTTTCCCCCCAATCTCGTGTTGATTGATTGCTGCGACACATGCAAAGCAACTATACCTACTATACCACGATCATTACACCTCGTTCACCACATCTCCACAAGGCTCACCCGACTGAACACGACGTATGACATTGCCATCGCCTTGAACATCACAACACAATGGCATCCAAGAAGGCAGGCCAGAAGTCGGCGTTAGAACGACTTCGCGCTGCACGTGCGGCTGGCAAGACTGGTTTCGACTCTTACCAGGTCGAGGAGGCAGAGGATGTGTATGAAGATGTCGACGAAGAAGCCTACAAGAAGGTTGTACGAAAGAGATTAGACCAGGATGATTTCGTAGTCGACGACAATGGCGAGGGATACGCAGATGATGGTCGCGAAGACTGGCAAAATGAAGAGCAGGCATATGACGATAGTGACAGTGATGGGGGTCTTCCAAAACATGGCAAAGCAGGTCAGTAGTATTATGTGTCAAGCTTGCGTCTTGAATGGTTCAAGACGACTCAGCATGCTGACATTCCTTTCCAGCAAAACGCAAGCGCGAGGAAGAGGCAGACCGACAAGAAAAGCTCAACAAGGGCATCAACAAGTACTTCAGCAAAAACACTGCTTCGGCAGCACCAAAAGCAAAACCAGTGCGCACAGCAGACGACGATGCGTTCATGGCGAGTCTCTTGGGCGAAGTCGACACCAACGTCCCCAGCAAAGCTCCGTCCCACGGCAAGTCCGTCAAGAGCAACGATCGACGAAAGACGAGGGTCCTCTCACCTCCCATTGAGGACAGATCACGAAGCCGGATCCAGTCTCGTGGAAGCAGTCCTCCGGTCGGTGTCGCTCCATCCCTCGGAGCTCAAGACGACGACGATGCATATTTCGCCCCGCAATACAACGACGACGTGCCAATGAGCGACCCTCCACTTCCATCTTCGCCCGCTGTGAAAGCTGCTGAGAGGCGAGAGCAGGCCGCGGTGAAAGAAGAGCCTACTGAAGATGACGATCTGATGGAAGTTGCAGAAGTCGCCGCACATTCTAACGTCAGGACTGCAAACATCAACATGAGGGGAAGCAGACCGGCACCAAGGCTCGCGCAACCAACATATCCCACACCAGCAAGCTCTTCTCCGACGCGGATACCGATTGACGACATCGACATGGCTCATGTCAACAACGTAACGGAGCAGCTGAACATACTTAGCAGTCCAGAGAAAGGAACCGTCTCTGCCGGAAAAGTGGGCGAACAGGACTGCCTGGAAGACGACAGCACGCTCCGCTTCTTCTGGACCGACTACACTGAAGTCAACGGAAACCTATGCCTGTTCGGCAAAGTCAAGAACAGAACCACCGGCTCACACATCTCTTGTTTCGTGAAGGTCGACAACATTCTTCGCAAACTTTACTTCCTGCCCCGAGAGCACCGCCGTCGAGGTGGTCGGGATACTGACGAGGAAGTCGAGATGGGCGATGTCTACACAGAGGTGGACGAGCTCATGTCGAAGTCCAACGTCAGCATGCACAAGATCAAGCCTTGTACGAGGAAATATGCATTTGAATTGCCTGGAGTTCCCAAAGAGGCCGAATACCTCAAGCTTCTGTACCCGTACAACAAGCCAACGTTGCCCATGGATCTGAGCGGTCAGACATTTTCGCATGTTTTCGGAACAAACACCGCTCTGTTTGAGCAGTTTGTCATGTGGAAAAACATCATGGGTCCATGTTGGCTTAGCATCAAGAATGGCAACTTCAACGCTGTCAACAACGCATCTTGGTGCAAGCTTGAACTTCAGGTTGACAGACCTAACGATATTTCTACACTTGGCGACACTGATAATCTGGACGCGCCACCCCTCACCCTCATGTCTCTAGCTCTCCGGACGACAATGAACACGAAAGAGAACAAGAACGAGATCCTCGTTGCCAACATCCGGTTCTACGAAGATGTTCAGCTTGCTGACGTGACTCCCCCCGAGAAGATGGCATCGAGGTCATTCACAATCATGCGACCAAACGGCGAGTACCCCATTGGCTTTAAGCCTCAAGTCGAGAAGCACAAGGGTTCCGCAATCAGCACGGAGCGAAACGAGGGCGCACTGCTCAGCAAGCTACTCGCCATCATTCAGAAATACGATCCGGATGCCATCATTGGCCACAAGTTGGACGACGTGGACTTCAACGTTCTCCTTACTCGAATGCGAGACCGCAAAACGCCGGGCTGGCACCGCATTGGCAGACTGAGACGTAGCGAATGGCCGAAGAACATCGGCAAAGGAGGCGCAAGTTTCTTTGCTGAACGCCATCTTGCAGCAGGCCGGTTGTTGTGTGACATCTCCAACGACATGGGCAAATCGGTCATGACCGGATGTCAAAGCTGGAGCCTGGACGAGATGGTTGCTCTTCACCTTGGCGGGAGCAACAAGCGCCGAGAAATCGACAGCGACAAAGCACTCGCAATGGCGGCTTCGAGCGCAGGCTTAATCAATTACGTGAAACTCTGCGAGGCTGACACGTATTTCATCGCCGCACTTGCGCTTAAGCGTCAACTGCTGCCATTAACGAAGGTGTTGACCAACTTGGCTGGCAACTCGTGGGCGCGAACTCTCAGCGGTACGAGGGCAGAGCGCAACGAATACATTCTGCTGCACGAGTTCTATCGCAACAAGTACATCTGCCCAGATAAGGTGTACGGTAAAGGCGCGTCGAACAAGAAGCTGGAAGAAGCAAACCCTGAGGGTGAAGAGGGTGGTGAAAGCAAGAAGAAGGACAAGTTCAAGGGTGGTCTTGTCTTCGAGCCCGAGAAGGGTCTGTACGATAAGTTCATTCTTGTGATGGACTTCAACTCGCTATACCCCAGCATCATCCAGGAGTTCAACATCTGCTTCACAACCATCGAGAGGAGTGACATCGGCGAAGACGATGACAGAATTCCAGACGTGCCTGGAAACACGGCAGACAAAGGCATCCTGCCTAGGCTAATTCGAGGTTTGGTCAGCCGACGAAGAGAAGTCAAGAAGTTGATGAAGAACAAAGATGCGACTCTTGATCAGATCGCGACATGGGACGTCAAGCAGCAAGCTCTGAAGCTCACGGCCAACTCCATGTACGGCTGTCTGGGATACACCAAATCTCGGTTCTACGCTCGGCCTTTGGCTGCTCTCACCACAAGCAAGGGCCGTGAGATTTTGACGTCGACAAAGGAGCTTGCAGAGGGACAGCATGCGTTGCGCGTCATCTACGGTGACACTGACTCCGTCATGGTCAACACTAATCTCGACAACATCGCCGAAGCAGTCAGGCTTGGCAAAGAATTCCAGAAGAGTGTCAATGATCAGTACGAGCTGCTGGAGATCGAGATCGATCACATCTTCAGGAGGCTTCTTTTACATGCAAAGAAGAAGTATGCAGCCATCACGATGACCGAGAGTGACGGTGTGTGGAAGGAGAAGTTGGATGTTAAGGGTCTCGACATGAGGCGCCGAGAGTACTGTCAGCTGTCGAAGGATACTTCAGAGTAAGTTGTCTAGCTAAACTATCGAGAAGCTCACAGATCACTAACGATTCCACAGAGATCTTTTGAAGCACCTGCTGTCGGGTGAAGACCCTGAGAAGGTCGTCTCGCAGATTCATGACTACCTCCGAGATCTCGGCGATCGGATGCGCAACAACGCCATCCCTGCGTACAAATACACCATCTACACGCAGCTGGGTAAAAACCCCAAGGACTATCCAAATGGTGGCTCAATGCCATCGGTTCAGGTTGCCCTAAAGCTCATGGCTAAGGGCAAGGTGATCAAGGCCAAAGATGTCATGAGTTTCGTCATCTGCGGCAACAGCGCCAACTCAGCAGAGAACGCCGCAAAGAATGCCTACCCAATGGACGAAGTTTTGGCCAAAGACTCGGAGCTCGTACCCGACGTTGATTACTATCTGCACAAGCAAATCCTGCCGCCAGTCGAACGTCTATGCGCCCCTATCAGTGGCACGAACGTGAGTCTGCTGGCAGAATGCCTGGGCCTAGACACCACCAAATACCGCGTTTCAAGTGCGTCAAAGTCTGGCGAGCAGACCAACGAGATCACTACGCTCGAGAGTCAGATACCAGACCACATCCGGTTCAAGGACTGCGAGCCGCTGAACCTGCTATGCTTGGGTTGCAAGCACCATTTCGAGTTCCGCGGCTTGAACTACACGCCTCCTCTGAACGAAGAGCCTCTCGTACCGCTTGGAGTTCTGACAAACAACGGCATCTCTTGCCCTCGAGCCGAATGCAAGAAGACAATTTCTACACTCACTCTATCGGCACAGCTGGAGACTGCGATCCGACAGCACACATCTCGCTACTATTCGGCCTGGCTCGTGTGTGACGACGCGGCATGCAACACCAGGACGCGTCAGATGTCTGTCTACGGCCACCGCTGCTTGGGTCCCAAAGGCCTCGCCTACGGCTGCTCGGGCCGCATGGCGTTCGAGTACTCTGAAAAGGCTTTGTACAACCAGCTGCTGTATTTCCAGGGCATGTTCGACGTTGACAAGACGATGGAGAAGATGTTGAAGAGCGCGGTGAAGAGCGAGGGGAATGAAAAGACCAAGATCCTCGCGGGGATGAATAGGGAGCGGTTCTCGATCTGTGCGGATGTGGTCAAGGCCTTCTTGGATAAGAGCGGTTGGGGCTGGGTGAGCATGAGTGGGCTGTTTGGATATGCACTCAAATCAATGGCATGAGCGGGAGTGGGTGGATTGGAGTTTGTGAGGAGGTTTTCTGTCTGATAATGTTACGAACGCTGAAAACAGCAGCTATGGTTTAATGCATATGGTTCAATTATATATTACTCTTCGCGTGAAGATTGCTTCGTTCTGGAATCCACCGTCTTGTCGCGCATCACAGCCGTATCCAACAATCACTTGGTAAGAATCTATCCGTCTCAGTCTCACAAAAGACAAGAGTCCTCAAGAGCTCGCAGCACCCTGCTTGAAGGCGTCCAACGTCGACCAATCAACCCTCAACCTCGACTTTGACTCTGACTACCTTCTCTCTGGGTGATCTAACAACACCAACGGGCGACGGCGACGAGGCTTTCTTAACCTTCACGCCGCCTCCTACATCCCCACTGCTACAGCTTCTACTCAACGCAGTCACCACCGGCGACTCTTTGAAGACGACTCTAGGCAAATTCTTCAAAGCCTTCACCGCTTTCAGCACGCTCGCCTCGTCGTCGTGCACCACCAACAGCTTCAGACATGGGTGCACGCGCGGGATCAACGCCAGGAGTGAGAGGTACATTCCTCGCAGCAGCTGCGAGTGCATGGCCCGGGGCGGCACGATGGTGATCTCGGTTAGATTGGGTAATGAGCGCAGCGCGGCGTCGAATTTGCAGAGTTCTTCTTCGTAGAGGGACCAGGCTGAGGGTGCTTGGTGGTATTGTTGTCGTTGCTGTGAGGGTGATGGCGAGGGCGATGGTGAATGCTGATGTTTGGTTTGGCTCAATCGTTCCGATGAGGTTCGTTGGGTCATGTCGACGTCTGTCAATTGGAGAGATAGGTTGCGGACGTGTTTTAGGTTTTTGAGTTGGGATCTGTTGATCCAGTCGAAGAGTTTTGATTGTGAGGAGAGCTTGATGGGGCGGTGGTAGAGGAGCGGTTGGGCTTCCATGTTTAGTTTTTGGCAGGTTGATAGGAGGGAAGTTGGTGTGGGTGAGTTGAGGATGGCGAAGTAGTAGATTGTTTCTCGGAGCTCGCGAGGGAGCTGGAAGAGTGGTGAGGCCACGGTGGTGGTTGTTGTATGTGTTTGGAGGTCGGTGAGGTGAGATCAGATGGCGAGGACGAGTTTCAAGACACGGAGTTATTCGGTTTGAGGATCCAAGTCTTGAAACTGGGATTGCGAGAGTCGGTGATGGCCGGTCGAGGCCGAGAGGGTGTTCCTTCGTCGGTCTTTTGACAAGAACCTGGAACTTGCCCTTTCTTCTCCAGCGAGCGTGATTCGCATGCAGGGCTATCATCAGTAGCGTGCCGGATCATCAACGAACGTTCGTTAGCGACATATAAATTAGTCTTTGGCTGCCGATGGGCCGACATATCAAATGCGACAAGCGTCCCGCTTTTTAGGGTGCGCGGATTCCATAACGACTTGCGAGTATGGTGTTGATACTCGTGTTTCGCAGTGATATCATCGGGGCTTGTCGGTCGCGGTATGGCCAATGTTTGAAGCCTCTCTCGCTAAGCGGGCGAACCGACGTGGCTGTCGTTCAGTCGCCCGTCTACCACGGGTGGTCCGGTCCACAATAGCCACGAGGCATGGCATTGGTACTGGTGCTGTTAGTGGCCCAGGAGCCTGGTCCCGTTCTGACTGCCGCGAGCCATGGATGTGTAGTTGGCAGGAATTGGGGCGCCGGAATGAGCCTAAGGGAGATCACAGGAGCGTAGGTTGCATGCCACTTACATAGCTCACCCGGATATCCAGGGTACACATGAAAGGACGTACTGTATAGACAGGAAGACAACCACTCACGGTCGTGGTCTGACTGGTGGCATCAGCCACCGATGCCCGCGGCAAAGCACCGCCCACATGACTCTGTGGCTCTGCTCCAAAGGTCCTGCCGCCGGGCTTATTCCTTTGGGGTCAGTGTCAGTGTGGAAAAGTGGGTGCTGGCGGGTGATGGGCGAGATGGCCAAGAGGCGACATACAAGTCGCTCATATAGCTCCAATCTCCCAAAGCGAGCTGTGTCGGTGCAGATCCGAACAAGTCCGCTGTGCCGGATGAGGCTTGCTCTGCGCCCTTGCTAGCGTAGGCTGTTCCTGCTCTGCGTGACCAATAGCAAAAGGAACAATAGACTACTCCAAACGAGGGTGCGCGAGAATGCTGTCAACGACCGAGGCTGTGGCCACGACAGACCTGCCCAGTGGTGAGGAGAAACATGAGTGACATGGTATTAGTGTGGCCTTGGGCATGCACGCATGCAGGCGCATCATTCTCCGCTCATGTTTGCAGTATTCCCTCGGCCTGTTGACTGTCTTGATTGGTATAGACTGGAGTGAAGGCGTGCGAGATGCATCGTGATTGCAGGTCGTGAATCTCTGTTCCCCAGTGCTGGGAACCAGATCTCGCGCTAGCGCGCGACATGCTTCCATTTCGCTTCCAGCCTTCCATCATCCCACTCTTAGCGACCCCGATCCCCCGATCGCATTATGACTTCACCCTCTTGTTGCTCCGTGTATTTCTCGCGACCGTCCTTTTCCACCACTCGAGCAGACTCGCAATGGCGCCACATGGCCCTAGTCTTCCTAATCACCTCAAAATCCCGTCCAGATCCTACATGAACCAACTCCACCCCCGGCCGAGCATATCCGGCTGCAGCGAAATAACTCAAAACCTATCTGACACCGCCCACGGATTGTTGCCGGGGCCAGCCGCCCCAGCTCATGCCCATGTCTAGCTCCATTCACCTCGTTGCCAGGCCGAATCGGCAGTAGGAAGGTCTGTATCGAGACGTGAAGTCCGGCCTCCGGCTGCTTCCCTGTACGACGACTCCTGCCGTGCGTGCCCCATGCCGCACCGTCGATCCTCGCGTGCGTGCCACGCGGTCTGAACGTACATGTCCAGCTCGGTTAACAACATATGTGTATCGTCAGGCGCCCTGCATTACACACATGTCAACGCACGTCAGCAGTGGACCGCTAGGTCAGCCTCAACAATGCATTGGGACAAGCTGCTACAGCACTATGCCGTAGGATGTCCCTCGAGTGGACACCTACGTCGAAGGCACGTCTTTCAAGCCTTGCAAGACCCGAATTGAGCAGTGTAGACGAGCTCGCATCAAGCCCTCTCTCCAGTGCGTCCACTCCTGCGCTGACATCCTCCTTTTCTAGCCTGTCTTTCGCAAGCCACCACAGCCCTCGCTAAGAGATTGCGGGAGGAGTCACAATACTAGGCCATGTACTGTGACCACAGCCCGCACGTGTCGCGCACATGGCCTGAGCAATTGCCGAGAAGACCGTTCACGCAGTGCGACGTGCATGCCTACATGTACCTACTCTACCTGCGACCGGAAAGCACTCGCTGCATGACATCGTATAAGGCGCGCCATGATCCACCGCGGCTCGCCCTCCCCAAAATCTCTCTCAACAAACCAATGTTTCACACATATTCGCAGCCACTCCGTCATCTGGGAGAATTTGTCACCTTTGGATGCCTATACCTCATGCTGCATGCAGGGCATCACAAAAACCGATGGCATCATCATCGCTGCATCTGTTGTATCTCGCGGGTACCTACATCACCAACGTACCTCTCCTTAACCTACCAGGCGGAGCATGAAAATGCAAATGGAAGTGGCTCAAAACGCCTCGCGCGTGTCGTGGTGAGACACGCATAGCAGGGCATGGCATGGTATGCAAGCCACATCTCACAGATCAAAAGTAGGTAGCGCACGTGGCATCCAGCTGCTTGCACGTGGAGTTCGCTTCCTCGAAAGCTTATACGAGAGAGCTTCTTCATCGGTTTGCTGTACTATAGTCTATCGAGTGATAGAGATGGAATGGCGACGGGGAACGGCGCCGTTAGGGCTCGGGCAGTGTGAGTATACCCTATTGTGCCCTACCCTACGCTATCCTACGACGCGGGCAAGCTCTATAGTGGTAGGTCGGATATATGTACATGTACGCTTTATCTTGAAAGGCGTTCGGGTGGTTATTCACTGTTCGCGGCATGACGCAGGATGCTTTCGTCTTCCGCATGAGATGCAGATGGTGCTCGAGACGGACTCGAGACGTTGACATCTATGTCATTGAACAATATGTCTTCTCTTCTGGCGTCGACCGAGTGAAATGCGGATCATGTGGTCAACACACATGGCATTGAAGCGGTGGCACCTTGACCTTCCAATTCAGATTGATTCGTCAATTGGCTCCGTGGGCGGCACTCGGCGTCCGATGAGAAGTTGGGATTACAGGTGTAGAGAAATGGACTGGATTGAACATTGTGAGAGAGTGGGAGCGGCCTTTCTACGGTGTTGCACGTTGCGTTCCATAGATACCAGCGAGACATCGACATGTTGTCGAGAAGTGCAATACGACGATCGTTGGAAGTCGATCACGAGTGGACACTTATAGTTAGTACAATCGACTTACCATCCTAGGATGCTTCTTTTGATGCATGTTGCACTCCAGGTTCAATCAATGAAGTGAAAGATGGAAGAGGAAAGGGAAAAGTATTGCAAGATGAAAAACTGCCGCCGTCATTTACAAATTTCTAGTAACTTTATGTTTATAAAGGCAATTGACGAATAAAAGTCGACACTCAAGGCGGCCGAAAAGCCTTCCACCGCCCACCCAAGAACGCCCTGCGAAAATATGCAAATAAATCAACGCGAATGCATGAGTCCTCTCTTTCCTTCGTTGGTCTCGATCCACATCTAAGCCTTCTCGGGCTTCCTGCCAACCATCAGGTACATGGGTGTGAAGAGCTTCTCGCGGCCACCAGCGACCAAAGCATCGGCGGCCACAGCCAGTGAGTCGGCGGTCTTCTGAGTACCCTTGGGCGCAAGACCAATGGTCTCGAGCGCGCCGACGAACTTGTGCGCAGCGCCGCGGCCGAAGTGGGTCATGCGGACGAGCGTGGGGAAGTCCCAGATGCTCTGCATGTACTTGAGCTGGCCGCTGATGGGCCAGTACCAGGGGAGCTCGTCGGGGCGGTCAGCCAGGTCCTCGTTGACCTCGAGCTCGAAGCCGGCGGTCTTCATGGCAGCAACGGCAACCTCGATCTTCTCCATGTTGCTGATACCGTCGCCGAGCTCAATGCCCAGGCGGATCTCGCGGTGGTGCGGGTTGTCGTTGTCGTATTTGTCGGTCATCAACCACTCGTAGACGCCGAAGACGCCGCCGGGCTTGAGCACGCGGAATATCTCGCTGTAGATGCCCTCAAGACTGGGGGCGTGGACAGTGGCCTCGATGGCGTAGACGGCGTCGAAGGAGTTGTCCGGGAAGTCCATCTGCATGAAGTCGCCCTTGGCGAAGGAGACCTGCTTGTCGAGACCCTCCTTCTTGGCGTACATGGTGCCGCGCTCAATCTGGTAGTCGTTGTTGTTGAAGCCCACGACGTTGCAGCCGGTGAACTTGGCGATCTCTCTTGCGGGTCCACCGACACCACAACCAACGTCCAGCACTCGCGAGCCCTCCTTGATGCCCATCTTCAGGGCGAGGTAGTGCTCGTGTCTTGCGGTGGCCTGCTTGAAGGCCTCGCCCTTGCTGTAACGGCTGAAGTGGAAGCTCTGGCCCCAACCATACTCGTACAAGTCGGTGGCGAGGTTGTAGTAGTGGCGGGTAAGGGTTGCGTACTCGTCACGGCGGGACTTGCGGTCGGCGTCGGTCTCGTTGCCAGCGGCCTTGTTGTCCCAATGCTTGAAGTACTCGTCGACAGCCTCCTTCTGAGCCTCCTTGTTCTTGCCGAGGATGTTTCTGTAGTAGTTGGTGTCCTGGCCGGTCTTGCCGTGGAGGGCGTTCTTGAACTCGGCGTCACGCTTGAGATCTTGCGCTTCGAGGGCGGTGGGGGGAGCCATTGTTGTTGGCTTTGGTGTGTTTGCTGTTGAAGGCAAAGAGGAGGGTTGAAGAAGGGTGAAGAAAGGGCGGTAAGCAGAAAAGTAACGGTTGAGGGGAATGTCTGGTGTGAAGAGCCAGGGAAAATCAATGGCTGATGGGAATATGGGAATGTTTATTAGGGGGAGGAAAGGGTCGCGTACTTCCCTGTCCCACTCGTACGATGTATTTCTGGGGGATCTGTTCTTACGAAGGTTTGTAAATATTGAGCCGTCTCGCCATACACAAGTTGGACACAAATTAGCGGATATTTACTGAGCCTAGTGCAGTCGGTTAGCGGGTCAATAAATTCAGGTACCGCGATACGAACCAGATACGAGCAAGTGCATCAGCAAAAGTGGTATGTTTACTGTGACGACTGACGATTGACGATTGATCATGATACAACCTAGGCCTCCTACTATTCCGATCTTACAGTGTCGTTGAGAGTGATATGTTCTACGCAAGGTCTCTCTTGCAAGGGCGAATCATCGAGAAGATACATTACATACATGTTAGCTTCGACTAAATAAATTTCTGGATCCTGCTACCTAAGGACTCCGAATCGTTCTATTGCTACGGTGCCTTTGGGAGTGACCTGTTAATTACAAATCCCTCAATTGATCGTACGCCTTTGACGTAATTCCCTAGGAGACCGAGTTGATATTCATCTACTGTATCGCAGAGAGGCGTCCAATTGGGAAGTTTGCTGGACTAGGCATTTGTGTCACCAGAAAGGTCGCAGGACCGTGGTACTATCTTGGGACGCCGAATCAGTTCGATCCCACGATTCCACTGGGAATAAGGTGCTGAGTAGATTCTTCTCCGTTGCACTTGTGATTATTGGACGTGATACCTGAGAAGATAGGGTTGGATCTCGACCATTGTGCCGCAGAGATAGAGATAGAGGTAGGGTTAGGGTTTTGTAAGATCCCGAGGTTAAACCGACCTCGTCGGCTTCCTAAGTTCTAAAGCCTTCTTGCGACACTCACTGCCAATTGACATCACTCAAGCTACAACCATCATGCCACCACAAATCAAACAGGATCTGAACCGCTCAGGATGGGAGACGACAGACATGCCGTCAGTGTGTGAGCGATGCCTACCGGACAATCCCTACGTTCAAATGCTGAAGGAGGACTACGGCGCCGAATGCAAGCTCTGCACGCGACCTTTCACTATTTTCAGATGGAAAGCAGACAGAACTAGTCGCCAAAAGGCTACAGGCATCTGTCTCACCTGTGCGCGCTTGAAGAACTGCTGCCAGTGCTGTATGCTGGATTTGAGCTTTGGACTGCCCATTACCATCAGAGATGCTGCGTTGAAGATGATCGCCCCAGGACCGCAGAGCGACGTCAATCGCGAATACTACGCGCAGAACCACGAGAAGGAGATCGAGGAAGGCCGAGGCTTGGAGGGCTATGAGAAGACCGACGAGAAGGCGAGAGATTTACTGAGGAGGCTGGCGGCTTCGGAGCCCTACTACAAGAAGCAAAGACGGCTTGAACAGGAAGGCGAAGGTCAGAAGATGCTGGAAGGTGGAGAGAGCTCAGAGGGTGCATCAAGCTTTGGGCCGATCAGGACCGCGGACGTCAAAAAATCAGCATATGGATCTGCGTACGCATCACCAAAGGGCGCTGCACCCGCAGGGCGTGGTGGAAAAGCAGGACCTCGATCTGGACGACCTTTCCCAAGCGCCGCCGCTCTACCTCCAAAGCCTGCGGACATTCTACCACCTTCAGACACCAACATCACATCCCTCTTCGTCACTGGCGTGGAAGACGACATGCCTGAGCACGAGATCCGAACACACTTTGCGCAATTCGGCGCACTGCGCAGCCTGGTCTGCAGTCATCGATCACACTGCGCATTTGTCAACTACATGGAGCGCACATCTGCGGAAAAGGCAGCGGCAGCATGCCAAGGTCGCGCGCTGGTCAAAGGTGTACCGTTAAGAGTCCAGTGGGGTCGCCCTAAACCCCTCGACTCAATGGACCGCGATACAAGGATGGAGAACGCCAGATCTGGGAGGGCGACACACGGGACGGGCAAGTCTGCTGGCGGACGGCAGGCCCAAAAGGCCATTGCTGGAGGATCTGCAAATGCGGCAGCAATCGCTGCATCCGACGATCTGGATAGCCTCGTTGCAGTTGCAGCGCCACCGGGCCAGGATGATAAGCAGTACGCTGCGCAGAACGGCGAGTAGAAACGGTTGGTGCTTGGGAGAAAAATGTTATTTTGAGCGAGGCGTCTGGAGTTTCGTGGTATGATTTGGCTTGACTTGACTTTCTGAGATTAAGCTTGTGTTTGCCACTGTCTTAGTATATATTACCAATCGGTTTCACGTCGGCGACGAAGTCGTGAGCTACTTATGAGGATGAAAATGCAGATTTCGTGACTATATTGATACGTGTATCTATGTCTTTCAAGCAGCAAAACCAGCGGACTCAGTTGCTATTCCATCGTGTGTTTATCTCTCATGCACAATAATGTCTAGCATTAGATGTCTATCAAAGAAGCACGTTCCTTCGGACATGAGATTTGGGGACGATTCTCCCCGACGCGGGAAGCACCGGCCTCCGGCCTCAGCATAACTGATTTTGAGCTCCCCAACACGGTTTACTCGACCCCTTCACTCGCTTCCGCACCTTCACTCGCTTTCCAAACACCTCCGCCGTCACCAATACCTCACAAAATGATCGGCGCACGCCTCTCCCGTGCTCTGCGTGCTGGCGCGACCGCACGCCCTGCTTTCCAGAGCAATGCTTTCCAGAGAATGCCCGCCCTTAGGGTGCAGCGAGGATACGCCTCTTCCGGCGGCGTCAAGGAGATGGCCGTTCGCGATGCGCTGAACGAGGCTATGGCTGAGGAGATGGAGAGGAATGAGAAGGTTTTCGTCCTGGGTGAGGAGGTCGCTCAGTACAACGGCGCGTGAGTTTAACCCACCGGAGCGAACAATTTGTTTGGCGGGCGGGATTGTTACAGCCGCATACGGGTTGAGCCAGGATGGTAGCACTTCATTCTCAGCATGCGAAGCTCTATGCAAGCCTTGCGAGTGCCGCCGCAGCTACGACAATCCCGCACCAGGAGTTAAGACACGAGAACACAAGCTGACAGGACTCTCCTTCCCAGCTACAAGGTCACTAAAGGCCTGCTCGACCGTTTCGGTGACAAGCGTGTCATCGACTCTCCCATCACCGAGTCCGGTTTCTGCGGTCTGACTGTCGGTGCCGCCCTCGCTGGTCTCCACCCCGTCTGCGAGTTCATGACCTTCAACTTCGCCATGCAGGCCATTGACCAGATCATCAACTCTGCCGCCAAGACTCACTACATGTCCGGTGGTATCCAGCCCTGCAACATCACCTTCCGCGGTCCCAACGGTTTCGCCGCCGGTGTTGCTGCTCAGCACTCCCAGGACTACTCCGCCTGGTACGGTTCCATCCCCGGTCTCAAGGTCGTTGCGCCCTACTCTTCCGAGGACGCTAAGGGTCTGCTGAAGGCTGCCATCCGCGACCCCAACCCCGTCTGTGTCCTTGAGAACGAGCTTCTCTACGGTCTTAACTTCCCCATGAGCGAGGAGGCCCAGAGGGACGACTTCGTCATTCCTGTAAGTGATCTCGCGCGTTGCCTAGCATCAAGCACCGAGCTAACAAACTCCACAGATCGGCAAGGCCAAGATCGAGCGCTCCGGAAAGGACCTCACCATCGTCACCTTCTCCCGCTGCGTCGGCCAGTCTCTCGTCGCCGCCGAGGCTCTCCAGAAGAAGTACGGCATTGAGGCTGAGGTTATCAACCTCCGCTCCATCAAGCCTCTCGACCTCGAAACCATCATCAACTCCGTCAAGAAGACCGGCACCATGATGGCCGTCGAGTCCGGTTTCCCCTCGTTCGGTGTCACCGCCGAGATCATCGCATTGACCTCCGAGTACGCTTTCGACTACCTGAACGCTCCTCCCGTCCGTGTCACCGGTGCTGAGGTCCCCACCCCTTACGCCGAGGGTCTTGAGAAGATGGCCTTCCCCGACGAGCACCTCATCGAGAAGTACGCTGCCAAGCTCCTCCGCGTGTAAATATCCCGTATTATCGCATAATCAGCAATGAAGCGGACCCCGCTGGGAAGCAGCACATACCCAAGAAAGACATGAACGGAAGAAATGCACATCGCAGCGGACAGGCTGTCTGCGCGAGCGCAAGATAATGGGGCGTCAAGGCGGTTGGAAAATCTGTGGCTCGGCCGCTAGTTCAAGGGTCCTTCTGAGGGAAAGACTTATTGTTCACATGTACTAGTGGCCTTTTTTAGACTCGTGCTTAGGTACTCCCGCGCACGAGAGTGTCAGCAGGGGCTGGGTTTTCTGTATTGTACGCGAGCATGGTGTTTTGTTTTCTCTGTTACCCTGATCTCTGGTTCTGGTCATCTTTTGTTACTTGGGAATCCGTGAGATTTTGCTTTCTGGCCCTGCATCCAAGTGGAGTCAGGTACTATGTGTATAGAAGGGTCGATATTTGATGTTTGATGTGTAGGTAGCTGCTGTTCTACTGCCTACACGATCTCTCCACTGCCCACGTTCTCTAATACGTCCGGGGTTTCCCGTGGTGATACCAAATCTGCTCTTAAGTGAATCGCCATCTACATCACCGCCGAGAGACGATATATCACGAAACGATCATCCGCCATGTCATGTGTGAAGAGTAAAACAAAACTCCTCGACATCACCTCTGCGCCGCTACCGAGAATTGAACCTCTCCCGAACCCATTTTCTCACCACACGGACTCGGAATCGACAAGAATGCTGCCTACCTTCTACTCCCCAATAAATATCCACTGCCACTGAAAGAAACGCTACAACTTGCAAATTGTCGATCATCTTCGCCGCACCAGACATTTCGCGTCCGTAGCAACGCCAGACCTCCAGTATTACGACCGAAAGTTCGAACCAAAAACTCCCTCTCAACCGCCGAAGAGAACACTCCCATATCCTTCCTTCCTACCTACCTTGTCACTCCTCTCACCCACCTTGCAAGACCTGATCCGGTGCCGAACGCATTCATCTGCCTTCTGTCCTCGATCTTGTAGCATGGGGCGTACCACTAAGAGCGGCATTCGTTATTATTATCGAACTGCGTCTCCGCCATACCTGGTTGTCTGGTTATAGGATACCTCATGGGGGGATACCCTCTGCCTCCGCCTAGGGTAGAGGTAAAAGTACGTATCAGAGTGAACAATCAACGATTGGTGTCGAGTCTCTCCAGTCTTTCAATGACTAAAAGGGGTACCCGCCACTCGACAACTACTGTACGTCGAGCCCGTTAGAAGCACAGAGGCGAGAAGCCAATATTCAGAAAAAGGCAGGAGTAGGTGATTGGAAAACCTAGCAACTACAGCAGATACATGCACGTCCTAACAACTTTACCATCAAGACAGATGGAACCCCTCTCGAAGCTCGCATCTGATGTTGTAATCGTAGACGTGATGAAACCCGGACATGCAATGTAATGAACTTTTTGGATTTTCTTCGGTCTACTACTATTCCTCTCCTCCTTTCTTCTTCTTGACATCTACTACTTCTACTACTTTTCACCCTTTCTCGCAGATGAAACCAGAATCGCTGAGGGTATCTTCGCGCACAGCAAGGGCGCTGGAAATGACGGATGACAATGAAAGAACAACGCCATCTTGGACCTTTTTTTGTTTTGTAAAAGATCGCCCTGAGAAGTGAATCGTGTGTTTTTGGTTGTTGTTGATGGAGAGTCAGGGCACTCAATGTGTGTCTCGCTGCCCACCAATTGGGCCGGTGGTCAATAGTGTGTGTTTTTAGTGATAAAGTTTGAATGGATGCTTCGTAGAGACTCAGCGCAAATCCTGTTACGCTGGCCTTGGGTGTCGTGACAAGGTCGTGATATAGCGGTGTTGCAATGCCGCTATCTTTAGAATGAAAAGCCGGGCGCCAGCGTTTGGTCGAGACGGCCGGACAGACTCTGGCCGCGACTCCTAGGACGGCGTGAGGCGAGCGGGCTTGCCATTGCGGGTGCTGTGGGTTTCCTAATACCGGAGTTTGTGCGGTTCAGGTCTTTGCTCATTCTCCTCTTGCGCGCAGGGGTGATGGGCGCATTTCCTGCACCGCGGCGTCCGGTTTGGAGGGCATTGACTTCGGATGTAGACGCGCGGCTGTCCGGGTGCGACGCCAATGAGCTCTCTTGTTTGGCGCGATGTTGGTTCAGGCGGAATGAACCTACCATGCCGCGTGAGAGGAAAGTAGGCTCTGTGGGAGAGGTGACGGCACCCGACCAGGCTTCTTCGTTCTCTTCGTCAGAGTCTTGGTCAAGATCAACAAGCATGCCAAAGTCAGGGTAGTCCTCGTCAGCGTCGCTACCGATTTCAGTCGGAGCTGGCGTGGTGAAGGCACTCGGCGCTTGGTTGTACGAGCTCTGCGGGCGGACGCGAACGGGCGGAGGAGAAATGTCATTGTGCCGCATAAAGTCAAAGTTACCATCAAACATTGTTGAAAGTGTCGACTGTGCAGTGAAAGGACGGACGCGCTGATCATCCTTCCCGTGACGGTTCGGTAGCTCAATGGACAACGACCCACGTGGGCTGGTGTTGCGGCTACTGGCAGCACTCTTTGCACGATCCCAGAAGGCCTTGTTCTTCGCCGGAGGTTGGGTCGGCATGTACAGGACAGTCTTCCTGCCTGTGGAGTCGGAAACGACAGTGGCTTTGGTAGGATCGCATACAAAGGTTCCTTCCTTGGGACCCTTCTTGGACTTGCTGGACTTGGAAGCAGAGGCAGTGCTGCCGCTGTTGGAACGTTCAATGGGTGCCGGCGTACGCTTACTGCTAGTAGGTGTCGCCGGAGCACTGACGGTGGATGTTGGAAGTGCCATCCGGTAGACCTCCTGCATCTTGGCTTGCGACTCCTCGAGAGTCTCTTCTTCAGTTTCGTAGCCACCATCATCTTCACTGTCGTCGCTCACTTGACGGGCGTATTAGTACTGAGTATGGGAGTGAAATGAACTGCAAAGGAAAACATACAATCAGAATCGGAGTCGCTTTCGTCCTCAGTTGAGTCACTCTCCTCGTCCATCTCGAAGGCAAAGCGATCAGCATCATCTTCGAAATCGTAGACGGAGCCAGCATCGCTGCCATAGCCGTTCAAGTCTCCATCACCGTGGTCTTGAGCCAAAAGTCTTTGGATCTTGGGATCGTCTTGGTCCATGAAGATGTCCGGGTATGCGTCATCAGCCTCATCGTCGCTGCTTCCAGAGCTACTTCGGCTCGAGCTACGAGACAGAGGTGCACCTTCTGCGAATCGGACACGCTTGGGTCGGTCGGTAGATTGGAATGAGTTTTCTCTCGGACGGTCAGCGTTGGGCATACGCCAGAGGTTCATCTCGGCGTCATCCATGAGGCCCTGCCATTCGGAGTCGAAAAGCTGCGCGCCCTGGAAAGGATCTTCGTCCAAGTTCAAGGGAGCACCCAGACCGAAAGGATCATCGCCGTCACTACCAACGCTGAGCCTCCGGCTGCCGTATCCTGCCTGGTTGAGTTCTTCTGTGTACCAGTCGAACTCCTCTTGTATAGTCCTCGCAGTCTCGGTCTCGAGGTATTCCTGTCTAAGATCTTCCTCGGCAGCCTTGAGCATGTCTTTCTCAATCTCTTCACCGGTTCTGTCATCGTCGTCGCTGATTGCGTCGAGTCCGGTGTAATCATCGTCGTCCTCGAGAGACTTCGCGTCGCTGTCTTCGGCGCCACCGCTTGCCGACATGTCCATGTCCATCATTTCCACGTCGTCTAGGAACATCATGTCATCGTCTTGTAATGAGTCGGATGAGGGTTCCCCTGCCAGATGTTCGTTGGGCTCGACAGTGAGCTTAGCAACACCTGACAGGGCCTCTGCAGCCGCATCGTCGTCGGCGGAGGCCCGGCCTTCATTGGCCTCGGTGTCAGCTCCAGCGCTATCTTGTTCTTCGTCGCTGCTCGTGATAGCAGCTGGGCGAGATTGTTGGATGTTTGTCGAGTTGCTCATCATTTGGGTGTTTCCAGAGGCTTTGGACTCGGCTAGTGAAGACATTGTAGTCTTACCACCGGTCATGAATGTATTGGGTTGCGCCATTGCGTCTATTGTGTGTGTTGAGTGGTGGGTAGGTGGAGGGAGAGAGTGTCGTATAATGATGATCTCGAGTACGCAATGGGTGGATTTGTTTCACTGTCGCGGAGTATCGCCTTCGAGGCAACTGTTTGCGGTGTTGTATTAATGTGGTCGACTGCACCCTCACTATGATAGGGCCGAGTCTGTTACTTCGTCGGTGGTAACTCCTTGGGTAAACGGAGTCTGGGATGTTGATGCCAGTCACAACAACCTTTTGAAAAGGTGGAGATCTGGTTGATGGCGTTTGGTTCGAGTGCTTGGAGCAACCGAATGATACTTGGTTGTCAGTGATTAAAACCTGTTCGCTGGGCAGAGACCGGACTGGAAGAGTGCCACTTTGACAGCCCTTCCAGCGGTGAATTTAGAGCTCAGCGACCGCCTGTGGCATCTTGTCCGACGAAGTGAGTGATGTGTTCTGAGGGTATTGGTGGGGGTTATGGTATGAAGGAGGTGTTTTCTGGTAGATTGATGAGGATTGGTTGTGACGAGGGAACACGAGGGGTGGGAGAGAAGTTAGTTTGGACTCTGGAGTGACAGTCGAATAGACTTTGGCGCCATTGCGCTAGCGCGTCTCGCCTGCCCTCTTCTCACCGCCCAAAGAATAATAATACACGTGACAGAGGAAGAAGTGGACTCGCAAGCGGCTAGACAAACGACGACTCCCGTAAACAGCATACACTACTACTACACAACCTCACTACTACCACCTACCATCGTCCGCTTGTGACTCAGACGGACGGATAGGGGCGCGACTGCGACGGCAAACTGACACAGTCGCCTCACCATCCTTCCAGCTCATGACGAACTTTTGCTCAAGAAACTTCTGGCCCGCCTGGTCCATCGCCTTTTAGAGCATTCTGACTCGCCCAATCATCGCAATCATCGGAGCCCCGCGCCCAGATCCATCGGCTGCCTGCCGACACTAAGGCACGGCGTGTGAAGTCGACACATATCTGCACTCGCAATCCATGTCCAACCGTACCTAGGCGAGCGTGCCTGCATCCGCGTGTCGCGTGCGTGTCGATGGCTCATGGGAGGAGTAGGACTCATGCTCTGATCCTATATCACATCCGACATTCACTTCCCGGTGACTCCTGAGTCCAGGCAGCAGCGTAGGGTCCAGGTGTTCACAGACAGTTGGCCTCAGCCGAGTCGGCCGGACCCCACCATACCAAAGAAAGGGACTGACTACGTGTTTCGTACAGCAGACGGACTCCCTCTTTCCGGGAGGACAAATTGATTATTGGGACAATCTACTGTCTGTCCTTGTCTTTTGATCCACTGAGAGCTTCCAAACCTGGTCAGCAAGACAACTGGCAAAAGGACAAGAATCATCTTGTCTAAGGAGCCGCCGAGAAATCTCCTTGCGTATCTGAGCCGTCGTCAGCAACCATACCCCGGCTTTGCTGTTTTAGCGTGCATTTGCGCATTTCTCGCGTGAAGTTCCTGCGCAGAATGTGAGGTAGTGATCACCAAAATTTGTTTAGCAAGAAGACCCTTACGCTGAGCGTTGATCACATTATGGCGCCACTTACGGAACGGCTTTTCTGCCAGTCTATACAACTGGCATGTGAGATGTTTCGATGATGGGATAATTCGGACAGCATCTCGGTGTTGAACCATAAGCTAACAATGGCAAGCCAGACATGTGCAGGTGTACTTCGCTTACCAGCTTCCTACCCGACTACGACTGTGCGCTGGTAAGGCTCACATACATGCGGACATGTATACAAGCGATCTTAAGGATAGATGGGCAATACACCCGGCCGCATGGTTACAACCGCCCCCGTCACAAACGGCGCTTCTTCGCAAGCAACAAGCAACAAGAACCCGCGGAAGCTCATACCAAAAAAAACCAAGGCACCAACAAAAAAAAGTCCCTAAGCGAAAGAGAAAAAAAAGCAAAGACTGGTTTTCCTCCTTGTTTACATCGAACTTTTGATGCGATCGATAACCCGGCAGAAAACCCTTCCCACTTTAGTCGTTCCCCCATCATTCAGCTGAGCGGAAACCCACTATGCCATCATCACAACCCCTCTATCGAACCCTGCACCCCATAAATATACCAAACGTCGTCGATGTGGTCGATGGGAAACGTGAAAGCATCGGAATCGGTCGCTTGCAAGGCTTTTGTTATTATTATTCTGGAAATCTTCCATCTTCCATCCTAAGAGATTGGACGAAGACGCACTCCACACCGCGCGAACGATTTTGTCTCCACAAGAAAGGGGTGGACATCGCAGATGCTCACGGCCAGGCCTGGCTGTCCCAAAGTTTCGTTTCGGTTGTTCGTTCGTTTATTTTGTTTGTTTGCTCGCTCATGCCGAGTAGCAGTGTGATTCTTGTCGGGCAGACTCTGTCAACTGTGTCATCGTAGGGCACTATCATGATGCGCCCTTTCGACTCGCAGCAGCCTCTATCGATGGTTGTTTCGGCGGAAACCAAAGCCCCGTCTTTCGGACTCTTTTCCTATCTACACCAGTCACACCGTTTCGTCATCCCCAACATTTGACGACGACAAGCAAGTCACCCGCATCAGTCAATCGAGCGTCAATCCTTGAATCAATGGTATCGTTGCTACTCGATGCTTCAATGACGAACCCACTCATGGCTACACGAGCAACGAAAGAGTGCCTCTCTCAGGCTTGGTCCCTATCTTATATGAATGAGAATGCCGATCCCACCGTATCGACGTCCAAATCTATGGAAAGATTAAAGAATATCACATGCTAGATGCTTACGCGGCGTAATGCATG
>Ga0265797_10000864_pt1 | contig 54877 bp, 60 predicted proteins | sample P2T30metagenome_FD_192433 | JGI IMG/M metagenome (GOLD analysis project Ga0265797, IMG submission 192433) | Plant litter microbial communities from East Loma Ridge, Irvine, California - P2 T30 | ecosystem: Environmental > Terrestrial > Plant litter > Unclassified | place: USA: California...
CCCTACCATGATCATGTCCCACATATGTCAGCTTACGAACGACATCCACCCGATCTTTAGAGACGACAACCTATGTACCTGTCCAGAGGTGATCAACATGCCTGAAGATCCGGACGAAACCTTCGCTCATTGTATGGCTCCCCATTTCGCTGACGAAAGCCGGCTTGTAGTAATAGTCAAAGAACGACAGATTGACCCGCTTCTCGCGAAGAACAATGCCATCATACGCACGATTCTTCAGCTTGCGACCCAGATGGCCACACACGAAGATACACTTCCGTTCTGGGCGGGTATCACTGACTTTAAAGACAATACCGGCTTCATAGTGCACCCTCGCAGACGTCTGAATCAAGCCCGCAAAGAGCGCACTTTGCAACACTTACAGGATTTTGCAAGTCATGTCCGATTCCATTTCAAGTGTTTCCGGGAAGACGATGGTAGCCTGGATGAAGAAACAGCGGCGTGCACTTCCGCGCACTGCATCTATGAGGCCGATCCTTTGTATGATATCTGCGAGAAGAACGACGAGTTCAAGTATTACGGATACCGAGACGGCAAGCGGACAGTTGAAGACCGGAGAGACAATTTCGTCCATGTCGCCATCAACATCGGCAACTGGAGATGTCTACTGCCCTTGCAGACCTTGACTGACATGAGCATCTCCGACATACTGGTAGAGATGTTCGTTCACGCCTCAACTATCTGCCACGAGCTGGCCCACGCGTTCATGCACATCCATGTCGACGCGACCGATCAACGCCTGCTTCCGATGAACGACGAAAGCCTGGTCGAGACCGGCTTTTCCCTGGAAAACTTCATGTTTGGTGCTCTACCTATGGAACGTAAATTGGCTTGGAGCACGCCCGTAGCTCTTCTGCAATGGCCTTGCGAATGCCTTCAACAAACTTACCTCACGAATCACACGGGAGGCATAGAGATCATAAAAATTGGCGAGATTGGCCCTGATCGTTGGATGCATCTCGACTATCTAAAGGTCCAACGGTTCCTCGAACAGAGCTTTTGGGACGACCCAAATCCGCCGGTCGGAAATTGGAAGAAAATGTGGCTCAAGCCGCATGTCAACTTTGCTCTCGACAAACATGACTGGGAATATCACACTACCGGTGACACGCTGCCATTCATGCCCGAGCCCAAGCGTCGGCGAATGAGTGATAGGACATATGAGCGCCAGCGTGTACATAAAGCTAATGAGAGATGGAAGAATCGCATGCAGCAGAAGTTCAGATGGCACCGCAGCAAGGATCTCTCGGAAGACCGGAAGGCCGAGTTCCACGAAAAGGAGATGGCGCGTTTGAACGCGCTTTGGGCGGAATGCACGAAGGGCATTGATGGTCAGGTAATCCCCAAGTGAGAAGTCACTCGCTAGGTAAGTTCGTGATAAGTATTGTGATTTGCTGGTCAGATTGCACCCCGATAACGTTTGTGAATGTGCTTACTACCAGTCTGAGACTATAGAACATGCAATTCAATCCTCGCTGATTCATCGAAGCTCAGCCAAATTCCTAAATCGTAGCATCAAGAACTTCCCATCCTTTCCCAAAGGCTCCGCAAGATAGCCACCATTATGGATCATGCCTTGATCATCCACCACTTCCGTCTCGAACTGGCCCCAAACAGCAACCATGACATTCTTCATCTCTAACAAGGCGAGGTTGCTGCCAACGCACATACGCCCACCGCTGCCAAAAGCCCAGAACCATTTTCCCATTTCTCGTAGCTGCGCCTCATCGGTGTCGAGCCAGCGAGATGGCTGCCAGGTATTTGGATCAGGGAAGACAGCGGGGTTGCGGTGTAGAGACCAAGCTTGCGATTGCACACGCACGCCCGCTGGTAGGTTGGTGAAAGGGCCTAGAGTGGCGGATGTTGGCGTCATGCGTGGCTGATTCCCCGGGATTGGCGCGTGCAACCGCAATGCCTCCATTAAACATGCATGGAGCACTGGAAGCTGGTCGATTTGTTTTGCATCTTTACTGCCTTTCAGCTGTGCAATTTCATCGCGCAGTTTCGTTTGCCAGACAGCGTTGGGTGCACGGCTGAGCTCCCATGTCAGCCAAGCTAGAGTAATGCTTGAAGTATCAAAGCCGGCAAGGGTGTGGTCGAGCAGTTCGCTTGCAATCTCCAAACGATGAGCTTGCACGAACTGCTCCGTCGGCATGTCGAGATCAAACTTGCTTACTTCTTTTAGCAGGGACTGGCGGAGTTGGGCGTACACAGTCGGGTAGTCTGCTGCAGAAATGACCGACTTCTTGCCCGATTCAATAGCAGCGACACTGCGCTCAGCCTTGTCGCACATGGACAAGATCCAAGCCTCAATGTCCTGATTTGCTTTGGCCACCCATGCAGGGACGATCAAGCCTAGCAGGCCGATTCGACTCATCCATGAGGTCAAGTTTGGTAATTCCTGGGGCCAGAATTGGTGGATCTGTCTCGACTTGTAGTCGCTGAGGAAGTTGGCTGCGTACTCTGGCTGTCGGATAAAGTCGCTACCATTTTCCAGACCAAAGACGTATGCAGCCACGAAATCCATCGTGATGGCGCTGAAGATACTATAGACCTCCACCGGCTCATCACTTTGAGCAAAAGCCTCGAGTCTCGGCGTCAGTCGCTCATCAAGCAAAGTGTGAGAGATAGCTGCTACTCCATCGCTACCTTGCAGCGTCGACTTCGCATAGATGTTGCTCAACATGCGCTTCCGCTTGGAGTGTGAGTTTCTCTCTGGCATTGCAAACATAGGCTGAACCGAGTAATTGCTGAAGACGTTGGAGTACCAATCCCCTTTGTCATATCCACCACTGTAGATTGTCCTGATGCCGCCTTCGACGCAGTTGATTGATAGTTCGTTTGGGGCGAGACGAATGATTGGGCCGAGCTTGCCATGCGCCCGGTGGACGGTAGGAGTATCATTCTGAATCAACCGGTGGTAGAGAATCCATAGGGATGAGAAGGGTGCACTCCAGTGAGCGTTAGGCACTTTAGCGAGAGGCGAGAAGAAGGCTGGAAAGACGATGAAGCGGTAGACCGCGAGTGAGATCAGAAGGATGAGAGCTATGGTAGGGATGATTGGCAGGGCCATGTTGTCGAGTTGCAGTGAATTCTTTGTGATGTTGAGAGCTCCGAGGTGTAAGGATATGAGTGAAATGAAAGACAGCACAGGAACAAAAGTACTGTAGCACTCACTAGTATTTGACTCACCTTGAGTTACAGCAGATCAACCTCATGCAGTACACGCCAACCCCAGCCCTATCGGTATCGCTCTTGGAGATAGACGGGCGTACGAAGACATGGCCAAAGAGGGCAGGCACCTGCGGGGAACAAGGGAAGGAAAGAGTGGACCCCGATAAGAGATAAGTCGATCGACACGTGACTACCCCGGATTGTCTGGAATATGACGTACATTGAGTGAATCACATCTAGGCTTCCATACTCGAATACATCAAAACTTCTTGTACTCACACCCTTGCACAATCTTTCAGCTATCACTCGTTCATCTCGCCATGCCAGCTGCAGCGCTGACTGACCTTCCACCTGAGTTACTAGACCACATCACGACCTATCTTCCTACTGCGAACTCCCTCGCGAATCTGAGTTGCGCCAATCGGAATCTCCACACCTTTGTCGAAAAGAATGCATGGCGAACTTTTGCAGACTTGCAATTCCCTTCCCTATGCCCTAGGAACTCTCAAAACTGGAAGCTTATAGCTCGGACTTTGACGGCACAATCGCAAGCATGGGACCGCCGAGCCTTCGTCGCAAGGTACACTGAGCCTCAAGGCGACATTACGGCTTTTCCTGGAAAGAAGAAGGTGGAGAGATGGAAGCGGCCTAAAGGACAGACTATCGGTTTCACGCCTCACTTGGATGTCTACGAGCAAGATGTTGGTAGTCGTGGCAAGAGGGAGGTGCTGGCGTATAGTGCTGGCGCGGAGGTGTGCGTCAGAGTTAGAGAATGGCAGACTGGGAGACATGGGAAGGAAAGAGATAAGATTAAGTGGCACACTTACAAACCACTATCCGCTTTCGAGGGAAGAGACGATGTCACGACAGTGCAGCTCCTGCGACCGGACACTAGTGGCCTGGATGTGAGGATGGTGATTGGAACTGCGAACGGCGATCTGCAAGTCTTGACGCTACCTGTCAATGGAGATGAAGGAGCAGATGTGGAGAAAGTATACCTCACGACCCAAGGCCAGTCGGTAAGATCGTCCAGTCTTTTACAACCAGATGGAAGTCCTAGCCTGCTCGCTGCCGAAGTTGGCGATTCAAAAATATGTCTCTACACACTTGACAGCGACCAAACTAAGATTTCGCCTGGAAGCGAGATAGATATCAAAACTGCAGCTCGAGAGGACGGGATAACTCTCAGCAAAGCATACCGACCATGGTCGACCAACTTTCTCTCTAGTAACCATTTGGCAATAGGCCTTGGGCCCAGCGAAGAGCCCATACACGTCTATACACTCACACCCTCTGGCTTATCGACCGAACATGTTCGCAAGTTTACTCTCTCCTCGGATCACGATCTGGATAACCGTTCAGATGAAATTGCACCTGGAGGCGTAGCGAAGAAGCCGATGAGTTCCGTCTACCCTATTATCCCATTGCCGCCTTCATCAGGCGCTTCCCGGCAAGACGCCCAAATCTTCCTATCAGGTGCCTACGACGGTGTCGTCCGCCTCCATGACCTTCGCTCACCTCGCGATGTCGAAGGCTCATATGTTGACCCCACAGACGACAGCGCGATTTACTCACTCCTACCACGAGGCCGTGAGACGCTTCTTGTCGGCTCCAACAGGCACAACCTGCTCAAAGTGTTCGACATGCGTCTCGGCTCCAAATGCTATTCATACCTAGACGCCCAGCCCACAAAAGCTCCGGCGACACCCAGACGCGACTGGTCCCTCTTCCTCAAACCCCACAGCAACTCCACAAACACAAACCTGCCCGGAAGCGATCGGCGTTGGGGCCGGGCAGCGGCGGAAAGCAGCATCTACTCCCTCGCCTCATCCACCCATTCCTCGCCTCACGTATTCGCCGGAATAGAAAACAACGTGGTCGAGCTCGCTTTCACGGACGTGCTAGACCCACACCTCGATCCCACCTACTTCAAACCTTGGGCTCCGAAAGCAGGCCCCGCAGGTCCCAAGGGTGCAAAGGGCGAGCACGAGTGGAATGGGTGGAAGACCAAGGATGTCATCGACCTGGCTTGTTACGAGCAGAGAGCCGACATGAAGCTTTGCGCTCAGCGAGGGTTGGTCGAGACGTCGAGGACGAGAGACATGGTGCTTAATGATGCCGTGCAGGGACTAGATCGCAGGTGGAGGGTTGGTGGAAGCTGAGACGAGCCTCTTCGGGCTGTCAACATGTAATACATTTGTCTTGCGGTACTTTAAGTCGTCTTGAGAGGACAAGAGATTGGGACCGAAAAGATATACTACTTATACACGATATGATCCGCACCATATACAGTATAACAATGGTGCTGCAATACTCAGCGTGGCATGGTCCGTCTGCTTTCATTTTTCAATTGAGCAGCATGAAGATGCCGCTCCCCTCCCTTGAATAAAATGAGAAGAAAAAACCCTTCACACACCTTGTGAATTCGAGCTGTCCTACATCCAACACCGAAGCATTTGTCGGTGCCTCTGACAGCAATGCGTTTCCAAAAAGTGTACAATTGGAGAGAGCAAAAACAAGGCAAAAGAAACATAGATAGTTGCCGCTTCTGTGGATCGAACACAGTACCTCCAGAAATCGTATGCGAATGATACGGGGACTCGAAGTGAACTTCAGTCTGGCGCTCTCCCAGGTGAGCTAAAGCGGCGGATTCATGACGACCACCGGTCAAATTCTCTCTTATTACCACCACAATTCCAAGCACTGGACAAATGCCACGAATATTGCAAAAATGGCTAGGCTACGGTGGACAGTGTAGGACATGTAGAACAGCCGATACCTCAACGACAAAAAAACTGTACATTGTATACCACCTACCCTACCAAATACCTCCCATCCATCCTCCCACATGATCGGAATCACCATCATCATCATCACCATCAAGCACCCCTCCCCCGTCCACGTCCCCTCTTACCCCTCCCGCCAGCACCACCACCTCCTCTAACTCCCCCCCGACTCCCAACCCCGCCAGCACCCCTACCTCGGGGCCGACAAAGAGTGCAAAACCAGCTCTCCTCTTCCCCAGGCATGATTTCCAAGTCCGTGCAACCCAGATGGAACCACTCCCGTTCGCACTTGGGGTTGTCGCAGCCGACCATGTCGCCGTACGAGCCGCGCAGGCAGTAGCAGTATTTGGGCTCCAGCGGGTCGTCGGGGTCTGGGTCTTCTTCGTCTTCGGATGCTGCCTCGTCCTCGGGTGCTTGGGGTTCGCTTGCGCGGGCTGAGGCGCGGGTTTCGCCGCCGCCACCGCCGCCCCGGGTGGGGTGGGAGCGTGGAGGTGAGTCGGGGACGGGAGTTGCGACTGGGGAGGCTGCGGTTGAGGGCGGGAGAGATGATGTTGGTTCATTTTCTGCCGAGGGTTCGGCTTGGGGTTCGCGCTCGTGTGAGGGGTTTTGGGGAGCTGGACGTTGGTCCTGCGGCGCTGGTGAGGGCTGTGAGGGCGATGGTGGGTGTGAGGAGAGTGAAGGTGATGGCGAGTGCGTCAGAGCTGGCGCAGGAGGTGGCGAGATGTGAGGCTCGCGGGACGAGACAACGTTCTTGTCGTCGGTACTGTTTGCCATCTCCGTGTCTCTATTGTCCTGTCGATCGTGGGGTTCCTCGACCCGTCTTCGCCTTTCGCGCTCACGAGAAGAATTGCCGCTTCGCTTGCGACTGATCGCCTGCCTAGAGGCACTCACGTTGCGGCTACCCGTATTGCTACGACGCAAGCTCCTCGCGCGGAACCTCCCTTCGCCTTCGCTGTTGCTGTCCATGTCCTCATCTGGATCGTCCTCATCCCGACCGTGGTCGGGACTTCTGTTGAACGGAGCGATCTGCCTCATGAGGCCGCTCATGCTGCCACCATGCATCGAGCGTTTGTGGTTGGCGCGCGGATAGTTTGGAGTCTCGGAACCTGGCGTCTCACCACCATTGCCACGCATCGATCGGGTTGAGCGAGTGCGAGCCATTGCCGTGTCGGAACCTGGCTCCTCAGCACGCGGAGTGCCTGTATTTGACTGACGGCCAGAAGTTTTCTTCGACGAATTTGACCGTGAAGGAACTGGGCGTTGCGCGGAGGATTCTACATCCTCTCGCTTCATCGTGGTCTCTTGAACATTCTCGCCTTGCGCAGGTTCAGCAGCCTCCGTGGGCAGCTCCTCTTCTTCACGCGCACGCTTCTTGCCATTGCTCTTCTCGCCGTTGGCCTTACTGGCGGAGGAAGTCGGCCTGTTATCTGTTTGATCCATGACACGCTCGTGCCTGAGGTTGGTGCTGCTAGCCTTCGTCATGCGAGCACTTTGTGGCCGTGCAGAGGAAGCGGCGTCCACTTGTGCAGCGTTGAAGGTAGCCTGGAGAGGGCTGTTGGCTACAGCTGGTGTAGCCTGTGCGCTGTTGACGACCTTGCGCTTGGGAGGCGCTGGAGCTGCAGCTTTCGCCTTTGTGACCTTCTTCGCAGGCTCAGCAGCTGGAGTGCTCCTCGGTGTCTCTTTTGCAGCCTTGCCTTTACTGCTAGCTTGACGTTCCATGCCAGTCGCGCCGGCGGCCTTGTCCACTTTCCTCCTCTTAACTGGCTCACCATTGGAAGAAATGCCCAGTCCAGCGGAAGATGCTGCTGCTGCCGCCGCTGCAGCGGCTGCAGCCTTCCCTCTGGCGACCTTGGCTGTGGTCTTCTTTGGCCTGTCTTCGAACTCGGAGTCGACTGGTTCTCTTTGCCTGCCTCTACCCGTCTTCTCTTTTCCTGTGTCCTTGGTTGCGTCCCGCCTAGCTGCTAAAATTTCTGTTTCATGTACAGCACTGGCTGCTGCAGCCAAATGGGCTGTGAGCGCAACCTCCCGTCGATTCCTCTCATTCGCAGCTGGCGGCAAAGGCTTGACTTTCAGCCTGTTATCGCTGTAAGCCCAGTGTGTCATGCTTCCCAGACGAGCTTCTTCCGGAATCTCCTCTTCCACATGTGGCATGACGCTGTCTAGCCTCGACATCTGCAGACTAAGAACTCGGTTTGCCTCGGTCAGGACGACATTCTTCTCGTCCAGGTTCGCAAGCAGATTGTGTGTAATCATTCTCAACTCGTGGTATTGCTTCCTCCTCTCAAGGTCGCCCTCACCGTCCTGTGTCGTTGTATCCTCGCCATTGACAGATGCTGCAGCGCTATTCTGCCCACTCGCACCGTACGGCGCAACGCCATTGACCAGACTGACGTTGGCGCTTCCAATAGCGCTGTTGGCAGCTGTAAAGCTTAGCATACCCCCGTGGACTCCGCCAGTAGTGTTGGTGCGTCTGGGTACTGGTTGTTCAAGCAGCGCATCGACCGCTTCGCCCAAGCGCTCGTTCGGACCGTGTACCTTGGCTTCCACCTCTTTCATGAGCGTGAACTGGCGCATCACTTCTCTCGGAAGAGCAGTGACCGCGTCGGTGAAGAAGGTGAGAGCTGGAAAGAAGCCAGCAGGCGTATTGTCGTCCAGGTTCGCTTCGGGGCCCTGTCGCGCGTAGGTGCGCGCGTAGTAATTGGCCGGGCGGGTGGTGTTGGTACGCACGGCGCGTCCAGAGTTGGTACGGCGGACATTGTTATTGCTCTGAGTGTCGCCGGCAGCATTGGAGAGGAGGGATGCCTTGCGCATGGCGGCTGAGGGTGGCATCTTCGGAGAGTGTGTGAAGGGTTTGGTTTTACGGGTCGTCGTCGTGAGTCGGCAAGAAGGCCTAGCGGATCAAAATCACATGCGCTTGCTAGAATCACATGGCAGCCATGCTCGCAAGGAACGCTGGGAAATAAAGTAGCAGTAAGTGAAGGATGTCTGGCTTGTGAGAGAGTGTGAGGGAAGAGAAGAGAGAGGCTTAGCAGCTGGCCATCGCTTGAGCCGACCTTCTCCTCAGCAGCTTTGGCGTGAAGCGCGACTCCAAAACCAAAACCCGATCTCGGGCTGCTCCGCGTTGAACGTCATCGGTCAAGGGTCTCTCAGTGCTGTCTCTGTCTCTCTTCTCGACTCTGCTGTCAACAGTGAAATCAACACAACCTGTTGACATGACATGCACATGTTCACCCACGCAGCCGAACACTGCTATTCATGTCGAGTTATCTGAGCTACAGATGACTACTCGCCTTCTGAAGGAAAGAAGAAATGGGCAGCTCATAACGACTGCTTACTACTTTGGGATCAGAAACATTTCGGCCATTCTCACCTCAGTACCGACTCCCAAGAGCCTAAGAGCAATGTACTCGGTACTTTCAAGTCGTCTAAGCTCTCATGATTCCTCTTTTCTCTGGAAGCTTCCTTGGCCACTGATCACAAGCTCCATCCTATTACAGCAAGAAGCTGACTCAGCCAGCTGATAGCTTGTGCTACCATAGCGCTCGGGCAAAGAGGTCGATGCATGCATTCAGCTCAGGCGTTCCATCAGACTCCATGCAAGTTAGCGCGTTAACCAAGTCCACCAACATCATGTCGCTGCCGTGCAATGGCGATTGCTAGAGAGCAGAGCTTAAGTCTCCTCCGTCTAGATTCCATGGAGACCGCCAGGGTGGCTCCAGAAGCAATCGTTCGTGCACCCGTGTCAATCTCGAAATGTCGAAATCGCTAGATGCCTGAGCTGAATACTAGGTACTTTACAGTTCCCATGTACGACAACCTGCCGAGTCAAATGATCCTTCAAAATACCCCACCCACATATAGAACGCTTGCGAACATGTCTCCGAGCTGAAGCAAGGCGAAATCCTTCGTGGTTGGTGGCGTGCAAGTTGCGCATACATAAAGAGCTGACAGGCTGCTCGAGCGTTCACAAGTCACAGAGCTTACCCACACATCCCCTTCGATCGCCTGTCTGCCTTTTGCAACATGGCACCTGAAACAATGCAAGCCATCAAGATCGTCTCAGCCGGCAAAGCAGAGGTACAGACAACTTCTTTACCAAAGCTGCGAGACCACTACATCCTTGTCAAAGTCAGCCATGTCGCCATCAATCCGACAGACTGGTACGGGCATTATTCCAGACATCGTTTCTCGCATTCGAGCTGACTATGACCACAGGAAGCACATCGACACACCCGTCCTCGCCACGCCCGGCGTAACGGTAGGATGCGATTTCACCGGCACTGTGGTCGCGCTCGGGTCAAAGGTCACCAAAGACTACAGACCCGGCGACCGGATTGCTGGAGTCGCCCATGGAAGCAACCAAACCCAATCCGAAGACGGAACTTTCGGCGAGTACTGCTTGGTCAAAGAAGGAGTCACTTTCAAGGTTCCAGACCACATGTCGGACGAGAAAGCTGCTACGGTTGGCGTTGCTGTCACGACTGTGGGTTTGGCTTTGTACGGAAAATTGGGAATGCCCATGCCAGGCTCGCAGAAGACTGGAGAGGGGCAGTGGCTTCTTGTTTATGGTGGCAGCACGGCCACAGGAAGTGTGGCGATCCAATCTGCCGTTCTGTGAGTGACTGGCTTGGCGATATTGCATCCGTTGGAAGGCGTCTGACGGCTCTTTCAGATCTGGCTACAAAGTCGTTGCTACATGCAGCCCACGCAACTTCGAGGTTCATCATCCTCCCATGGTAGAGCGATCCCCACCATTGAGACTGACAACCCCTCTCACAGTTTGTCAAATCGCTCGGGACCGAAGCCGCTTTCGACTACAACGACTCAGACTGCAGCAAGAAAATAAACGAGCACACAGCCGACAGCCTCACCTTAATCCTCGACTGCATCGCCGAAGGAGACTCGTCCAGCATCTGCACAGCAGCCCTGTCTTCCAACGGTGGCAAGATCGCTTCCCTCCTACCCTATTCCCAAGAGATCTCGAGGACCAACGTCACGAATGAGGTATTTCACAATCCCACCTTTTCCGGGCCCTGTGCCCCGGACTATCGATCCGTGTAGTACCCTTGCTAATCGAGTGCCCTGCGGTAACAGTTCGTCAACGCCTACACCTGCATAGGCGAGGCGTACACCATGTTCGGCCAACACGTCGAAGCCATGCCCGAGGTCTACGACCTGTGCTCGCAGTTCTGGGAGGTTGCTGGGAAGCTGTTCGCTGAGGGGAAATTGGTGCCTCATCCGCAGAAAGTGAACTTGGGTGGAGATGGGTTGGAAGGGGCCTTGAAGGGATTGCAGACCATGAGAGATGGGAAAGTGAGCGGGTTCAAGCTCGTTTACAGTGTTGGTGGTGGGTCGGAGTGAGGAGAGGGCAGGGCAAGTGAACCCATGAACTGATGGTGGTTATTGGTATGGCGATGTCGAGAAAATCGATCCAATTTTTTCCTCTATCCTTAATGAATTCCAATGCGATCCAAATCGAAAAGAAAAAAAAAAACATCCTCAAAATCCCACCCTACAACTCAACCGGATACGCCAACCGAATCCTCTCCCCAAACCGATAAATAACCCAAGCCAAAGGCGTGAAAGCCAATGCCACAAACCCCAGCACCGAATTCCCCCATCCCTGGCCCAGCGCCGAATACAACCCCGGCCCAGCCAGCGGCAAGAAAGCCCCCAACAGCGACCTCAGAACCGTATTGGCAGCGCTCGCAGACGCGGCGTGGACTTCAAACGCATCGATCAGGTACGTCTGCACCGGCATGAAAATCGCCAAGGTCCCCAGCCCCACCCACGCGCTGCCGATGATGGGCATGATCCAGTGGATGTGCGCCTGCGCCGACCAGCCGTACCAGAACAGGCCGATGGGGACGAGGAGGGAGCCTGGCAATAGTGGTGGCAGGCGGTATTCGGGTTTCCATTCGCCGGTTGTGCTGGTGGTTGTGCGGGCTTTGGCCGAGGCGTCTGAGAGGGCGCCGAAGATGAAGAGGCCGATTGCGCAACCGACGCCGAAGCCGAGGTATGTGAGGCCCGCGCTGCTGGGGCTGAAGTGGTAGATGTTTGTGTAGAGGGGTGTGAAGGAGGTGAAGAGCAGGTAGGTGTAGCCGTAGACGAGGCCGACGTAGATGCTTGTTATCAGGACGATTGGGGAGAACATGAGCATTTTGAGGGGGCGGACGATGGTTTGGGCGAAGTAGGCGCGGGTGATGGTTTTGTGGGAGTAGCGGTGGTAGAGCTCGGGGCGGTTGAGGGTTTTCCGTAGATGTTTTGTACGGCGCTCGAGGAGGACTGGTTCGTAGGTTTCGCGCTGGACTATCAGGGAGACGAGAGTGCTTAGCCCGGAAGCTATCGTCAACACCCAGAATATCCAGCGCCATCCGGCAGCCTCGCCTAGGTACCCTCCGGCAATGGGCCCCAGACATGGAGCCAAGAGAGGTCCAACCGCTGTATTCAGGTCAGCCTGCGTGCATTGCATGGTGGTTGTTACCAGGAGCTGGGCTAACTGAAAATGGTCGTGACCAAACCTCGCCGCTCTCTAACTACACAGTCGGCGATAGAGCCATTCCCAATGGTAACCGGACAGCTTCCTGCGAGACCAGAGAGTAGCCGAAACGCTAACAAGGCGCCGACATTGGGTGACAAAGCAGCTCCGAGGTTCCAGAGAGTGAAAAGAGCATTGTTGACGTGGTATAACGGAAGGCGTCCGTACGACTCGGAGAGAGGCGCCAGCACAAGAGGTCCAAGGGCATATCCAAGGATGAATATCGACACGATGAAACTGCCGATGGTCTCATTGTCTGTGTCCAAGTCCCGCAGAATAAGGCCGGTCGCTGGCGCGACCATTGACGATGCGAGTGGCGTGAGGAATCGAAAGAAGGATACCAGACCGAGGTTGAGACATTTGGCGGAAGTCGACCAATTGAGAGGTTTCTCGGGGTCATCAGTCGCCCATTCCACTAGATTTGGGTCTTCTTGATCTTGATGCTCGGTTGACTGCGCTTCCAAAAGCCCTGGACTTTGGTGTTGCTTCTCGTCGAGTTCGTCCTGCGCAGTCTTCACTGCGCTTGATTTATCGGTATCACCGGATGATCGGCCATGCTGAGGAAGATCTGATGCGCTTTGCTGGAAGATCCATTGGCTCATCATGTGTTGTTTAATGTTATGTAGGAGTACTACTACTGTTGTACTGTGCGAAGAAAGTTACAAAGTCCGTCTTCGTTGCTCACGAGAGGGACTAGTACGCCGTGAACCCGTTCCTTTGTTCGAGGTCAAACATGCGCCGTGCTGATCGGCAACGCGCCCCAGTGAATATCCCTTATCCCATTTACGGTATGTGCACTTAGTGTTGGTGCGTATGAGAGTTCATCGTGGCGACACCCTGGGTCATTGACTGGGTTGTGCACAAAATGTTTGCCGTGATCGACAAGTTACGACCCCATCAGACAACCGCAGAATGATTGATGTATTCGACATGACCTGTTGCAAAGGCCAATATGGACGCCGTGGCGTATATAGATGTGGAGGAGCACCTTCATGTGAGGCAAGCTGTGGAGATAGAAGCCGCCGGGATAACGTTCCGATCACACGACCTTTTACCTTTCTGGTAGCTGGTTCGTCCGGACCGACGGCTTTGTCGATCATCCGTTCACGGTAGATTGCTAATCCGAAAGCTAACACGCAATCTCACCATTGCACTCACCCTTCGATAAGGCATCCCACTGAGATGGCTCGACGCATGATCGAGTCAATCGTAGTAGTATACCTGGGTAAGAAAATAGTGGTGCAACAGAGTACTCTGCAATCAGGCCATCACTTATACGTTCACTGTCAGTGTGATGCAACTCAGCTGACGTGTATAGCTCCACAACATCTCAGCATGACACTCCTCGTGGAACGTTTCCTGGTCTCCAATTACATGTATCCGTCGAGCGACAAGGCGATCACAATTATGCGCAGGTTTATTGCAAGACTGCATGTACGCATCGGCCCTTTCACGACGATCAAAGTATAACGGGTCTGAAGCTTCCAAAGTACAAGATGCACATTTCGAGTCCGTGTACGCGGCAGCAATGATAAAAAGGTACGCTTCATCCCGTGAGATAGATTTGATCTTGACGCCGCTTGACCACGAAAGCCTTATACTTCGTTGCACCTCGATTCCCATTACTCTCACCAGACCAGGAACATACTCTCACCAGACCAGGAACATACTCTCGTACGACGAGTGATTCGTCCGCATACCTTTTACATTACAATGGCCCTTGAGATCCTCGCCATTCATCCGAGCCAGCCTCGAGACTGGACACAGACGGTGGACGAATATCTCGCCTCGAACGGGATCCAATATACCGCCGCCACGCCGCTGGCAGGGGGGCATTCCGCATACGTCTGGCGCATAGATGGATATTTTAAGAACAACAACAACATCAATGGCCGCAAGAACCACTTCAGGCCTGAAGATCCATGCATTCTCAAGTATGCGGAAGAAGTGTGCAAAGGCGCACCGCAGATGAAGCTGGATGCCAAACGAATGCGCTTCGAGGCCCGAGCGTTGCGCTCGGCGCCTGTGGCGAGAGCGTGCGAAGTCGAACCCTCAGTACGGGTCCCGCGTGTACTCGAGACGATGGATCATGCCCTGCTTATGAGCTGGGGAGGCGAGGAAGATCTGCGATCCGCTTATATCAATCAACGAGCCTTTGATGCAGGAAAGGTCGGGTCCAGGATTGGGCGGTGGTTGGCTTCGATGCACATTGCTGGCCTAAATGACGAGGAGGTTCGCCATTTCGAAAATGATTGCGTTGAAAGCGCCGGCGCGGTCGAACACAAAATACTGCGTGAGGCAATGCTAAAAGACGGTCTCAGAGACGAAGAGGCTGATGCAGCGATCATGGTGCTCAGGTCGCCTGCAGGCCCGAAGACGCTGGTGGCCTGGGATTTCAGACCCATGAATACCTTGCTCAGCTTCGGACGAAGCGATTGTGACCGCGAGCCAGGTGTGACTATCGTTGATTGGGAGTGCTCCGCGTACAGCTGTCCTGTGGCCGACCTCCGGCTGTGGACCGCAGAAGCACTAGTGCTCGAAGCTAGCCACGGGACTTGCAGTTCCATGGTCCCTTCCTTCCTAGGGGCTTACCGCCAGCAGGCCGGGGACATTGTCACGGAGGATTTCATCTGTAAGCTGGCCATCTCTGTGGGCTCGACATTGCTTTTCCTGGTACCCACGGGGCTGTGGGTATCCGAGACAACCCAGATGGAGTTTTGGAAGATTAGAGCTATGCAATTCATTCGCGCGGGACTGAAGAGGGATATGATTTGGCTTGCAGCGAGCGAGTTCGCACCTTTGATGTAGCTCTTTGTCACAGGATACGACTAACTGGGGGGGTTAGAGAGCAAGCCTTAAGTAATCATGGTCGTCTTTCGGATATTTCCATCATTTTCCGTTCCGTAGTCGTGAGCGTTCGCGATGCGATCGAGCAAAAAGAGATGACTCTGGATTGCAAAGGTTGCTCAGGAGAGCGCGTCGTGAGGTTGCTGGCGTTAAGGAGGTACAGGTTCAAGTTGAGGCGTGAAGTGAGGTCACAATAATCCCGCGCTTGGCAAGCGGCTACGGCGCTTGAACGCAAGCCGCGCACGGGCACCAAGCAAGCACAAGCGACGCCTCGGACTCGTCAGCGACTCAGCATCAAATCCAAGCAAACGACAGGTCGTAAAGTCGATTCGGTAGCCTGGCGCCATAACCGCAAGCGGGCATTACCTTCGTCCATCCGAGCCATCATATTCGCCACTTGCCTGCTTCTCCTGCAGTGAATCCCGCGGTCGTTGCGCCTAGAGAACCACTCCACCACTCCACCACTAACTGCCCTGTCCATTTCCAGCCTAAAGCTCGCTTTTTGTAGCACCTTGTGCGGGAGCTTACAGTACGGAGAACGCCTGTGGATCGAGTGCTTGTCTTTGGCAGCTTTCCCAAGCCTCTTTAAGAAGAGATACGGTTCCTGCCGCCAAAATGTCCATCAAGTGAGTTTGCTATCCTCCTTACTACTGCTGCCGACTATGACGACCACTGTCACCATGTCCATGCCGAAGTGTAAGCGCATTCGCTCACAGATCACTAGCTGGGTCATGCTGTCGCCTGCGACGAGCCCACCCTTTACACCTCTACCGAACGAACAAGTGCTCTTCACTTCGCCTCCCCGCATATCGTTGTCCGTCTCGACGCCATCGCACTATCCCGGGAAACAACAACAATCGTTCTCGGCCTCCAGTAGCACGTAAGAACACGACTAAAAGACTTGCAGCTACTAAGAACAACGCTAACATCAACCAGTGGGCTTCTCTATCTCACCAACCGTCGACTGATCTACATTCCGGACAAGCCAACAGACAAACTTCGCAGCTTCGCCGCACCCATACTCAACATTCACGACTCACATGTGACTGCTCCGTTCTTCGGCCCGAATGTGTGGCAGGCACTCCTTCAGCCTGTCCACGGCGGGGGCATACCAACACCGACAGGCGGCGTAGTCGACTTCAAGCTCACCTTCAAAGATGGAGGCGCCTTTGACTTCCACACGCACTTTGAGCGAGTCAAAGAACGCTTGCAACAAGCAGTCGAAGTATCACGGATTGACGGCGATGGTGCCGGCGGCTCGGCCGGGGCTATGAACGGCGTCGATGTGAGCAACATCAACTCAGAAGACCTGCCCGTGTACTCGGAGCAAAGCGATGGCCCACTTTTGTCACCAGTGGCCGCTTCTATCCCACGACAGCAGCCAGTACAGTCGCCTGTGGATACGACTCCCGGCGCAAGGCCTCAACCGCGACCTACCGACAACGCCTTCAGCCCACCCGACGAGCCACCGCCAGGATACGAGGAAGCACAGATGGCGACCTAGGACGATCAAGCGGCGTGGAGGGAGGAAGCAGAGCGGAGGCAGTAGTATGGATCCTGTCGATCCTGTACAATAACGATAGCACGAGGTGAATTTTGGAAGCGATTGATACCACGAAAGGGAAATCTTATTTTACTCGATCTTTTTTTCCGAGGCAAAAGCCGTGGTTGCGTATCTGCTGTGCTCCTTGCGATGCATGCCGGAATGCCACCCGTGCAGTGTACATGCATATGACACACTGGCACGCAAGGGTCACCGCACCAGATGCTTGAATCTGAATGTGTTGGCCCGTGATATTAGGAACTGGGTTTGTAAATGCAAAATCGAGTTCGCGCCGAGGACGGGTCTAGCTGCAGGTCCTCACGTGGCTGAATCATCGCGTGTGCTGCCACAAGGCAGGCAAAGCCAACGTGAGACGAATGAGCTGCGGATGACGGATGACCACCAACGAAGATTACATGTACAAACACTTGTACTGCCTTGTCCCGTTGTCCTAAAGAACACTCATCAAAGTCATGCCGAATCTCGGTGCATGGGTGCATAGGTAAAAATACATACATGTACTGTTTCTGGACCCTAGATCCTGCGACATCGCACACGCGCTCAGTAGCTGTCTGAGAAGAGAAGAGCCGCCTTTTCTCTCTACAATATACACCACACGTGACCAGTCGTGTGAACTCATCACATCGAAGACTGACGTTCCCGCCTGTGCGCACAAGGCAGGCCTATCTCTCCCAAGTCCCAACAATACAGCAAAACGGGCGTCGATCGTGTGCAGCTTGCGTGAGCACGGACTTGAGCCCCGAAGCACCAGCTGCCCACTGCATTGAATCTAGCGACCGCCTTCCCCTCCCCCTCATCAACACCACAACTCCACACGACAATCCACGGCGACGCGCATGATACCACGAGCCGATTCTCATCCGCGCCGCCAACGCACTCCCCACCACCCTTCGCCCACGGAGCCGCCAGGCACGACGTAACCCACCATGTTCTGGCGCTTTGGCGGCTACGCCAACATCTCCACCCTCGACTCGATCCTCGACAAGCCAGACGTCACGGTCGAGGAGCTGCTGGACGAAAGCGACCTGATCCAGGAGCTAAAGCAGCAGAACAGCAAGCTTGTCGAGTTCCTACGGGATGAGCCGGTGCTCAAGAAACTCCTGGACTATGTGACCGCCGAGGAGGAGCCCGAGGTACCCAAAGAGAAAGAAGGCGAGGATGCCTCAAAGACCGAGGAAGAGAGCAAGACGGGCGGTATGCCGTTCTTTGGAAGAGGCAATGCGCGGTCGCGCTCCATCTCGCTGAGCAAGCGGAACCGAAGTGACGACGTCGAGACCGAGCATGAGAAGAAAGAGGCACAGCGCAAGAAATATGCATACGTCGCGTGCGAAGTGCTGTCTTCAGAAGTCTGGTCGATCACCGAGGCGATCATGGAAAATCGCGAGCACCTGCGCCAGTTCTGGCAATACATTCATCGCCCTGCACCTTTGGACCCCCTGCAGGCAGGTTACTTTACAAAGGTGAACGAAGCGCTGCTGGACAAGAAGACCGAGGAGATGTTGGACTTCTTCAAGTCCCTTGACGGAATCGTGCCAGCCATCTTGCAACACGTCGATTGTCCGATGGTCATGGACCTTCTCCTCAAGATTATTTCGCTGGAAAAGCAAGAAGGCGGCGAAGGTATTGTGGACTGGCTACAGACGCAAGATCTCATCCCTCTCCTGCTCGATTTTTTGTCACCGGAGCACAGCTCCGCGACCCAGACGTCTGCGGGCGATTTTCTCAAAGCTATCATCACGATTTCTGCCAACGCGACCACTCAGGATCAGTCTGTGATCGGACCCAACGAATTGACAAGACAGCTTGTCTCCGACACATGTATCAAGACGCTGATTGACGACATGCTGCGAGGAGGCAACCCCTTGACTGTCGGTGTTGGCATCATCATCGAGGTCATCCGGAAGAACAACTCGGATTACGACCTTGATAATCAGGTTGGGCCGGACCCCAAGACTTGTGACCCCATCTTCCTCGGCACTTTGCTTCGCCAGTTTGCAAACCACATCCCGGACTTTATGCAGTTGGTTCGATCGAAGGGTGCACGGAAGCCGGATCTCAAGGCGGCATTCGGTGGCAGTGTTGAGCCTCTTGGTTTCGATCGTTTCAAGACTTGCGAACTCATGGCGGAGCTGTTACATTGCAGCAACATGGGCCTGTTGAACGAGCGTGGGGCTGAAGAGGAAGTTCGTAAGCGGGACCTCGAGAGAGAGCAGCTTAAAGCTGAAGGCAAGCTCGCAACACCGAGAGCTCCACCCAGTCCCAGCCACGACGAATTTGGTAGTTCAGTCGACTCACATGGCTTCCACCACGCCGAGAGGCCTGGCACCGATGAACTCCACGAAGCACCTGAAGAGATCAAAAAGCTTGAGGTGCAGAACGCGAGTGACGAGGACGGCTTTGAAAAGGTTGTCCCACCGACCGAAGATCTACCCGAGGAAGTCAGCTTCGACGAATTTAACGAAAAAATCGACGATACTGGTCTTCCGGCTCTAGAAAAGTCGGACAAGCGACAACCTGAATCCTCTCCGGCGGGGTCGTTAGATGTGGATGTGCCTCGACCTCTTTCCCCTTCGAAGCCGAAGTCACCGCCGAAACAACAATTACATTTCGATCCTCCACCTACGCATGCAGCAGACTCACCCACCACAGCCGGAGTCACAGAACGCATCAGCGGACTCGACATGGACGAAGACACGGTCATGACAGAGTTTGGCGAAGAGTCCATGGACAATTACGATGATGACGGCCCGACCGAATTGGAGAAGGAGTTAGCAAAGGCCGAGAGACCTGCACCTTTGTTCGCACGCAAAGAAGCGACTGCATCAGGCGACGTGGATCCGGTTCATGGAGCCAAATCACCTGATGAGATCGAAGAAGTCGAGCAAAGTGTTGCAACACTACAAGGCGAAAGTTCAACCCTGCCTGATGGCGAGAGACAGCCTTACGATACCGAGGCGGATGGCAGCCCAGTTGTAGGCGATTTGCTCAAGATCCGTTTTGTCGAGCATCACGTTGTTCCCACCATACTCGTAAGTTCTTTTTCACCTACTAGCCATAGCGTTCATCTTCAATACTTACATTCTCTTAGGATTTCTTTTTCCGTTTCTCATGGAACAACTTTCTGCACAACGTCGTATACGACGTCGTTCAACAGGTGTTCAACGGAACTCTCGATCGTGGTTACAACAGAACGCTGGCACTCGATCTTTTCCACCCGATCGAACTCAAGGAAGGCGAGGATGCCGAGAGCGTTGGATTCATGTCGATCAAAGACATCACAGACCGCGTTCTCGATGGCCAAAAGGCTTCTGACGAGTCTCAAAAGAAGCGCAACATGCGCCTTGGCTACATGGGCCACCTGACACTGATCGCGGAAGAGGTCTGCAAATTCGGCAATCGCCTTCCGCCCGAGCTCCTCGACCCAATTGTTTTCGAGCGTGTTGGGCGTGAAGAGTGGACGAAGTACGTCGATGGCACATTGGCCGAGACGAGGGACAAGGACAATGCAGTCCTTGGCGGGGTCAGACCGGAAAATGCAATGCAACGGCCGATGAGTATGGGCGGCGGAGGCGGCCTGCAGAGCAGCTTCAGCTCAAACACAGCCAACGCCCTTGCGAGCGCAGGCATCGGATCTGGCGTTTCGGCAGAAGACAGCCTGGCCATGTCGGAAGGCACGGTCGGGCAATCATTCGAGGTCAACTCCGGCACGATGCTCAGCGGCTTTGGCGATGGCGACGACGACGATGACGACGACGAGGATATGGAAGACCACGATGCGAGAGAGCAACAGCGCAGGGGTTCTGCGGGCTCAGCCTTCTCGGAAGACGAACAGGTCGGTGAACTCTCCTTTGATGATGTTGACATGGACTACCGATGAGCCTTCATGACACCACCCTCACCCTACACGCATATATCATCTCTTCGCTACACACACACACACTCACACTCATCTCTTTTTTGTCGCGCTGTTAGTCCTTGACGACTTTCATTTGTTTGAGAGATGGGAAGAATCAGGATGCGGGCTGGCATTTCAATAACGGGCAAGGGATGGCAAGCGAGCGATTGTTTGAAAAACGGTTCTGTGAAGCAGCCGGTTTGACGTTTGAGCTGGGCCGATACTGATCTTCACTGCCGATTTACAACAAGAGCGAGGAGGGTATCATGGGGCTGCTAAGCGGCACTAGATGGTGTATGATGGGCAAAGATAAGAACAACACGGCCGGGGAACATCTTTGTTTTGGTTTTTTTCTTTGGCTTCGATCCTTCGATTCTTTCCATCAACGCCTTACATGCCACCACCTTTCTTCCTTTTCTTTTCCCGCTTTTGGACGACCCGCGCCATGAGCAAAAGCTGGGTGGTCAGCACCTTCATCCTCCCGACCGGCTGTCATCTTTCCTGTCATCCCTCTGCACCGCCACAATCATAACCCGTTTAACGCCCCATACCCACCCCCCATTCCCCCCAAGACCGTTACGAAATAACGGCTTTCAAAACGCCACACACAAACCTCTCAACCGCAAAAGGAAAACACCTCAAAAAGCGCATCCAAGCTAACACAAACCTCTCTCCAACTCACAGGAGCCCTCCCTCCACGACTCTCCCATAACCAACAACAACAACAACAACAACAACAACAACAACAACAACAACAAACCCACCACCACCACAGAAACCCCACCCTCCGACCCCTCAAACCCATCCACATCCCCACCCTCCACCTCCTCCTCCACCCCCACCCCCAACAACCCCAACCCATCCTCAGCCCCCATCCCCCCACCCCTAACCATCCCCCCCTCCCGCGCCCGCCGCCAACTCGCCGCCCGCCTCGCCCAGCGCAAACAAGCCGCGCAAGAAGCGGCTTCGGGCACAGATCCGGATGCAGCGGATTCGGCTGCTGTTGAAGTCGTGCTGGAGTTGCCGGGGGAGCCGGGGGAGTTGGAGGGGTTGGGGATGGCGACGGAGGGGGGGTTGAGGGAGGTGGGGGTGGGGGTTGGTGGTGCTGGGACTGGGACTGGGACTGGGTTGGGAGGAGGGTTTAGTAGTAGCGATGATAGTGGGGGGGATTCTAGTGATGAGGAGGAGGTTGGGAGGAGGGGTGGAAGTTGGGTTGGGAAGAAAGGGGTGGGCGGGAATAGTGGTGGTGGCGATGGCGATGGTTCTGCTGGTGGTGGTGGTGGGAAGTTCAATCCTGCGAGAAGGCCTAGTACGACGGAGGCCAAGGAGAGGAAACCTTTGGATGATGACGACGACGACGACGATGATGACACTGATGATTATTATGAATGTGCGAGGGGCGCTGGTGCTGGTGCTGGTGCTGGCACTGCTGGTCGTGGTGGGACGGTGGGGCGTTCGAGCAGCGAGGAGGATGACGATGAGGATGATGATGATGAGTTGATGGTTGAGATTAAGCCTAGGAGGACGGGTTTCCATTGAGGTGGTTGTTGAGATGAGACTGGAATGAGATGGGGAGGGTCTTGGGGTCGCTCGGGGAGAGAACATTGAAGGTAGATTGCATACGTACATCATTCGTTGAGGGGAGGGAAGGCATGACGCAGACTAGGGGGATTAGATTGTTTTCGTTTTGGATTTCACTTTTTAAACTGCTATATACCAAGTGTTTGTTGCTTGATATCTCATTTCTCAATGACGGACATCACTTCGGTTGAGACTAGACGTGATGGTGTGCGTTTGAAGATTGCTTGCTGGGTATACGGAATGGTTGTTTCTAGGTATTCTTGTTCCTACATTCAGCTCGTGTGTCGATTTATGTACCTACCTTGACATCTTCAAGTAAAAAATCAGAAACATCAAGGCTCACTCTCAATACGCCTCAACGACCGCCACGCCCCGTCGCTCGTCAACACTCGACTCAACCCCCTCCTCCTCCTCCCCATCATCCCGATACTCAACCCACCCCTCCATCTTCCCCCTCACCCAATCCCCATAAACCAACCCCTCCCCCATCCCTTCCCCCCCAACCCTCTCAACTACACACGCCTCCCCCGGCTCGAAAAAGAACGGAACGCTAAACCTCCCCATCCCCTCCCCATCACCAGCACTGCCACTACTGCTCACCACACGATGCTTGGTCGCCACGAACTCGCCCCCGCTGACGTGCGCCAGCAAATCGCCAATGTTGACCACGATGGAACCCGGGATGTAAGGGGCGGGGACCCAGGAGCCGGAGGCGTTGAGCACTTCGAGGCCGCCGGTTGGGTCTTGGTGTAGGAGGGTTAGGATGCCGGAGTCGGTGTGGGGGGTGCAGCAGAGGGGGGGTTCTTGGGTTGCTTCTTGGCTGGTTTTTGATGTTGGTGGTGTTGGTGTTGGTTTGGGTGCTTGGGGAGGGTAGTGCAGCAGGCGGAGAGTGGAGAGGGAGTCTGTGAGGTAGTGGGCGAAGTGGTCGGCTGGTCTGTTGAGCGAGACGGCTAGGAGGGAGAGGAGGGTTGAGGAGAGGGTTTGGAGTTGGGAGTAGAATTCTTCTAGATTGGAGCGCGAGGAGTGGAACGTGGGAGTTTGGGGCCAGACGTTTGGCTCTGCTAGGTCGAATTTGCGGTTGCGGTTGCGGTTGCGGTTGTTGTTGTTGCTGGGGTGTTGAGGAAGAGGTTCTGCGGGTCCAAGTTCGAAGCCTTCTTTCAGGTTGTCTTGTTGGCCCGGCTGGGGTGGGAAGTAGCCGCGGTAGGTGTTTTTGTTGGACTTGACAAAGGTCTGTTTGGCTAGGTGCATCTTGTCTGCTTCGGGGAGGGAGAAGAAGTCGGAGGCTAGTTGGAAGACTTGGTCGTGGGAGAATGTCAAGGGGGCGTTGATGAGGTATGCGAAGCCTGTTGTGGCGAATGCATTGTGTAGGTCTTTGCTGAGTGTGAGGAGTTCTGAAGGGGTTGGGGAGGAGGATGAGAGAGGAGTGAGGTCGATTATGGGTAGTGAGGAGAAGGAGGTTGTCATTTTGAGAGTCTTGAGTCTCGAGTCTGGTTGGATATTGAGACGATTATATACCTACTGTACCGAGCAGAGCGAAGGGCTAGTTACCTTACTTATACCTACATACTTCCATGAGAATCGTAGATCTCTTCAAAGGGACTGGATGCCAGTTCTTTTTGTAGCTAGCCGTCAGCAGCAACGTGGGTCGGATGCTGTGCCCTCAACCAACTAGAGAGGAAGACAGCATTCTGGGTGGGTAACAAGACGACGAGAGGGTGGTGGGAAAGTCGAAGGATGCGAGCACACAAAGCAAAATCGGCAAGTGCTCGCGTGCCCACCTTCTCTTTGCGATGATTTGTTCCTGCTGCCGTCACGACCCAACACCACGTGACTACAACCGACAACCAACGAAGCGTTCGGATCGGCTAGTAGCCGTATGCAACGTCCCGGCGGCGGTGAGTTCCAGAGTGGCTTTAGAGGAGGAATGGACAATGTTGATCCGGCAATCCGTTTCGCGAGCTTGTGGGTGAAACAATACGTGAATCCTACCAACTGACTATCCTCGAAATAGGTGTCGTCTATTCAAGGCGCATATCGTAGGTAGCCTTTGGATGGAGATATACTCAAGACTGCTAGACTTTGGGCGATTCACACTTGTTGGCATGCTGTCTTGCTTACATCTCGGAGTCGATTAAATTGCCACATCTCCTGTTTATACGCTACATGTATTACAGAGGGGCAATTCTGAACGGGCGCCCAGTCGAATGGTGGGCGCGTGGACTCGCCCTTGGGTATCTACGCATGTTGTTTGACAGCACTCTACATGTAAGGCATGCCTGAATGCTTATGCTCACATTTGCATACCAATACATAATCGAAGCATACCTACTCCTATACGTTGTACTGTATGTACAAAACACACGTTGTTTATAGTAGCAGTGATCTCATAACAACGCCCGGGCCAGTGATGGTGTTAGTGAGAATGATGGTTCGTGGTCAAGGAGGAGATTGGCCAATGGAATGGGCATGGGCAGTGGGCTAGTCGATATCCACACTGTGCAGTGGCCAATCGAGTCGCGGTGACAGGCAATCCGAAAACAGTCCTGAGATCTTCCATTCCCACGCGTCGTCTCTCATCCTATCCTATCCACCACCACCAACCGGTCGCGGTGAGAGATGTTTACCGTCTGCTACTTGTCCTTTCTTTTGTGAACAACAATCCAATCCTTATACATCATTACATACCCACTGACCACTAACAGCACACTCATTTGAACCCCTCATCACACCTCTCTCTTACGTCCTGCAGCTTCCCTTACCTTACCTTCCGGACCTCCATCAGTCAGCCACACGCACGCCGCACCTTAGCTGAACTTTAAGCGGAGCAGCCCTCTCAGACACACCAAGCTTGTTGTTGACACCCCTCGCGTTCGGACAACAATCCTCTTATGTTATCGTCGCTTCCGTCTGTCTTCGCCCATTTACCACGCCCTCCACCCTGCACCCGCGTGCGACAACGCATCTCTCTGCTCGTGCTCGCGCTCGTGTCTTGCACCACCCGCTGTATGCACCTTGCCGTTGGCGCCAGCTGAAACCGCCCGAGACGAGACAGAGCCCGCCTGGAAACCTTCTTCTTCCGGACGATCCCACCCACTGTCTGTATACCTGTATACACTATCTTACAACACTGCGCCAGCACACTCCTCGCCGCCTTCTCACACCATATGCGATCGTGAATCATGGCTACAAGCGCAAACTTGCCAGAAGGCGCTGTTGCCGCCAATGGCCTAGAGAGCGATCCTTTCACCACCAGTCCCTCCGTCCCACCTCCCAATGGTCCTACGCGCTACGCCTCGTTCGACAATGATCAGTTTTCCACATACTCCACAACCTCGCCCTCACAAGCCCGCCGAGCGCTGGAGGCGCATCTCAAGGATACAGATCGCCGGATCCAGGATGCGTCCAAACTCGGCACCACGCTCATCTCACAGCGCAAGAACCTGGCTTCCCGGTTGAAGGAGGTGGAAGAGCTGTCCAAGGATAACGATGTCCCGCAAGAACTTCAGCAGAGGCTTACCGCGCTGGAGAAGGAGTACAACGATATTGGAAGGGAAAGCGCGAGAGCTTTCTTGCCCAAAGTGAAATCAGTGCCTGGCGATGGCGCGGCAGTTTATTCGAGCTCTGGACGCGAGTCACCTAGTAAAATGTCTGCGCCTTCGAGGCGACAAAGGAACCAGCCGACTAATCGTGTGCACGACATCGAGTTCGCCACCGAGATCAGCACACAACTTCTTGCGCAAGTCCGGCAACTCCAGACTGCGCTTGCGGAGAAAGACGAAGAATTGAAAGATGCTGCAGCGAGCAAATCTCAGCTCGAGGATGATCACACACATCTAGTTCAGCGCGTGAAGCAGCTGGACGAGAGCCTTCAGAGACATCGAGATGAAAACTGGAATCTCGAAACCAAACTTCAGGACTTGGAGGCAAGCATGCGCGAACTCACAGACAAGGAACATCGCCTCAACCAAACTCTCAAGCTCACGCAATCAGAAAAATCGACAGCACAGCGTGACCTGGATGAGCTTAAGGCATTGCACGAGAAGACTAACGACGAGCACGCCGAAACGCAGCGACACAATGAGGCCAACCTTCACACTTTGCGCCGAGATGCTGCAAATTATGATCTGGAAAAGCGGGCGCTACAAAAGAAAATCGAAGAGGTCACCAGCCAAAACACAGAGCTTGCGAAGGCTGTTTCTTACCGCTGGAATCAAGGCTCACAGCAGAACAAAGCAGGAGCTGCAGCCAAGACCGATTCTGACAGCCTCGAGGATGCTGAGACCGAGAACCCAGATCTCATCTCTCCCATGAAGGGTACACCTGCGCGTGCTGGCATGCTTGAAAGCGAGACACTGAAGTCGAGCTTGAACCACGCCCACCGCATGATCCAGAATCTCAAGAACAACATCCACCGCGAGAAGACCGAGAAAGTCGAGCTCAAGCGCATGCTTGCCGAGGCGCGCGACGAAATTGAGAAGAGGCGTGACTCGAATGCGGGCGTGACGGCAGCGAACATGAGCAAGAAGCGGTCCGACGCTTCCAAGTCTCGCAAGCCGATAAGGGCGGAGCGTCTCGGTGCCAGCCGCAACACCACAACCGAGATCATCGAGGATGAGCCCGACTGGGAGGAAGAGCATGACGGGCCGAACACACCATCCAGGTCCCTCTTCAACCGCCCAGCAGCAGGTGCCACCGCCATGCCCGGGGCATTCCAAGAGACCGACACCAGCGACGCGTTTGAGACTGCCGATGAGCGCAGGGGTGACACGGCTACTGAGACTGAAGCTTTCCAGACCGGTGCTGAGAGCTTCGGAGAAGACAGCGATCTCACCGAAACCGAGGACAACACTGCGAACCGACTTGTCACTACTACTTCTCGCAGAAGCGTTACTCCCGGTGCTCCTGCCAGGCCAGGTATGCCCGGAGATCGCCATTCCTACTTGTCCACCGCTTCGGCTTCAGGCGGTGAGGAAGAGGGTGATGTCGTGCGAACACCCGTCCAGACTCAGGGACCGAAGTACCGTCTGCGTGTCAACCGTGGCGTACGAAACTCGTCTGGCCACACACTTAATGAGCGTCTGAACGAGAGCCCAGCCTCGAGCATGGGAACCCCGCAAGCCGTTGGTCAAAGTCTTGGTGATGAGCTTGATGCACTGGACGATGACGATGACGACGAGAGTGTTGAAGGCACTCCTCACAGTCATTTGTCTGCTTCTTCGCATGCCTCGCCTATGACCCAGAGAACGAGGAGTGTCGAGCCCGAATCCAGGAACCTGATGGGAGCCACAGAGGGCGAGCGCACTACTTTCGTCGATTCCGATGACGAGACTGTGCAGACGCAGCAAACCATCGGCAGCCCATTCACCAGTCCCGTCAAATCGCGAAAGCCTGCCTCCGCTCGGGAATCACTGATCCCCAAGCCTGCCATGGTCGATTCTGGTATGATGACCGAGCCATGGACGCCCGAAAAAGAAGTCGTCGTGCAAAGAGTTGCCGCAGACGCAGACCGCGACAACGGCAAGACGGTAGCAGGCGCTGCTGTTGCCGGAGCCGCAGGCGGAGTACTGGCTGGCACTGCTCTTGGTGCTCTTTCTGGAGATGACAACAACGAGAAGCGCGAGCAAAGCCTCGATGCCAACGCCTCCTCGAGCGACGAGACTCCCGCCGGCCTCTTCACACCCTCCAAGAAGAAGGCTCGTAGCAACCAGCTTGCTGATGCGGAACCTATCATGCCTCTTCCCACCGAGCCTGTGGTTCTTCAGCACTCCGCTGTCGTTTCACAAGAGACTGAGCCTATCGCCGCTCCGGTCCCTGTTCAGAAGGCGGCGCCTGCAATTCCTCTTCAGAAGTCCATGGTCTTCTCTCAGGAGACAGAGCCCATCGCTGCTCCGACTCCTGTCCAGAAGGCGGTGCCTGCCGTTCCCTTCCAGCAGTCGACAGTCTCTTCTCAGGAAACTGAGCCCGTGTCTCCCAGAGCTGTGATCAAGACTCCTACACGGACGACCTTCCAGCAGTCTGTAATTTCTTCGCAAGACACCGAGCCTGTGTCCCCCTCCAGACCCGCCAAGAGGGATTACGAGACTATAGTTCCGATCTCTCCCAAGGCAGCAGATACAGAGATGTTCCAGAATACCAAACCACAGCAACTCGGCTTCTCACCAGTCTCAGGACAGGACTTTGCACCAATCAGACCTCTGGTACCAAGACGCAGCTCGAGACGTCTCGACGCGCTCTACAACGATGGCGCACGCGCTTCTGCGCCTCCTGGTCTTTTCGGCACAGACTCGGCATCCTTCATGGAGAACCGTTCACGCAATAATGAGGAACGCATGCAATCGCCGCCGTCTCCTATTGCGGAAGCACAATCGCCAGTTGGTGCCGCTCCTCTCAATATCTCTGAGCGCGAGCGGGCTCTGTCGAGCGACAGCATGATCCCCATCACAAAGCCCCTCTCGGTCAAGAGACCTATGGCGGAGTCTGGTAGCCAAACTGTTGTCAGTGGAGATGAGATCGAGCGTATGATGCGAGACAAGAGCAATGCCCTCGCAGGTGTCGGCGTTGGGGCTATCGCCGGCGCAGGTGCTGCTGGTCTTGCCGCCAACAACACAAGGCGATCAGTCGACTCTGGCATGTCCAGTAACTTCCAACCCAGAGGGTCCCCTCCGACTGACATGTCCTCGCTTCACGTCCCTCGTCAAACAGCCAGTGTCGGTAGCATGCGAAGCACATCTCTGGTTAATCAGCCACCGCTTCCTGCAGACCACGACCAAAAGATTGCAGCTGCGGCACTGAAAGCGCCTGCACCGATGGGTCCGCCCATGGTTCCAGCTTCTGCATACAAGCGTCCCAAGACTCCTATCGGCGGTCCCAGTAGCTCTAACCTGTACCGTCCAGCCTCCAAGGACAGCACCGCTCTTCGTCCCACTGGGCGTGCCCCATCCGCTCTCTCCAGGCAGGCGTCGGTGTCCAGCTTTGCATCTGAGCTTGATGAACGCTTCAACATCCACAAGGGCCAATTCGTTTACCCAGATGACCTACCTCCCACTACCGATCCTCGCATGATCCAGGCTATCACTCAGACCATGATTGGAGAGTACTTGTGGAAGTACACGCGCAAGACTGGCCGTAATGAGACATCGAACAGCCGTCACAGGCGCTTCTTCTGGGTCCACCCTTATACGCGCACGCTGTACTGGAGTGACCGCGACCCGTCCAACTCTGGAAAGGACATGATGAAGGCCAAGTCCATGTCGATCGAAGCTGTTCGCGTCATCACCGACGACAACACGAGCCCGCCTGGTCTGCACCGCAAGTCGATTGTCATCTTGACTCCTGGTCGCGAAATTGTCATCACCGCACCCACCGGCCAACGTCACGAGACATGGTTCAACGCTCTCTCTTACCTGCTCCTCCGCACAGAGCAAGAACGTACCGTGGCAGACGACACCATCAATGAGGAAGAACTTGATGAGTTCGCTCCGCCAAACCCAGGCTCTTTCAGCTTCCGTCGCTCTGTTTCGCGGATGACTGGCCGCTCTGCCGCCCGCTCTCAGGTCCGTCGAAGCTTGAGCAGCTACCACTCACGCTCGCGCCCGTCGTCTCCAACTAAGAGTCAACACGATCCCGCGACCATCACCACCCCGCGCCCTCCCCTCAACTCGACTCCCACCCTCACCCCCACATCCCACGACAACTACGGCTCAACTCGCGGCCGCATGTCCTCTTTCACACCCAAATTCCGCACCGGCAGCCAACGCGGCTCCTTCAACTCCGTCGCCCGCCCTGGCGCCCAAAGCTCCCTCAGCCACCGCTCAGGCCGCACCGAAGACACCAACACAGAAGGCCACAGCAACATCTACAACGCATCCGTGGTGGACGACAGCGCCGAGGACCTGCGCGCCGTCATCGAGAGGCAGGAAGGAAATGCGGACCGTTTGGAGAACGTGAGGGCTTGCTGCGATGGTAAGTCTTGATTATCCTGTTTTTCTAATTCTCCAAGTGCAACGTGCTAACCTTCCATTTTCTCTAGGCAAACACGACGTCGGCTCTCTCAGCCGCAGCCAAGGCCGCCACGCCAGTTTCACCCGCTCGTCCGTCAGAGGCCACTCGCATGGCCCTGGCCCTCCTCCAGCTTCTAGCATTTTCTCGCACGCCCACGGCCATCCACTCCGCCCCGAGCACACGAAGGAATCCCAGAGATCGAGGAGGGGAGGGGAGTAATGAGAAAGTCAAAGCGGATTGTAAAAAAAGGGAACATGTCAATTAGGGACAGTGGGGAAATTAATGGGGAAGAAGGCACGTCCGGCATGTTTCGAGAGAGCCAGCCATCTTCGTCTTTTTGTGTTTCTTCTTCTTTCTTTTGCCTCTTGATTTTATTTTTTTTGGAAAAATCCCTGGCTGATGGACAAATATCGCCGGGTCGGGTCGGGCTTGCTTGCTTGCTTGTGTTTTTCCCTCTTTGCGGGTGTTTGTTGTCGTTGTTGTTGTCGTACTACGTCTTGAGAGACAGACCTCTTTTTGGCTTCTCTGAGGAAAGAAAGAATGAAATTGCACATCTTGTCAACAACTTTTCACAGTGGCTTTGTGCCGTGCCAGCGATTGCGAAAGGCTTAAGACGTTGCAACCCGGAGGGAGAGTGAGGAGGAGAATTCGAAGTTTGCAGCTGTGGCGACATTCTCGCCTTCATGCCTTCTTCCTTCACTTCTGTGGTATGAGGTTCGCGCATGGTTTAGTCAGTCATTTTTTGGGGCGGGTGATAAGTGGAGTCTCTTTTTGCGGTGGACGCGATACGGGGACTTGAGTCGTTTCTTCGCGATGATTGCACTTCAACGTTGCGTTCACTTCTTTTGCTCACACAATAACTTACTACTTGGTTCTTTCTTTCTTGCGAAGATCTCAACTCGTTTGCTCCCTGAAAAGATCACGTTGGAAGAGGTAGATCTAGGCACGCTCACACTGACTTCTGTGCGCGGAGGGTGGGCCGAGGATACCGGGGAAGAGACCAGGTGGTGTCTGTCGGGTCTGGAGGAGATCTTGGAGGGGCCATTGCTGTATGAGGATTTGTGCATGGCCAATGCGTGGTTGGGATTACGGCTGCGCACGATTGTTAGCGGACAGCGGAAAGCTTTAGGCGTGTGGATTGGATGATGGAGCAACGGCACGGGAAAGAAATGGAAATGAAACATTACTAGCAGTCATCTTCTCGAGTCTACATAAGTGTGATCCAGCGGGTGGGGCTACAGGTACTTCCAGCTCGCTTTACAAGGGAAAAGGCTACTTGTAGAATCTTGGTCACTGCCACGTGCGCTTGCGTAGATATCACAGGTAGATCGCAAATCCCTAACCCTAACCCTAAGCTCGAGAGTGAGGTTATCTTTGAAGTGATACAGATCGATCGAGAGTTCACTGTACTCGCGGGTTTGGACCGAATGATACCAAAGCTTTGTTCTCAGCTTCCTTGGTGATTCATTCTTCGATTGAGCAGCTTGCGCTTTCGATTGTCAGCACAAAAGTACGCTTTCGACGGAGTGATGAGATACCACCGGTGTTGAGTTGCCAGAGTACTTGGATCGAATGGAAACCCTTATGTCAAGAGCGTCAATGAATATGAGGACCCTGAGACACGCAAATTCAGTCTCCACGAAGGCAATAGCTACTATAATGACGATATACCTAGAGATGGACGTCACGTGGTGGCCCGAGCGCTGGATGAAGTGAGGTTTTCTTATTGTCTACGAATGGCTTTGTGCTAGACACCTCGAAGCCCGAGGTATTCCAGTGCCCGTTGAAGTGGGTAAATGCGCGATGTCTAAGCTTTCACTCTTCACTTCTGCAGTGAAGTGCTCTCGCGCGGCGAGCCAATCAGACAGAGTAACGCACGGCCTAGTCACTGGTCGGGACAGGTAAGTGAAGTATGTGTCGTGAGTGCGACGCGCTGCAATGATCACATTCAAACTATCCATCCACCTCCTTTGCTCGCACACCGACTTCGACAGCTGGCTCTTTTGTTTCTCTTCCTCCTCCCGCAAATACTCAAGCCATTCAATACCACCGCACCATATCAATCTCCCAACGCACTCTACAGCTCGCTCTCTCTTTCTCGTTCTCCTTTACCGCTTACGATTCGGCGCCCGCTACCCAGCATGTCCCTCTCCCGCCCTGCCACAGCCATGCCATCAGCCGTGACCGACAAGCACTGCCATTTGCTCGACTTGCCTGTAGAGTTATTACAGCGCATCACGAACCTTCTCGACCCACATGAAACCCTACCTGCCGTTCGCCTCGCTTGCAAAGTCCTCGACGATGTGAGCTTCGAGCGGTTCGCAAGAACATCCTTTTCCGTTGTCAGCTGCTGCATCTTTTACGAGCAACGCTGGTTGAGACTCAAGGAGATTCTCGACGGACCCTCGCGGATCACGGAACGAATCGAACATGTCAACCTTACGATTTGTGTCTCGGAGAACATCGACAGCACCGAGTTACAGCTCGCCCCAACTGCGGTCGATACTGATGTTCCTCTTGAGGACGTACAAATCTTGGTGCACGAGGCGCAAGACGAAGCGAGGACCGAAGACATCACATACCCACCTAATTTCGCCTTGATGAGCCGCGTTCTCCGTGACGTGGAGAGAGTGCTTCCTCCCGGAGCCGTCACGCTTAATCTGATCCAAGGTCATACCCGGAATTGGACAAATTATCAAATCGAAGCGCACTGCGAAGCGCTGCTCACGATGGCGTCTACTCAGGCCGAGCTTCGCATCCGGAGCCTGTACCTCAGTCCAAACAGCATGTTGGGCCTGGATAGAAGCTTGGCTCATCTGCGGCAAGAGACGCTACGCTGCACCTCCGAGCTCAAGATGTTCAAGCTGTTCCGGCCCCTCGGCTATGAAGTCGTGCTCGAACTTGATGACATGAAAACACTCAACCACATGTGTGAGATTTTGAGGTCGGCCACAGAACTTCATTCGCAGCATTTCAGTCTAGGCTTTGTGAACAACTTTAAGAAATCGGCCACGATCGCGCGAAACCTTTAAGAGGCGACCGTGTCTGACAACCTTCAAGAGCTCGTACTTCATGAAGTGTATGTGGACGACAAAGACCTACTAAAGGCGCTCTCACGTTGGGTGCCAGGCCTGCTCGTGTTGATAATAGAGTTCAGTAGCCTGGAGTCTGTGAGCGAAGGGCGGTCGGCCATTCTGCAAGTACTCTCCACGATGCCGAAGCTCGAACGCCTGGATCTCTGGCAGATAGACGAGCAACCCGGGGAAAATCGGATTTTCGTGCGCTTGGCGATTCCTAAGCTCTCGTATGATGGAAGAAGAGAAGTGTCTCCAGGCTTGAGGGAGCTCTTAGCGAAGCCTTTGATGTACGAGGACTTTGACGGGCACCATGTCGGCCAGCGGAACGTTGGTGACCACCAATTTTGGGCTTAGAAGGCAAAGGAGATGAAGTCGAGAATGATGAGTGAAGCGGCTTGATCGTGGTTGGGAGATGGAGACTCGGGCTCAGAAGCCTCTGTGGGAGGCCATGCTGGTCACCGGGACAGTGCAGAATATCGTGTTTGAGCGTGAGCTGGCGGCGGAGCAATGCTTTTGGAGTGTGTGTGGCGAATGTTCTTGGTTGTGATCGGGTGATCAGGAGTTTAGGGTTGGCAAGCCTGGAGGTCGAAAGTCGAGAGCATACAAACTGCTCCACAGGTGCGCGACAAAGCCTGCAAATCATAAGCATACTTAGCGAAACATCCATACAGCAATGGGAAATGAGAGAATGAAAATGCTAAAAGAACATCCCAGATCGCCTCGTCAGTACTAATTCGTGAAATTGTACCGAGTGTAATTGAGGATAAAATGGCCAGCAGATGAGATGCCGTATCACTCGATTGCCAGCACTCGTAATTTGCGGCGCTAGATTAAACTGAGTGTCTTCGGCGAGGCTGTACCATACCATACAAATGGTCAAGGTCAAGTGAGAAGCTTTGGGTTTCTTCGTGTAATCGTGCGCGACATGTGCTCGTGACCCAACTACAGAGCTGGCTGCTCCCAGCTATCCCTCCTAATCGTCATCAAATTACTCTGCTTATGCGGGAAGCTGACCTCCTTCTCTTTCCAGAATCCGACCTGTTCGCAGTAGCGTTTCAATCTGTAAATCATCCAAGTCAGCGATCGTGCCTTTGTTTCGCCAAGTATTCTTTCAAACAGGGCAACTTACTTCTCATTGTCCACCCTGGGCTCCATCACGACCTTCTCGGTCCTCAAATCCGCCGTCCAGCAATAATGCACCAACGCGCTCAGCCATACCTTGACTCTATGTGGGCCTCTAAATTCCTGCTCGCCTACCAACACATGCACGCCTCGGTCCCAATCACCAACATCGCGACCGCCCATGTGCGCTGCAAGTTTGTCTTCTTTGACGTAGTAAATTTCGAAATATCCGAAAGGCTTTCCATCGAAAGAACCTATCACCGGGAAGGAATGGCCGGATTGCAAGTTGTTTGCGAGGAAATCTTGTTGGTGGGAGCTGGGGCCTGTCTCGCCCCAGGAGTATGCGACGCGCGGGTCATTCATCCACTTGTGGAGAAGTTCGACGTCCGAGAGAGAGGTGGTGGGAGCTGGGTGAGCGTCGTCGGAGACGGAGAGGTTGCTCATCGCGCCGGAGAGAGGTCTGTTGCTGCTGTTGGCCGGATGGTCGGGAGATGGCAGAGAGACAGGTCCGCGGTGTAGAACAGGGCGAGGGCTCAGGCTTGCCACGCGGAAAGAGAGATATTGGCCTAATGATGGGACGTAGCGCGTGTAGAAAGTCTCTCCTTGACGTGGAAATTTGGGCCTGATGGGATGGCGAACGTTGCCCGTCCATTTGTACTGTGCTGGTGGTGGAGGGTAGAATGTTGGAAGATGAGACCCGGACGCAAATGGACCTGGAGGAGTAGAAGAGCGCCAGAGGAGAGATCCGCTCGAGGTATGTCCTAGGGAAGGCGCGCCGGATGTTTCATCGCCGCCATGCCGGGTAGCCATTGAAAGTGATGAGCTCGCACGGTTTGGCGAGGCTGGCCTAGAGCCAGACGGGCTCATACTTGGGTAGGGAGAGGGCATACCACCAGCCGGAGCGATGGTGAAAAGGTAGATGCGTGGATCCAGTTGCCAGAAAGCCCGCCTGCTGACGAACATGTGATTCCAACCTTCGCCGCCCCGTCCGACGCCGTCTTCAAAGTCCAATCCTACCGCACTGTCCTCAGTTGCGATCAAGCCCATGCGTTCGAGCTTGGGCAGCAGATACTTGCTCTTGAAGATTCCTTCCCGGTTTATGTTTATCCGCCATTCGCCTTTTGGCTTTCCAGCATCGGGTGTGTTGGCAGAAGCAGCGTTGCTGAGCTGCGGCTCGGGCTCGGGCTGGTGGAAGTACCACCAGAGCGTCGCCCAGAGCATCATGGCGATCTGGCGTGTCGGACTCGTCGGCGGACGGAACTCATGGCTGCTGGGATTGCTTATGCTGCTGATGAAGAGATGGTCGTTCTTCAACGTCGGGCGCTTGAAGCGGTGAATATGCTGCTCCTTGGAGGCTCCCAGTACGGGCACTGGATGTTGAGCATGATCCGGGTGAAGCTGAGAGTGTGCTGCTGAAGAAGCAGACGGTTGGTGGTCTTCGGGCTCGTCCTCGGAGTGCAAGATGATGGTCCAACCGGGCGGGAAAACGTTGTGGTGAGTGTTGAGCTCGTTGGACTTGAAGTACAAGCCCCCGAACGAAGGCGAGACGGTAAGGGTTTGGCCATTGGGCAGGTGCACCACCGATGGAGCCATAGTCCTTGGCTGGACTACGCTGTACGCGTTTCAGGTGTGGTACTTGTACCAATGCCTTATCGCTGCTGAGGATGACTCGCGGGTCGATGTCTGGTTGGGGAGGGCGCAACTAGAGGAAGTGATGTTTTCAGTAGCTATATGAACAGTCTGTAGTGGCTGTATGAGCCGAAAAGGACACTGCGCGCCTATATAGACTTGGTCGCGACCAATATCGGGCCTTCTAGGACGAATATGCCTCGATGGAGCTGTGCTACTCTACTCTGATGACGATCATACCGCGAAAAGCTTCCCCCACGACGGGAACGGGAAGGAGCGGCGGGCGCCGGGCTCCGTTGTTGTGGATCGAGTACGTGGGACGTCGACGAAGGAACAAGGAAACATCGGTATAGACACTCGAGGCAGTTCTCCGACTACCCCCGAATCTCACTCTCGCTGCCATCCGGAACACGTTCGTCAGCGTCGACGAGCTAACTGAGCGATCCAGCAATGTCCTTCCCCGAGATCGGGGCGAAAGGTGGACCAGCACATCTCGACTTTGACCAAGTCCGCATCGAAAAGACAGTCGTCCAAACAGGATGCGGATAGGTGTTCTGAATCCGACTCAGTTTCAAGTTTTCATTAGTGTTACCTTATCGATCCCTCAGCCAACTCTAACACGCCCCGAATCACGTAACCCACCCCCAGCTCAAACTCTCGTTTTCGCAGCCTGCCATTCCCCGTACCTTGCAAGCAACACATCCGAGACAGGCTGCAACTCAGCCGCCAGACTCTCATGAATAGCACTCTGCAGTCCTCGCACGGCGACTATACTCCTCCCCAACTTCCGCAACCTCTCTTCCGTAGCAGGATAGAGAATCTTACCCGACTGGCCCACCACCAGCCGATAAGACCACTGCAGCCGATCGAGATGCTCCGCCCTTTTCACAGCCCACCGACGTAGTAATGATAATTGATCCCTGTTTGTGATCTCCAAGTCTGCCAGGTGTAAGGAGATGGTCAAATTGCTGTTCGCACGCAGAGCTTTGAGTTCGGTCGAGTAGAGCGATCCGACCAGTCTGATCAGGGGCCTGAAATCGTAGTTTTGGATTCGTGCTTGTACTGGTGAGAGCGATAGTAGGATTGGGCGGTATTCTGCGCGTGTTTGGCGGCTTACGAAGAGGAGTGAGGGTGGTTTGGGGGTTGGGGAGATGAGGAAGAGGGACAGTTTTGTTTCTCTAGCGACTAGCTCGTAGATTTTGATACGTAGCTCTGGAGGGAGATCGTAGAATGTGGTGGTTTTGGCGTTGGATAATGCATGGTCTCTGGCATTTGTTGGTGGCGTTGAGGTGGCGAGCGAACATGCTGAGTCTTTGCTTATTCGGCGCAGTCTGTTGAACATGGTTGACTTTTGAAATAGTTTGCCGGTGTTTCATCCTTGATTCAAGAGTAAAGTTATGTGTTCGGAGCATGGAATGGTTGGTCGTGGACGTCAAGACGTTGCCCGTAGTCTCGAAGGCGGGGAACGCAAAGTATGTTGTATCGTACACCATCTTCTGTACATGTAGGTACCGACGATCACTGATGTCAAATGGCATGCGCGTATTCGTCTTCGCTTGAGAACATGACTGTCGCATTCATGGTCAGAGTCCACGGTCCGAGCTCGCTTGCAACAATGTGATTTTGAAGATGCTTTGGTCCAATACATTGTATTAGTACAAGCTTGCGCTGCGCGCCCCTTGTGATGCAGTATGTATCGTTATATCTCTATGTATCTTGCATGTATCGGTCTCCGAACTTGACACTAGTTGTACACGTTCTCCTGAAGGTAGGTGATGGCCTCCTGGCGGTAGTTGTCCTCCTCGGTGTAAGCCAAACCGGTTGCATTGACGTCGAAGACAACGTTGTCTGGCGCAGCAGGAGTGTACAGCGGCCACTCGGTGGAATTGGCGGACGCCTGAGAGAGGTTCGGGTTGGTGTCGTGGACGAAGTTGACCCACTGACGGCTCATCAAGTTGCTGAGCTGCTTGAAAGTCTCTGGCTTGTTCTGGAACTCCGAAGATTCGAGGTCGTAGAACACAAAGGCCACTTCTTGGAAGTGGGTTGCGCCAATGATCGGGGCAATGCCGTTCACGTAGACGTTCCAGCGGTACGAGTAAACGGGAATGTCGGCCTCGGCGTAGTACTCGGCGAGAAGCCTGCGGCCCGCATGCTGCTGCCAGTCACCAGCGAAGGCGGCCGCGCGCTTCCATTGAAGGCCGTAGGGAGACGAAGGGTCAGGGCGCCCGACGAGAGATGCAGGGATGCCGACTTCAGGGTCGTCAGGGTAGAGCGCGGCGACTTCCTCGGCAGTTCCATCGCTCAGATCTAGGCCAGCAAGGTATTCCTCGAACTGCTCAGGGGTGTTGAGGCCCTGCTTGCCGTATGCGGTGCCCTCGTCAAAGTTGTTTCCGAGAAGGAGAGGGACGCGAGCAAACTTGCCCTCACTCAGGAGATCGGTGGCTTGGGCTGACATGAAGTCTCCGTCGATGACGGCACTGAAGCCGGGAGTAGTCACATTGAGAGGTGTGGTGCCGTTGAAGACATCGTTGAGAGTCTGAGCTGGTAGTTCTCGGAGGCAAGTCAGGTGATCAGCAGCTTCGGCGCATCCCGTCTTTGCAACAAGACTGTCGAAATACGGCTGCCACGCATCGGCGTCGGCAAACTTGGTGACGGGGCTACCACTCTGGAGAATCGCCTTTTGGAACAAGTTGTCGTGCTTGCCGTCGTAAGCGATAAGCTGCATGCCCAACGAACGGGCACCAGCAGACTCGCCCCAAACGGTGACCTGGTCAGTGTTACCACCAAAGGCAGCAACATTGTCTTGAATCCACTTGAAGGCCAGACGCTGGTCTCTGAAGGCAATGTTGCCAGCTCCAGCAGCCTCAATCTCCTTGCTGAAGAGGAAACCCCATTGTGCAAGGCGGTAGTTGATGGAGACGGCGATGATGGGCTTCTCCTCCTTGACAGACTGGTCAACGATGTAAGAGAGGTTGTATCTCGGGTCGGCAGATGCTCCATTGACATAACTCTGTTGTAACGATAGCGTTAGCACATCGTGCATGGCAAGACGGGCCATAATCTTGGCGAACTTACTCCTCCGTGCACCCAGATGGAGACCGGGAGATCATCTCCAGCGTCAACACCCGACGGGCGAACAATGTTCAATGTCAAGCAGTCCTCGGAGATCGGGTTATCCAGGGCAGCGGTGTCTGCGCCGTAGCCGAAGCAGATGTTGCCGTAATCGGTAGCATCACGAGGCTCTTCCCAAGACTCATCGATAGCTTGGGGTGGTGCGAATCGGAGCGGGCCAGTAGGCGGCTGGGCGTACGGAATGCCGAGAAAGAACTCCTGCTGGTAGTGCTCGTTGCTCACGCCGATGTAGGTTCCATTGTCCAGGTCGACGGACGGTGGGCAGAGCTCGACATCAGCAGACGGGTCACTTGACGATGCCTCCTGGCGAGGAGAAGGCACGGCCAATGACAGGGCCGGAAGTATCGCCAAAGCAACGTTAAGCAACGTGGAAGCCATGTCAAACTTTCCTTAACAGCCCGATGCTATGTCGATCAGATCAGATGGGCCAAAGGAAGAGGATGCGAAACACGAAACAGAGGCTTGAGTGGCTTGGGAAGAAACGTGGCAGCAGGTGGAAGTGGTTAAAGTTGTTCGATGCATTGGCTAGGATCGCTCGTCCTAGCGACGATCACGTCTTGTATGTATTCTCCTAGCGGAGAATTAGGAATGCGAACCACCAGTCTTGGCCTGTTTAAATCTCATCCCAACGAGAATAGTAGACACGGCAAAGTACCAGGTTGAGTTACTAGCCGAGTATAGCATCTGATCAGGTAGGGCTTACGTAGCAGAGCCGCAGTGCAGAGGGGCAGAGGGGGTTCATCTCCGACGTGTCGGCGACTGGCATGGCAAGCATGGCGAATGAAAGGGCAGCATCGCGAGTTCTCGAGGCGAGTTTGTACCAGACGTGGCCAAGGTTCGCCGGCGTAAGAATGAAGAATCCTTCGCACCGGTGAAACACCGGGATCGCTTCGTCTCCAGCCGGGGTGAGTCCACACGCGAAAGGCGTGAAGTGGTGGAGGAGAAAAAGAGGAGACTGGCACGAGCACGAGCATCATATCGGCTATGAAACTTCATGTGGCGGGCTGGCCGAGAAGGTTTGGGATAGGCTCACGCCGGCTGGCTATTCCTGCCTTCTAGGTGGCGTGATCGGGCATCGATGCTGTGAGGTTGACTTTGGAAAACTTCCTCTGGCAACTGCGTGCGTTTGAACACATGTTGTAATAAAAGAGGATTGTGCTGACAGACAACCGCAGGAGAAAGGGATGTGAGTAGTTAAGCGACTCCGCGGCGTTTATTCAGAGAAAAGTCCCAGCCAAGAATTTCTGCACAGTCGAGACTCGGCGCACCGTGTGCACTGATGATGCACAATCGGCAAGGATACCATGGATATTCACAAAACCTTGAGGAGATACAGTACTGTATTACCATGAGCCGGGTGTCGACTCCCCTGATCTAAGCACGTGCCGACTGCTATGTGGAGGGAAATCGGGGACAGCTCGTGTCGCCCTCTTGTGTCTCGCCCATTCGCCCGCTCGCCTCTGTCGCCCTAAAGAGGCACATGCAAGTGCAAACACATCTTTCGTCTCAGCCCTCTTGCTCGACACGTTCGTCAGCTCCTGCAGATCACATCTGATGACAGCCGAGTTATCTGAAAGCTTTTTCCCGAGTTCTCTGGGAGTACCTTGGTAAGCTGTCGCCACTTTGCGTCAATAATGGAAAGGCTTGTCTCCGTTCAACACTCGTTTCTACCGTCTTTGTATCTCAAACGAGATTACATGCATAGCTTCATATTGCTTGGCCTTGCCAATGGCCCGAACAGGGATGCTGTCGACCTGAATAAAGAATTCTTGCGGGAAGCCACTTGCATTATTCTTGAAAAATCTCGCTTGTCATGCAGCGCCAGCGGCATCCTGAGACGAAGATCTACATTGTTAGCTTCGAGTGAGCAGACTAGGTCTCGGGCGATGGATGCGTTCTATGGTCCCTTCACCTCTAAACTTCACTCGAACGCTGTCAGTGTCTTAGGGCTTACCTGTTCAGGCAACGGTACTGGCTCTCCCTACGTGCTCGGGGCCGTCTTCGATAGACAGAGTTCGTAGGATAGTGCGTGGTGTGGCGGTTTCCCGGATCAGTAGAGTTAGTAAGTTCAGCCAGAGTCGGGGGAGCCCTTCTTTGCATGAAGGACGGTGCCCTTTTGTTTGACAAGTTACACGAGATGATGCTAAGTACGGAGAGCGGTAGGCCTAATGTGGGAGAGTTCTTGGGTTGTAAGGCAATCTTTATACCCTAGAGGTTGCCCTTGCGACATTCAAGTCTGACATCGTTCCTGCTGCTCCGACTTTGTCTACCACGCATCACGTCTCACAATGGGCGACGAAAGAGGCACTCGCCTGAATGCGACACTGTGGTCGTTGACAGGCGCCAGTGCGCTATTGCTGTCGCTGCGGATTTACAGCAAGTTTCGGGGTCGCAAGGGTCTGTGGTGGGACGATCACTTCTTGATCATATCCTGGGTGAGTGGTGCAGGTCGCCATCAAGTATGTGCTTAGTTTGACTAACTATAGTGTCCGTCTGCTGCAGCTATCCCTGGTCATCGCCGTCAGCATCAACACATACATCGTCTCACTCGGCTTCGGCTCACACATAGAGACTATCAGTGATGAGAATCTCAAGACGATCAACCTCAACACCATCCTAGTTGCGTGCTTCGGTATCATCGCAACAACAACGGGAAAGACATCCTTCGCGATCACCTTGTATCGCATCACGGCGAACATATGGGTCAAATACTTTCTGATCTTCGTCATCATCACCGTAAGTACACCAGACTACATGTATGTTCTATGCTTGTGCTAATATATTTTCCAGATCAACATCTCCATGAACCTAGTATGGATCTTCGGTCTTGCGAAGTGCACACCTTTCGAGCGTGTGATTGACAAGAGTGTGCCCGGAACATGCTGGGACAAGTTCAAACTTGCAAAGTTCCAACTATTTGCTGCCTGTAAGCATCTCAGTCCTCCGTTCATTCGCTCCCTCGCTAATCGTTGTCATAGACTATTCGGCAGTCTTGGACTTTGTGCTCGCCTTCCTCCCATGGCAAATCCTCATGGGGTTGACTATGAAACGACGCGAGAAGGTCGGAGTGGCCGTCGCAATGAGCTTGGGTGCCATGTAAGACTGTTGAAGGAACCCGAAGGAAACGCCAGCTTACTGACTGTCTACAGCGCTGGAATTGCTGGCATCGTCAAGTCCGTCATGGTTGTCCACATGACCGACCCCGACTTTACATATCAACGCGTCGACCTCACGATCTGGACTTTGTCAGAGCCCGCAGTCTCGATCATGGCGATCTCTATCCCTGTCTTGTAAGCAGCACCTCCCACCATTCCCATTTCTAATGTCCTACAGGGAGAGAAAGACTAACACAAACGACAGGAGAATGCTCTACCGCGAGATCAAGTCCTCAAGCCAGCGAAGTAACGGCCGCAGTAAACTGAACTCGGTCGAGCCAGGCTCTGTAAGCAACGGAACAAGTACAGATCCCAGAAAGTCGAAGGGGTTCGGTTTCGCCGCAAAATACGGCCGAGATCATGTCAGCATCATGTCAGCAGAGTCTCAAGAGGCTCTGAAAGACGCAGAAATGGGCCAGCCGGGGCAAAATCAGCCATCAAGTGGCATCATGAAGACGGAGGAATACAGCGTGCGTCAAGAGCAAATGGCTGGGTCTGGCGAGGATGACGAGTCAATAGAGCTCTCGTCGATGGCCCATGCTAGGTCAAAGACATGATGTTGTAATGAATTTTCGAATGTATATAGTACCTTAATGAGACTACTGTATGAATGAATACAGCAACCTGGTGTTGCCGTGCCACAGCAGTGTAACCTGCGAATGTCAATTTGTCTTTGTCAACAATTGGCCGACACCACATCGCTCCTCAGCTGGCAAAGCATATCTTTTCAAGAGAATTCGACACAAGTTGATGTATTCGCGATCAACATAAAGAACAGCAACGGAAGAAAGAGCGACATGACTTCATCAATTAGACTAACAAAGCCTCGGCTCCGTCGGAGGGCCGCAATATCCGCCAGGTGGCAGGCACTTCACGTTCGTATCAAACAACGACAACATACATACCTTACGTAGTATTTACCATCACAGCCATCACCATCACCCTCTCTCTCGAAATATCCCTGACTCACAATGCCTACAAGAGTGCTTGTTGTAGGCGCCGGCGCTGTCGGCGCATTCTATGGCTCGCGTCTCGCTTTCGCCCCAAACGTACTTGTGTCTGCCTTATGCAGGTCAAACTACAAAGCAGTCAAATCCAACGGCTTCCAGATCACATCGCCACAATACAAAGATTACAAGTTCAAGCCTGAACACACCTTCTCAAGTCCAGAGGAAGCCCGAAAGGCCGCTGTCGGATGGGATTATCTGCTCGTCTCCACTAAGGCTCTGCCGGATCTTGGTGACGACAGCGCTCTTCTTGAAGGCCTTGTTGGGGACAACACAGCTATCGTGCTGGTACAGAACGGACTTGGAGTTGAACAACCGTATCAGAAGCGATTCCCAAAAGCCAGCATTCTCAGCGCAGTCACAATCGTCAGTGCCGCCCAACCCAGTCATGGTGTGATCTCCCACAACCGGTGGACACGTATATCGATCGGGCCCTTCTTACCACACCTGGATAGCAACACTCCCAAGAGCACTGACGATTTCGCCACTCAACGTAACACCGACTTTGTCGAAATGCTCAAACAAGGTGGCATCTCCGATGCTGAAGCCTACGATCACGCCGGCCTGCAGTTCGTCCGATGGCACAAAATAGCCATCAATGCTGCCATGAATCCGTCTTCCGCTCTGTCGGGTGGAAGTACAAATCAGGCCATGTCCAACGATCCTGAGCTGTCTCGCCACCTGCTGGGCGTGATGAACGAGGTTCTTGAGACGGCACCGAAAGTGCTGGGAAGGCCATTACCAGCTCACCTCGCAACTGCTGAAAGAATTCTTGGCAGCACAAAGAAGAATGCATCCGGTAGCAAGCCCAGCATGGCAATCGACTGGGAGCAGGGAAGGCGGATGGAGCTGGAGGTTATCCTCGGAAATCCCATCAGGATTGCACGAGAGAAGGGCATTGAGATGCCTAGGTTGCAAAGCTTGTATGCTTTGCTGAGGATGGCGCAAGAGAATCGGGAGCAAGAAAAGAAGAGTAAGCTGTGATGTGGTGGAACCTTCTCGATATGGATTACAGCCTCAAGAAGCTCCGCACGAGCGGTAGCCTCCACATGACGAGTGGATCACTTTCGAAGGGGTCATGCGTACACCATGACAGTACTCATACACTTCATGGCTTGTGTCAATGTGCCACTGTCTCGACTCGCCGGCGTACCTGCGTGGATCTAGATGAGGTGTGGCAGCGTCCCAACTCACCCAAGGAGCTGAGATGATCATCTGGAAGCACATGAAGCCTGGCAGCATCATAAAGCGACTTTCCACATAACACAATCTGCTGATGGTTGGTAAACATCTCCTCACTAAATGCAGCAGTCACAAGTCATCAACACATTCCCGTGAAAGAACTGGTCTTTACAACCATAGCCAACTCTGCTCTACTCTGCTCTACTCTGACCGGTCATTCCCCATATTCAGACAACGACACTGTTTCGACGACACAAACATCCGTGTGTTTGCGCTGATATTCATTTTTGGCTGCTTCACAAGATCATGTGTGACCTTCACATGTCGCCCGGGGCGTAATCTTGTGCAGTCAGCACAGCACCGCGACCATAAACCTTGGTCGTCACCTCATCCGTCGTCCCCGATTCTACACACCACCTTCACTTCATACTTCCGTACAGCTTCCTCTGCAGTCCATCCGGCCTGTTCTGACACACCTCCGTCGTCCACCCTCTCAACGTCCTGCGGTACTTCGAGCAAGACCTGCCTGCTCTCTCGACGACAACAACATGGCGATCATCAACTTCGACGGCGAGAAAAGGCGCGACACTCGAGAGCCACAGACGACTAAAAATGAGCTTCTGAGGCCGGCACCTCCAGCATCAGACTCGGCATTTGCGACAGATCCGAACACACCTCGTAGCGCTGCCGGTCTGACTGGTCTCTATTCTGGCAACTCTACGTGGGACTTCAACGCCATCGGTGTCAATGCAACGCCGTCACTACGCGAGATCGCTCAGGTGAAACAAGAAATGACGACACCGATGTCAGAGAGAGAAAACCACAAGCGTCAGCGCACACCTACCGATGTTCCCAACGAACCGCTTAGCAAGAAAGCCAAAGCGAGGGCCCGTCAAACCTCCGACGAGAGGTTTGGTCGCAAGACCGGAGTAATCGATCTCACTTTGGATGACAGCTCTAGCGACGAAGATGACAATGAGCAGCCATTCCCCGAGCGCCAGTACGTTCCACAAGCTAACAATGAGCCAAACGCACCCCTTTTGGGTAGGCGTACGGCGAGCCCACCGCGTACGTTCACCAGGGATCTGCCTCCGCTCCCCGCGCACGCCAAACAGGCCCCTATCGTCCATCGATCGAAACCGCCCATCAAGCCAGAGAATCGGCGTCAAACTTCCAATGTAGCTTCTCCTGCCCCGGCGAGTCGACCCATCTTCAACCGCGGGTCACGCCCGCTCACGCCCGCCAACAACACGAGCCAAAGCGTTGCATCCATCAGTGGTTCTACTCAATACTCACAGCCGGGTCCAGTTAGACGGTCCACTGCTAATTCAAGCACAACCCCGACCACACCGAAGGCGGCTGGCCCATTTGTTGAGGACGATGGCGACAGTGACAGCGAGGAAGAGTCTGCGACGAAGTCCCCTGATCGAACAGTCCCACGGCCGAGCGTTACCAGGCTCATCGACCGCCCCAGGAATGACACGCCGAAGAGGGTAGCACTGGGCAAAATGCTGGAAGAGAGCAAATTGATGAGGGAAAGAGCTCACGAACGACTCCTGGAGGAGATAGGAGGAGGTTCCATCAGTACACGAACCAACAACGCCCCGGCCCAAAATGCTGTCAATCAGTCTCAGGTCTCCACACAGTCGACCGAAGATCAGTCTTTTTTAGGAGTTCCGCGCCCGAGGTAGATGCCCATGAGGCATGGCAGGACGAGCCTGTCCAGTCGATCGAGTTCTCTTCAGCAGCACTTCCGCAGCAGCTGCATCAAATTGAAGAAACTCGTCAACCTCCGGTGCGGCAATCACAGAATGATCATCAAAAGCAGAACACAAATCGTGAAGATAGACACCACTCCACGATGGTAAAGCGTACCTATACACAACCCAGCCAAGCTCCAAAGAGGCAACCCACGATCTCGACTTTCCATCCGCCCAACAATGGTGGAGGACAAGGACGGCAGGACAGCTTCGGCAAACAGTCTGCAAACCATGCTCTTGAGATCTTGAAGCAGAAGGCACAAACTGCCAATAAATCCCTTGGCAGTGGCTCTAAGATTTCTAAACATTCCACAAACCACGTTGTGGGAGAGCCCGGACTGCAGAAATCGCGTGATGCAAGACTCTCTAACAAACATCCCTCATCCCAATCAGCCAAATACCACGGAGTGCAAACATCACACCAGCTGAAAGCTCCCAAAGAACTCACCAGGCAACCAGCCACCGCATTACACGTCCAATACGAGGCAAGACTGAAAGCGAGTGTCGCTGCGCAACAACCGCCATTGCATAAGCATTCGTCATCACAAAGGGCGCAAACTCAAGCTCGAGTCCCTTACCTGCCACCATCATCATCGGCTTTTAATGCAGGGCAGAGATACAAGGAAGCCCATCTCGCAAGGCTGGCCGAAGAAGACGAGGAAGAAGCTTGGAGTGATCGCAATGTGGCGATGTACGAGAAGAGCATGCCTGCTTTAGTGGTGAAGCCACGGCACCCTCATGCCAGCACTGCTAATCCGTTCCTCCCTCCGAAACCATTCGTCCCACGTGAAAAACCACCGCCGCCAACGCCTCCTCCAACCATATCCCACGCAAAATCTCGACCCTCTGTACCGAGGAGCCAAGCGCATACCTCGATCCTCAAACATTTGCACGGGGAGGCCAAGCGTGAGAAAGAAAGGAAGTCGCGGGCGCTCCGTGATCTTCAGGCTGACAATGTGAAGGAAGAGTTCCCAGAGGAAGAGGACAGGCTCCTTGGGGTGAAAATAAATCACCAATCGTGGAACCCTTCAGCAGCGGCAGCAGCGTCCTCGGCGTACCGGTCCACTCACCATACCAACATTACTCCGACGACACAAACAACAACTCACAGCAATGGCAACGCTCAGCAACCGCTCGGACACACAACTCCCTCTGGTTCCAACACTATCCCTGGGATACACCCAAATAGCTTGCCGCCCGTTCGCAACCTCGATCACAAACCCGACAATGAAGACGCGTCGGCACCAACAACCAGCCAGCAACCTCCCAAAGGTCCCTTTTCCCTGAACAGCGCAGCCGGCATTCAAGCCATCGAGAAGACACTCCCGCCGCCACCGCCGCGTCCCATGGTGCTACCCTACGAAACCACCACGTCCTCCTCGCGAACCACAGCCCAAAGGTTCATGAACAGTGGTGGCGACGGCGGCGGCGGCGGCAACAGCAACAAAGACAGCAGCCGCCGAGCCAAAACCGCCGGCCCGCGCCAGACTCCACCAGGCCCAACCTTCTCCAAACAGCCCGCACCAAAGCCTCACTTCTACATCACCCGCAACGACCTTCACCTCTACAAATGGCGGCAAGAAAAGCTGACCTGGGCCGACACCCGCGATCGCTGGAGCCGCTTGCCGGGCCCCGCCGCCTGCGCCAACAGAGAGGATACGCTGCGGGCTCGTTTCCGTGCGGTGGAAAAGATCATCGAAGCCGATGAGATCTCGCAGGAGCTGTGCCAGTCTGTGCTGGAAGGGGTCGAAGGGGCGGAGGAGGAGCTGAATCGCATTGCTGCCGAAGTGGTACTGCAGCAGCAGGCCGGAGCACCGCTGGAAACGGAGACGGGGGTTTTCAAGAAGATCGCGGGTGGTGGGAAGAACGGTGGTGGCGTTAAGCTGGAAGCTGGGAGACAGCAGCAGCAGCAGCAATATGCTGACCACGCGCCGCTTTCGATCGCTGGCACGCGTCCATCAAGTCCTACACGGGCGATCCAAGGCGGGAAATTCTACGACGCGCGGACTTTCCAGGCTTACATCGAGCACATGGGAGAAACGATCGCCTCAGCAGCACGAGACGACCCAGACTCCGACGCCGAAGACGCCGCCATCGACTCCCGGCAAGCCTCTCCCCTCCAAGAAACGGACTGCATCCAATGGGAGTACTACATGCAGCGCCGCGACTTCACACCCGAAGACCTAGCCGCCCTACCAGAAGGCCAAGAAGACCCCACCGCCATCCCCACCACCCCGGCGGAGGAAGAAGAAGAAGGCGACAACGACTCCCCCAACGAAATCTACTCCCCCACCACCCGCTGGAAGACGTACACTTACCCCTTCGCGACCCTCTCGGACGCCAACGCCGAAGCCGCCCGCTTCCTCTGGACAACCCCCCTCGGCTCTTCCCCAACCTACTCCGCCACCGCCAACTTCTCACTCTCAAACGCCGTCGACAGCCACGGCATGTGCACCTTCAGCCTGCAATCAGACCTCGGCGTGGCGCAGGTCCGCGTCGCGCGCAGGCTGCTCACCTTCCAGGACCACATCCTGCCCGAGCGGGCGGAGAAGGAAGGCTGGGTGCCGCGGGTGATGTGGTGTGTTGTGGTCAAGGTGCGCGACAAGCGCAACAATAACAACAACAAGGGCCGAGGTTTTGTTGGAAAAAGCGTGCCAGAGGAAGACGGCGCCGCGTCGGGGATCCTGCACAACAAGATCTACAGCTCGCTTGCGCTGGCGAATTCGAGGGCTGTGGAGGAGTGGGTGCGGCTGACTCTGAAGGTGCGCTCGGCGAATTTGAACCAGATTGCGGTTGAGAGGGATTTTGCTAAGATGGAGATTCTGAGGGCGTTGAGGAGGAGGGGGCGTGGTGGGGATTATGATGATGATGGGGGTGATGGTGATGGTGTGGGTGGCGGGGAGAGGGCGAAGCGGTTCAGGGATGTGTTTGTCGAGGAACCTGAGGGTGCTGCTGCTGAGGCTGGCACTGGCGGACGGAGAGTGGAAGTCTTTGTGCAAGAGGTCGGGTTGGAAGGGCCGAGGAATTAGGCTGGTACCTAATCTGCCTGCCTAACTACACGTACCTTGTGGACAAGGTACTACTTGTGTGTAGCTTTCCGGGTTTTCTTCTTTCTTCTTACGATTCGCAGTTGGAGAAGCGATGAGTAGTAGCACACAGTACATCTACATGTAGTGGTGTACAACTACTTCTGGTCTAGCTCTCAACACCAAACAACACTCACTGAACAACCAAACGGAACTTCCAGGACTTCTTTTCTCCCTTTCTCCCTTCACGGCTGATTTTGCTTGGGTACAGTTGTAACTTGCTTGGTCGTAGTACGGCAAGGGAGATTTGACAAGTCCCGGAAAGCCACAAGCGCCCTCGCTACACATCTCATAAGGCTGAAAGGAATTGTGAATGGAACGGTAGGAATGCGAAGCGCAGTGTAACATCAATCAATCGATGCGGTGTAACGTGAGATCTAAGGCTACCTACCTAGCCTTATACAGACCTCACCTCACCTCACCTCACTCGACTTCCATGCAACATAGCCACACACTTTTTGTTTCAGCATTCAAAAAAAAGCCGTGTTTGTACAATCCCATTATGTACAAGTAGGAATAATCCGGCCATCCCGTTCTATGAGTGGGTATATAATTAAATCGATTTTGCATCTCGCCGCCCAAAAAAACTCCCGACGTTGAACACGTCTAAACAATGGAAGCAGCCCTGCCTCTGCTCTCGGCACGAGCGTCCATACGCCTGTGAAGACCTGTGGTAGGGATTGGCTTCTCGACTCGCAAGACGAGCTGCAGAGCCAGTTCGAGCGGCTGCAAGAGGAGCCAGACGCGGTTGCAGAAGAATGACAGCGTGACGGAGATGGTGGCGACCGCGGCGTCGAGCCAGAAGTGGTTTGCAGTTGCGACGATGATGAGTAGGACGAGGAGCGGGTAGGCGAAAGCCGCGAAAGCGTAGAATGCGCCGATCAGAGCTGAAATACGCGATTGGCGGCGGGCTTTGCCTAGCAGGGCGGAGATGACACCGGAGTGGTAGAGGAAGGTGGAGCCAATTGTGAAGGCGTAGGTGAAGTGGAGAGAGGGCATGGCGGCCAGTTGGTTGACGTTGCTGGATTTGACCCAGACGCTCTCGGCGTTTTCTTGTCGGACGGTGTCTTGGAAGCCGTAGGACTCGGGGAGAAGGCGAGGCGGCATGCAGGGGTAGAATGCGAAGACGAAGAATGCGGCGAAGTTGCCGAGGGTCATAGTGCGGCGGACGAGGGTGTAGGCGTTGTGGTTCGGCGCGACGTAGTAATACCAGGAGAGGAAGCTAGGATTGAGATTAGTTTTGTAGAAGTGTGGTAAATCAACATAGCAGAACTTACGCAACAGTTCCAGGAATGTGGACAAGCGAGTACAGCTGATTGAATCCCGTGAGGATCGTCTGGTGGTTCTCAAGGAAGTACTTCTGGACTCCAACCTCGGTAAAGGGGAAGAAGAAGCGGAAGATCGACTCATGCTCGAACCAGAGGATGTCGAGAGCGTGTTTTTGAGCAAGCTCAGTAACCTCGTGGGAGCCCTGCAGCGCGTACATGTGCGCGGCAATCTTCTTGGTCATGGTGTAGACGACGTAGTTCAATGCCCAGTAGAACATCTCGATGAGGAATGGGAACTTCTGCAGGATCCTGCTGTGCAAGTGTCCGGCGAATCTCGAGGTGTCCAGAGGAATGCCCCAGATTGTCTGTCTCTGTCCCAGCCATGCGGTCTTTTCGTTGCGCGCTGCTTCGCTCATGCTCTCAACATCGCTGTCCTGGTCCGAATGCGACAATAGGCTGTCGGCTGAAGGTGATCGTTCGGTTGTTGTGCGGCGCTTCTTCTGGAAGATGCTGAAGTCTCGGTGTCGGTTGATTATAAGGGAGCTGACCATAATGGTGACTACGATCTGTGGTGTCCTTGTTAGGGGGAAATCTTGTGGGTTGCGGTAGGGGGGTTGCTGCGTACCAATGGCTCGTACCATTCGCGAGACTGCGATTGGGCCTTGCCCAGAGACGGTGTTGTTGAGCTCATCTTGTGTGTGTTGTGTGGGTGTGGGTGTTGAGAGGGAGGGCGAGAGTGAGGTCGGGTGTCGCGTGATATACGCCGGGAGGTGTATAGGTGGATTCGGGGGATCAAGTAGCAAACATTAAATGGTGGTGCTAGTAGGTAGGTAGTAAAGTGTGTTGTAGATTGGCAGCGAGCGAGCGACAGTTGGCAGGAATGAAGAGAGTGAGTAGTGAGAGATGGGGTAGTCGGGACGTGAAGAAAGCTTGACTGTAGGAAAGAAGGACTACGGCTTAAGCTGGAGCCTGGGCAGAGCAGTAGAATGAAGCGAAGAGTGGAAGAGAGAGAGAGAAACTCCAAGGGTGCCTCAGCTACTAGCAGGAGGAGTTGCCCGCTAGTGTCAACACCACACCTAAACTCTCCTATAATCGGTCGGCAGTGCTGTATGTATGAGACGGATCTCTCCCGATCACACGACACCCTTTTTTATGTGATTGGCACGGCTTGCAACGGAGTCAGCCTCAAGGTCGATCGTCTTGTTGCTGAGCTTGAGCTTGTTACTGCGCCTGTTAATGGCCGGTAGTATTATTCCTTCCTTTCCTTCCCTTCCCGAAGCTCATCTCGGGGCGGCAGAAAGGTGGCACGGTCAGCTTGCGCTAAGCCACTCGAAACATGTCCACTTTTGCCCTGGACCAGTAGTGGGACAATCCCCCATTGTCTCAGGGCTAGAGCTAAGCTGTCTCCTTTGCTCCCCTGCAAGAAAATGGAGATCTTGCCTGACGAGTGGGAGACGGAGAGTATTTCCACTCCATAAGGCTGATCTTGCCCATCTCATCTGATCGCCGACAGCAGCAACAGCAATATCGGTACTCAACAGCCACCGACGTCCCCATTTCATCTATTTCTCTCCAACACGCAGGCTGGGGCTGCGGCTGCCTGCGTGATCATGTGGCTTTTTCTTGGCCGAAGAGCTTGTTTCCAACCGAGCCAAGCCTAATCTATTAGCACAGCCTCGTTTAACCATAATTGGTTGCAGCACGAGAACGAACGCATGCCCGACTTCCTAGAACATCTCGGCGTGTCTTCACCTCTGGGCAGGCATTTCGTTAGAAGTACTATTGCTACAACATCCTCCCTCTTCGCCATTCTTTCTTGCAGGCGAATTCGACACGAGATCAAGCGCTCTCCATGTTTGCCGCTCACCAGAATACCATTATTTCCCGGCCACCGGCGCAAACTCTCCGCAACGCCCACGAAGCTTGCCACGTCTTCAAACTCTTTTCTACACGCTCACCTCGGATGACACCGTGACAATAATGTCACCGAAGGCTGGGTTCCCATGCTCATCGAGTAATCGTCAGTCTAGCAATACATCCATGCAAAGTTGCATACATCCAGCATATGCCAACATGCTTCGGCTGTGCCAATGATCCGCTTCCGAGATACCAAGCAACACTGAGGTTGGCAGGCAGACGGACAGGCAGGCAGACACCATAGCCGCCAAAATTGCGCGATAATCGGGTCGCACGTTGCGCGAGCACACGCCATCACAAACAAACAGATCAGATCACCTAGCTCACACTTCTGATCACTATGACTGGCATCCATACCACGTCTGACCCTCGTAGCAACGTGGACTACACCACAGCATTACACGATGGACTGAGGTGCTGCCAACACCGCCAACACCAACATAATTTTCGTCACGTGACCGGAGAAGCCCAACTTCGGCCAACAAGCCAGGCCACCTCAGCCCCGCTCCTCCTTCCTTCGACCCAATCCATCGTGCTATTCGCGAACATACATCTACTAAAAATCCTGCCTAACCATGCATTGTTCTCACTAACTACTGACCAACCACGCCTTCGCCTCCTCGGACCACTCGCATAGCTCGGCGTTATTCAGGATTTCAGGTTCGAATGACGCATGGCCGAAGCGAGCAAGATCTACTACTCTGCGAATCTGCGGTTGCGAAGATCTATCCGGTCGGATTAGAGAGGACATGCTGGAGGATTGATGTTATTTCAAGATGCTACCTGCCTTGGAGCTCCTCCTCCTCGCGATCCTCCGTGATATTAGGAAGACTTCAGCAGCGTCATTCGTCTTCTCCATACTATCTTCAATACTTATTAACTTACCAGTATAGGAGCACATAAGTCACCAAGCCAACTCCATCATCATTCGACCCCAACAACCAACCCTGCGTCCCACAGTCACCGCCCGCGAACAATCCAGAAACTCTCGCCGACTTCCTATCTCTGTTCCAATTCCTTCCTTCTGGCCGTGCGTCCATACCCTTCCCTGACTACTGTGTTCGAAAGACCGCACTCCGGCAATAGCTACCTCTCTATCCATTGAGATCTCCCCTCTCTCCCTCTCTCCCTCTCTCCCTTCCAGTCTCAATAGAGAACAGATAAGGGAATATACAACAACAAGCCCAAGACTTCCAATTAAAGTCATCGCAACACTACTACTAACCCAACCCAACCCGACAGCTAAGCCAAATTCAATCCAGCGAGGTTTGAATGTTTCGTGGCATCGTAGGGTTGAGGATTGTTGATTTTTCGGATCATTATTCCGATGATTTTTTTTGATTTTGATTTTTTTTTTCCAACGAAGAGGGCTGGCTGTGTGATTTGTTTCCTTCTTTTTCTTCTTCTCCTTCTCCTTCCTCCCCTTCCCTTGTTCCCCTCCCCCTCTCCCACCAGCCCCACGTATGTATACGATCCACCCGACTCTTACTATATGCACCGCACTATACCCGAAGCCATCGTCTTCCCCATAGTAGTAGACACCAGACAGTAGTAGGTAGACAGATACATTCAGAAAAGCAAAAAGAACAAGAAAAGACAGACAGACAGACAGACAAATCCGCCCTTCCCAACACTGCGCGTTGATGCAGAACTCAGTCCAGAAGCACTTAAAGAAAACTCGTCGTGTTTCTACGAATGCAAATCTCTAAGATGTTGTTTGTCGGTTTAGGAAAGAAGGAGGGAGGGAAGGAAGGAAGGAAGGAACACCATGGGACTCGTATATCTGTTCTAGGGGTTTGAAGAGGAAAAAGTGGGTTTGGTCCGTTCTTCGGGGTTGCTTGTTTTCAGGGAACGAAGGCGGGTGCTACAATGAAGCAACGTCCGAGGAGATCATTGATGTATTGCGGTTTGGTACTCACGACGTGTGATGAATACGGAGAAGACGGAAGAAAGGGTAGATGGGAGAAAAAAAGTAAAAGAAAATAGCAAGATGGAGAAGAATAATTATAAAAATAGAAAAAAAAAAGGAGATGTGGAACTCACTTACATATACATATACTCATTGAGATGTACCAGACCAGACCTCAACTGGAAAAGATCTCCTCATCACCGAGTTTCGATTCTCTCACATACAC
>Ga0265797_10000865_pt1 | contig 54871 bp, 61 predicted proteins | sample P2T30metagenome_FD_192433 | JGI IMG/M metagenome (GOLD analysis project Ga0265797, IMG submission 192433) | Plant litter microbial communities from East Loma Ridge, Irvine, California - P2 T30 | ecosystem: Environmental > Terrestrial > Plant litter > Unclassified | place: USA: California...
ATACCAGCTCACATACCAGCTCACATACCTCGGCGCCCACGCGAAATGAGGACGAGCATGAGAAGATATAGCCTTGGTGGAGAGAACATCCCACCTCTACCATAAGAAGCGCAAGAATCCTACAGTCAAGACAGCTTGCACCAAAGAAAGCTCCGGCCCCGGCCCCAACTCCGGCCCAAGAGAAAGAGAACGTTGCGCCTGACCCGAGGTGATCGAGGTGGATGTTGGTTGTGACCAAGGTGGTGTCTGCGCTCATTGAAACATCTCCGACAAGTATGGACCAGGAGATCATCGCGCTTGCGGCCGCGGTGGCATTTGCGCATATGAAGAAAGTTCTGGCTCACGTTGCTGAAGAGTACATCACGCATGTCTTGGAACGATTGGAAAGCTGTGCTCGAACAAACGATGAGCCGTTTCATGTAATATCTATATTCTAGCGGCGAATGATTCCTCGCAAGTACTAAAGACTGGTCAATCTTCCCATGAGGACGGCCTGCAGAGGGTAACAACGGCTCAATGCTTTCGAGAAGCGGTTTTCATTCCGTTGGTTCATCTTTCATCTCAACACTGCTGATCCATCACGGCTTAGACTTTCTGACTAATTCCATCGCATCAACCTACAGCTAAACCATTGGCCAAACAGGAGTTCGCTTGGTGGGCCGGCCCTAAACGCCGACCTCGCAGAGCTGTTGTGGAGAACGAGAGCTGCAGCTTGAAGCTGACTACGGTACTTTGACCCACCAACAGATCTTCCATAAGAACCCAACGACATGCCAGTAAGACTCTGAATCCTTTTTCGAAACATCTTGTCATTGAGATCTGTACTTTCAACAACGTTTAATCACCCCAAACTACACTCCTCAAGTCAACAACCTGGTACGGCAACGAGCGAAAGCGGAGGAGGAAACATGTCGCTCTTACGCATTATGTCGTTTGGTCAAGGTAAAGTAACAACAAGCAGGCGGGTGCTTGCCTATCAGTCGATGGCCTCTGCCCTTGTCAGACTCCGATCTCACCTCCAAGTGGAGAGTCTGGCTGAGCGTGAGACGTCGACTGCTGGGCTCGCTGAGAATACACCGTTACGAACTTGATCAGCGTAATAGCTGCGAAAGAACATGCTTCCTTCCCCAAGCCCTCCTTCAGTGCCCTGAGAATGGGAGGTATTGACTGAATAGCAGCGCCGACATGTCTTCCGACAAGATCACTTTCTTGACGAACTGGTTGGCTTGCCCTTTGCTTTTGTAATCGTTTACTGATCATAGACTGACCTTGGACGAAAGGCACGCCACGCCGTATCACGCTCCGCTGTACCTGGCTCAGGCCAAGGGATTTTTCAAGGATGAGGGCATTCAGGTTGCTCTCTTGGAGCCGAATGATCCGAGTGACGTAACGGAGATCATTGGCACGGGCAAGGTTGATCTTGGGTTCAAAGCCATGATCCACACTCTGGCTGTAAGTTGTTCACTACCTCGATCTTTGACTTGGATACCAGTACGCTGATTCTGCGAGACAGGCCAAAGCCCGCAACTTCCCGGTCCTCTCGATCGGCTCTCTCCTCGACGAGCCCTTCACCGGTGTCGTCTACTTGAAAGACTCCGGCATTACCACCGACTTCCGTACTCTCAAGGGCAAGCGCATTGGCTATGTTGGCGAATTTGGAAAGGCAAGCTATGCTCCATCGATCATGCATCCCTCCTTACAACTAACCCTCAAACGCCACTAGATTCAAATCGACGAGCTCACCTCTCATTACGGCATGTCTCCGACCGACTACACCGCCGTTCGTTGCGGGATGAACGTCTCCCGCGCCATCATCAACCGCGAGATCGACGCCGGCATCGGTCTCGAGAATGTGCAGATGGTCGAGCTCGAAGAATGGCTCGCTGGCCAAAACAGGCCCAAGAGCGACGTGCAGATGCTTCGCATCGACGAACTCGCCGAGCTGGGCTGCTGCTGCTTCTGCTCGGTCTTGTACATCGGCAACGAGTCTTTCATCGCGCAGAACCCGGGCAAAGTCCGCTCCTTCATGAAAGCCGTCAAGCGCGCTACGGACTTTGTCCTTGCCAGCCCGGAAGAAGCTTGGAAGGAGTACGAGGCTTTCAAGCCTGCCATGGCGACGCCGCTGAACCGCAAGATCTTCGAGCGCAGCTTTGCGTACTTCTCCCGCGATCTGAAGAACGTCCAGCGTGACTGGGAGAAGGTCACGAAGTATGGAAAGAGGCTTGGCGTGCTGGAGGAGAGCTTCGAGCCGAACTACACCAACGAGTTCTTGAGCTGGGAGTTGGATGAGGATCAGACTGACCCGACCGGCGACCAGAAGTTGATGGTCAAGTTGCAGCAGGATGTTGCTGAGAAGGGCGGGTTCAAGAGGTTGGACGGTGGCAGATGTGGTTGCGCCGTTCCTACTGCTGCTTAGATGGACAGGCTGCCTGTCCGCTAATGAGTGTCGGGTACTACCTACTGTGGGAGTACCTTGACTTCACTCTTGCGTTACTTTACGGCCGATGCTGCAGGAGAAAGAGAGAGAGAAGCACTCACCACACTCGTTTAGTTGATCAAAGCATCACGATTCTGCATCACGATTCTGCTCGGTTCAATTGACACTTCCAACCTTCACTGGTAACTAGCCAACGAAGATGCACCAAAGTCGACGATACTACCTACTGTCGTGTAAAAATTTGCGTCATCGCAAACGGTTTGTGTTTGTGTCACCCTGCTGCTTCTCAACACTTTCGTCGTCTACTACACACCTTCAAAAGCACTCAGTTGCACTCAACCTCACAGGCGCCAACCTTGCCGCTACCATCGAACCTGGTCCGAATTTCAGCCTGATCCGGCTAAGTGATCATCGCGCTGCTTAACAAGACCAAACGCCATCTTCGCACCGAGTTGGATACTTTCCCCGTCTCTTGCCACTTGATATTGACACCTTCCATCCAAACCTTGATCGCAATGGCGCAAGAACCCATGCAGTAAATACATACCCTTGTGTGCCTGTGTATGTTATCTAACGAAATCGTCTAGATTCTCGTTCGCTCGCGTGAACACCTACACGAACGCCTCGGGTGAAATTATCACTGAGCACATGACTCCCCAACATCCGAAGCCACCAGATTCCGATGATTCAGAACAATCGTCTAAGGGCGGAGGGAGCCCAGATTTTGATAGAGGAGCGACGCCTGAGCAAAATGATGATCTGTTGCTAGATGATATGGTGTTCAGCAGAGAGGTGACACCGGAGCATGAGGGAGGATTGCTGCCGGATAGCCCTATGATCAGCAGACAAGTGTCACCAGACGCCAAGTACGGACAACTGAGTGGGTGGTCCGGCAGAGAAGTGTCACCAGAGCATGCGTGGGAACAACCGATTCCACCATTCAACACAGAAGTAGCAACAGAGCCCACCACATACTACACGCCGCAGGCTGCAGACCCTGACTTCAACTTCATTCCTCTCCACGAAAAAAGACCTGCAATCAATGAGCATGATCGCAGTGACGACGAAGCCGACGACTGGAACACGATTGTACGCTGCGAAGAGCCCGATCAGCAAGCTTATATGAAAGCCACTGCAAAGGACGGCACCTCGATCTATCGCAAGCCCCCATACCAGACGGATCTCAGTGATGAGGTGGGCACGGTCGGTGACCCAACATCAGCCAACCTCGATGGCTTTCGAGTATGTTGCAATCCCACAGAGGGCGGTCCTCCTCCGCTCGCCAAGGTCCACTTAGTTTTCGAAGTCAGCCCAGAAAACCGACCGCACCCGAGATCGTGGCTGGGACTGCCTACGACGTGTCTGTATGAGGATGCATCGCGTGCCGAGACACTCGCTCTTCGCATCGAATGGGACAACGAGCATGGGGAGATTGAGAGCGAGTATCTCAGATACGCCCACACTCCTCTCTTGTTCAGCACTACCCACGAAGGGCAATATGATGGACTAGGTCTTGCCATCGGCATTCTCAACCATCTGGAGAACAGGGAGATTGTCCAGAACAAACGACCATTTGTGAGAGACTTTGGCAAGGCTCGCATATTGCACATCATTGTCGACTTCTTCCTCCAGAAAATAACGTTGCAGGGATACCTAGACCCTCCTCAGAAGGTCGCGGACGCGAGCATCCGCGCTCAAAATACGATCCATCAGGACTTGATCGCCGCCGGAGCAGAGAACATCAACCTGCAACTCGGAACATTCCGCGGCACCGAAGAGAGGACGAGATGCGATCGATGCTTGGTGGCTCACACCATCGCAGCCGGGAATGGTGAGAGCGGTCGCGTCGAGAAGATGTGCTCGGTCATAGCCTGCGGTGCGGATTGCGTACTGGCGGTTGGAACCAATCGGTGCACCCTCTGCCAACAACTCGGCATCGACTGCACATACACCAACGATGTCCTTGAGAATCCGGCGCTTCTCCGAGCGCTGTGGCATGCTCCGACAAGCATATAAGCCTTTGTGATCTCCGATCCCGAGCTCGTCACGACTGTTGATGGATAGTTCGATGCCGTATGTAGCACTGAACGATTGACAGCCAGTTCGATACCGCATGTTTTTTGGCATCAAACCCGATGGTCAGGTGTGTGCCGCATGACCTCGTCTTCCAGATTGTGAGATGTCGCAGTCATCGACTTGATTAACATCTTGAAGCACGACAGAGAAAGCGAAGATGAGCCCGTGAGATTGAGTACACGACGCATTTTGCAGAAGGAAGAGGGGTTGCAAGGAGCTTAGCGTCATCTGTTGTGTTGACGTTCGTCTTCCGTAGAGAATGTTGTTGCTGCGGTCAGGTACACACAAGGTCTAAACTCAGTTAGTGTGTAGCGAATCGATATGCGCATATCTTCGGCGCGATGATGACAATGTTTCCAGAACCGTGAACATGTGTTTGAGTGATTGAAGAAGTTAGGTCGGAAGAAGCGTTGTACTCTGATTCACTTACATTTCTCCGATTGGCCACGGGATGTCCGGCGCTAAGGGATGTCCAGAGGACAATCATAGTCCTCCGTCAGGACCTTAGGAGTCGAGATACACACAAGTTCACCAATATCGTACATATTGAAGTCTCGCTTGCGAGATGTTAGAGCAGATCAGACAGGCTCAACATTTGTCTCTTCACTTACATTTCGTTGAAATCGAATTTGCGAGTCGACGAGCAATTTGTGAAGCACACGTGACTTCGCGGCGGAGTCGCGATCACTAGATTCACGTAAATGTAACTTCAACCGCTACCGAAGGATCACGCATTAAAACGACACGAACATCCACCAGATACACGAAGCGCTGTACTGGTTGCTCTTTCAAGGCTATCGCCATGATCAACTAGCGACCAGACCCAACTACTGAGCTTTCGCATCGTGACACCAACGATGGAATCTCCTCGAGAGTCGAAACGCAGGAAACTGGATACTCCTAGCAAGCAATCGCCTGCTGCAGCTACGACCACCCGGAAGAGAGCTACCCCCAAAGCAAAGTTGACCGGTACACCAGCGAGCCGCGCAAAGCAGGCAAAAGAAGCTCTCTCCGGAGCCTCTCCCAACGCCCAGCCAAGCAACATCGATCGAGCAGAGCCGACCACTGCAGCTCCACAGAGCGCGCTCGGAAAACTGAAAGCTAAAAAGCAGGCGCAAGGAGATGGTCGAACTACGGTCGCAGCGCCTAGCCCGGCAAAGGTCCCCTTGACACCCTCCAAGGCAGGCATGGCCGGCTTCTTCAAGAAGTTCGCGGATCCCCGTCTTGTTTCGATGAGAGAGGAAGAGACGGGTGGAGGGAGCAGCGAGGATGTCCTGGAAGAAGAATCAGATGGCTCTCCATCTTCTACTATACGAGTGAACGGCCGCAAGAAATCGCTTACAACCAAGCTTCGAGAACACGCCGGCCAGCGGCACTCGGCATCGCGATCAGCGTCTCCTGTCAAAAAGAAGACGTTTGAAGACGAGATACACGACTTGGAAGAGGCTGCTCGGAAAGAAGCTGGTGCGGACAATGCGACACCTAGTACCAGCACCCGTCAGGCTGGTTCGAGAACCAATACACCTAAGCAAACGCTCAATGGATCGGTGAATGGCCGAGCGACAAGAGAAGAACACTTGTTGGCAGAAAAGCCAACCCCTATTGGAAAAAACTCTCCTCTAGAGAGGAAATCTCCCACTGAGAGAGCAGCGCCAGGAGGTAAAGTTACGCCGGCAGGAAAGAAACCACGAGGCAGGCCTCGTAAGAGCGTCGAGCCTCAAGCCGTTGCCGTTCCCGAACAGTCTGTCCCAGAGATCTTCATAGATGGAGACGCGATGGAAGTGGACGATTCCGAGGACGACAGGCTAGGCGCTGCGAGAAGTGCAGCCTCCCCAGTATCGAAGCGATCACAGCCTGTGGGAACACCCCAGAGAAGCAGTGCAAAAAAGACCAGGGACAAATCCAGTGCAGAGTTCGCCGAGCTTCCCTCGATCACCGAAGCACAGATCGAGCTCCTTCAATACATGACTCTAGAGAAGATTCATGGTAAACGACCTATACCTTTGACGAATCTGAGCGACGAGTATTCAAAAGTAAACACAGTGATTAGCCAAACAATCACAGCTGGCGAGAGTAACAGTATGCTTCTCATTGGCTCAAGAGGGAGTGGGAAAACGACCTTGGTCAACCACGTCCTACGAGAGCAAGCGAAAGAACACCCTGACGATTTCCACGCCGTTCGCCTCAACGGCTTCATCCACACAGACGACAAGATCGCTCTACGCGAGATTTGGAGACAACTTGGTCGCGAAATGGATCTGGACGAAGAAGAGAATACCACGAGAAACTATGCAGACACTCTTGCCTCGCTGCTTGCTCTCTTGTCGCATCCGCTCGAGCTCGGTCAAGAACAAGCACCCGGGCAGACCAACAAGAGTGTTATATTCATCCTCGACGAGTTTGAGCTCTTCGCGTCACACCCGAGGCAAACGCTCCTTTACAACCTCTTCGACATCGCTCAAAGCCGGAAGGCCCCTATTGCAGTCCTCGGCCTCACCACTAGAATTGATGTAGCCGAGTCTCTGGAGAAGAGAGTCAAGAGTCGATTCAGTCACCGTTACGTTCATCTTAGCTCGCCGAAAAGCTTGGCCGCTTTCGTGGACGTGTGCAAAGCCGCACTATCGATCGAAGATGACTCGGTTCAGGAACATGAACGAGACAAGTTCGATCTCGATGTCAGCGATAGTTCGGGAGGTTCGGCGCTCGATACTTGGAATACTGCCATCGAAGGTGTCTTCGCGTCTGACGCCTTTGTGGCACTTTTACGCCGGATATATTACACGACAAAGTCTGTCAACGACCTACTCGGAAGTCTGCTCATTCCATTGTCAACGTTGCCGGCATCGGCCGCTACAGCCACTGCTATACGGGAACATATCATCTCTGCACTAGGCCCTAAGCTTATGTCGCCAGACTCAAAGCTGATCTTGCTTTCCACTCTTTCCACCCTCCAGCTGGCCCTACTCATCTGCGCTGCAAGACAGACCGCCATTCACTCTACAGAGACAGTCAGTTTCAACCTCGCATACGAAGAGTACAAATTGCTCGCTTCAAAGGCAAAGATCCAAGCTGCAGCATCCGGCGCCATGGGAGCGGGAGGTAGACTTTGGACGAAAGAGATAGCGAAGGACGCCTGGATGGATCTCATCGATGTAGGCTTGATGATGGAAGATGGGTACTCGGGCAGAACCGGTGGAGGAGCGGCTGGTCGGGCAGACGTAAGTCTGGAGGAGATTGCACGTTCTGGTGTTGACTTGGGCAGTTGGGGCAGGTGGTGCAAGGAAATCTGATTGGTCCTACGTACTGGACGCAACTCTGAACAACAGGGGCCAAGATCACGCAAACAGAGCGGTCAGGCAGTATCAGGACACTGCAAGCTCACTATATGTATTTTCAAGCCTCAGAGCTGATGGATAGATGCTGGGCTGTAACACCACCCTTGCCGCGAGCAATTGCAACGACGTTCACCTTGCCAATATGCACACTATAGCCGCCGTAAAGTGGTTCTGCCGGGACGAAAGGCTCGACGTCTGTCACGACTGACCATGCAAAGTCGTCCTTCTGTGCAGCAATCGGCTTGCCATCCACGAAGACCGATACCTCAACCTCAGCCACATCCCCCGAGCGTCCCAGGGTACCAGACAAGCGCAGCATTCGGTCGTCCAGATGAGGCTCCATGATGTGAAGCTTCGGCGGCGCATATCCTTTTCGCTCATCGCTTCCTTTCGACCACCTCGCTTCAATCTCATCGGTCGGCAAATCAGGCGTCACGAGTGGTCTCTGCCGTCTCACCGACGCCTTCTCAAAAGCCTGCGCAAACTGCAACAGCTGGCAATCCTGCCCGTGTCTCCCGGCAAATGTGAGATTGCAAGGCATGTCTTTCCCGGCCAAAAGGCCCATGGTGGTGCTGACCGTCGGCACTCCCATGTGCCTCAGAGCCCGGTTGCCGTTGGAATACTTCACCCCGTTCTGCAGAGCATGCTTGGCGCTCGCATCGTCGAACTCCAGATCCGCTCTTCCTACATCTCCGTTCGCAGGGAACACAACGGCATCGACTCCCAGGCTCGCCATCCAGTCTTCCAGATCCCGCTTGCGCTGCGCTTCCAATGCTGGCAGAGCTTCTGCTATCCCTTCAATCTCCCAGATGGACTTGCCCTGCCGCTTGCGAGCTCGCTCTACGAGGCCGGGATAGTCCATGAAGTTCTTCTGCTCCATGTAGCGATCTGGAATATAGTCGCTGGGCCTGGGGAACATCTGACTCCCATCGGCAGAAGCCAGATCCGGGTAATCTGGATCGCCGTTGGATTTCAGAAAATCATCCCAGAGGTACGCGACCAGCTCGCCGCGCTCTTTCGCGTTCCAGTCCGATTGGAAGCCTTGGACGTTGTTCGCGTGGCCTGATTGCGAATCGTCTTCGTAGCGGGATACGAGTGGGAAGTCTGTTTCTATTATTGTGGCGCCGAAGGATTCGAGGGTTTGGCGGGCTGCTTTCCATAGCGCGATCACTTCTTCGGACACGAAGGTTGGTTTCGCTTGCGGGTCATGGCCGCCTATGAACATCTTCGGTACTGCGAGGCGTTTGCCTCGGAGGGAGTCGCGGGATGTATTTGTGAGATCGATGAAAGAGTTTGGACGCTCGGCTTCTTCTATCTGGACACAATTCTGCGCAGCCCAGAAATTCTCCTGTTCTCGCGAGTCTTTAACGGCGAGGACGTCGAGGACTTGAAGCATGTCGTCTACAGTGCGGGTTTGCGGCACGATCACATCGCACGTAGGATACAGAGGCCAGACTCCACGAGGCGAAATCATGTCTCGAGATCCAGTGTAAGCCACGAGTGCGTTGTTTGATGCCGGCGAACGTCCGGAGCTCACCGTCTCAGATCCTATACCGAATGCGGCGAAGCTGGCGGCTGTGGAAGTGGCAGAGCCATTCGATGAACCTGATGAGAATGCCGCTGTGAGGTATTCCGGGTTGTAAGGACTTTCTGCTCGTCCGTACAAACCGCGGTGCATGCCTGAAGCCATCATCGGAGGCGTGTTGGTGCTTCCCATGCACACTGCGCCGGCTTGACGCAATCTCTCTGCCACGAAAGAGTCCTCGTTCGCGATGAGATTGGCGAAAGCGGGAGAGCCGGAGGAGCAGGTCATGCCTTTGTACTTCATGCTGTCCTTCAGCGTGTACGGGATGCCGTCCAGAGGTCCTTTGGTTTGACCACGGGCGCGCCTTTCATCTGAGGCTGCGGCTTCATTAAAAAGGTCTGGATTGAGTTTGACGATTGAGTTGAGACATGGTCCTCGAAAGTCGTAAGTGTGAATGCGGACTAGGTGTTTGGCTACGAGCTCGACGCTTGTGATTGCTCCTGATGTGAGAGCGTCTTGTAGCTCAGTGATGGATGCTTCGACGATGCTCTGGGTCTTTTTAGCTTGGGGTTGGGCGAGATGGTGGCTTTGCTGCTTACTGTGGACATGATTGCGATTGTTTGGATTCGAGGCAAGATGTCCTTGGTCGTACTAACCACGCTAAACAGAGTGTCCTGGCTTTCGTATACAGAGCCGAGTTGCTTTCCCTGTTACCCAATGATACAATCAACCTTGTCTTCCTCGAGAATCGGTCGTTGACTCGTTGACATATGCTGTTGGCTTGGTGTGGGAAGTGTTTGAGAAGGTATTACTTGAAAGTTAGTGAAAGCGACTCTACCGAGTTGAGTGATTGATTCATCTTGCACCATCTGCCTTCTCCACCTTGGATGAGGCCGAGATAGCAGAGGTAGTTGGCCGAGAGTGTTGGCCGTGGAAGCTGATTGGGTTTGGGACGACTCCACAATTGACTTGCAATCGGCCGACGCCCTCCGATAAGTAACATCTTGGCCGAAACGATAGATAGATAAATACATATCCTCCGAAGTATCTTTCTGCTGTAAGTAGACCGGTTGCAAAGAACGACTCCTCGCCGCCCACAAACCACGACTCAGTAGAAACCCAAAGAAAAGTAGATTACCACCGATCATGGCGCCCTCAGCAATCCTCGAACCCACTCCCACGATAGCGACTCCAACCGCCACCCTGAAAGCGAAAAACGCTGTTACTCAAGAAACAGAACCAGACACGGCTCAAAAAGAATCAGACGCAAAGCCCAAAAGCGCTCTCCAGCTCATTTCCCAAGGCACAACCCTCCCCGGCATCCCCACCTTCCCCTCCTACGCCGCCCACCGACAATGGATGCTCACCAAAATGGCCCTGGCCTTCCGCGTCTTCGCCCGCAAAGGCTACACCGAAGGCATGTCGGGCCACATCTCCGTCCGCGACCCGGAAAACCCTCACACCTTCTGGACAAACCCGCTGTCCAAACACTTCGGCCTGCTCAAGGCTAGCGACATGATTCTCGTCGACTACGACGGGAACGCGATCGGCGGGAACATGAGCCTGCCGGCCAACGCGGCGGGTTTCTTGATTCATAGTGCTGTCCACAAGGCTAGGCCGGATGTTGTGGCGGCTTGTCATACGCATTCGCCGTATGGCAAGGCTTGGAGCAGTTTTGCGAAGAGGTTGGAGATGTTGAATCAGGATGTTACGTACTTTTATGGGGAGGCGCAGGCGGTCTATGAGGTGTGTTTCCTTTCGAGATCTTTCTTTTCTTTTCTTTTCTTCGCTTTTGATCTTGTTCTTGTGTTATAGTCACTCCGCAGCACGAACGACGGCGTGTATTGTTTTACTGACAAGAAACCTGGCAGGAATTCAACGGCGTCGTCTTCTCCGAAGAAGAAGGCCACCGCCTCGCCGCCGCGCTGGGGCCCAAAGGCAAAGGGCTCATCCTGCGCAACCACGGACTCCTCACAGTCGGCGGAACAGTCGACGAGGCCTGCTACTTGTACACACTGATGGAGAGGAGCTGCCAAGTACAGCTGCTGGCAGAAGCCGCTGCTGCCAACGGACTGCCGAAGGTGTACGTTCCTGAGGAGGCGGCCAAGTATACGTTTGAGGCCGCGAGTGATCCCGAGGCGCTGTATTGGGAGGCGCAGCCGGATATGGATTGGGAGGCGGAGGTGTGTGGAGGGAGGCATGCTGAGTGATATCTTTTCTGCTAACGTCTTGGTGGCGTTCGTTCAAGCGATGGTATGTGATGGGATGAAACGAAATGAGATCGGGTAGCACGGTATGGCATGTATAGGCTGGCATGTGATGAGATGGTATGGAATGGTATGCAGAAGAAAACCATTCTACAAGTTCGAAACATCAAACACAAGAATAGGACAAAACGACAGCGACATGGGAGAGACCTCGAAATCGGAACAAGCATTCTTGTCATTGTAAAAGGAGTCTATCATCTTTTGATGCATGCACGTAGTGAAGGCCGTGCTGAGTACGACCGTGACTGCCTGGCAAAAAGTTGGCATTTGAAGAAAACAAGCGCTTCGGTCTTTCAAAGACCATGTGGTATATCCGAATTGTATTGCCCCTCCTCCCTACCCGCGTTCAAGTCGTCAAAGAATCATTTTCCCACAGAAGAAAAGGTATCCAAAAGCAGCGGTGCGCACACGCGCTGCAAGAGGAGAAGAATTGAATGTTGACAGGCTGGGCAAGCTCGTGAGAGCAAGTAGCCTGTGTCGTGTCGGTTGTCGAGTTCAGAAGAAGTCTAGCCGGAGACTGCCCATTTTTTCAGTGCTTCAAGAGTGGCCGCGGTTGGCGTTACCCTGGCCAACAAGGTTGACGACAGGGTTGAAGTTCTTGGTGGAGCACCAAGGAGTGATGGGCTTGGAGCCCTCGCCGTAGTAAGCGGTCTTTCCGTCTTGCATGATGGCGACCTTGGGCTTGTCGCCACTTTGGCTGAGGTTCTTAGGGAAAGGCACAGAACCCATGGCGGGACCAGTCCAGGTGGCATCAAAGTCGTAGAAGGTGTTGTCTCCGAGAGACAGGGAGATTGTAGAGTCCTTGGTGACGAGGGCCCAGGCGAAGACGGCATCCTCAACCATGTCGCTGTTGCGGATGACGGAGGAGCCCTGGTTGCACTGGGCGTCCTTGGAGTGCACGCGGTACCAGAAGACGACCTGGTCCTCGGTGATGGCGGGCTTCTTGCCGTTCTTCCACCAGGAGATGTAGTACTTGGTGATGATGCGCCACGGAGCGTGGTTCTGGCCGTCGACGTAGCGGGCCATGAGGTTCATGTCGGCGTAGTCGGTGGCGGAGGTGGAGTTACCGGGCAGGTCGCGGAGGTAGTGAGACTCGCACCAGTCGTTCCAGGTCAGGAGTTCGATGATGTCGGGCTTGACTTCCTGCTCGGCGATGGCTTGGAGACGCTTGACGAAGAGCCAGTCGGAGGGCGCGACCCAGGCGTCCATGGGGTTGCCGTCATCGAGATCCTTGAACTGCCACGGGGAGACGGCCATGATGTAGGGACCGGTCTTGCCCTCCTTCTTCATCTGAGCCTGGAACTTCTGGTCGGCACTGACGGTGTTGTTAACACCGTCAGACATGGGCCACGCCTGCCAGTTGAAGTAGCCGTCAACAGTCGCGAAGTCGGTGACCATCTTGAAGGCAGCTTCGACGGGGTTGTTCTGGGCCTTGGTAGCGTAGTTGGTCAAAGCAGGAGTGAAAGAGATGGCGTTGCCAGAGAGTCTCATCTTGAGCTTGAGGTCGACGAAGAACATGTTTCCGTACTGCTTGACACTGTCGCCGCCGTAGGTAGTCACGAGGATGTTGCTGTTCCAGCGGTAGGTGGCCTTGCTGCCCGCGTGCTTCTGGAGAACGTCGGACATGTAGGTGGTGTTCCAGTAACCGCCATTGTTGCACTCGGACCAGGACATGTCGAAAGAGTGGACGATCTTGAAGCCGAGTTCCTCGGCGGCCTTGTAGGCGTCGTCGATGCGGTCCTCCTGCCACTGGAGACCGCTCTGGCAGTCTGGGGGCATCCAGTTCATGGCGAAAGCGTCGATGCCGATGGACTGGGCTTGCATCATGTCGGACTTCCATTGAGCCTGGTTGTACGCGTAGGCGTTCTGGACCATGAAGTGGGCGAAGACATCGGTGGCGGCAACGGCGTGGATGGAGATCGCTGCGAGAGCAGTGACGGCCAGCGTAAGAGAGAACATGTTGATGTGTGGTTTTGGTTTTGGTGTTGGTGTTGTTTTGTTTTGTTTTGTTTTGAAAGGGTTTGTCTTGGTGATTTCTTCGTTTCGAGGATGTCGAGAGTCGGTATTGGATCGAAAAAGACAGTGGTGGTGACAGGGAGTGTCAAAGTGAGGTTTCCTAAAGAATGGCAGGCTCGTCAAGAGCTGTTGGGGGGGAGAAAGAATGAACGACGGGTAGCAACCTCACAGAGGCGCGTGTAACGAGGGATGGTCTGGAGGGCAGATGGACGAAGCAAACAAGTGAAGTGAAGTGAGGGCGGACGGCCGCCGACTGAAGTAGTCCCCGGGTGGGCGGCGGCAACAGGGCATGTTGCGGATTTGTTATGCACCAGGAATGGCACAGCATATGCAGCTAGCACACTGCTGAACATTCCCTGTCGCATCAGCGGCAGTCCAACACGGCGCCTCACATCGAGTCAGGTGTCATGTGGTTTGTCGCTCCAAAGGCTCCACGGTGGTTGCGGCATCGTTGTCTCGAGCGTCTCGACAAGCTTGCACGGCTACCGTGGTGCGCTGTGAGCTTCAGGGAGTCGCGATCAGCCGCCACCCATATCATCTCATACCGCCTCCCATTGGTCAGGATGGCTTCACATAACGGTCAGGGTTAGGGTCTCATTGTCGGTAGGCCTAGCCGGACCCACCTCACTCTACACTAGATCATCGACCAACACTCGTCGCGTTTCAGATAAGTTCCACCGGCTCGGCAAGGGCATGACAAGAAGCGTGGAGTCCTGGAGCATGTGCGCGATACGCAGTCCATGCAAGGATGACGCCCGTTTGTTCCTCAGCCGCCCTGGCGCTTGCGCAAAGGTGCGACATGCTCACATGTGCCATCTGCCTCGCACTGCATCCTGGCGCTGTTTGCGCGCGACCGCTGACACGGGTGGCCGTGAGAAGGTGCACTTTCGGACAGTCAGCGACGCTCCACTCCACCGCAATTTGCAATCTGCCATGCAACTTGCCGTATCTCCTGCATGCGGCTTTGATAGAGCTGAAACGAACCTCGGACTCCAATCCCGGTAAACCCTTGGACAGCACACCCGTTCCCACTTAATGTTATCCGGCTCGTCGCCCAATGATCGTCTTCTATGTCTATATGTGTAACCGCTAGAACCTGTTGTCGGCCGAGAAGAGCAACAGCGCCAGACTATGCCTTATCCACAGCCCTGCCAGCCCGCAAATTGTCTGCATAATCAATATCTCGACCGCGAGCCGGTCTTCCCTCAGTGGCCCACGCCAGACCAGCCAGAGATTGAGGATCGTGAAGTTGCTAGTCTCCGTCACTCGCCCCTTCCCGTCAGTCTCCACCCTCACCAGGCGCAATCTAGCCAGCACTTTCAGTGCCTCCCCAACCACATTCCGGAGCGGCTTCTCCTCTGCGAACGTTGCCACCGACGGCTCGAGCAGGCCGGTGCGAGCGTTGAATCGTGGTAGGCGGTGGCGCGGGCAGGGAACAATCTTGAACAACTGCGGGGCCGAGTAGCAGAAGTTGAAGATCTGGGGGATGAACAGCAGCAGCAGGGTTTTGCTGAAGTGGCCCAAGATGCCCACCACGGCAAATACCATGCCGGCGAAATAACAGTACGTGTCGCCGACAAACACCTTGGCTGGGAACCAGTTGTGTTTCAGCAGGGCCATCGACACGCCAATGAACGGCAGTAGCAGGTATACGCTGAACAGGTGGCTCTCGGCTGCCGGGTGCGGCTGGTGCAGTTTGGGCGACAGGTACAGCATGTCGTTGAGCACCAGCAGGAATGCTATCACCAGCGACTGGCCCACTTCGATGCCGTTGATGCCGGCCAGAATGTTGATGCAATTTGGGCAGAAGATCGAGACTGCCGCCATGTAGAGGTAGTAGAATCCTCCCAGATCCACCAGCTCTCCTAGGTAATTTCGCAGCGGCAGAGGCACCACGACGTGCGTGACGCCAAAGTCGACGAAATATAGTCCTAGCATTGGCAGCGCGGCGAAGGCAGGGATGAAGAATTTATGCCGCCATCGCATGTCGAACGAGTCGTCGAGGATGCCCAATATTGTCACCGTGGCCAGGGTGCCGTATGCGAAGCCGTACGATGCGAGCTGGCCGGCGTTAGTCGAACACCTCGTTCACACGTGAAACCAATGGACCCTTACCTTCTCCAGGGGAAATCGATGTAGAAAGCGGCCATTTTCGAGTTCGCCCGCTTCGACAATGCGGTTCCTGTCGCGCGCCCCGACTGTGGCGGCGGCGATGTCTTGCTTGAAGGCAAAAGGGAGGAAATTTACAATCGCCAGTAAATATACAAGGGCAGAAAGCAGGCCCATGGCTTCGGGTCTGGATGTTAAACATACATGTCAGTGAGGGTTCTAGATCAAATTGATTTGCATTCCACAGTCGCACTCACAATTCAATCGGATTCTTCTTCGAGAAGTCCTTGCCCTTGTAGCCTCGCCGTATGAACACGTCGCCAGTCCATGGAATCAGCGCATATGTAAAAGCGAATGCCACGCCTGCAATGGCCAGCGACGCGAACAGCGGTTCTCCATCGCTGCGCCAGGCATTGACGAGTATCGAAATGCAGGCAATAGAGAGTACGCTGAGCGAGTACGTCTCCGTGTTGCTCAGAGGCTGCATTCCGTCGACTGTCTCTCGAGCTGTTGTACAGAGTGCATACGCCGTTGTTGATCGATGCAGTACAGTCTGTACAGTGATGCAAGCTGGCAAGAGCCGCGGGGATCGGCAGGCAAGACTTGGCAGGGGAGAACTTTTGCCTTGCCGATGGATAGACTAAACTACCGAACTCGAATATCACTGATTAATGCCATCAGTCTTGTGCACACCACTATGGAATAGATGTACAGGGTTTGTTTCAAGAAGAACACTCTACCACCACGGCTCAGCTCGCTACGGCTCACCCGAGTGTTTCCCGTGCCATCTTGTGAGCCATTTACTTGCTCACACTAACATACCGGAAAGCGTATACGCGTGATCTACAGGTTGCTGTACCTGGTTTCAGGAGAGTAAATCCGACAAGTGTTACTGCAAGTGGACCTTCGATAATCACGAGATGGCCACCAGTGGCGCCCACCGCTTTTCACACGGCCACAGGGACTTACTCCTGGCGGTGAGCTATAACATCTACGGCACGCGCGCCGCCACTTCGTCGTCAGATCACAAGCTCAAGATCTGGGACTGTAACGAGAAGACTGGGACTTGGATTGTGACCGATGCCTGGACGGCGCATGACGCGCAGGTCACGGATGTGAAATGGAACGGCCCTTATGTCGGCGAGCACGTCGCGTCCATCGGCGAGGACGGCACGCTCAAGATTTGGCAAGAAGACGTCAACGAACCCGTGAACTCTGGTCGTCGATGGAAGCGGGTGTTCCAACTGGTCACTGCGACGGGCGTGCCGTTCATGGGACTCGATCTGAAGAACATCGGCGCTGAAAGCTATCTTGCAGTGGCAACTCGCGATGGTTACATCACCGTCTGCGAACCGGAAGACCACGACGATCTATCGTCGTGGCGAGTCTTGTGGCAGGACTATCTCTGCAAAGTTCCATCGAGGATGGATGAGACCAGCTTCAGAGTGAGCTGGCACAAAGAGGCTCTGCCAACATGGCCTGCAATTCTCGCGGGCTTGGACCGCAAGAGTCTTGGCCTTGCCGTTGCAGTTGGGACGAGCGTGCGTATCTTGCGAACCGACAAAGACCGGAAATTCTACAACGCAGCCAGCCTGGAAGGCGCCAAAGGCCTCGTGAGAGATGTCGCGTGGTCAAATGGCAGCATGCGCGGCTACGACACTCTCGCCACCGCGAGCAAGGACGGGTTTGTCAGGATCTACGAGCTACATACACCCGGCGCGGCGACAATGTCGACATTGAGCAACGGGACCGAAGACGTAGAGCCAATGGCACCACGGTCGCAGTTCCCTACTGCTAGGCCGACTCGCTCCGGCATTGGTGCTGGGCTTGCCAACACCGCGAAGGGAAGGCGTGAGGATCAAGCTGATGCTCCAGGTGCGGTGAAGCAGGAGGCCAAGCTTGTTGCTGAGCTCGAGGTGAGAGAAGGCATGCCTTGGAGAGTGTCCTGGAACCCTAGCGGCGACATGCTCATCTCTACTGCTGATGAGGGCTCGGTGCGCATCTGGAAGAAGTCGGTAGAGGGCAAGTGGCTCGAGGCTGCTGAGGTGGACTCGACGAGAGAATGAAGGTGGTGTACTTCTGTCCTCTGTTGAGATTCTGCATGGTGTACGCGTGAACTCAGCTCGCACCCCATATTGGCAGGCCATTCGCCCGAAGTCGCCTCAGCTTCCGTTGAGAATTCAAAGGATTCGAAGCTGTGAGCTCTTCACCATTCTGAAGGATCGCAACAACTCAGCCTTGGAAGTCAAAGAACTTGCTGATCTGGGGAGCTTGTTCTTTCTTGTCTCTCGATACCGCCGATCTTGTGCTGATTTAGCCTAAGTCGTCTTTAAGGCCGGTTCGGTAAAGCCAAAAGCCATCTTCTGCACCCACCCCGCAGGCTGTACCGGCTGAACCTGGAGGCTGGAGAAACCGGACCCGCCAAACTGCACATGGCTGCGGCAATTTGTGGAACTCAATGCCTGCGCATTTTCAATGCCGACTCAAATGTCCGTGAGATGACGGCATCATAACCTGCTGAATAAGATCATCGCGATATTCGGTGCCGTATTCCTTGCAGACCATGCGGAGGATGCGCAGCTATAAGAACCATGCTCCATCCGCATGCTGACAGGATGCAACTTTCAATCATCAACACCTTTCACACGCATCCGCCATGACCAAGACATCTATATTCACAGCCGCTGCTACTTTGGCAACGCTAGCCGTTGCAACACCCCCTCGCGGTGGCCACCATGACAAACCGGGCCGTCCTGGAGGTTACCCCGGGCACCCTTCGAAATCTGAGGCTTGGAGCCTGAAGAAGTTCACAAGCCTCGTAGCCTTTGGTGATAGCTACACTGATGACTCGAGACTCGGTTACTTTGGTTCGCACAATGGCTCAGCTCCTCCTGTAGGATGGGTCAACCCGGCGGTATGCTCGCGAATACTTATATCGACCTTGATCCGACACTGATTGTGATGCAGAACTACAACTCCGCTTCCGGCGGACGTCCATGGCCTCAATACGTAGCACAATACTCGGGTGCAAACGTTTACAACTACGCCGTGTCGGGGGCCGTTTGCAGCAACGATGTCACTCCACGCACGTTCGCAGCCATCAACGCCGATTTCCCTGCCGTCGAGCAGTACGAAATCCCCGCCTACATCGCCGATTCCAAATACGTCGACGAGAACGGGACGAAATTCATGGACAACCCACCAGACGAGACCGTGTACAGCATCTTCATCGGAACAAACGATCTTGGCAACTATGCCTTCATCTCCGACTCTCAAGTGCCCGGCACCAGCATCGTCAACTACACCGAGTGCGTCTTCGGTGCCATCCAGAGCGTTTACGACAACGGCGGTCGCTACTTCGTCCTGCAGAACGTGGCGCCGTTGCAATTGTCGCCGCAGTACGGTCTGCCCGGCAAGGGCGGTCTCGAATCCACGCAATACTGGCCGGACAAGCCCAGCAATATCACCGAGATCAGCTATAAGATGTTCGAATACGTCTCACTGGTCAATGCCGTCTTCAAGTACGAGACGCCTTACTTGACCGAAGTTGAGAAGCGCTTCCCTGGCGCGCACATTGCTGTCATGGACATCAACGGTTTGGTAGGTGAAACAAGATTGCACTGGAAAGCAAGTAGCGTGCTATGGGCTCAGTCGCTAACAATATTTCTCAGCTCACCGATATCTACAACAACCCATCGCAATACCTCAACGGCTCCGCGCCTCTCGATGTCACAGGTTACGCCAACAACGTGAACGGTTCCAATAACACGAGCCCGGACAGTTTCATGTGGTACGACGAATTGCACCCCAGCGAGCAGACAGACCGCGTCATCGCTCGTGAGTTTGTCGACGTCGTAAAGGGTGGCAGCAAGTGGGCTACCTACTGGTCTGGTTGAACTGCTTGCCTTCGTTGCGGGTTCTTGCTAGAGGTGTAAATAAGAGAATGTAACACCAGCGTCTTCAACGAGGACGCCTCGAAAAACCAAAGTTGCAAAATACTTGCAGTCGAGATTTACAGAACTAAGTGATAACAGAGTCGGAAAATATCGACATTTAGCGAGCATATCAGCTTCCACGGACGAACGATGGGCAGGCGATAGAGCAGTGTGCAGTTTGCGGCAGACTAGACATTCGACTTCTCCGGTCGGTCGTCTCCGATGCGCTGGTGTCGAGCAACAACGATAAGCCGATTAATTTGTAGTAGCAGACTTACCGCACGCTTAGTCTCGGCTTGTGTGACCAGCTTTGCGCGTCCGTGGAATCGACTTTTGTTCGCGAATTTGGAAAGATACTGAGTGACCTTCGGCAATAACGGATGGGTCATTTGAGCGATCTCGACATGGAGATTGTCCGGAGATAAGTGAAGTATCTCATTTACAGAGGTGTATTCATGGTAGCAGACAGAACAGCGGCTCAAGAGCGACCTGCGAAAGTGCATGCTAGGGTATGGTTCACTCCGGTGAAGGTTGGACATTACCGCAGGCGCAGAACACTCACGTGTGCTCACGAATGCCCCGCATCTGATTTGAAGGATTCAGGGCGACCTATTGGGAATGACATCCAGAAGCTATCATCTCTCGGGCTCGCCGTTGGGTGCATCGACAACTAGGCCGGTGTATGCCTCGCGTCGTTGCGTACAAGGAAAAGCGGGCCCCGCAGCGCAGTCGTCTCCTTGGTCTCTCTATTCACGTGCCCGGCTTAGCAACATTAAGGCCTACCTTGCGCTTGGCTAGTCTTGTCGGTGTGCACATAAGGCAGCTGGTTGTCTTGACAGAGGCCTCCTGCATGCGGGCGTTTGCATTTGGAGACGCCAGGTCTTGCCACAAGCCGAGTCTATACTGTAATATTGTCCTGGCATATTCCCATTGCGTCTCCGTCTTTTGACTTCAGCATTGCCAGTCGGGGTTGTTTCCCAAGTCTGTTCGCGTCGTCTTCGATACGACTTGATCGCTGCAGTTCCTTGTCTTTGTCATGGCTCAGCAGTACGTTCGCCGGTACGATGGACCGGCGAGCGGGACCATGGCTCCTCCAGTGCTGTCGTTGCCATCGCATGCCCCTCAAGCCTTGGACGATGAGCTCGAATTTTTCCGAATGGACTCTCTCGACTTCATGTGGCCAGGCGAAGAACTCGATGACTTCCCTGTTTGGTCAGACGAGATGGATCAGGCACAGGTGCGTCGTACAAGTCGTGTTTGTCTGCAACATCTAACACCATGACAGATATACGATCAGCCAGGAGCGCACCTCGCAAGGATCGAGGCAGGTAGTGCCTATAGATCGCTGGTCGGACAGCTTCCAGCTGGTATGATCAAGGCGCCAGAACGTCCATTCGAAGCAGACATGAACGCTTCTGCTAGTCATCAGCAAATAAGCTACGAAGCAGTCAATCAGATCCCACCGAGCGTATGTGTACCAGCCTCAATGCCACTACCCATCCCGACATACCAGACTGGTGCTTTTTCGACAATGCCATCACGTCGGCTGCAGTGGGCATCTCTCCCCGAGCAAGATCTAGGAATCTTCACACAGGGACCTGATGATACTCTCCCGATAACGAATGACTGCATGCTTCTCGGAATCCCGTCAGCTTCGCCCTTCTCCGCGTACTCGACGCAGTCATCTTGGAGCAATCAGCATAGCTTTGCGCAACACAGCGGACCTACGTATGCACCCTCGACACCCATAACGGCGCAGTCGTCTTTCGACGTCGAGCCAATGGATTTCTCGTTCCAGACGCCGCTGTCGACGCCGCCAGCAAGCCGCTCAGTCGGGTCTCATATCAGTTTTTTGGTAGAAAACGCTCGAAACGGCAACTCTCATAAACATACACAACATGCCTCACCTTTCGAAAGTCAAAGCCAAGGTATTGCGCAAGATCTTACTGCGAATCTTTCCTCCTGGACTCAAGACACTTACAATGTACTGGACCGTACGGGCTTCGGCACCTTGGCACCTCCGGCCACGACTCCAGCTAGAAGACACAGGACTTCACGCTCCCGCTCCAGGTCAGTGGCCACATTGGCTTGTGAGAACTGCAACAAGACTTTTGCGTCGAGATCCGAAAGAGAGTAAGTCTTCTGCCTGACCCAAAGGCGGTCCAAGAGAGACCCAGTTTGCTGACTTGAGAACTCTCGGCAGCCACCATACTCGCTGGCACGGGCCAAGAGATCGCATCTGCATAGACTGTGGCAAAGGCTTTGTCGCTTCCAAAGATTTGAAGAGGCACGAAAAAATCCACAAGCCGCCCGAAGCGCATGAGTTCTTCTGCAGCGTCCAAGGATGTCCGTATGAGCGGCGGGGTTTCGCGCGGAAAGATCACCTTGCTCGGCACCGAAAGACGCACGCTGGAGATTCGAATGCTGCGAGACTGATGTCCGTGTCTTTTCCGTTCTGACGGAGTCTGCCAACCTTCCGTTGCGTGGGAATCGTATGTAAGATAGGAGATTGTCAGTTTATTCTTCTAGTAAATTGCATCGCAAGATTGTTCGGAAGCTCAGGCTGATGATGCTGCACTCGTGTGATGGACTGGTGATTTTGGTGTCCGTAACTTCCTCTTTTCAAGACGCGTTTCCAGTCGCGCGAGATTATTCGGTCACAAAAAATGGGGGGTTTCGTCACAAGGGTTAGTGTTGGTGTTACCATCTGATTGAACAGACACCTCACATTTGACTCGAACCTAATACATAGTTCATATAGACTTATCCTTCATTGCTTGAACTTGTGGACACCACTACATGTACAGATCCGCATCCTTCGTGTCTGTCAGATACTTTTAGTCTCAACAGTCTCTGTCGAAAGCGTCCGCGTTTCAAAATTCACTGGGCCTAGAGAGCGCGTCTGAACACTGGTCTTCCAGCCTTCTTCTCTTCTTCCTTCCAGCCAACTTGCATGTACTCCTCTACTACTCTCGTACGACAGAAAGCATGGTCCGATATCCTGATCTTCGTTTGCCTGATCGAGGTATTGGAAGGAGAAACATTTCGGCTAATTTTGTCCTTTGAATACAGTACAGTACTCGTGTGTGGTGGACAGGAACCATTTGGCTATGATGGCTATCTGAGTTTCAAGGACGAGACGGAACGGACTGAGTAGCCTGAACCGATGGGGTATGTATTAAGTGTTTGGGTTTCTTTGTTGTTTGAAGCTACTAGTACAGTACGCGCATGCAACATGTTTGAGGGGTATAAAAACCAAAGCGTATCCATTCGCTTTGCGTTGGTTTCTCGCGGCGGAGCCCATAGAAACCGACGACCAAGCAAACCCGACCCGTTGCGGAAAAGCTTGTGTTTCCTTTTTTCGCCATCCATCGTCGTTCAACAGAGTCCATGGAAAGCAAGAAAAGCAAAGGTGGTAGTAAAGCAAAGTAAAAGCAAGGTAAAACATCAGCTAGAGCAAAAAATCTGCTTCCAGTCCATTCCAATCCATCCCATCCAAGCCTTCTCTGCCAGAAGGGAGATTTCAGCATCGCTGACGACGGCCTTACTCGTGCAAGTAGCTGCACTCGTCTCCCTTCCTGCACTTGCCCTCCTGGTAGTACTTGCACTTCTTGGTCTTGTACCAGGGATTATCGCCGACCGGGCGCTTCCTCTCCTCGCCGAAGCCATTTCCATTGGAGTGCTGGTGCGACTGCTGCTGCTGCTGGAACTGATCGGATGCAGCACCGAAAGGCGACGGGAAGTTCGGTGGAAGGAACGGGAAAGCTGGTGCGGCCGGGACTTGCGGGGCCACGGCGGTGGTACTGTTAGTAAGGGCCGCGAGGATAGCCGTGATGTCCGGCTCGTTTGAGCGAGGAGCAGCAGGCTGTGGCTGTTGGTAGCTTTGCTGCTGGTAGTTGTACATAGGCTGGGTAGCTGGCTGAGCAGCTGGAGCTGCCGACTGCGATTGCAATTGAGCAAAGATGGCCTGGAGGTCGATTTGCGGAGCTGGCTGCTGGGCAGGCATAGGCGGGGCGGTTGGCAGGGGAGCGTTCTGGGATGCCATGAACTGTGAGAACGCATTGACGTCGAAGTTGCCGGGTACAGGCGGGGCTTGAGCTTGGTTGTTGTTCATTGGCATCGACATCGGCATGCGTGAGGCCCTTTGTGCGGCGTGCTGGTTGGCTCTTTGCACAAACTTTTCTGGAGGTGCCCCAAACTCTTTCAGTGGCTCACCTGCATCCCCATTGTAAGGGTCGGCAGGCTCTCTGGGGTTTGGCGGGATGTCATTCAGGTCCTGGTAGATGACGAGAAGGTTGTCCCTCTCGTACTGCTCACGGACAGCACGTTCAGACGATTCCGGCTGCCGCTTGCCTCCACCGTAAGGTGCGTACATACGGTCGCGTTCTTCCTGATCGACAGTGGAGAAATCGATCTGGGAAGGGGTCGTGAATGGGACGAACCTGAAGTTGTCGTCTTCAGTCGAATCATCTTCATCGTCGATCTCCATCATATCGGCGTGCTGCTTCAACATGCGACCTTCTCCACCAACATCCTTGACATCGCGCATCTGACTGGCATCGTGATCGAGTTCCTCTTCAGGATCATGGCTGAAGTAACGTACCTCGACGAGGTTTTGCGATTCCTTCCAGCGCACACCAGTGGCACCCCTGGCAAGCCTCGCGACGCGCTTAGCCTTCCTCTCCGGTGTCTCGTTGTCGCGGGAAGTGTCTGGCTTGGGCTCAGGTTTCTTCGGCTCCTCTTTGGGCTTTGCGAGATTGGCAAGTTCTGCCGCCAGGTTGAAGGCGGGCTTGACCGGCGGGGCGGTGGTTCTCTGCACAGGTTTGGCAGTAGACTTGTCCGCGTTTGAGGTACCGGGTTTCTTGCTGGCGCTCTGAAGGCCGCTGAAGAATCCGGAAGGCTTGGCTTGGACGGTCTTTGTCTTTGTCGCAGGTGCACTGGCTTTAGCCCCATCGACAGGTTTCTTGACAGAGGCCAATGTTTTAGATGCCGCTGTGGGTGCACTGGCGCTAGTGGCAACTTTCTTCGCCGGAGCGGGCGTAGTCACGTTACCGGCTGTGGCGGAAGATCTCTTGACACCGGCAGTCGCCTCGACAGCTGGCTTCGCCTGAGTCGTTTTGGTGTTGCCAGCCGCGAGTTCGTTGATTTTCTTCGCATAAAACTTGGTCTTGCCGTCGCCATGCTTGAGGTAGTGCGGCAGGATTTTGCCCAAAGATGTCTTTTTGAGTTTCTCGTCGGTGAGCGAGGTCGTAAGTGTCAGGATCTCGAGGATCAATCGCGACACTTGTCCGTTGTAGTCCTTGGTTCTGGCGCGGTCGTTGAGGAATTGGTAGCAGACGAAGAGGAACGACTCGTTTTCGGATAACCTTTGAGAAAGAAGAGAGTCAGTTCATGGTCTTTATTTGATATTTTTGATACATGTCACTGGGCAGAATGATGGGCACGTTTGCGTGTGGCAGTAGCAGTGAGAGTGTCAATTTCACAAACAGCAGAGCTAGACTGGATCACATAGAAAGTGGCTTCCCGACTAGATGCTGATCAACAAAGCACGTCGAACAAATGCAGATGAATATTCAGCGTGTGAGACAACAGTCTCTCCACGCGCGAATGATACATGCATCCACACAGTTGATGTGAGTATGTGAGTGAAGTGGCTCCAAGCCTGCCACACCTCAACACGCAAGGTACCCTACAAGTAAAAGGAATTAGTCAACTCACAATTCGATGATGCTCTTGAAGCCGTGTTTCAGAGCCGTGCGGATCGCGACTTCGAGCATGTCCCTTTGATCCTTGACTCTACTTCTCAGCAAAGCCAGATCGTTGACACGCCCCTTTGCTTCAGCTTCCTCGACAGCCTGGATATCGGTCTTCCAGCGGTTCCTGATGGTCTTGACAACCTCCCAGAAGTCACCGAGACCCTTGCGAATGCTGGCAGCGTCGACACTCTTGCGCCTGTTGCGCCATAGAGCCTTGGTGGTGTCGTACTCGACGGCATCCTTGACGCTCTCTTCGGGCCTTTTGGCAGGGAGGGGAGCGCCAGCGAGGTCGTCTTCTTCGTCGGAATACAGTGATACATCAGTGTTTGATTCGCTGTCGCTGTCGGAGTCGTCCTTGGTTCCATCGTTGCTATACGCGCTTTGAGCGGGCGACGCTGCATTTGTCGGTCGATTAATCGTAGCGCCTGAACGATCGCTTTGGGATATTTTCGAGCTCAACTTGGCCTGCAGTCTTGGATTGTCCTTGACCTGGCGTTTGAGTTCGGCTCTCGAATTGCGCTTGACGTAGGCAGGAAGCGCCGTCGATCTGTTGACGGGGAATTCATGCGGCTGCTTGCCCATGGTTGCGAACTTGGCAAAGCGCTCCGAGTTGGTGGCTTTGATGAGCTTCGGTACGTCATGAATGGTGAAGCGTCCACTCTGCTCGCTCGCGGGAATAGCTTCGATGAGTGCATTCTGATCCAGAGCAGGAGGCTGAGACGGTGTAACATTCCTGGTAGGCAATTGTTGAGGAGCTTGAGAGTAGGAAGACGCCGGGACGGTAGTCGGGTTGACTGGAGCTTGGCTCACGGGAGGCTGGTTGATGGCAGCCTGGTTGGTAGGAGTCAGAGCATGCGGAGCAACAACGACATTGGCGTTGGCCGATGTGGTGTTGTACTGCTGGTGTTGTGGCTGTTGTGGCTGTTGATAAGTAGGCAGGATGTTGTTCTGCTGAGCATATTGCAGTTGAGGGTTGTTGTAATTGGCGAAATTGGGGTTGTTGTAGCCGGCATAGTTGTTGTTCTGCGCGAAAGAGGCGGGGCTGTGCAGTGGTGATCTTCCGTATACATTGGACTGAGCGTGGAAGTTTAGGGCGGTGTTGGGAGGTATGGTTTGCGACCAGGTCGGCGGCGGGTTGGGTGTGGAGACGGCACGTGACCCTGGCTGCTGTTGAGGCGGATATGCACTGGCGTGTAGGCCCCAGGTAGCATCGGAAAAGGTGGAATCGCCAGCGGGGAACAGAGAATCATCATACGGAAGATGCTGGCCATCGCCAAACACGTTTGTGTCGACGAGGCCGTCGTCGGTCATGTTATGGTCCATGGCTGGTTTCGGTGTATGCAAGTGCAGAATACCTCTAAAAAGTTGGCGCTAGCCGGATTCAAACGCGGCAGAGCCCGGGATGTGCGATGACTTGATTGGCACAGGCGGGATTTCTGATGTCCGGCTGCTGGTTGGCCGAACGCGACTTGTGTGTTGGGGCAAGCGAAGGCAAACACGCTGTCGCCGCCGTCGCCCGTATCTTGTGCTGTCGCCTGTCCGCAAGCAAGCAGGCTGATGATGCGCTCTAACGGCGCTCTTTGCAGGCTCACGTGATGACTCGTAGTATGCTCTCAGCAGCAGGAGAAGCAGGTGATGGCAGTGCTTATGATGCCTATCTGTCTGATGAAATTGCCTCTCACGAAAGCAGGCAGCGGGTGAGTAGTAGTGTGCGGGCGCAAAAACAGGCCTGCACTCTCTGCTACTAGTAGTCAAACGGACACGCTCAGCAGTGGCAAAGCACGCCGATTAATGCAATCCAGAATTATCAGAAAACACACGGACGAGCGAGCACAGGCGGCCGGCAATGGCGCGCGCGTGAGGTTGATGTTGTTGAGGGGGTACTTGGGGGATGTTATGGTGTTGGGTGAAGGGGAAAGCGAGGGCGTGAGTGAGCGCGAGAAGCAGCTGCACGACAACTCATCCATTCGCTAGCGCCGGCCTTGGCTGAGCGGCCCGTTCCTTGAACGTCACTCTGCCTCGCGCGCCCGGACACCTGTGCTTCGTGTCGCCTGGGGAGAGGGTGGGCTGGAGAGTCGATAGAAGTGTTGACAACCTATTCTATTCTGTTGCCTTAGCACGCCAACTGTCTGCATACAGTCGCACTCTACAACTCTTGATCGCATGCGATAGTATATCGACCATTCCCTTTGGCTGTCTCAGCCTTCCTCCAACATGGCTACTACAACCACCCTCCGCGACCGTCAAGTAGGTTAGTATGGGGAGATGGGACCGCTAGCAACATGCAATGCTAACAACACGAACAGCGTCCATCCAACGAATCCTCAACCTGAACCACCTTCCTCAAGAATCCGAACTCCACCACGACTCTTCCGCCGCCAATGGCCTAATCCCTCAATCAGCGCCCATTCTCAACTCCGAAGGCGAGCCCATATGGAAGGTGCTGGTCTTCGATGACCTGGGCCGAGATGTGATCAGCAGCGTCCTTCGTGTCAACGACCTGCGTGCATGGGGTATCACAATACACTTGAACATCAAGCAAAAGCGACATGCGATCGGCGACGTCCCTGTGCTATACCTGATCGAACCGACTGCGGCGAACCTCGAGCTCGTCACCCAGGATCTCAAGAATGGACTGTATTCGCCTGCATACGTCAACTTCCTGACTTCGATACCCCGACCACTCCTGGAGGACTTTGCAGCCCAGACGGCGGAGTCAGGAACATCGGAGAGCATCAGCCAGGTCTACGACCAATACCTCAACTTTATCGTCAGCGAACCAAACTTGTTCAGTTTGGGGATGGGCAAGGAGTCTTATTGGACAATGAACAGTGCGCAGACAAGCGATGAAGCGATCGACGAGAACATCGACCGTATCGTGTCTGGATTGTTCAGCGTTTCGGTGACCATGGGTACCGTTCCTATCATTCGATGCCCGAAGGGTGGTGCCGCCGAGATGATCGCTGCAAAGCTCGATCGCAAACTGCGTGACCATATCCTGAACGCGAAGGACAACCTGTTCTCCGGCAAGGCCTCTGCTGCTGGTGCTGCATCAAGACCGGTGTTGATTATTGTAGATCGCAATGTTGATCTCGTTCCTATGCTCTCACACTCTTGGACATATCAATCGCTCATTCACGACGTCATGAGCATGAACCTCAACCGTATCACCGTCGAGACACCGGTCGACGATGCAGACGAGTCGAAGGGCACCACGAAGCGTAGCTACGACCTCACACAAAACGACTTCTTCTGGAACAAGAACGCGGGTGTTCCTTTCCCGCAAGTGGCAGAAGATATCGACACCGAGCTCACAAGATATCGGGATGATGCGGCAGAACTCACGAGGAAGACTGGTGCAAACTCCATCGAGGACCTACAGAACGACACCAGCGCATCTGCACAGCACTTGAAGGCCGCAATCACACTTCTACCAGAGCTAAGAGAACGCAAGGCACTACTTGACATGCACATGAACATCGCCACCGCATTGCTGCAGGGCATCAAAGACCGTCAGCTTGACAACTTCTTCCAGCTCGAAGAGGACATCAAGAAGCAGACAAAGGCGCAGATGCTCGACCTCATAAAAGACTCCGACAAGGGCAAGGAGCCCACAGACAAACTCCGCATCTTCATCATTTGGTTCCTCAGCACCGAGCAAGAAGTATCGCGAGCCGACATTGAGAAATTTGAGGAAGCGCTGAAAGCTACCGGAGTCGATACTCTTCCCCTAACATACATCAGACGGTATGCCCTTCCATCCTCCACCCCGCCATATAACCAACCCACTAACACCGCACCCCCAGAGTCCGCGAACTAACCCGCATGACCATGCTCTCCTCGGCCCCAACCCAACAAACCCCAGCCCAGTCCGGCGGCACAACCGACCTCTTCCGCGGCTTCACCTCCATCTCCTCCCGCCTCACCGACCGCTTCCAAGCCGCAGGTCTAGGCGCCAACTTCGACTCCCTGATCTCGGGCGTGAAAAACTTCCTCCCCGCAAACAAAGACCTGACCCTCACCAAAATCACAGAGTCCCTCATGGACCCCCAGAACGCCTCCACCTCCGCCCTGCAAAAGACAGAAGGCTTCTTGTACTTTGACCCCCGCAGCGCGAATGCCCGCGGCACCATGCCCGCCAGCTCCAAAGGCGACGGTTCAGCTCAGCAGGGTGGCGGCAGCAGGGGCATCGAGGCGAGTTTCGGGCAGAGGAGGCAAGGGTTCAGCGAGGCGATTGTTTTCACCGTCGGCGGAGGCTCCATGGACGAGTACGGCAACTTGCAGGACTGGGCTAAGCGGACGAGCGGCGCTGGCCAGGGCGGTGGTGCTGGCACGGGTGCGGCCGGCGGCGGAGGCGCGGCGAGCGCTCTGGGACGCAAGAAGGTCGTTTATGGCAGTACGGAGTTGATGAATGCCGGGAGTTTCTTGGAGGTGCTGGGGAGGTTGGGCAAGGAGAGCGGGTAGTGGTGCGGCTTACGTATGTAGGTTTCTTGATGATGAATGCGGCAAGAAAATGAAAAGGAGAAGGTACGACTGCTCATCACTTCGTTCAAGTCTCGTGCGGGCAATGGTTGCTGTCACGGTCACGGTCAACTTTCCCCCGATCGATTCGTCCGTCCTTTTCAGTACATTGATTTTTTCGATTCTCGGCAGATCAATGGTCACATAACTACAGTTCACCTCAATGTGAAGTATTTGGGACACTGATAAGAGAACGGCGATGCATGTTTTGGACGTAGCTATGAAAAGCTCTACTCATTCCCGAGTATCAACAAAAGAAAAAGAATTATTACGAAAAATAAGTAAAGAATAACCCGAAAAGGTGCTGTATCGGTTTTGATCCCTTTTCCTTTCCCAAGATTCCCATGTTCCATGATCCACACCCAACAAAACCCAGGTAGTCCGCCCGACCAGTCGTACTTGCATGTATGCCATCAAGTTCATCTTCATCCCGTACCATCTAATCCAGTCCTTTTCCGTTCTTCGATACCTTGATTACTACCACCCCTCTTCCCAACCTCCTAGGTGGAAACAGTCTCCCCCGAAAAGCGGCCCTGCCACTCTCTAATCCCTTTAGTCAAATTCTCCGCCAGATCCATAGCTTCCAGCTCGCCCTCCGCAAGCGACGCAGGGCTCCTTTCACTCCCAAGACGGGCGCGATCGGTGGCGACCTCGACCTGCGAGCGTTGGATGAAGTTTAGCATGGCCTCGAGGTTGCGGGCCATGTTAGGGATCGTGCGCTCGGCGGGCTCGGTGGGTTTGGCGTGGCCGTTAAGCAGAGCGTTCTTCTTGCCTTTGCCCCAGCGGCCGCCGCCTTTGCCCGTGCCGTTGCCGTTGCTGGTTGCGGCAGCGGGTGGGGGAAGATCAGGCGTGGAGGTGGTGTTGCTATCGGCGTTGCCGTTGGCTAGAGGGTGCTCATCGCCGCTGCTGGTATGGCTGTTGTTGGCCCGCTTTTTGCTGTGTGGACTTGAGATGCCGTTTCCGGCGGATGTGGGAGCTTCACCGCGGTGTTTGGTGTATTGATTATTGCCAAGGCGCTTGACTTTGCGACCTGCGCCCTTCTTGTGTGATAGCTTCTCTTGCGCTGGTGGTGGAGGGCTCTCGGGTTGTGAGGAGGGAGGAGGTGATGCTTGCGAGGTAGAGTTGACCTTGGGCGTATCGTCTGGCTCGCCTTCTATGACACGGTTAGTGTGTCGTCGCGAAATGACTCTGATCTCTTCCGGAGACTTACCATCTTGTCTTCTTCGTCCTGCCCTCGCTTGTCGGCGGTTGGCAGCTTCTATCCGCGCCCTTTCACGCTCAATGTCCTTTTCGCGCTGCTCGTATTGCCTTGCAGTCATAGCAGCATCGGCCCGCGCTTTCTTAGAGCGACTGCCTCCTTCATTGTCGTCGTCCGAGTCGTCTTCAATTGCTCCATCTCTTGAGAGGGACAGACCAGTCTCAGAAACTCGTCGCGCACGCTTGGCCTCTTGTTTAACGCTGTAGAGCTGTTAGGCCTAGATCACTTCAGACGAGCATGTCGTTACCAAACTCACTCTTCACTGCTGTCGTCTCGACTTCTCTTGCCTCCGCGCCTGCCAGCTTCACGGGCGCTCTCCTCTATGGCACGTTGTATTTGCTCGGCCTCTTCGTCATGTTCTCTGCTTCGAATTGTTCCCCTCCTCTTGCCAGAAATAGGATCGATACTACCTCTCGATATTTCCATGCGCTCCTTCCGGGCTTTTTCGTCGCTTTTGCTGGCGATGCTTTCTCGGCGAATTTTCGACGTTACGGGAAGATAGAGGGAATATTGTTGTCTGTCGAGTGATTGCTTAGCAGTTGTTCATGTATGAATCGCGCCATTTTGGACGATGTGACTGAATGTGCAATAAAGGCTCGTCGTCGCACGGAAAGCGTCTTGTCGTCCAAGCTCAACGAGCATAAAACTCGAGCCAGGCAGACGTACGACAAGCCTCTCGAGGCTGTCTCATTCTTGTACGGGTGAACTCAGCCGCCATTGGGAGTTGCTCAGGTTGATCCACCGAAGTGGATGAGTGAAGAAAAAGCGCGACTTACCCTCTTGCGTCAACATGCACCTCATGCTGCTTCGGCCTGCAGTCTTCGCAATAGTACTTGTCTGGACTCGTCGCCTCGTCGAAGATACCAACACAGCCACCGTGCTGCCAGACACTGCAGCCGTCGCACTGGATGAACAGCCCACCGGCGTCGTCGGTCTGCGCCTCTGACGCACCATAGGCTTCACTGAGCGGAGGACCGGGATATTCTTGCTGGCCACATAGACATCTGGTCACCTCCTCTTCGTCTTCGGCGGCTTCTTCGTCGGCGTCCTGCGCGGCGCCGAGAAGCTCGGTTTCGGCGGTGGGGTGGGCGCGCTTGCTGCGACGGGGCGGTTCGCTCATTTCTTCGCTTGAGCGGGATTGTGGTGTCGCTGATTTCGGATGGCTAATGCTGCCACGGGTGCTGCGTTCTCGTCGGGCGGTGGGTATGGAGGAGGAGGAAGCGGTAGAGACTGGTGGTTGTGCTGCGCGAGCGGACCGGCGGGTTGGTGAGGGCATTGCAAGGCCCAGACCAGTTCACTGGTGTGTTTTCCGCAGATGGTATGCTCGTGAGAAGTGCCCGTGACGTTGATAGCAGGAAATATCAGCAGGCGAAGGCAGTGTGCTGCGATCGTCGCCGGTCGGCGGGCGATGGAGCGATGGTCGGCGAGGCCTTACTGCTGAGAAAAAAAGAGGATTCGAAGGCGATTGCAAGAGTCGTGACAAGAGCAGAGTGGGCTGCGGTGGGTATAGAGATGTGTTTGTGTATGGGGGAAGGGTGGTGAGTGGGTGGTAGCAGTGATGGCAGCCAGAGGAGATCGGTTTTGGTATTCGCTCAAGCCTCCAGGGCCGCAGCGCGCAGAGAGCAGCAGCCGAGCTCCGCACGTCTGATTGGCTCAACGGGCTGACATTGTGCGAGGTGGTAAAGAGATGGGGGAAAGATGAAACGACAATTGAAATGGTTATACTTGCCTTGCGAACGCATCATTCGCAGTGAATAATCTTTGTGCTGGTCGGTGGCGATATGGTGGATTGATTGATTTGCGTTGATGATGCAAATCGCTCGCTTAGTTAGTGAGAACAGAGGCGGGAGGGGTTGTGTGACCGTCTGAGGGGGAAGGTGCATGACCGGATTTGGATAAAGGAAGTGAAAGAATTGATATGAGTGAGAGGCTTGCTTGCAATAATGCAAGACGGATTTGATGTTCGTTGGGAATGGAATGGAATGGTAGGTATACAACGAGTCGTCTTTGGTCTGGTCGAGGGTGTTTCAGTTGCCGTCCCTTTTGCTACTTCCAAGTCTTCCACCGCCAGAACAAGCGATGACGAACACGGTGCTCCGAATTTCGGCTTCCAACGCACACGCCTCACTTCACGAATCCATCTATCATGTGTCCACACAGGACCTACTTCAGGATGTTTATAAACAACCTCGACATCGGCTTCGCATTCTCACTTCTTGGAATTCAATGGCATTAAATCGAGGCTTATCTCATAAGAACGCCAGCAAAAACACGTCAGATGCACTGCAACGACTCAGCAAAAGACATTGAAACGAAAGGCACAACATAAACAATCCAAGAAAAATGAATACACAATCATATACTCCGCTTTATTTCATTTCCATCCTAACCCCTCACTTCTTCGCAAACTGATCCTCAGTAACACCCTTGCCCATCGCGCTCGTGCTGCTCACACCCCCACTGACCATCTTCAGCAACTCATCCGCGTAGTTAGCACCGCTCCACTTCTGGTGCGTAACAACCTCAACACCCTGCTCCATCTCGGGCTCTTGCACAATCTCGCCGTAAGCCCGCATGCCCCTGTTGGCGAAAGCGGACGCGAACGAGTTGGAAATCAGCGCCGTCGAGTGCAGGCCCGCGAGCGTGATGAACTGCCAGCAGTAGCCCATGGACGCCAGGCGGGCGATGTAGGTTTCTTGGTCGGCGGGCTCCATGGCGGCTTTCCAGTTGAAGGAGGGGGAGAGGTTGTAGGCGAGTCTAAGTAGAAAGGTTAGTAAGGGCTGCCCTCTCTTGCAATTGTCTTGATGGGGGAAAAGAACTTACTTCTGCTCGGGCCAAACGGCGTGCACACCATCAGCAAACTCCTTGGCCTGGTTGAAGTCGGGCAGCTTGCTCTCCATCCAGATCAAATCGGCGTACGGAGCGTAAGCGATGGCGCGGTTAACCGCACACTGGCAGCCTCCGCGGACACGGTAGTAGCCCTCACGGGTCCTGGGCGCGTCCCAGTCAAAGTGGACGTCAACACCCGTCAGGCCCTTGGCGATGGCGCGAGCTTCAGCATTGCTCTTGCCCTTGGACAGCTTGTTGAACTCCTCGATCATCTCGGCCTTGTTGACGTGCACGCCGGCGTTGATAGTGTCGGCGACAGCCTCGTGGTAGAGCTTCAGGTGTGCCTGCTCGTTCCACGCGTCTTCGACGGCTTGCAGCTCGGCGCCGTTCTTGCCGGCGGCTTCGGCGTGCAGCATCAGATCGTTGAGGGGTTGCAGGGCGGGGTTGGTGGCGCCGAGGATGTAGGCGTGGTCGCGAGGGTCGATTGTGCTGGTGATGAGGGTTGCGGCTTCGGAGTCGGTACGGGCGATTGCGAGGAGGTCGGTGCCTATGAGAGTTGGTTAGGTTCGATCCTTGTAGTCTGGAGCTCGAGACGACTAACCCATGATATCGGCCTGAGCACGAATGGCAACGAGACGGTTGATGTGCTCGCTAATCGGCACCAGGACCTTGCCAGCCATGTGTCCGCACTTCTTGGTACCAGGAGCCTGGTCCTCGATGTGAATACCAGCCGCACCCTTCTCAACGAACAACTTCGTGAGCTTCATAACAGCAGTCAGACCACCGTGTCCGGTGTCTGCGTCTGCAACAATCGGCCTCAGGAAATCGGTGTTCGGTGCTGACGACTTGTCTGCCGAGCTAAGACGCTCTTCACGCTGCTTGCGGTCGTGGAAGAGTTGTGCCATGAAGAGGTGGCCGACCTTGTTCGGCACGGTGGTGTATGGGTAGTCTGCAAGATCAGGGCCAGGCTCGTCGGTGGACGAGGCGGTGGAACTGGATTGCCAGCCGGAAACGTAGACGGTGTCGAGGTATTTGGCCATCTGGGTAACCATGACCGGGTCGAGACATCCGTATGTGTAGCTCGCGTCTCCGCTCTAGATGCATTGTCAGCAATCGTCCAGTACTCGCACAACAGCGAATAGCGATATCTTACAGCAAAGCGCTGCTCCAATGTCTTCCACAGCTTCTTCGACATGGCATTGCTGGGGTACTGGATCGGCAAGTTGCCTCTTTTCGAAGCAATCTGCTCGGCGGTAAAAGGCCTCTTGGTGAACCTCCATCGGGGGTCAGACCACCACTCCTTGAGCTGCTTGACCTCCTCCTGATAGTACTGATCTTCTGCGTCGTTGGTGACACCCATGTTGGCCAATGGTGATGGGATGACGGATGAGATTGCTGCTACAACTTGCTTCAAGCGGTCTGCCAGATTGACGGACTTGATGGGGGGATAGTTTGTTAGATGATAGTAGTGATGATAATGATGATGATATCAATGTTGATGAAGTCAAGTCAAGACGAGAAAAGGGAAGAGAGTTCCTACAAGAACAGCGTAGGCGCAAGAGGTGATGTATGTATATCCCACGGGGATCTGCCCTGCCCTGCCGAGAGCATATATAGTTACCTTTCTTTCACGTCACCCCATCGTCCATGACCCGAGGGAAGGCAAAAAACCTCTTGATCGCGTTACCGAGCACCAGCCTTGTTGCGTGCGTTGCGTGCCAAAGGGTCAGACATGGCGGCGCCCGTTCCTATCGCCCGATCGCTGCCGAGCCTTGGACGACGCAACGAACCAGTGACAGTCAACACAGCAGAGCGAGAGACAGTCATTGCGGAGGCAGCCGCTTTGAAGCCGCAGACTGTTGTGATAGTTGTCGCTCGCCCGAGGGTCTGGCTGTGCGGTTTGGTGCAAAGAGCCTCGGACAAGCGGAGTTGGTACGAAACGTCAGAGCCAAAGGATCGGGCAAATCCTGGGGCTCGTTGGTGTGGGGAAGGCGCGAGCATGGGCAAACGCGGAAAGAAAGGATGATGATGCCGAGGCCTTGCGACTCTTCACATGCCTCACGGCCATCGTCCGAGAATACAATCAATATTGGTATGACTGTGTCGTCGAGCATGTGCTGGTAGCCTCGGCGGTATTGCATGCTGAGGTTGAGCTGGCACGCGCTAGATATGTGAGTAAAGACGATGTCAATATATTTGTCCAAATTTATGCCATCTATCCAAACAACGCCGACGCTATGCCAAAGAGAGACCGCATCAAACAAACACAAAGATCATCTCGTCCTCTCCCTAACACCCTTCTCAAGATCCATTCCCAAAGCCCTCTCTTCAACAACCTCTTCCCCAACAGCAGCCCCCGTCTCCATCCCAGCGCCAGCCTCTGCCTCCGCCTCCGTCCTCGCCATAGTCTTCTCCGCTGCCCTAGCACGCTTGTTCTCGAACTTCGTCTTATCCTCCTGCATCGACCGGATCAAAGCACTCTTTTGCCTGATCCTATACCCGTACACATAAAAGATAATCGGAATCGGAATACAAACCGCCTCCAACAACCCCAACAGCGTCCCCGCCCAATGCGGGCCCAGAGTCGCATACATCGACGGCCCAGCAAGCGGCAGAGTGGCTCCCAAAATGCTCCTCAAAACCGCATTCCCAGCCAGTGCGCTGGCGGCGTAGATCCCGTACGAGTGCACCAGATAATTCGAGCCGTAGATGAAAATGCAGCAATTGCCCGCGCCGAAAGGCACGCCCGCCAGAATCGGCAGGATCCAGTGGTATTCGGGCGTTCCGGTCCAGGAGAACCAAATCTGGCCTATGGGCAGCAGCACGGCGCCGATGCAGATGATGCTGACGCCTGCTTCGGGGGGAGGGCGGCCGGTTTCCGGGTCCGGTTTGTGGGCGTTGATCATTTTGCGGATCAGAGGTTCGGCTGCTATCACGATCAGACTGCCCACGCCTATGCCGACGAAGGCCAGGCCGCCGATTCCGGGGCTCCAGCCGCGGAGTTCGTTGAAGATTATCGGGTAGGCGACGAAACAGAGGTAGAGGATGCCGTAGACCAGCGCGATGTAGAGGTCCCAGAAGATGAGGATTGGCTCGGTGAAAGTCATGATGAAGGGCCGGCTCAGGTTGACTTTGAGCAGGGGCAGGAAGGCTTGCTTGTCGTCGTACCGGCTCCAGTATCTCTCGTCGTCGGTCTCCTTTCTACGTTTCGCGGCGCGGGCGCGCAGGATGGCGGGCGCGTATGTTTCGGGTATTAACAAGATGGAGATGAACGCTACGCCGCTGACTATTATGACGATCCAGTTGGTCCATCTCCAGCCCATGTACTGGAAGACGAAGCCGCCCACGACTGGTCCAATAACAGGCCTATGATAGGTATGTTAGCATGCACAACGTTTTGGGCCTCCTGTCTGATCGTTCATACCCATTCATCGGCCCAATACTCCAGATCGAAAAAGCGAGCGCCCTGTGCTCCTCATCCGAGATGTCGTTCACAGTACCAGGCGCGTTCGAAATCATAGCAGCCGCGCAGAAAGCCCCAATGAATCGGAAAACCAGGATCGTAGCAATATTCTGCGCCAACGCACAAGGCAGTACGAAAATAACGAACAGCCCAAGCGCTATAATGTACACTGGACGACGTCCATACATCTCCGACAACGGAGCCAGGACCACACTCCCACAAGCCATTCCGAGTAGGTACGTCGTCACCCCCAAGATGCCAGTATTCCGCGAAATACCCAAGTCGTCGATCAAGCCAGGGATGGCGGATGTGTACGAGGTCGAGTACAATACAACGCAAGTCGTTGCGTAGGACATGACCGCGATGATGAAGCCTTTGTACCACAGCGTCCAAGTCATCGGGTTTCCCTTTTCGTTTTCTTCAAAGTCAACTTCGAAGGCCGGGTCTGTTGTGGCGGTTGTCGCTGTGCTCTTGTTTGTCCGCGTTCGGGTCAGGTAGGTTGGGTTCACGCCGCCGACTGCGCTTGTTGAAGAGGCGCGCGAGAGGTGGGGGGTGAGAGTCTTTTCTGGGAAGTCGCGGTTGTACTGTTCTCGATCGAAGTCGTGGATGGATGCGGTTGAGATGCTGTCGCGGGAGCTTGTTGTTGGCGAGGGCGGGTCTTCGTAGGACATGATCGAGTTGCGGTTGCGATTGGCTGTGATGTTTGTCGAAGCGGCCTTGCCGTCGTCGTCGGGGACGTTTTTGGGGTTGTCCATGCTAGCGATTGTGATTGGGGGTCGTTCCCATGGAGGTTCTGAGTTGGATTTGGTGGTATATTCGTTGTATCTTTTCCGGCTCTTTTTATGAATGTTTTTGATCGCCAAGATAGGCTGGTCCTGTATGTTGTAGTAATGTCTGCAGCGTTAAGAGCAGGCGTAGTAATCCACTCATGAGCGTATCAAGTCCTTCGAGAAGTAGCAGGCTCGATTAGACGCGAGGAAATGCGACAAAGATAGAGAGATGGTGAAGAAGTAGAGCTGAACCGGGAGGGAAGGGATACCAACCACTGACTGCAGTCATGCAACAGGATGATGTAGTATGCAAGGAGCAGATGCTAAAGGCCGCATGAGAAGGGCGCGACTACTAGGTACAGTATCAATTGATTCCGCTCCTCCTTTGAGCAGCACACAGCGGCAGACTGCCTACCTACCTACCTCTTTTGATGTCGGCGCAAAAAGCGGAGCCCTTCATCCATCGCGTTTGTGTCACACAGGAAAGTCGACATGCCGATCGGCTAAAAGTGCTCTACATTTTTTTTCCGCCTTTGGCCAACCGAGGCCGGGGTTGGAGAGAGCTCGTACCAGTCCATGGCAGCTGCTTTTCGTTATCGTCCTGGGTGGAGCAACAACGCATTCGCCTTTCCCAAGCGAGTCGCTATTTGTTTTGATCTGATTGCTTGTTTTTCTCCTGCCTTCCAGCAATTATATGAATACGATCGGTGTTGTTAATATTGATTATTCTGCCAGATGACTGTCATGATGACAGCTTCAGAACGGCAAGGAATCTGCCCTAGATTGGCATGCCGTCTTAACCGTGCCCCTCTTCCCGGCGTCGCTGTCGGTGAGCTTTTTACTTTGTGCCCTATCAGATATACATACATGTATGTAGCTCGCGCCACCTCGTGGCTCTTCAACATGCAGTCTTGCGGAATCAAGGGTTCGTCAGGCCGTTGCGCTGTATTATTGCTATCATGTTCTGTTATTCCGTACTTCATGAAGTGATTCACGGCGTTCGGGTCTCGGCTTTCGATCTTGACGACACAGTCCATAATCCCGACATGCCGTATGGAGATTTCGATCGTCATCGGTGCTCAGATTGGTACTTGAGAGATAGCACTACTATAACGTGCTTCGTGAACCTCCCTTACTATCATCAGCATGCTTCCAGATAGAGACCATATCTGTGCCTTTTCCGACCTCGTGAGACCTTTCAGGGCGATAGTGAGCAACACGAATCAAACCGCTCTGATTGTCCAGCTCACGATCCTCAGACACGACGTAACCATCGTCGCCATACTTGACATCGTCGCCCGGCCGCTTGAACAGCTGAACATACAGATCACTGCTCAAACCATGAGGAGGTCCCCCAAGTGCTGGAGCTTTTGCCAGAGGAAACTCCAAACAGATGAGGCTGCCACCTGGTGCCAGCAAGCTGCTCATCCTCGCTGCCCACTTGGGTCGGAGTTGCGGTGGAATCGCACAGAGGAATGTGTAGTCGTAGATCACATCAAACTTGCTTCCGCCCGTGTGAGATGTCAGATCGTCATTGAAAAAGTCCGCGAGGAGGAAGTTCCTCGAACCCCGACCGATCGACCCATCCTTGATGGGATATTTTGACGTGTCTTCAGCTTGATTCTGGTCCAGCTCGTTGCAGGCATCGATTGCTGTCTGCGATACATCGGCTCCATAAGCATCGAAACCGTAGCTGGCGAGCAACAAGACGTCGTAGCCTCGCCCGCAGCCGGGCACGAGGGCTTTCTTGCGCTGGACCAGATCGCTTGCCTCAGTCGAGGCGCCTATGATGTCGCGTTTCTCATTGAGAGCGTCTATTAAGGCGGGGTTTGGCAGAGAACGGTCCCAGGGCGTGACCTTTTGTTGCCACATGGCGTCCCATCTTCCTGTTTGTGCCTCTGCGGGCTGGTCTTGGAAGTGCTGTCGTAGTTTCTCCCTGTCGTCCATGTTGCTGGGTTGGATTGCGGGTGGTTGGTGGTAGAAGTTTGATTGATGTGTTGATGGGTATGCCACTCGTTTGGGGACGTGTTTAGTAAGTGTATGTAATCGTGGTGTGTATGCACGTGCCAGGTTCATGCTATAGTGGGTTGGATCTTGAGTGGTCAGGGTGGCGGATGATGAGTTAGCCGCGCGCTTTTGTTCGAACGTCCCGGCTTTGGCTTCGATGGCCAAGGCGCGTTCCCGTGTTTGGGAGTTATCAGCAGCAGCGAAGCAAGATCTTGCTACCTCATATTATCAACGACATCTTTACAAAACGACACTACTATTCATCGAAAGTTTTTCCATCTGCTGTTACAATCGTGCCATTCGACATACGGCTTGGACCAGGCAACACCGCAACCCTTGGACTGCAGCACACAACCATGTTGTTGGCCTAGCGTAGAAACGCCACAACTGGTGGCCGAACAATGGTGGGCCGAGGGCCTGGCGCCGGCTTCGGTTGTGACGAGATCCTTACCGGGGAAAGATGCGGCAAGTCGGCACATCTTATCGTCTCGATAGACTCTACCTTGTCGAGTTGGGAGTGGCAGCATACGACATGCTGAGTGCCGTTAGCCGGCTGTGAGCTGTGAGCTGTAGGTACCAGTGCAGATTTTCTAACAAATCACCATTATTTCTCAGTCTCGTTCTCTCAAGCTTGCATCGCGTCATCCTTGGGAGCTATCAAAGAGAAGAAGAAAAAATCAATATCCGGAGGCTATGAGACAGGGACCACAGGCTTAAAGGACCGCAGATCTGGATCTTATCACAGGGCTTCGAGAAGATGCGGGCGGACGATGAAACTCCTTCGAAGGAACTCAGTGAGGTGTCCCCCAGCACATCAGAGTCACATACAATCCACAACGCCGAGAACGGTCCAGATGCAACACAACGAGGTCGCGGGCGTGCTCTTTCCGGACAAACGGATGATTCGAGAGAGTCCCAAGAATCAGATCGGACTATATCAGACGAAGGCCATGATGCACAGGTGGCCACACCTCACCGAAGTAGGAGTCGTGCGCAGTCGTTGACGAGATCCATTCAAAGGGATGCCGTTGTGGTGCCACGGGGAGAACGACGCGGCCTCTTCGCCAGACTGGCTGTCCTTGCCGAAGTTACAGAGCCACACGACTACAGCCGGAAGAAGAAATGGATGATCACCTTTGTCGTCGCTGTGGCAGCTGCTGCTGCACCAATGGGCTCCTCCATTGTCTTGCCGGCGCTGGGAGATATCACAGCCGAGTTCAACTCGACACCAACCGTTGTCAACCTCAGCGTTGCAATGTACATGCTCAGTATGAGTATCTTCCCACTTTGGTGGAGTAGCTTCAGCGAAACACTCGGGAGACGGACGATATACCTCAGCTCGTTCGTTTTGTTTTTGGTCTTCAACATTCTATCGGCTGTCTCGACCAACATCGCCATGTTCATCATCACACGTCTTCTCAGCGGAGGTGCAGCTGCAAGTGTTCAAGCGGTCGGAGCGGGCACAATTGCAGATATCTGGGAGGTGAAAGAGAGGGGTAAAGCCATGGGTATCTTCTACCTAGGCCCTCTGTGCGGTCCATTGTTATCACCAATCATTGGTGGCGTCTTGACACAGGAGCTTGGATGGAGAAGCTCGCAATGGGCTTTGGCGATCTTCGGTGGCGTCCTGATCATCTTCATCCTTTTCTGTTTGCCGGAGACGCTTGCCACACGCAAACCATTGGTCCAAGAGGCTCAGGAGGAAGTACAGGCCGATGCTGGTGAGAAGATTTCGAGCGACTGCGTGCGTCCTCCTCTGAACCGCACTACGACGACGCAATCGGTCGCCATCAAGAGCAAGACATACCTTTCCGTGCTGCGCCGAACCTTTTTCGATCCGCTCCGCATCATCCTCTACCTACGCTTCCCTGCCGTGGCCATCTGCGTCGCGTATGCTTCAATCACCTTCGGCTCTTTGTACATGCTCAACATCTCCGTGCAGCGCACATTCTCGGGAGATCCTTACAACTACAGTGTGATCATCGTTGGCCTCTTATACATCCCCAACAGCATGGGCTACTTTCTCGCCTCACTGTTCGGTGGTCGATGGGTCGACAGCATCATGCATCGAGAGGCCCGCAAGGCAGGTAGATACGACGCCAGAGGAAGACTGAAGTTCATCCCCGAAGATCGAATGAAAGAGAACGCATGGCTGGGTGCCCTGCTCTACCCGGCTGGGCTGGTCATGTATGGTTGGACCGCTCGCTATGGCGTCAACACGGCTGCGCCAATGATTGCCAACTTCTTCTTTGGCGTCGGATCGATGTTAATATTTGCCCTGGTAAGAAGATTGCGCGTGAACTCATCAAAACGTATTGCTTACTAACTCTGGCCTCCGTACAGGTCACCACGTAAGAAGATTGCGCGTGAACCCACCAAGATGTGTTGCTTGCTAACTCTGGCCTAGGATGCTAACCGAGTTCATGCCTCGCAAAGCTTCCCATGGTATTGCTCTGAACAATTTTGTGCGAAACATCCTGTCTTGCGTTGCCACCATTGTCGCCGAACCTTTGATGGCCGCGATTGGAGACGGCTGGCTCTTCACTGGCCTGGGTGTTATCTGTATCCTTTGGGGGTGTGTCACCATCTGGGCTATGAAGACTTTCGGCGCCCGTTGGAGGGTGGTTATGGATGCTAAAATGGAAAAGGCTATGGGTGATTGATTGAGGTCAAGCTCACGCCCCTTGGATATCTTGTTCTGCTCTCAATGGTAGCCCCAGTTCACGAACAGTCCGACCATGGATCATGAGCTTTCACGGGATGCACTGTCACCAGCGAACTTGTGACTGTTGAGGGTGTCCACAAGCTATCCGCGTCGAGCATGTGTTGAATTTGTTATTGGAAGAAATACGAGAGGCAACGTGTTTCACACCTTTGACATGTTCAAGTGTCACAAGACTCGGTTATCATCACGGATGAAGCAAACACCTCGAGGTCACCAACCATGACTTCCGCCCATAAACGCTGCTATACCACCATCATAGCACATCAACACCAATACACTCAACAGTAAACAAAAGCCGTCCACTATGTTGCTGTTCCTAGTGCTCCCACTACTCCTACTCCAGGTAGCAGTTACCACAGGGACCCCCAACAAGCACCAAAAACGATGGCTCGGCGTACAGCCTCTCATAGATGAAACATCAAAAGGCCCCTTCGGCCTTGGCCGCCAATCTGCACCGGTCAGGCCCTCCGCTACTGCTTCGCCGACACGAGATCCCAAACCAACCTCGAGCCCATCGTAAACCAAGCCATCGCCAAATGGGCCCACGCCTTCCTCAACTCGGCACTAGAAATCATCCCAGACAACGAAGAAGCCCTCCTCTGCACCGACCCTGCCGTCCGCGCAGACGCTCCCGTCATCTCGGACGCCACAAAAGACAACGACAATAAATGGAACTCCGGCCCAGACTGCCCGACCGACAGTGCCACCACCGGCTACGACTACGACTCGGACGACCGCGGCCGCCACCGTGTCAATTTCTGCCACTACGACCCGGACGATGAAAAGGCACCGAGGCTCCCGCCGTGCAAGCCATGATGCACGAATTGGGCCACGCCATTGGTCTGCAGCACGAGCACGCACGCAACGATCGCGACGAGTTCATCGACTTCCGATGCGAGAAACTCGAGGGTTACGAAGAAGCAAAGCGCAAAGTCGACATTGATGAGCAAGCCCACTTCGAAGACGACGATGAGCTGGAAGACCGTTTGCGTCTCGCGTGTGCCGACGACGATATCGCTTCTGGCTATTTGCCTTCCGCTGTGGCTTTCGTGAGGGCCAAAGATCATAGACTCGCGACTGAGAAGCGCAAGTGGAAGTACTACAAGCGTTCAGGGCAGTTTGATTTCGACAGCATTATGATCTACAACAGCTTTGCGAACTCTCCTGGAAACTTCGATGGCATGGATCCGAAGAACTGGGTATTGAGGAGAAGGGGGAAAGATGGAGTCTGGTGGCGTATGGCAGGGTGGAAGTCCAAAGCCGACAAAGGCGAGGATCTCGGAGGGTGATGTTGCCAGGGTATGTCTCCTTGATTTTCTCTCGTTCTGTCCCTTTCTGCCTCTGGATCTTTCGAGCCTTCGACTTCCTTGGCTCTGGACTAATTGATCTTCTCAGGTCGCGCAACTGTATCCCAAAACTGACGGGTCGAGTGCCGATGCAATGGACTTGGGCAAGTGGGGCACTTCCAAAGGCAAGAGGCTTAGGGTGAAGGTCAGAGGCGTGGAGGTGATCGTCGAAGCTCCCAGGCCGTTTGAGCAGACATAAACAATTACACCATACAGTGTGTTACGGACAGCCATCTGGGTACAATCCAACTTGGAAACACAGCCTCCGAACTGAAAAGTTGCATAGCTGATAAAGATGAATTACATCTCTAAAGGTCGAGCAAACCCCCATCGATCAAACATATTAATCACTCCAATTCAATCCATCCGTCTCCAAGGCTCCAGAGCATCATGAATCCTCCCCCAAATCCCTCCCTGCCACCCCCTAACCCTCTTCCACTCCCCCTTCTCCATACAAGTAGCCATCATAGCCAACCAACCCCCCACCACAAAATCTGCATAAACAGGCCCCTCTCCTTCTTCGCCATCCAACCAAGGTCCCCCAGCACCATCAACCCTTCCATCCCTCTGAGCCTGCCCCTCCGCCGTGCCCCCGGCCCTCCAAACCCCATCCGTCGTTCCACCCACATGCCTATAAGCCTTGGCCAACTCTCCTAACGCATTCTCAAACTCCACAAACATCGCCTCGCGGCCTTCAGCGGTGGGTTGAAGGGCTGTCATATCCTTAAGCCCGAACCGCGAAGCGAAAAGGGCGTAGATCCTGGGTTTGCTTTCTTCGGGGAAGGGCATGTTGTGACTTGCGAGAGCGACGTATTTGGTGAAGAGTTCGTCGACACGGGAGTTGAAGGCTGCCGTTAGGCCAACGGTGCCGGGCCTGAAGAGCTTTGGACTTCCTGTTGGGTTAGGGGATCGGCGGTCAAGATGCAGAGCGATTTCGAAACTGTCTCCCACAAAGGAATTTGTTTCCGGGTCGTGGATTAGAGGAAGAGTATGGTAGGGCGAGCCATCTGGGAGGGTGCGGTTTGCTGGGACGCCGAGTTTCTCGCGCTCCGAGGCGATGTTGGGGAGGTCGATTGGGTTGGTTTTGTAGGGTAGGCCTTTGTGGTTGAGGGCGTAGCGGGTTTTCCACGGGTTTGGGGCGAAGGTGTGGTGGGGGAGGGAGGAGGCAATGTCGTAAAAAACGATGGGTTGGGAGGTATTGGTGTTGTTGTTGTCGGTGGTGCTCATTTTGATGGGCTGTGGTGGTATTTTGTTTCGGTCTGGAGGTACGTGAGAGAAGGATTGGTGTGGTGTCGTCAGGTTTTATACGGTACTCTTGTACATATCTGGATCGGTGGAGTTTTATGGGTCTTTTGACAGAAATGTTGGAATTATAGGGAAGGGACAGACGATCAAGGGATATGAATCATTCTGAGCTATTATGTGATATCATGCGGGGTATTCTTGGTTTCCATACTGCCATAGAAGATAGAATAATGATAGGTATCGACGAAAGTGACATTGGCCAGGTTTCGTAACGCCAGATGAAGTGGTACAATAAAGATAACATGGAACTAATGGGAAACGCGGTTTCTCATAATCACTTTAGCATTTTAGGGTACCGCGGAGCTATATATGAGCGTAGCGTTGATCGGTCTATCTCAAAAGCCTCCAAGACCACACTGGCAAAGGGCCACCCAAATACACAAGAAGAGAGCTAATTCGGTAAGAAAAAACAAATCAAGAACGCCTTCGCTGATTTTTACAGATGGGGCTGAAATTTCAAAATGCCTTGCACGCCGCACCATGTCCATGCAAGGATCTATTAGTGGACTGCTCAGTACTTTTTACGGAAGCTGTTGGCTTTCGGTTGGCTGCCATATGCTCTGCGGCCTTCGTTGCCCTTTTTCATGCTGGCACCAAGAGCGATGTCGACGCGTGGAGGGGTGGGGAAACCGAAGGATTTGGCGACCTTGACAAGGTCGAGGCTGTTGATGTTGAAGACGCTGCGCAAGCTGTGAGATGCGTAGGCTTGGAGGTATGAACGGTAACCGTCTTTGGCGGACTGAAGATCCTGTTAGCTGACTGTTTGTGATTTGATGTGATAGCATCATTTTCAAAGCTTACCTTGTTCAAGTAGTAGTTCTTGCCGATGAGCATCTCAAGTTGGCTTTGGATGTCAAGAATCTTCTTGGGAGGAAGCTCGAACTCGACAAGTGGGACCTTCGCTTCCTTGAGGTGGCCAAGGAAGCCGACCTCGTTGGGCTGCAAGAACATCAAACTCTTACCCTTGCCGTTCGCACCTCTTGCGGTACGACCAACACGGTGAATGTAGTCTCTGGGGTCATCAGGAGGGTCGAATTGGACGATCCAGTCGACGGCGGGAATGTCGAGGCCACGGGCAGCCACGTCGGTACAGATCAGGGTTCCGGTCTTTGCGTTGCAGAATTCGAAGAAAGTGTTGGTGCGCTTTTGTTGCTTTTGTTTGCCGTGCAGATCGAGCACTGGGAGATCGATGTAGTTGAGAAGCTCTGAGTAGTACTTCACGCAGTTGCAACTGCTGAAGAAGACAATGATCTTCTTCTTAGGGTGTTTCTTGAGGAAAGTGAACAACAGCTTGAATCGCATGTCACTCTCGCAGACGACGTAACCCTGCTCGAGACCGGCAACAGTGCTGTGCTCCTGCTTGTGATCGACGTTGACGTACAGAGGTCCGGCCCTCAGTGAGATTCTGGCAAGGTCCTCGACCTTGGTTGTCTGTGTGGCGGAGAAAAGCATGGTCTGACGCTCCTCCTTAGGCAGAATCTTGATGATCTGCTTCATTTCGTCTTCGAAACCGACTTCAAGAATACGGTCTGCCTCGTCGATGACCAGAGCCTTGATGTTCTTGAAGACGAAGCCCTGGGTGTTTTGCAAGTGGTCGAGGAGTCGCCCAGGAGTGGCGATCAAGAGGTTGACACCCTTCGCCAGCTTCTCAGCCTCCGCTCTCCTGTTTGCGCCGCCAATCACGATACCGTAGGTCTGCGAGTGGTGCTCCATGAGCTCGCGTGCGACACCGAAGATCTGAAGCGCGAGTTCTCTTGTGGGCGAGACAACGATGACACCAGTTCCATTTCTGGGCTTGAATCGCAGAGAGTGCAGCATCTCGATCGCAGGAATCAAGAAGGCAAGGGTCTTTCCAGATCCAGTCTTTGCGGCACCCAGAACGTCTCTTCCTGCGAGCGCAGGCGGGATGGCGCGCTGTTGGATCTCGGTCATGGTGTCGTAGGGCATGTCGCTGATGGCCTTCATCGTTCGCTCGGACAGGTTCAGCTCGGCGAACTTTTGAGGGCTCGCATCTGTGTTGGGCAAAGAGACGCCGAGGGCTGATGGCAAATCCGAGTGCTCTCCAAGGTCACCGTTCGCTCTGGGCTCTTCGCCGTCGTCCTTGTCGTCCGCATCGCCTGCAGCTTCCGCCTCTTCATCTCCAGACCCAAATTCTTCAAAGTCGTCCTCTGCTTCGACGTCGGCAGCGTCCGTCTTTGCGGCAGCGTCCTTCAGCTCGCCATTGAGTTGCTCTTCATCATCGACCTCATCATCATGCGCCTCTTGCGCGGCCTCTGCGACAGCTTCGCTCTTTTGCTTCTTCTCTTTCTTGTGCTCCTTCTTAGACTTTTTCGGTGCAGGCTCGCTCGCGGTCGAGTCGCCGTTCACAGCGGGGGTGGCAGCAGGAGCAGCGACCTCGCCGTTGACGTCGTCTTCCAGCTTCCTCTTCTTCTTGTCTTCCTTCCTCTTGACGTCGTCCTTTCTCTTCTTCTGCGTCTGTGCGACCATTGTTGCGTCTTGTTCGGGCGACGGCAGGCCACCTGACATAAGAGCCGGGTAGACGGGACGTTTCTTGTGCTTGAGGCGTTTGTTGAGGTGGTTGAGCTTCTTTTGGGAGGCTTCGCGGATGAAGTCGTCAGGACTGGCGTACAGTTTCATTTCATCTCGTGGTGAGCAGGCAATGCGACAAGCAGCTTCATGCAAGCCCGCGGCACTTCCCTCTACCCCGGCTTTCGAGCAACTTTTTCTCTGCGCGCGCCTCGCCAAAAGTCTAAAGTCTGTGCGATAAACGCGATAGTCAAAAGTCTTGTCTTCAGTCGAAAACTTTTGTCGGTCGAAATGAAAGTGAAGTGTCTCGCGTCCTTGGTCTCGTCTCGCCCTATTTTCCTTCCACAATACAATAATCTTAGCATATCAACGCCGGAGACCTTCATTTATCAGTGCAAGTGCAAGTCATGTTCACTATCAGACGCACTTCTAAAACAACATGAATCTGCTAGGCCACCTCAAGAGTCACTACAACCCAGTCTACAACCACCAACAAGCATCACCCGTCCCAGGAGACTAGAGTCTGACGCGAACTGGCGCTGCGTACACCTATCGAGGCACCGTCAACATTAATATTGGCCGAGCAATGACTATGGAAACTTGGGAGTAGGCACCGCATCCACTTCTGCTGCCTTGTGGATCCCCAAGCTCAAACAGGAATTTACAGCATGCATACTGCACTGCGATAACGGTATCGGTGAAGCTACACAGAGGAAGTAACATGCATAGATCTTCCTGTCCGCGCTCGCCAAGTGTGTTTGCGGTGCGCGCTGCTTGTCTAAAGCGAGACAACAGCTTTCATTACGCGTAATAATGCATTGTTCTGTCGATTGGCATAGTTTGCTTTATGATCGACCCACCGGCTGAAGTTGTCGTGCTCGCCTGCTACTGACTACTGCAAACTTCCTAGCCATCTTTGTTCAGGCACATATACTTGAAAGAGACTATGCAGTCATGCCTGATAATATGGCGCCACTTCCATCCCTTCACACCGCCGAGAGCGGCAATCGTGCTGAGTGTTTTTTCAAGAGTCTGACAACCATCTCCAGTCTTAACTCATCGCTCGGCATTGATCATGTCTTGCATTACCTCTGGAGGCAGCTTGTCGAAACGAACTGGTGGAAGATATCCTTCATTCTAATCGTCTGCTAACGTCGCACCTTGGTCTTCAGTGCTCTCAAGCTTCTAGGATACGGCACAACACTGCTTCACAAAATGCTGCAGCAAGCAAACATTATGGCACCGAGCGAAGCATACGGGGGGGACTGGGCTGCATCGCCTCAATCTGTCTGGCAACGTCTGGCGAAATCAGCAAGTCAGCATCCGGAAAAACTCGCACTGGCAAGCCTTCACCAATCTGCCAACCTCTATGGGCGGAAAAGCCTGACGGACGATCACCTGCAATGGTCTTACGCTCAGCTTGGCTCTGCTACGGACTCTTTCAGTAACGGACTGCAAGCACACTGTCTATCTTCCGCGTCTGCCATCGTGACTTTCCTGGACAATGGTGTCGAATTCGGACTGTCGGTCTGGACCGCCCACAAGATGGGATGTCCGTTTGTGCCACTCAATCCCCGGAATCTGCTCAACACAATAGAAGCGCGGCATATGCTTGCTGTAGCCGATGTCGCCGTCGTGATCGTCGGAAGTCTCGAGTCAGCGGCTGCCTTTGATGCGCTCGCGTATCAGTCGGAACGGACTTTACTCAAGATATCTGCTGGAGATGCTGATCTCGATGGATGGGTCAGCTTTTCGAAAATCTTATCTGTCGATCCAAAGCCAAGTGGAGAGACAATGCTGTCAAGCCGCGACCCGAATGACACGATGGTCGACTCACTCTTGATCGGAAACCCTCAAAACGACGATGCCCTTGTCACTGTGCTGTTCACAAGTGGAACTACTTCGCTGCCTAAAGGATGTCCTCACACGAATCTGACACTGAATGCATTCATGAAGAATCTAGCTCTTGGGGGCTGCTCGTCCAATGATGTGTTTTGCGGAGTTCTGCCGAACAATCATGCAATGGGCTACTTCTATGTCCTCCACTTCTTCTGCGAGGGAGGCAGTGTGGTGTATCCATCCCCTACTTTCCAACCAGAACAAATGGCAAAGGCATTGGAGGCCCACTCTTGCTCGCACACATGCCTTGTACCTACAGCCCTCCACAGCCTGATCGATGTCGCCGAGCAGGATCGTCTGACGTTCCCTACGCTGAAAGACGTGTGTCTGGCGGGCGCATCTATCACACCGCGCAACTTGCGTCAAGTTGTCCATACTCTCGGCTCTAAGGGCGTATCCACAGGCTTTGGCATGACAGAAGGCAGTCCAATCTGGACCGCTGCGACATCTGACCCAGAGACACTCATTTCTGGAGACGACACGATTTCTGGACATGCATCGCCCGGCGCTTGTATCAAGATCTGCGCCTCGGACTCAACACAGCCGCTCCTACGTGGTCAGCCTGGTGAAGTTCATGAAAGTGGTCCAGGTGTCATCGCAGGCTACATCGGGAAGGATGTTGGGCACGACAGCTTCTACGCCGATGGAGGTCGCAAATGGTTCAAGACCGGCGATCGCGCGATCATGCACAGCGATGGCCGTGTCTCCATTGTTGGGAGATACAAGGACATGATAATCCGTGGAGGTGAAAACATCTCGCCGGCTGCCATCGAAGCTGTCTTGAACAGTACCCCTGGTGTTGAGGCACAAGTCGTTGCTGCTGCAGACTCGATCGCAGGCGAGGTGCCCGTTGCGGTCGTGCGAAGGCTTCCTCTCGGCGCCAATACATCTCTGTCCCTTCAGGAGGAGGTCCGCACAACGATGGGCTTGTTGTATGTGCCAGATGAGATCATGACACTCCATGACCTCGGTCTCGATGACTATCCTCGTACCATGTCCGGTAAAGTACAAAAGTCAACACTTCGAAATCTCGTGGCAGCCTTTCGAAAGCATCGTGGCTCACACACTGCTCAGCTGAAGAAAGAATCCAAGTCCATCGTGGAGACAGTACTTTACGTCTGGTGGAAGGCCACTGGGATCGCACCTGGCAGCCTAAACAAGGAAGCTCCAACTTCAAATTTTGCCGATTCCATCACAATCATGAGGGTCAAAGACATGTACCGGAAAGAGCTTGGTTTCACGCTGTCCACGCGTGAGATGGCAAATCACGAGAGCCTTAAAGCTCAGGTCAGTGCGTTGCAGTCCAAATGCAGCCCTGCTTTCAAAAAGGATTCGGGATATCAACACTTGGCCGTGACTTCACCTCCGAGTTTGGAAGACATCCAGCTTGTCGTAGGCGCAGACAATGATGCTTTCTCGTTTAAAGAGGCAGCTAGCTCTGCAATTGCAAAGTACGGCTTCACCTTCGATCAAGACGTCTCTGCTGTCATCCAGTCGAGTGACTTCACCGACGTACTCGTTCGCACCAAAGTCATTGACACTTGGAACTTTGGGATTGCAATTGTGGCCGATGGCTCGACAGTTCCCGCTTTGGAGAAGGCTCTGATCGCCGCTCTTGAACAGAGCCCTCTTTGGCCGTCATTCTATGTTCTCGGCGATAACGGCTCGCCATTTTACGTTACGATGAGACCCCAGAAGAAGCTCTACGACCATTGTCTCACACTCTGTGGGTCGATACCGACTTTGGCGGACCTTCAGCAGGTGGCGATCCAGTACCCAAAAAGAGAGCACTCCACCTACCCAGGCCTGCTGTTCCATGCTCGGCTCTATCATGTCGAGGAGCTCAACTCTGCAGCTTTTGTCATGTATCTGCATCATGCTGTACACGATGCGTCGTCAATGCGCCTGGTGCTCGAAGACATCAACACCAGTCTCCGCGAGCCAGATCAACCACTGCGCCCTCACGTGCCGTTCAAAGCATTCGCAGATATCTACCACTCCCTGCGTGATTCGCCACGCGCTACCCTGGAGGTGAATTGGCACGTCAATCGCCTGAAAAACATTCACCTACACCGCAAGGCTTTGTACCCACCAGCAATTGTCCCACGACAAGCCACCACGTCCAACCCAGACGGCTGGGATTACGGCTTCGACGCACCTCAGCTCTTGGACCTCAAGGAACGGCACCCTCACATTACGGCTTCCGTTGTGCTCAAAGCAGCAATAGCCCTAGTAAGCACCACTCGAACTGGCCACACGCACGCTCTCTTCGGCAACAAAGAAGCCTGCCGCTCCACCCTCCCCTTCTGGCCAACCTCTCTCGGTCACCTCTCCAACAGCAAAAACACAGACGGCACGAGTCTCGCCGACCTCGACGCCTCGGACGTTGCCGGCCCAACCATGAACGCCGTAACAAACCTGATCCCCGTGCACCACTCCGAGAGCGGCATCGCCTTCCTCGCCCGCCTGCAAGCCGAGCAAGCCGAGCTGACAAAACGCTCCCATGCCCCCTGGCGCCGTATCATAAATAAATTGAACGCTCTGCACCCTGGCGAGCGTGCGGGTGACATGCTGCCGGAGGTTCATCAGACTTTCTTCATGACTTGGGTGCCCGGATTTCTAGGCGACTACGAGCGACTGCGTGTAGCTCAGATCGCCATCCGTGCCGCTTTGGGTATGGTTTTCGTTGCAGGCCTTGGTGGGCCAAAGGCTACTACTTATATGATCAGTTTGAGGTGGGATGCGGCGAATTATTCGCAGGTGGAGACTGAGAGGTTTGTGAAGGATGTGGAGAGGGCTGTTATGTGGCTGTTGGATGAGGGGAATTGGGAGAAGTCCGTGGGAGGGTTTTTGGACTCTTGTTCGCAGTGAGTGGAGGCCGCCAGAAGGTGTTGGGAGGAGAGAGAGGATCACGCGAAGGCAACACATCGCGAGTGAACCTAGGTTGTGGACCTCAAAGGGGCGGAGGTTGCTAACGACTTTCATTCTACGAAGCTGTAAAGATCTCAAACCCTGACATCGTTATGACTTCTCTCAATGCCGAATCGGGAAAATCTAGAATGCCCTCCAAGCCACCATGCAGCTGCAGGGTCAGCTGGTGATCAGCTGACAGGGCTGTGCCGCCTGCAGGACATGCTCAGCCTGGTCATAGTAGCAGCTCCTCTTCCCACTAAGAGTGGTTTGGTTTGGTTTGCACTTTTTAGTCTCGACAACACCCTCTACATTCGGTTTTGGCCGCCGCCTCGACTTACAATGCCGCTCACAGTCGTCTACGAACCAGTCGAGTCAGAATGCATACTCGAGTAAGCACGCCCCAAAATCTAGCCAGCCATCATGTCCCATATAAATGGCTGTCAGTCTCAGCAATAATGCCTTCCTTCTCAGCATAGTCGCCGTACCCGGTCTTGGAGGTAGTGTTGTCAAAACCTGGACCCATCCCAAAACAAAAGCGTTCTGGCTGAGAGACTTCCTGCCTGGCAAGATCCCTGGAGCCCGCATCCTTGCCTTCGATTATGACGCCCTCGTCGCTTTCGGGCGGTCTCCTGAGAGGTTCCTTGCAAGTGCGATCAGCCTGATGGACAGCTTGGTGGCCGTCAGACGAACTGCGGAAAAGGTGTGAAGCCTTCAGCGAACCTAGATGCGTACATTTGCTGAGAATTATAAGGCCCGGCCGATCATTTTCATGGCTCACTCACTGGGTGGCATCCTAGTGAAGAAGGTGAGGGGAACAAGAGTAGGACAGAGCGACATAGATGACTAACGGGAATACACTCAGGCGCTAGCAGATGTATGCGCCCCAATAGTCAATGCTCACCTCTCGATCGCCAATGCCACCACTGGCATCTTCTTCTTCGGCACACCTCACCAAGGGACTAACGAGGTTTCATATGCTAAGGTCCTAGCGACAATAGCCAGAGTCCAGGGTTCCCACGACCATGAGCTGAACCAGATGTTGATTGAAGGGCTGCAAACGAAGATTGAGATGCTGCAACGGCTAACGAGTGAATTCGTAATCGAATTTTCTTATCTCAGGATTGTCAGCTTCTACGAGCTTCGCCTTACGCGTTCTCAGAAAATCCTGGTACGCCTGCCACTTACTTTCAATTACCTGATGGAATTGACGCTCGCCAGGCTGTTGAAAAGAGCTCGACGCTGCTCAAGATTGCAGGTGAATCCTCGGAGCCGATCGATGCGGACCACAATCAGATCTGCGCGTTCGAAGAAGATTATTCCGAAGCCTTCTTACGTGTATGTAGTCATATCAGCATGAGTATAGTGAGTCGACGGAAAAGTACACCCCTTCCACCTAAGACTCCCCAAAGTGTTCTTTTGCTCATATTCAGTCGCAGGGACGCAGTTTTCGTCAAGCCGGTCTACTAAATCGCGTGCCGCAGTCAAACCTTTTGAAGTGTCTGCGGTGTCCAGCGACAAACATTTGGTGCAGAGCGAGCTTCAAAACGTAGGGGACTTGAAGTACGCCTCTGATCCGACGTCCTTGTTACCTGTGGAGCTCAGTCCAGACCGCTACAACTGTTTTATCGACGCCTTTGCCATGAGTATAGTTGAGGCTGTCACCTTCGAACCCAGAGATCTGACTTACAATGGTGAAATGCCCCAGGACAGCACGCAGGATGCTCTACAAGTCTTTGCATACTCGTTGGAATGGGAAGATCGATATCCCGCGTTACATCTCCCCGGGTTTTTCCATGAGCACAACATGTAAGTGTGATTTTTGCACTTCATGAGAGGCTTCGCTTGAAGACCTT